>Ga0209161_10002985_pt1 | contig 13722 bp, 10 predicted proteins | sample GraSoiAngelo_155_FD_186169 | JGI IMG/M metagenome (GOLD analysis project Ga0209161, IMG submission 186169) | Grasslands soil microbial communities from the Angelo Coastal Reserve, California, USA - 14_1009_13_30cm (SPAdes) (version 2) | ecosystem: Environmental > Terrestrial > Soil > Grasslands...
GGTTTACCCTCGTGACTACCCAAGACCGCTAATCCGGAAGTTTGCTGCTCAACAACTTGCGGGCGTGCTGGCGCGAACCCTTTTGAACTACCATTAAAACGCCACACGGAAGCTCTAACGAGAGCTCTCTTTCCACGTTGCTCCTTCAAGACATAGAATGTTGGAACTAATGTGAGGAGCCGTGAGCCTTTCCTTGGGAACGAAATTGGGGCCATACGAGATCGTCAGCCCCCTCGGAGCTGGCGGGATGGGGGAGGTCTATCGCGCTCACGATCCACGTCTGGGCCGAAGCGTCGCGATCAAAGTGCTGCCCTCTCACCTTTCCTCTGATCCCGATCTGAAGCTACGCTTCGAGCGTGAGGCGCGAGCAATCTCGAAGTTTTCTCATCCTCACATCTGCACTCTCTACGACGTCGGCAGCCAAGAGGGCACCGACTACCTAGTGATGGAGTACGTTGAAGGGGAAACTTTGGAGCAGCGGCTAGCGAAGAGTCCGCTGCCACCCACGCAAGCAATGACCTATGGAGTCCAGATTGCAGACGCTTTGGACAAAGCGCACCGTCACGGAATTATTCACCGCGATCTGAAGCCCGGCAACGTCATGCTGACCAAATCAGGCGCGAAGCTGCTGGATTTCGGTTTGGCCAAGCTGCGAGAGGAACCCTCGCCCGTTGCGGCCGCACTGACCGAGATGACAGTCGAGGGCGAGCGGCTGACGGCAGAAGGCATGCTGGTAGGAACATTTCAGTACATGGCCCCGGAGCAAATGGAGGGAAAACAGCCTGATACCCGCAGCGACATTTTTGCGCTCGGCGCGGTGCTATACGAGATGCTGACAGGAAAGGCGGCATTCAGCGGCAAGACCAAAGCGAGCATCATCGCGGCCATCCTGTCGTCCGATCCGCCACCACTCTCCAATTTGCAACCCCTCGCGCCACCCGCATTGGAACGTGCCGTGAAGCAGTGTCTGGCAAAAGACCCGGATGAACGCTGGCAGAGCGCGGGAGACATCGCTCGGGAACTGAAATGGATCGCAGAAAGCGGTTCGCAGACAGGAATTGCGCCGCAGGTTTCGGCGAAGCGGAAAACGCGAGAGCGCTTGGCTTGGACGATGGTGGGTGCATGTGCTGTTCTGACACTTGCTCTATTACTGGCATACTTGCACGTAGTCAGCGTTCGCCCGCCCGTACTAATTTCCTCCATTCTTCCTCCAGCAGGTACACGATTTGCTTTCGGCAGCGAAGTTGCCAAGATTTCCCCTGACGGCCGAATGCTGCTCTTCGTCGCGACAGACGCTGATGGCATCGACAGGTTGTGGGTACGCTCTGTGGATTCTCCTTCAGCAAGGCCTTTGCCCGGAACCGAAGGAGCGGCATGGCCATTCTGGTCAGCGGATAGCCGGTCCATTGGGTTCTTCGCAGATGGGAACTTGAAAACGGTTCAGGCCACCGGCGGACCTGTCGTATCGCTTCATGACGTTTCGTTCGCCAGCGGGGGCACATGGAATCAATATGAGACCATCCTCTTCGAGACGGGTGTGGGCTCCGGAATCTATCAAATCCCGGCATCTGGCGGTTCTGCGAGGCTCGTGCTGAGTTTGGATAAGTCGAAATTTAACAGCTATGGCTGGCCCAACTTTCTGCCCGATGGCAAGCATTTCACCTACAGCGCTTGGGGCAATGAGGCGTACACGGGAACGTATTTCGCCTCCATTGATGGCCGTGAGAACAAACTGGTAACGAACTCTACCGGCAACACCGCATTTTCCTCCGGGTTTCTGCTTTATGGGCTGTCGACCGGTTCTACTGTCGACTTGATGGCTGAGGCTTTTGATCCCGCAAAGGGACGTGTGAAGGGGGAACCACAGCTAATTGTGCGGGGGATCGAATATCTGTCGGGTCCTGACGTGTCCAGTTTCGCTGTTTCCGATCGGCTTTTGATTTACGATGCGAACCCGACAGGAGCGGTGGCAGTATCCACCATAGCGTGGCTCGACCGTTCCGGTAAGAGGCTGTCGGCAGTGACGGCAGAGCGCGATTCCTTCGATCTACGGCTCTCACCGGATGGCCAGAGGATGGCCTACTCCAAGGGCGGACCAAACAGCGACATTTGGATTCAGGAACTAAAGCGAGACGTACCCATGCGCCTCACGTTCGATCCTTCGGTGGATAAGGGTGCGCCGACTTGGTCACCGGATGGAAGTGAGGTTCTGTTCGACATCGCACCCGGCGGAAAGACGCCTCCGGGAATCTATCGCAAATCTTCGAGCGGCACGGGAGGTGAAGAACTGCTGGCCCAACCGAATGAAACCAGCATGACGCTTTGGCCGACGGACTGGTCGCGGGATGGGCGATTCGTTCTCTGCGTGGAGGGAGAGATTATCTCTCGGACACATGGAGAAATCTGGACCTTGCCGACCGTGGCAGACCGCAAACCACGAGTGTTGATTCGGGCCCCCGGCGCGGCATATGACGGCCAGTTTTCTCCGGACGGACACTGGGTTGCGTATGTTTCCAGAGAATCTGGCCGTGAAGAAGTCTACGTTGTACCCTTCGATGGAAATCAGGTGTTGAGTACGCCGCCCCTGCAAGAGGTCGCGATCACAAGAAGATGGCAGGTGTCCGCGAAGGGTGGAGCATTCCCTAGGTGGCGCCGCGATGGCAAAGAACTCTTTTACGTGGGCCCGGGAAGCGAGTTCATGGCGATAAAGATTGAGGCCAAGGGGAATGCATTTTCCGTGAGTGAAGCGCGTCCTCTTTTCCGGCAGGTTCTAGCGAATGGGGTGGCATTCCCTTATGACGTGAGCTCCGATGGTCAGCGGTTTTTGGTCAACAGTTTTGGGGAAAACCAGACCTCGCCCACCTTGATAGTTGATTGGATGGAATTGCTGAAGAATAAATGATGTGAGTTGGTTTGCAGGGCCTTGTTTCCAATGCTATCGCCGAAAAAAGCACCTTTGACCCAGACGAGGCGAGGACCTCGCCATCCGAAGATGATCGGGCTTTCTCCTTCTCGATTTTTTCTGATTTGGTGTAGAGCTTCCCGTCGGTATCCGTCTTGCTGGTGACCGCCACCCCTGTCGCGCAGAACACAAGTTCCAAGGCAAGACCTCGTGCCTCTGACTTGAGGCTGAAGGTAGGCATCCTCCCGACTTGGATCAATGTAGACGCCCTGCACTGATTCTGTGACTCGCGAAGCCAGAATGATTTCCGGAATCATCCTCATTACCGTGCCGACGATTCAGTACGGTGGATATTTCTTGCTGACCTCGCTGATGAACAAGGGCAGCGGGTACATGGAGAATCCACTGCGACAGAATTTCTTCCGCGCTGGCCACGCCCACGCGGGCGTTATCGTGATTTTGTCACTGGTTTGCCAGATGCTCGCGGATGCGGCAGTTCTTCCAACACCTATGCTCTGGTTCGTTCGAATCGGAGTGCCACTCTCCGCGATTCTCATTTCGGCGGGGTTCTTCTTCTCAGTGCTGCCCGCAACGGCTACTCAAGCCAGTGGAGCGGTCGCCCTGATCTACGCCGGGGCAGTGATTCTCGCTGCTGGGGTTGTCACGCTTGGTGTTGGGTTGTTGCAGTCTCCACGACCGAGCTAGGGCTTCTCTTTCAGTAGAATGGGGTTCGATTACCTCGTGAGGTGGAATTCATTATGCAGCGGGCATTTGGACTGAATATTCCGCAAACGCTGGAAGAGGTTTGTGATCCAAGGAGCTTGGCACTGATCGTTTACGACATGCAGGTCGGGATCGTGAAGCAGATTGAGAATGGCCAGCAGATCACGGACAGAGTTGTTCAGGTTCTCGAAGCGGCTCGCGCAGCGGGAATTCGGGTCTTCTTCACCCGCCACATGTCACTGCCCAAGGAACTCATGGGGGTATCTCAGATGCGCATGGCTATGGCTTGGCAACGGGTGAAATCGGTTGATGAGGTCAAGCCGTGGTTCCTGCGGGACTCGCCGGGCTTCCATCTGATTCCCGAGGTGAACCCACTGCCAAGCGAGGCGGTATTCGACAAGATCACAATGTCCGCGTTTGAAGGCACGCCACTGGACATCGCGCTGCGCGATTGCGGGATTGATGCTTTTGCCATCGTTGGTATTGCCATGGAAATCGGCATTGAACCTACAGTGCGGCATGGCGCTGATCTGGGGTACATTCCGGTGGTTGTTAAGGATGCCTGTGGTTTTGGCCACCGCGATGCGGCTGTACGTTCAATCGCCAGCCTCGAATTCGCGGGCGATGCTTTGCTTACGGTTACCGCGTGCAAATGTCGAATCCTGGCCAGTGGGCGACGTCACTCCAAAGCAGCCACCGCCCGACGGCATAGATCCAGTGAAGCTCCAGCCGGTGGTAGATCAGGTTTTTTCAGATCCGGCAGGTCAGACACTTGCATTTGTACTGGTATACAAGGGGCAAATTATCGCCGAGCGATATGGACACGGTGCCAATAGGGACACGCTCATCGAAGGTTGGTCGATGGGGAAGAGTTTGCTCGCAGCCTTCATCGGAGTGTTAATTAAAGATGGGGAGTTCGGCCTCTATGACCCGGCACCCGTGCCGGAGTGGCAACGACCTGGTGACCCAAGGTCGAACATCCGGATTGCCGATCTGTTGCGAATGAGCGGAGGTTTGCACTTCACTGCGCCACGCGATCCCGATTTCTCACCGGATGTCTTTCCAGATCACGTTTACGTCTATAACGGTGCGGTTAATATCTTCGAGTTTGCCTACGCCAGGCCATTGCAGTTTCCGCCGAATACCGAGGGGCGATACCGCAATTGCGACCCGTTGACGTTGGGGTTCATTCTCCACCAGACCGTTGAGAAACGTGGGGAGGATTACTTCTCCTTTCCGCAAAGAGCACTGCTCGATCGAATTGGAATACGAAGGATGGTCTTGGAAACGGACCCTTACGGAAACATGTTCTTCACCGGCAACAACTACACAACGGCTCGCAATTGGGCACGCCTCGGGCTCCTCTATCTACAGGACGGGGTTTGGTCGGGCGAAAGGATTCTCCCGGAGGGCTTCGTGGATTTTGTAAGAACCCCCGCACCTGCATGGAAGCAGCCAATCTATGGTGGACTGTTTTGGCTCAATGCCACTGGGCAATGGAATCTGCCGAAGGACGCTTATTACATGTCCGGTGAGGGCGGAAAGGTGTTCATCGTTCCCTCACTCGATCTAGTTGTCGTGAGAATGGGCCACGAAGGCGGACAGGAAATAGGTCTCAAGCAGCTGAACGTCGCTTTTGGAGAGCTCGGTGCGATACTAAATCCGCCTGATTCACGTTCGGAGCCCCCGAAATAATGGTCGCCCACGGTCAGGTCTTTGATAGAAAACCGGATTACGCCCATTGTGAGGACCCCAACCCCTACCTTGGACCTATGACGGACAACTCTTCCCTAATCGGGTAAGGTAAGGGTTGCCGACCAACCTTCCGGTGTAGGCGCATATTCGTGCGACGACCTGTACAGCACTATAATCGTGCGCACGCATGGCTATAGCATCCGGCACGAAAATTGGGCCGTATGAAGTTCTCGCTCCGCTGGGCGCTGGCGGGATGGGCGAGGTGTACCGCGCGAAGGATACGCGGCTCGGGCGGGACGTCGCGATCAAGATTTTGCCTAAAGATATGTCGGCAGATCCTGAGCGGAAGCAGCGGTTTCAGCGGGAAGCGAAGACGATCTCCAGCCTGAATCATCCAAACATTTGCACGCTTCATGACATTGGTTCACAAGATGGCTTGGACTATTTGGTGATGGAGTGTGTCGAGGGAGAGACGCTGGCGAAGCGACTGGAGAAGGGGCCGTTGCCGCTTGAGGAAGTGCTGAAGTATGGAGTGCAGATTGCGAGTGCACTGGACATGGCGCATCGCAATGGCGTAGTGCATCGGGATGTGAAGCCTGGGAACGTGATGCTGACGCGGACCGGAGCGAAGGTCCTCGACTTCGGCTTGGCCAAACCAGCCGCACTTGTTCTCACTGGCGCCACGCTGAGCGCTGCGACGCCACGCACCCCGATGACAGAGGAAGGAACCATCGTCGGCACATTTCAATACATGTCCCCGGAGCAGGTGGAAGGAAAAGAGCTCGACGGGCGAAGCGACATCTTTTCGCTGGGGGCAGTGCTGTACGAAATGATGACCGGTAAACGCGCATTTGAAGGCAAGAGCCACTTGAGCGTGGCATCAGCAATTCTGGAAAAAGAACCTGCACCGATTAGCTCCATTAAGCCGCTGACACCCCCGGTGCTGGATCGCGCTGTACGGAAATGCCTCACGAAATTGGCTGACGAGCGTTGGCAAAGCGCGAGCGACTTGGCGAGCGAACTGAAGTGGATCAGCGAAGCTGGAATGTCGAGTGGCACGCATGCAGCCGCGATAACCCGCAAGGGCCTCGCGCCTTGGGCCTACGCCGTTGCGGGAGCGGTTGCGGTTACGCTGGCACTTGCAGGTTTGCTGCTGTCGCGGGGGCAAAGTACGCGGGACGAGTCGGTGGTGCGACTAACGATCACGCGTCCCGAAGCGGAACCGATTCACGTGAGCTATGGGCCTGCTTTAGCACTCTCACCGGATGGGCGGCGGATTGTCTTCGTGGTAGCGCACGGAGCGGATACGCAGCTCGTGCTTCGCGACCTTTCTTCTTTTGATGCGAAGTTGATTCCGGGAACGGAAGGAGCGGCAACACCGTTCTTTTCTCCCGACGGCGAATGGCTGGCCTTCATGGCCCCAGGAAGGGTCAAGAAGATACCGGTGAACGGAGGAGCCGCGATCGATGTCACGGATGTGCCAGGTTTCATCGGAAGTGGAAGCACCATCGGAGGCACGTGGCTTGCGGATGGAACCATCGTATTCAATTCAGGCATGACCGCAGGACTGGTTCGCGTACCGGCATCCGGCGGCAAAGCGGAAGCGGTGAACAGCCCGGATGACAAAAAAGAAATGGCCTGGGAATGGTGGCCGGAGGCATTGCCCGGCGGCGACGTGTTGTTTACACAAAGGAATGGGGAAGGTCCGGGGGAGAGCAGCATCGCGGTAGTCTCGCTGAAGACAGGGAAGCGCAAGACAGTGATCGAAAAAGGCGAGTATGCGCATTATGCGCCGGGCGGACGCATCGTGTATTCGCAAAATGGAGTACTTCTGGCGGTGCCATTTGATGAAAGAAAAATGGAGGTGACCGGCCCGGCCGATCCCGTTCTGGACGGAGTGCAGTACAGGCCCTCGTCATATGCGCAGTTTGCCATCGCCCAAGATGGAACGCTTGCTTATATCCCTGGGGCGGCAACGGACCTGAATAACACGCTCGTGACTATCGACCGCGGCGGCCGGGAAGAAGCTCTCAAAGCTCCGCCGGGTGGATTCGAGGACATGGATCTCTCTCCTGATGGAAAACTGTTGGCCATGACGGTAATTGGTGGGCAGCAGTGGAACGTTTGGATTTATGACTTGCAGCAGGGGAGCCTGAATCGGTTAACGTTCGAAGGAGATAACCGGGATCCTATGTGGAGCGCCGATGGCAAGCGCGTGATTTACGGTTCAACCCGAAATGGCCGGAAAGGTCTCTACTGGAAACCGGTGACCGGAACAGGTGGAGAAGAGCAACTGCTAGATTCACCCAGGCAACTGTTTCCGGCTTCTGTAACCACCGATGGCAAGTATTTGATTTATGACTCGGGAGCATGGGAGGACACGGCCGCCATCTATGCTTTGCCGCTGCAAGGCGAGCGGACACCACAGGTGCTCTTCAAGCAGCGCAGCGTGGCGAACGGCAAAGTATCGCCCAGCGGGAAGTGGATCGCCTATGAATCCGCCGAGTCGGGACGGACAGAGATTTACGTGCGGAAGTTCAGCGCCGGCGCGGAGAAGTGGCAAGTGTCAACCGAGGGCGGCGATCACGCGTTGTGGTCACGTGACGGGAGTGAACTTTATTTTCGAAGCTCGGGTCCGAAGGGCGCGATGGTGATGAGTACGAGGGTTGGAAAGGGTGAGGAGTTCACGTTCAGTCCACCGCGAGCGTTATTTCGATTTGGGTGCCTAGAAGCCGGCGCTCACGACTACGGTGTCATGAGCAATGGACAAAAAGTTGTTTGCATTAAGGAGCCCGATGCAGAGACAAAGGCGACGCATGTGAATGTCGTCTTGAATTGGACTTCGGAGTTGAAGAAGAAATGAGTCCGGGCCGCGGGAACAAAGCTCAGTGCCTCGTGTCTCTTAATCGTTATTGTTCAGCCCGGACTGTCCAAGGCGGGTGCGTCACATGATCAAACGAGCTCTTGAGCGTTCAGCTCATGGAAGTTTTCAGAATCTCATTTGGTGTCGTGGCAATTCCGTGAATTGCGCCAAGATCGTGGCGCACTATCTTTCCTGTGTGGCTTTGTGTCGGAACGAATCCGAAGGGACGGGCCCCGGTCCTCCTCACGCTTGGAGATTTGTCTATGAGGAAGATCTACGCCTGGCGGCCGGTTCATGCCTGCAGGTTCCAGTTTGATTCTTGGTCGTTGTGGCGGGTACGCGGATGCGTGCGAGCGGAAAACTACTATTTCCCGCCCGTATAAATGAGCTCCAACCCCTTTGTGCATAAGATTCAAAAAATGTGAAACGCATGAGGTCTTTAGCTTGATGCCAGTGTCCGGACTGCCGACAACCCGCCCCAAACTCAACACTCCGAAGGAAAAAGGATGTGTCGCCGCTCGAACTCATTTCTTCAGTCCGGCCTCCCAATTGGAGACGATGACGAGTTGGGTGCGATTGTCTTGACCTCGGGTGATCGCCAGGATGCGGCCATCTTTGGCTACGTCCACGGGGAAGCCCTCGCCAACCGGGGATTCAATCAATCGAGGAATCTGGCGTGTTTTGCCTGTGATCAGGTCCGAGCCTTGTTCGTGGACTTCGGTGACCTCGAGACTGCCATCGTCGCCGACGTATAGGATGGCGTGTCCGTCTTTGAACCAAACGGGGTTGCCGCCGTAGCCGGGGGAAATCAGGATATGAGGACCAGGGCCGGGGTAGGGAGTGGCATAAATCCTTTGGGCTCCCGATTCCCTGGAACCGTAGGCGATCCAGCGCATGTTGGGCGAAAAGACTGCGTCGCTGGTATAGGCGGGTGCTTTCAACAACAGGCGCGGCGTGTGCGCGCCTTGCAGGGGCATGGCCCATAGCCTGGCGGCTTGGAGGCTGCTCTGGTCGGTCGAGTAAAGCAGTGCGCTGCCGTCGGGAGCCCAGTCGAGAGGCAGGGAATTCCGGGTGGTGACCAGGGCTTCTTCTTCCATCGTTCCAAAGGTGGATTTCACGTGAATCTCGAAAGTACCCGCCTTTTCGGCAGCGAAAGCGATCTTGGCGCCGTCATTGGACCAGACGGGAAGCCCGGCCGTGACCCCGGCGGTGAACTGGGTGGGGAGAAGATCCTCGCCGCGCAGGTCATTCCGTCGAAGATCATAGAGCCAGAGGTCATGGTGGGGGCGGTCGCGTTCGATCACCAGACGGCTTTCATCGGGAGAGAGATGGAGGCTGGCGTAGCGGCCGGGTTCGCCGACGGTGCCGAGAGGCTTACCCGTCGAGTCCATCCAGAGCAGGTTATTGTCGAGGTTCTGGACAGGAGCAAAAACTAGTGTTCCGTTTTGTGAAGCGGAAAAAATTGCCATCCACCAGGTGCGATGTTCCTCGATACCGTCCTGGACGACAACGGGATCGCCGCTCAACTCCAGGCGGGTCACATCGAACGGTTGCGCCATCAGGGCGTTGTCCTTGACGAAGAGCAGATGGCCGTTGGCATAGGCTGCGTTGGCGTGGGAGTGGAGAAGAAGGTTGCTGGGCCCGCCGTCTATCGAGGCAACGTAGATACTGTCGCGTTCGTGACCAATGTCGTTGTGCGATGCAGCGTAGTAGAGGAAGTGTTTGCCGTCGGGAAGGAAGAAAGGCCAGCGATGCGAGTCGAGCTGCGGGTCGGTGGTTGTGACGGGAACGGGCTGGCCTCCGGAAGCGGAGACCCGGTATAGGCCGGTCGTTGTTTCGGGAGTGAAAACGACGATGCCGTCCGCGCCCCAGGAAGCGCCCCGCGGCACGGCACGCGAGCTTCGCAGATGTCGATCGGTGAGCCGCCCTCGGCGTCGATGCGCTTGAGTTGGCCGTGGGCGAAGAAACCGAGGGACCGGCTGTCCGGGGACCAGAAAGGCCAAGATGCGCCTTCGGTGCCGGTTAGGGCTGAGGCTTTCAGAGCGTCCAGCGATTGGATGTACATCTGCGATTTACCGGGTGAGCCGGCTACAAGCGCGATCCGGCGTCCATCGCGGATTGGCTCGTGGGGGATCCGGTACACATCCACTGAAGCTCGCTGGCAAGATCGGCGGCGCTTTGCCAGCGGTCGTCGGGGTCTTTCGCGAGGCACTTCTTCACGACGCGCTCCAATGTTACGGGCGTAAGCGGCTGGAGTTGCGTGATGGACGGGGGCTCGGTGGTGAGGATCGCAGCAATCAAGCTGGCCCGGCTGGTTCCGGAAAAGGCTGGCTTCCCTGTCGCCATTTCGTAGAGCACTTCGCCGAAGGCAAAGATATCCGTGCGCGCATCCGCCGGCTTTCCCTCCAATTGCTCGGGGGCCATGTATTGGAAGGTGCCGACGACCATGCAGCGCTGGTGAGCTTGGACTGCTCTTGCGTCATCTGGGTGAGCGCATTGGCGAGCGGTGCGGGACCGGACTGCATGGCGAGGCCGAAGTCGAGCAACTTCGCGCCGGCCTTCGTCAGCATGACGTTCGCGGGCTTCAGATCGCGATGGGTAATGCCCAGCTTGTGTGCTTTGGCCAGAGCGTTGGCAATCTGCGCACCGTAGCGAATCGTCTGCTCGGGTGGCAGCGGGCCTTTTTCCAGACGGCGTTCCAGGGTCTCGCCGTCCAGAAATTCCATGACGAGAAAATCCATGCCGTCCTTGTGGCCGACGTCGTACAGCGTGCAGATGTGGGGATGGGACCGCTTTGGCCTCCCGCTCCAGGCGCTGCTTCAGAGAAGGATCGGAGGAAAGGCTGGCAAGCAAAACCTTGATGGCAACCGTGCGGTCGAGCCGCGTGTCGTTGGCGCGATAGACTTCGCCCATGCCGCCGGCGCCGAGCGGAGCTCGGATCTCGTAAGGGCCGAGTTTGTCGCCCGCAGAGAGTGGCATACAAGTCAGTCAACAAGCGGTGGCGAAGCACGACCGCTGAGCGGCACAGAGGCCGGAACCTATCCCTTCTGGTCCCCAGACAGTAAGTGGCTGGGATTTTTCTCCAGCGGCAAGTTGAAGAAAGCGCCGATCGAAACCGGTCCAGTGCTTGAGTTAGCAGACGCGCCTCGCGCTCGCGGCGGGAGCTGGGGGACAAACAATATGATCCTGTTTGCTCCAACACCAACCGGCAACATTCTTGTGGTGTCCGCAACCGGGGGCGCAGCCAAAGCAGTTACCACCTTGAACAGTGAAATGCACACGACCCACCGCTGGCCGGTGTGGCTTGCGGACGGCAATCGCTTCCTGTATCTCGCCAGTTCCCACGGCATTCCGGCGGCGAATGAGCACAACGGTATCTACATCGCTTCACTCGATGGCGCGAAAGATCGCATGCTCATGCCGGCCGACAGCAATGCTGTGCTTGCGCCGGGGTACCTGCTCTTTGTGCAAAGCGACATACTGATGGCCGTCCCGTTCAATGAGCGCAGCGGCGAACTAAGCGGCGATCCAGCGCCGGTTGCGCAGGACGTCAGTTACAATCCGGGAACCTGGCGGAGCGCAGCTGGAGTTTCACGCAATGGAGTTCTCGCCTACCAGACAGGCAACAGCACGAAGCCTTCGGAGTTACTCTGGTTTGCCCCGGGAAACAAGGCGGCAAAGAGAGCGGCTGAGAGCAATGACAATTATCGCGAACTCAGGCTCTCCCCAGATGGGCACAAGCTGGCCGTGACGATTGGCGCTCCGCACGCGGAGGTTTGGATCTACGATCTGACTCGCGGGCTTAAGACTCGCCTGACATTCACCACTGCTGGTTTTGTAAGCACAGCCGTCTGGGCACCGGACGGCGGCCGCGTTGCCTTCTCGGACGTGGGGACCGGTGGATCGAAAATTTATGTCAAAGAGGCTGGAGGCTCGGGCAGGCAAGAGGAGTTGATTTCCGTCGGAACCGTACTAAACACGGTCGATGACTGGTCGAGGGACGGACAGTATCTCTTGTTTCAGGCTGCCGCGCTGCCAGGGCCAGTCTCCTTGTACGTGTTGCCCATGAATGGCGAGCGCAAACCCAAACTGTTCCTGTCGGCCTCGCCGTTCCCAATCCTGCAGGCCCGTTTTTCTCCGGACGGCAAATGGGTGGCATATCTCTCCTCGGAGAGTGGCGGCTTCGAGGCCTACGTTACCAGCTTCCCCGAAGCCAACGGCAAGTGGCAGATTTCTGCGGACGGAGCGGTTGCGGTGCGTTGGCTTCCGAACGGGCAATCGTTGCTGTATGAGAGAGGGGACGGCACCATCGTGAAAGTCCCATTTTCGGCCCATGGCAAGAATGCCGAAATCGGCGCGTCGCGGCTCTACGTGAACGCCCGACCGCGTGCCACGACCTACTACAACTCCTGGGACGTTGCGACAGACGGACGCGTAATCGTAAACAAGGATATTGGTGAATCAACCCACACCATCGACGTGGTAGTGAACTGGACCGCAGGCTTGAAGAAGTAACTCTGAGAGGCGTCCGAAACCCTCGATTCGCGCTTGCCGCCGATTACGGACAGATGACGAGCAAACCTTCCGTTGGGTTTTTAGGTAAGAGTTGCCGACAATCCGGGAGCTATCGCCTGGCGGCTCGAATCTAACGCCGAGTCGGTCGCTTCTGCGCCTCCAAGAGTGTGACACCTTCCCACGGGACTATAATGACGCGCAACGCATGGGCCTTACATCTGGGACCAAACTCGGTCCGTACGAAATTGTCTCGCCGCTCGGCGCGGGCGGCATGGGGGAAGTGTATCGCGCCCGTGACATCCGACTCGATCGCACAGTCGCGATCAAGATCCTACCCACGCATCTCGCCGATAATGCCGGAGCCAAGGAGCGCTTTGATCGCGAAGCACGAGCCATCTCTTCCTTAAGCCATCCCAACATCTGCCATCTCTATGACGTTGGAGCGCGGGACGGGATCAGCTATCTGGTAATGGAGTATCTGGAAGGCGAGACGCTCGCAGATCGTCTGCGTAAGGGATCGTTATCGCTTGAGCAGGTATTACGAGTAGGAGCAGAGATCTGCCAGGGGTTGGAGAAGGCGCATCGAAGCGGGGTGGTGCATCGGGATTTGAAGCCCTCGAACATCATGCTCACGAAATCTGGGGCGAAGCTGATGGACTTTGGCTTAGCGAAAGCTGCAGTTGCGGCAGTGGGAGCGAGTTCGTCTTCAGATTCGCTGGCCACCATGTCGCAGCCGCTGACCGAGCAAGGAACGATCGTGGGAACGTTTCAATACATGTCCCCGGAACAGGTTGAAGGCAAAGAAGCCGATCCGCGCAGTGACATCTTTTCGCTGGGTGCAGTGCTCTACGAGATGGTGACCGGCAAGCGGGCCTTTGAGGGGAAAACGACGGCGAGCATGATCGCTGCGATCATAGCTTCGCATCCACCGCCAATTTCTACGATCCAACCCACGTCTCCGCCGATGCTCGAAAGACTGATCAAAAGTTGTTTAGCAAAGGATCCGGACGAGCGCTTGCAGACC
>Ga0209161_10002992_pt1 | contig 13707 bp, 12 predicted proteins | sample GraSoiAngelo_155_FD_186169 | JGI IMG/M metagenome (GOLD analysis project Ga0209161, IMG submission 186169) | Grasslands soil microbial communities from the Angelo Coastal Reserve, California, USA - 14_1009_13_30cm (SPAdes) (version 2) | ecosystem: Environmental > Terrestrial > Soil > Grasslands...
AAGCAGTTAATCGACGCGAAGGGGAAGCTCGTACTTCCGGGATTCATCAACGGCCACACGCACGCAGCCATGACCTTGCTTCGTGGCCTGAAAGACGACGTGACCCTGGAAGAATGGCTGACGAAATCGATCTTCCCCGCCGAAGCAAAAAACGTGAACGAGGAGTTTGTGCGCTGGGGCACGCGGCTCGCCGCAGCGGAGTTAATCCGCGGCGGCGTCACCACTTTCGCGGACATGTATTACTTTGAGGACGCCGTCGCTGAAGAAACGAAAGCCGCCGGAATGCGCGGAGCGCTGGGCGAGACCATCCTCGATTTTCCCGCCCCAGACAACAAGACCAACGACGCAATGCTCGAATATACGGAGAAATTTCTGAAGCGCTGGCAGGGCGACTCGCTGATCCACGCCGCCGTTGCGCCCCATTCGATCTACACCGATTCCGAGAAAACATTGAAGGATTCTGCCGCGCTCGCAAGGAAGTACAACGCTCCTATCCTCATTCACGTGGGAGAGACTAAGAAAGAATTGAACGATAGCCGCGAGAAAAATGGCACCACGCCCGTGCAGTATCTCGACAAACTTGGAATTCTCGGGCCAGATGTGCTCGCGGCGCATTGCGTCTGGGTCGACCAGACGGACCGCAAGGTCCTGGCGCAACGGCAAGTCGGCTGCGTCCACAATCCTTCCAGCAACATGATGCTGGCGAGCGGCGTTGCTCCCGTTCTCGAAGAGCGCGCCGCAGGCATTGCCGTCGGCCTTGGCACCGATGGCCCAGCCGGAAGCAACAATGATTTGAACTTGATGGAAGAAATGGACCTGGCCGCGAAGCTCCAGAAGATCACCAAAATGGACCCACGAGCGCTAAGCGCGCAAGCAGTTGTCGAAATGGCCACCATTGAAGGAGCGCGGGCCTTGCACATGGACAAAGAAATCGGCTCGCTTGAAACGGGAAAGAAGGCGGATTTGATTCTTATCGGGCTGGACGCGCCAAATGCCGTGCCGATGTACGACGTCTACGCGCAATTGGCCTACACATTGAAGGGCAGTGACGTCGAGACGGTAATTATAGGTGGCCGCGTAGTCATGCGTGACAAGAAGCTCCTCACCGTGGACGAACCCGCGGCGATTGCCAAGGCCAGGGAGTTCAGGATCAAAATTGAGGCTTCGTTGAAGTAAGATAGCAGGAGTTACTCATGCAAAAGAAGTTCGATCCCTCAGGACTTTGCGTAGCAAACTCCACAGCGGAATCGTCTTTCCCTCTTTAGTTCCGTTACATGAACGATTTGCCCACGCACAAAGATGGCCTGTGTGCCTGGCGAAAACGGGGCAGCCACTTCAATCTCAGCTTTCGCGGCATATTCCTTCCTGCTTTTGAAGCACAGTCCGCCCCGGGACATATCCTCGCACGTCACGATATCTTCGCCGAACGTGTAACTCCGGATGCATGCCTTGAAATTCACCTTCGTGCGCACATGCTTGCGCCTGTTTTCGACTCGCGGTGCTGTTTGCAGTGCTGGCGCTGGATCCGCTGGCGCGGGCGGGGGAACCCTGCCGGGCTTCCCTCTTTCTTCAGATTCCAGTGTGGCCGTTTCCAACGCAACCGGTTCCTCGCCCGCGTCGTCAATCGGCCGCCTCCAGTACGTTGACGCCCCGCAGTTCTTGCAGGTGCGAACAATTCCTTCGTTGACGCGGTAAACGTCCGATTCCAGATCGCTCTGTTGCACCATCTCGCGGGTTTTGCAGCCACTGCACTGCAGCATCACGAGGCTGGCCTTTTTCTCGGAGTCCGTCATGCTGGGGAATTGGATGTCCCACAGGTCCGTCTCGGGGTTCAGGAAGGCCACGCCGTAGGTGTAGGTTTTGCCTTGAGCGCCGAGATTGCCCACGACGCGAACCTCGGCTTCTTTGTTGGTGTCAAGCCTGCGGAGGATTAGTTCTTGTTCCGCGGAGAGTGCATATTGCGAAACGATACCTGCTCCGTGGCGGCTGAGCAGGACCGTCTTGGTCTGCTCAGAGAACGTCTTGCCCTCGATGTCGCTGCCCACCAACAGAATTGCGATCTCTCTCGCAATTCGGCCACTGCGACGCATGCCTTCTGGAGGCATTTCCACCCCGCGCTTCCACGATGGTACTTGGATTTCTTGAGCCAAGGCACTCATTTTCAAACACGCCCTGTTTATTCGCTCAATAGTCTACAGTTGGCCTAAACCCATGGTGCAAATCATGCGCTGGACGCATATCCGAACAGCATGAAAAATGAACAATCTTTCATGCCGGGGATAACCGCATTCGCGGTAGAATGCGCCTTCATTTTGTCAAAGGGGGAAAGCCAGGGATCAGGAGCGACGGCGAGCGCCAAGGTTCTCATTTATTGCTTCGGCGGAAGTACTGTCGGAAAGCGTTTGACGCGCGCTTGACCGCGTGCATCAGCGCCAACAGCTGCTACCTGGCTACGATTAATCCTTTCATGGACGGGACTGCCGTCCACTTAAAGATTCTCACGGAAACACATGTGTTCGAAGCGCCCGCGACGATCGTCTATTCACCTACCCATCTCGGGATGGGATTGATGTTTGGACATCTCCTGCCAAAATCTCAGGATGTGCTGCAAAACTGGCTTCCCGCAAGCTAAGAGCAGCGGGCATTCACTCCGACAACGACTGGCCAAAGGGACTCCTTGCTGTCGCAAGGAATCGCCCAGCTATTCCTTATCAGACTTGCGGACCGCCGGTTTGCGCTTGTCCTGAACCGCCCCAGCATCTTTTGCCACGGGCATTGACAAATCGCGCACCGCAGCCAGTTGGACGGTTGCTCCCGAACCAGCATTTTGAGTCTTGGCCTGGTACGAAGCCAATGCCTGCGCCGGCTTCGCTTTGGGCGTCACTGGCGTTCGCGCAGCAACCTCCCACGGGTCTGTGCCATCGAAATGATCGGGATTCACTTCCGATTGTGCCTTGCAGGCGGGGGAGAACAACAGTAAGCCCCCAAAGCCTACCAGCAGGACCGGTAACTTTAAGAAACTAAACGGTTTCACAGGTACCTCCAATTCAGCTTGCTCCCACAAACCCGGGGGTTGCGGCTCCAGAGAGGAGTCTATGGAATACAATTCTCTGAATTGAGCTGATTCTCTCGTTCGCTTCAGGTGGAGTCGATAGACCGGCGGTACCATCGTGTATCCGGTTCGTCAACATCAAAAACCGGAAGACTAGGGGTATAGAATCTATAGCAATACCGGTCCCGCGGAGTTACAATGCCCTTGTCGCTCCCACCCCGACATCCATTCACATAATTCCCACAGCTCGGTCGGGTGTCCCATGGAAGCAGTCTCGCGTCGTGTCGAAGAACGCTCTCCTCTTTCCGTACGCGTGGATCTCTGTAGCCTTGACGTTCGCCATCGTACCCACGAGGGCCTGACGGACAACGTGAGCACCCATGGCGCGCGTGTGGTTTCGAACAATCCCCTCCGGCTCAATGAGCGGCTGAACCTGTGGTCGTTGCCGGGGGATTTCCGGGCTCGGGCCCGTGTCGTTTATTGTGAGCCTCTGGGGCACAATTCCTTCGCCATTGGTCTGCAGCTGCTCGCCACTACTGGTCATTGGAAATAGCTCTCCAACAACGAGCTTTAAGTGGCCGTTCTTTCAGAAGAAATCCTTGAAAATTAGCGCGAAAGTGCCAATAGTGATTCGTTGAGCTTGGTCAAGTCAGAGTCGAGACGGTAGTAGCCCGGCCGCCAGCCTGCGGGCGCTTCACCGGTAGGAAGGTTGAGCACGGCAAAATCTTTGGCCGCTCCCTGCTCGCTCCCCAACTTTGGGAACTGATCTCCTACGTACGTGGCAGGGTGCTGGCTCACTACTCTTTCACACTCATGGATGGATAGGACAGCGCGAAGCATGCCTTGATTCTTGGCGTGAGGTTGGCAAAAGTAAAGGGTAGGCATACTTGGGAATCATCGGTCAATCTGTGGAAAACACGAATAGTACTTTCGACCCACGGCCCGACGTTCATTAGAGGACGCTCATAAGCGTCCCCGCACACATAATCAACCATGTTTTCAAAGACTTACAAAGATTTTCTGTGTTTTCTCACGCTGTGCACGGTAACCAAATAGAAGCTTCCGAAAATTAATCCCGTCGCAGTGATTAATTCCATGGCCTCAGTTCGGAGCGGACTCCGAAGTAGACGGCGGCACATTGTCTGCCGAAAACCGGTTCGGTCTGGGACGATATCCGTTCCTCGTCCGGACGTGATACTTCTTCAAGCGGTCGCCTACGAGTTGTACTTTGATGGAGCGCCATCCGCGATTGGGATTCGGCTTGGGATAATAGCTGAACGAATAAAGATGCGCCAAATCGTCTCGGATAGAGGCAAACGCTTTCTTTTCATCCCGCCAACTCTTGGCAAAATAGGCCTTGCCGCCAGTGGCCGCGCTCATACGGTCAAAAACAGCGGTTGAAACGGGCTCAAGCTGCGCCTCCGTCGTGCTTATCATGTAGATCGGTATGCCCGCTGATTGGGCCAGCTCGGCGACATCTTCAGGGGGCACCATGCTCGAATTGTCGGGGCCGTTCGAGAACACTACGATCACCTTTCTTCCCGGACGCTGGCCGGCGTCTTGCACAGTCAACAACAACGAGTTATAGAGCGCCGCATCGTCCCCAGCCACGCTCGTGCGCACGCCGCGCACAACTTCTGACCGATCGGAGGTCAAAGCCGCGGCCCGGTAAAGGTCGCGGCTGTACGAATAGAAGGCTACTTTGTCCGCTCTTTCCAGAGAGCGAACAAAATCGGCGATGGCATCTTGCGCGAAGACGAAGCCCCGGTACATGTAATTGCTGGTATCGAACAAAATGAAGACATTAGCGCCGGTAACGGCCGAACTGAGCGTTTCGGGAGGGTCTTCAAGTGAAGAGCCTGACGCCGACTCTTGCGCGCGAGCACGCCCTAGCGCGGAGGCAGACTCATCCGCGCCGTTCTTGCTACTGGCTGTAGTAATGTCCAGTAATCTGGTTGTAGGGCCATTCCCTTCTTCAAACGTGGCAATGTTCTGCGGAATGCCATCTTCGGTGATCGCGAAATCCTGAGGGTGAAGACCGGTTACATAGTTGCCCTTATTGTTGGTCACGGCCACATTCAACTGCACCAGATTGACCACAACGCGAAGGCGCGTCTCGTCTTGCTGCGCACCGCTCCGAAACGTGCCGAGAGGCACCAGTCCTAAGAGAAGTGTCAAGATCAACAGATATCGTTTTTCCATCGGTTTGTATTCCATATTGCACCGTGTTGTTTTTCCCGGCAGTAACGGTCCGGTGAAAATTGAGCCAGCAGAACTGCTCTAGGGCTGGGAAAAACTGGCATCCCTTGACAACGCAACGATCTTGCCCTGCCGGAACTCTTCACCGGTTTCTCGAGCGGCGCGCAGCAGCGCCGGCCAATCCGCGAAATCAGTGGCAAAAATCTTCTCGACCATGCGGCGCGTGAGTTCGGGAACCAGCCGGTTTAGCATCACCGGTGAATAGCCCTTTTCGTCGGCCAGGCGGGCCCAGTATAGGTTATTGGAATCCCAGGTCTCGGCCAGCATGCGGCTGGAATAGCCCATGAAAACCGGGGATGGCGGCACATTCAGCAGCTCACGCGCGTAACTCTGCGCCAACACCCGATGCGGCACTCCGAAGTCTCGCGACAACCGTTCCCAGTTGACTTCGTCGGGATAGCTCTTAAAGAGAGTTGCAAGCTCCTCACCGGCTGGTCCGAAGGCATTGGGCTCTTGCGGAAATCTTTGTTGATATTCAGCCGTCAGATAAAAAGTGTCCGCAGGCGTCAGCTGCAAAAGCACTTCGGGTAAGTGCCTTGTACGCAGGGCCTGCTCCACTCTTTCGGCGCGCTGCGGAATCATACGATCGGTCAGGATATTCATGACCTTATTCCGCACTTCGTCATTCTCAGCGGCAGCGGCCAAAAGCTCCTCGCCGCACTGTTGGTACAGGCGGACAGCGTGAAGCTCATTCTGGTTTACGTTCCACCATCGGGGCACGACGGCGTTGGTCAGAAGGCCAGGCACCAACTCTCGCCAGATCAGGGCCTGCACGTTTTGCGGCGCGATGAAATCCTGCTCCGCAGTGGCAAGGATGTAAGGTAAATCGGCAAGCGATCCGACCAGGTGTGCGCCGCCGCCCGCCGGGGAGCCCGCGCCGAACAACTGAGGCGCTTGCCAAAGTCGTTCCAGGCCGATGACACTCTCTCCCGCAAAATCATGCGATCGAACGAAAAGGGGATTATGGTGCAGAATTTGGGCGCCGGGAGGCTCATAGTAGGCGTAATTGAGCCCTACGAGCGTGTCTCGCAAAAAGGGGGCGAGCTGGCCACGGGCCTCCGCCAATTGTTGGGAAGAACTTGGCGACTTAATGATCTTCGCCAGGTTCGTGCGCATCTGCAATTCCGTATGACGGTTGTTGTAAATCCCCGCGGCCCACTCATCTCTTTCGCTATTTCGAAAGATCGGTTGGGGCATCTCGAATTCTCTAAGTTCCCCGGCCAAAGGAAGCAGGTTATTGCCTGAGACGGTTCCTTGCGCGACTTCACCCAGGCCCTCACCCAGGGTCATGAGCGTGTCGAGGGAAACCAGGCGCTGCCCATCCAAAACGGATCGGATTCTGTTGGCGATCAGTTCATGCATGCGCTGGGCTTCCGCAGCTGACTGCTGGGGACCCGCAAGCAAATTGACGATTTTGTCTTGAGAAACGTCGGCTTTGCGGGTTGCGGCGAGCAGCAGCTCTTTGAGGGCAGTGCGGCCTGCATCGAAAAGCTGCGTTGAAGAGCCGATCTTGCCAAACGGCCTGATCGACCTTTGCCAGGAATCGTTCAGAGCGGCGCTAGGTATTTCACCTTGACGCGCCAATATCTGCCAGAGTCCGACGCTGGCCTGAAAGGTCCCGAGGGCATTGCCCCGTAGGGTGTTCTTGGGAATACCGTTAAGGTTAGTTACAACCTGGAGAAAAGCGACGATGGAAGCATCGTCCAACTCTGGGAATTCTGAAAAGACCACATACTGGTCGCTGAACTCAGGGAACTTGTCGGCTAGCAAGGCTACCGTTTCAGGTTTAAGGCGATGCTCCGGAGAGCGTCTGCCGTCGAGTTCGCTAAGCATCAAATAGCTTTGCAACGGACCCGTTTCTGTGGGCTCGCGAGAAATCGCGAGCAGGGCATCCAGCAATTGACCTGGGTGCTCCCAGTGTGCGGCCCTGCGGCCCCAGTCGCGAATAGTTTTCGAATCCGTCTTTTGTCGAAAGACTTTCTTCCATACTTCGAGGTTTCCTGGAACGTATAGATCGCCGTTCGGCCCCCACCGAAGCCGGGTCACTAGAAGAAACAGGCCTGCGTCCCGCCGAAACACACCGCTCCCGGCATTGGAAGAGTCTTTTCCGCGGAACGCCTCATAGAAATGACGCAGCCGGCCAGCCTCGGTGAAACGAGTTTGCTGTGACGGAGGTGCACTCGACAGGTCGTCAAAATATGCGGCAAGCCAGCCGCTGTCTTTCGCGAACAATTTAGGGATGAAATCTCCCGGCGAGTCAGGACTCGCTCCGACCAATTCCTTCCAGGCGAGCCCCGCGGCTGATCCTCCAGGCACAACCACTCGTCCAGATCGAACGCAGATGTGGCTGCCGAAGAAATCCAGGGCTGCAGCTTGCGGAACCATTTTTTTTAGCACGCGCGATTGCCGCAAGGCAGATAAAGTCTCGGCATCCATTCGCGCCATCGCCCAGTAGAAGCGCGCCAACTCCGGATCGGCTAGGAGCAGGTCCACTGCATCAACCTTTTTTCCTTCCTTGGTCCAGTCGATCTCCACCGGCGGCGCAGGTACGTGCGACATCGAGTAGGGGTACGCGAAAGCCCGGCCCTCTTGGAGACTCTTTTCAAGGTCCGGTAAGGGGAATCCAGAGTCGATAGTGAGAAATGCTCTTTGTGGGTCGGCGGTCTCCAAAAAAGTGCTGCGCTGCCCGCAATCGGCCCGCGTTCGATAACCCAGGATTTTCAGCAGAGGTTTCGCCTCTTCGCAAGTAGAGACATGAATGACGCCATCGGGACCTGCTATAACCGTCAATTCTCGCGCCTGCTGCACATAGCGGGTCAAGAGAATAAGAAATTCCGAGGGCCGGCCCTTGGGAAACTGCCCCTGATAGCCCAGTATGTATACGTTGCGAGCCAGCAAAGGCATAACTTCTTCAGGGGAGACCTTCTGGCTGATCCCCGCCATCCGTAAGAAGGAGCGCAACGGACCTGGAATCGTGAGATCCGCCTTGGCGTCCTCCGATGGCAAAGAATCCGAGGGCTTGGCACACCGAACGGCAGGAGGGAAGCACGAACCCACGCAAAGAGTTACGGCCAGAATGCCGGCAAGGCGAAAGAGAGACTTAGCGCATGGCCCTCCCGGTAAATGAGTTAAGAGGATTGTGCAGGCCCTCAAGATTTCCTCCCCGAAGCGGGATCGAGCCTAAACGAGACACTTGAGCCGCAGAAAGAAGATTTGGACCCAACGAAACCAAATCTAAGACGCGAACCCGCGACGACTAATCGCCTTTCACGACGAAGTTCACAACGAACTGAGTGGACTCATGCGAGCCATGCACCGCGCAGGGGATGGTGGCATTCCTCAACATCAAGCACACACGCAGTAAACCCGTCCTTCCTCGCACTATTTATGCTGTAACTGCGCTTATGTCAAACGGAAATTGTGAATAGTACGTTTTTGCCGTGTTAAACGAAGTGTTTGTCGCTTTTGGAGACTTTCTTCAAGGAGAGCTGTGGCCCGCGCACTGCAGAACCCCAAGGTATGCGCTCCAGGGACCCACGGTTTTCCGGTATTGGTGAGCCATCACCCTTGAGATTTGGTGCAGATGAGTTAAGTCATGTGCTGCCCAGGTCGCCAGCAACGCTGACAGAGTGACTTCCCCTAGGGAAGGATGCCGCCCGCGGCGCTCGAGGTCCTCTTGCCGCAGATTCAATGCGCGCAGTTCGCCCAGGTTTTCTGACCGCAAATCGGAAAATTCATCCAGTAACTGTCCTAGCGACTTACCTTGACTCTCTCGTTCTTGTCCCCAGCGATCAAAAGGCTCAAACGTTTTCGTTTCACCAAATTTCAGCACCATCCGCACTCGTGGCATCCAGTCGGCGCGTTCGCAATGAATCAAGTGGCCGACGACATCGAACGCGCTCCACGTGTTTTCACCTTCATTTCGGGACGTCCATGTTTCCGGTAGATCTCGGAGCAGCGCATTGAGAGTAGCGGGCGTGCGAGTGAGAAGCGATATTGTGTCCTGCAGGTTATGTTCCATCATGTCCTCAAAGATGCAGCATTTCCGAGGCCGCCAGTGCATAGATCGCGGCGCAATCGATTATCTTTCGCAGATCCACGTATTCGTTTGGTCCGTGTGCAACTGAGAGCATCCCGGGGCCATAAGCATAAGCCGGAACGCTTTCCGCCGCGTAGAAGCGAGTCTCGAGCAGCCCGGGGCACATCTCAAACCGCGGCGCTACGCCGGTAACTGTTCGGACGCTGCGTGCCAGCGCACTCCCGAGCGCCTCTTCCTCAGAGCACGCCGAGGATCGTCCTTCTTGCAATATCTGCCATTCGAGTCGAAGACCTTCGCGCTTACAACTTTCCAGCGTGGCGATTATCCTCGACTTTTCCTCTTCCATGTTTTCCTCTGGATTGATTCGCCGGTCGATGGTGAACCAGCACTCCTCCGGCACGACGTTGAAGTTTGTCCCCCCGCCGCTTTCTCCTCCCAGCATCAGGATGGAACGCCGTGCCTGATCTGCCCCGATGTTGTATCCGGTGGTTTTCTGCTCCACTTCTCGCTTCAGCTCCTGTACCCGTTCAACAACTTGAACCATACGCTCGAATGCATTCTCGCCTTGATGCTGCAAACCAACATGCGCGGACTTCCCTAGCACGCGGACGCGTAGCGAGATCGCCCCGCGATTCGCGTTCCACACCACGCCGCTGGTCGGCTCCGCCAAAAGCATCCCGATCCCCCCGCGGCCCAATCGTCCTCGTGCCGCCAGCCACGCGGAGCCGCCTTCGCCTCCCGTCTCTTCATTGGGAACCAGCGTCAAAGCAATTTGCCCGTTCAGCTCGGCGCCGCATTCTTTCAGCGCGAGAATCGCGTAGAGCATGGCCACAATCCCGCCCTTCATATCGCACGACCCACGGCCAAACAAAAAATGGTCTTTCCGCGAAGGCTGGAATTGTTCCGTTGATTGCGCAGGAACTACATCGTAATGCCCATGAAAGTAGAGAACGCGTTCACCCTGCCCATGGCTTGCAATCAAACAGACAGGGCCATCGTCCGTGCCCTCTTTTGCCCCGTCAGCCTCCAGCCGCTCGCATTCGAGGCCATATTGGCGCAATCGTTTTTCAAGAAAATCGGCGCACACACGATAATTTCTAGCCGGTGGGTTCTCCGTGGGTATCGCGACCAACTCGGCCAACAACGCAGTCATTTCCTCCTCCCGCTGCCGGAGCCATTCCATCGGGAGGCTGCCTTTTGCCTCAGCTTCGCGCACTCGTTTGTTCATGCCCAGCATGCTAGGAATCCAAGCGTCTGACGCCAAGCTCCATTTTGGTGCCGGCGGCCTGGAGAGGAATTTCTATGCGACTCTTCCCCTAGGGAGCAATCGATTGCATTAGCGTTCAACGGCTGTGGTAGGCTGTGCCGCAATGCAACTCTCAAGCGGAGATGGCGCGTGATCATCGGCACAAACGCCTTCCCGGTACTTCGCTGGGTCGCGCTGCTTTGGACGATTGTCTGGCTGCCCGCCTATATTCGATTCTGGGGCTGGGCCAATCTGCTGCATTTGTGCGACGTCGCCGTAATTCTTAGTTGCGCGGGTTTGTGGTGGGGAAGTTCCTTGTTGATTTCCAGCCAGGCCGTCAGTTCGCTGGCAGCGGGACTCCTGTGGTCCATTGACGTTGGGTGGCGCCTCATTACCGGACGTTTTCTCGTCGGCGGTACCGAATACATGTGGGACACGCGCGTGCCAGTCTGGGTCCGCCTGCTTTCCAGCTTTCACCTTGCTCTTCCCCTGGCGCTTCTCTGGGCCATGCGCAAAATTGGATACGACCGTCGCGCTCTCGCATTGCAGGCCGCCATCGCCGCTGCACTTTTCATCGCCTCGCGGTTTCTGCCCGCGGGCTTCAATATGAACTATGTCTATGACGATCCTCTCTTTCATCGCTCCTGGGGACCGGCTCCCGCGCATCTCGTGGTGATTTTTGTTGGAGCAGTTGCGCTGCTGTACTGGCCGACACACCTTGTCTTAGGCTGGCTATTTCCCGTCGCTAGCATTGCCAGGTAATGGGAAGGAGCAGGTGAGCCTGGAGCGGGAGAAAATGAGCGCCGACAACAATCGAGAAAAATATCTCGCCATGCTGAAGACTGCTGTCGAAGAAGCGCGTCTCGGGCTCAAGGAAGGAGGAATTCCCATCGGCGCCGCGCTATTCGAACGCAGCGGAAAACTCTTGGGTCGTGGCCACAACCGCAGAGTGCAAGAAGGCGATCCTTCCGCGCATGGTGAGACGGATGCTTTTCGCAAAGCAGGGCGACAGCGAAGTTATGGCGACAAAATCATGATAACCACGCTTGCCCCCTGCTGGTATTGCAGCGGCTTGATCCGTCAGTTTGGCATCGGCACGGTGGTCGTCGGCGAATCCGTGAATTTTCGCGGCGGCATCGACTGGCTCCGCGAAAACGGAACCGAAGTCTTCGACGCCCATTCGAACGAATGCGTACAAATGCTGGCGAAGTACATTGCGGATCACCCCGAAATTTGGAACGAAGATATCGGCGTTGACTGAAAAATGCCGTCCGAGCCATCAGAAAAAATTTATGGGCGTTGAATTGGCTGAACATTTCAACCTGGCGTCTCACTTTTTGGATGCGTCGGCGGCGCTGCACGCCGAAAGAACCGCCATCGTTGGCGATCCGCGCGAAGTAACTTACGGCGAGCTTGCGGCGCTCGCGAATCGTGCTGGGAATGCACTGCTTTCGCAGGGCGTTTCCCGTGGCGACCGCGTTTTGCTCGCGCTGCCGGATTCAGCCGAGTTTGTGGCCGCTTTTTTTGGCGCCGCGAAAATCGGCGCAATCGCCGTGCCGGTGAATCCTTTCGCGCGCTCCTCCGATTACATTCATTACCTGGAAAACAGCGAGCCGCGTGCCGCGATCGTGCATTCCGAATCGCTTGCGGAATTTTTGCCGGCTTCGAGCGTGCGCCCGCAAATTCCCATTGTCGTCGTGGGCGAGCAAAAAATCGATTCGCATGGCGTGTCTTTCGCGAAGTGGAGTGCTTGGACGGTCGCGGCCAGCGAGCAACTCTCTGCAGCGGACACTTCGCCGAGCGATCCGGCGTTTATGCTTTATACTTCCGGCAGCGGAGGCACGCCCAAAGCCGCGGTGCATCGCCACGCGGACTCGCTGGTCGCCAGCAGAAATTACGCGCAAAACGTTCTTGGTCTGACCGCGGACGATTTGACATTTTCCGTTTCCAAATTATTTTTTGCGTACGGCCTGGGAAACGGAATGTATTTCCCGCTTTCCGCCGGCGCCCGGATGATGCTGAATCCGGAGCGCACCAGCGTGCCGCATGTGATTGATTTGGTGGCGCGGCACCGGCCGACATTTTTTTTCGCCGTGCCGACTTTTTATTCCGCGGTGTTGCGGGAAGCCGAACGATCAGGCCGCGGCGTGGATTTCTCTTCGGTACGAAAATGCGTTTCTGCCGGGGAAACATTGCCGGCTGAAATTTTCAACGCGTGGAAGCGGCAATTTGGTATCGAAATCCTCGACGGAATCGGTTCTACTGAAATGTTGCACATTTTCATTTCAAGCGTTCCTGGAAAATGCAAGCCGGGCAGTTGCGGTTTTCCCGTGCCGGGCTACGAAGTCAAAATCGTGGACGACAGCGGAGAACCGGTGCGCGACGGCGACATTGGAAATCTCTGGGTGCGTGGCGCGAGCGCGTTTGCGGAATATTGGCGGATTCCCGAATTGACGGCGCGCACCAAGCGCGAGGATTGGGTGGTGACCGGCGACAAATTCTTCTCTGACTCCGACGGCTACTACCACTACTGCGGGCGCGCGGACGATATGCTGAAGGTCGCGGGCATGTGGGTTTCTCCGATGGAAGTGGAGAACGCACTGCTCGGGCATCCGCATGTCGCGGAAGCCGCGGTGGTCGGCACGACCGACGAGCGCGGACTTTCGTATTCCGTCGCGCATGTGGTATTGCGCGGGAATGCGCAAGGCTCGGAGAAATTGGCGGCGGAAATTTGCGAGCACGTCAAAGCGCGGCTCGTATCGTACAAAGTTCCGCGGGAAGTGCGATTCTGCAGCGAGTTGCCGAAGACGGTGACAGGGAAAATCCAACGCTTCAAGCTGCGCGGCAACTAAGGTCGTGGTCATTTAGAATCCCGTGCCGAACGCAGGCCTTCCATCAGAGGGAGATTTGGAATTAACAGGAAACTCTTCTTGTCTTCTTCGGAAATGGGGCGGAACTTGGCCTTGCCCTGCAATTCCGGATAGCCTTTGCATAATTGCCTGAAGATTTCCGGGAGATGTTCCATGGCCATCTGCTGCCCGACCTGATTTAATTCGTTAAAGAGCGGAGCCATAGCCTCAGCGAAATGTTGTCCGGCAGGCGTCTGGTAAA
>Ga0209161_10002994_pt1 | contig 13703 bp, 12 predicted proteins | sample GraSoiAngelo_155_FD_186169 | JGI IMG/M metagenome (GOLD analysis project Ga0209161, IMG submission 186169) | Grasslands soil microbial communities from the Angelo Coastal Reserve, California, USA - 14_1009_13_30cm (SPAdes) (version 2) | ecosystem: Environmental > Terrestrial > Soil > Grasslands...
TCACCCTCCGCTTGGGTCTCCCATTCGTCGTGGCGGTGCTCGTCGCGGGATCCGTTTCCGCGGCGATCGGGTTCCTGTTGGGTCTGCCGGCCCTGCGCCTGTCCGGTCCCTATCTCGCGGTCGCGACGCTTGGCTTCGGCCTCGCGATCCCGCAGCTCCTCGTGTGGCAGGGCTCCTGGACCGGCGGCTCATCGGGACTGCACGGTCTACCGCTCGCGTCGCTCGCGCTGGGCGCGTTCACGATCGTGTTCCGCACCGATCAGGACTACTACTACCTGACCGCGGCCATGCTCATCGTGTTGACGATCTTCGCGAGGAACGTCGTCACGAGCCACACCGGCCGCGCGTTCGTGGCCATACGCGACAGCGAGATCGCCGCGCGCGCGATGGGAGTGAACCTAGTGCGCTACAAGACCACTGCGTTTGCGCTGAGCGCGCTGTATGCGGGGATCGCGGGTGCCCTCTACGCGCACCTCCTTCACGGCATCAGTCCCGAGGACTTCACTGTGCTCCTCTCGGTCGACTTCCTGACGATGATCGTGCTCGGCGGCCTCGGCTCCGTTGGCGGCGCGCTCTCAGGGGCCCTGCTGCTGACGTTCCTGCAGAACGCCCTGACGCGACTGCCCGTGGTGCACGACTTCAAAAACCTCTACATCGTCGTCCTGGGCGCGATCCTCATCCTGACGATCGCGTTCCTGCCGCATGGCTTGGCCGGGGTCATGCGCTCCGTGCGGCAGCACTGGGCGGCACGGGTGCGCGACGGTGCGCCGCGCGTGGACCAGATCGTCGAGCTGGGTGAGGGGAGCGGCGTCAGGTGAGCGGACCGCTCCTCGAGATCACGGGGCTCACGATCAGCTTCGGAGGACTGGTCGCGGTCGACGGCGTCGACCTTTCGGTGAACACCGACGAGATCGTCGGGCTCATCGGACCGAACGGAGCGGGTAAGACCACAGTCTTCAACTGCATCAGCCGGTTCTACGATCCCCTCCGCGGGACCATCCGTTTCAATGGCCGCGACATCACCCACGCTCGGTCGCACGAGATCATCCGCTTCGGCATCGCGCGCACGTTCCAGAACGTGGAGCTCTGTCGCAGCATGACGACACTGGAGAACCTCTTGGTCGGACAGCACGCGGTCATGCGCGGCGGCGCGATCCGTGATGGCTTGCGCCTGCCCGGGGTCGGTGCGGACGAAGCCCGCGCGACGGCGCGCGCCGACGAGATGCTCGATCTCCTTGGTCTTGTGGGCCATCGCGACAGCGTGGTGTCCACGCTGCCCTTCCGCCTCCAGAAGCTGGTCGAGCTCGGCCGGGCGCTCGTCTCGCGCCCTGCGCTGCTGTTGCTCGACGAGCCGACCGCCGGCGCCGACCACCACGAGAGCCAGGGTCTCGCGGACCTGATCCGCCGGATGCGTGAACGATTCGATCTGAGCGTGCTTGTCGTGGAGCACGACATGTCATTCGTCATGGGGCTCTGCGATCGGGTCTACGTACTGGACTTCGGCCGACGCATCGCCACCGGAGCGCCGGCGGACGTCCGCCGTGACCCGGTGGTCATCGAGGCTTACCTCGGGGAGCCTGAGCTCGAGGTCTCCGATGCCTAGCGGGGCTCGTCCGCTCCTCGTGGTGAACGACATCGAGGCCTACTACGGGCGCGTCTGCGCGCTGCACAGCGTCAGTCTCGAGGTCACCGAGGGCAGCGTTGTCGCGCTCCTCGGGGCGAACGGCGCGGGTAAGACGACGACATTGCGGGTGATCTCCGGTCTCCTCCGGCCGACGCGCGGCTCGGTCGACTTCGACGGCGAGCGCATCGATGGATGGAGCCCAGACCGCATGGTGCGGGCGGGGATCGTCCAGGTGCCCGAAGGACGACAGATATTCGCGGATCTGACCGTGCGCGAGAATCTGTTGCTCGGCGGGTACGCCCGACCGGATCTCGGTCCCGGAGGCCAAAAGGCGTCGCGCGTGTTCGAATATTTCCCGCGCCTCCGCGAGCGGCTGCAGCAGCGCGCCGGAACGCTGAGCGGCGGCGAGCAGCAGATGCTCGCCATCGGACGGGCCCTCATGGCCCGGCCACGCCTGCTTGTGCTCGACGAGCCATCCCTTGGCCTCGCACCGATCTTGGTCAAGGAGATCTTCCGCGTGATCAGCGAGATCCGCGCGGCCGGGACCACCGTGCTCCTCGTCGAGCAGAACGCGCATATGGCGCTCGCCGTCGCCGACCGTGCGTACGTACTAGAGACCGGACGCGTGATCCTCGGCGATCGGAGCGCGGCGCTCCGTCAGCGGGAGGAGGTGCGGCGCGCATATCTGGGGCATTAGGGCCGGGTAAGGCCAGAAGGAGAGGGAGCTTTTGAAAGGGCAACTTTCGAGGACACGCCATCTATTCCTGCCACGGGCGGCGCAGGTCGTCCCGTTGCTCGTCGCGCTGCTCGTGACGGCCTGCGGGTCGGCGACGACGCCGCCCGCCGCGTCATCCGCGCCCGCCACTGCCAAGACCGTCGTCACCGGTGTTACCGACACCGAGGTCGTGGTTGGCAGTTGGGGACCGCAGGATGGACCGGCGGGTTTTTACGGCGCCATCGACCGCACGCTCGACGCGTATTTCAAGATGATCAATGACCAGGGCGGCATCAACGGCCGCAAGATCCGCTTCATCTACGAGAACGACAGCTACCAGCCGGCCAAGACGGTGGCCGCGGTGAAGAAGCTCGTGGAAGAGGACAAGGTCTTCGCGCTCTGCGGCGGCCTTGGGACGCCCAATAACGCGGCCGTCATGGACTACCTCGTCGCGAACAACGTCCCGCACGTCTGGCCGGCGACCGGCACGACCATGCTCGCCGTGCCGCTCAAGAAGAACATCTACGCCGTCCAGCTCAACTACACGACTGAAGCGACGCTGGCGACGCAATACGCCCTCGACACGATGGGCGCGAAAAAGGTCGCGGTCTTCTACCAGAACGACGCGTTTGGCAAAGAGGGACTCGACGCGGTCCAGGCGGAGCTGAAGAAGCGCAGCCTCCCGGCCGCGACCGGTGTGTCGTATGAAACGACCGATACCAACTTCAGCGCACAAGCGCTCAAGCTGCAGACCAGCGGCGCCGACACGGTGATCCTCTATGCCGTGCCGAAGCCGGGCGGCTCGATCATCGCCGAGATGGGCAAGATCGGCTACGCGCCGAAGCTGCTCTCATCCTCGGTGATCAACGATCCGTCGATCTTCCAGCTGGCCGGCCCCGCGATCAACGGCATGTTGATCGAGGCATACCTCCCCGCGTTCGATGACACCAGCAACCCGAAGATCGTCGAATACCAGGCGTTCATGGCCAAGTACGCTCCAAAGGAACAGATCGGCGGCTTCACCGAGGCCGGATACACGTACGGTCAGGTCTTCATCGAGGCGTTGAAGCGCGCGGGCAAAGAGCTGACCCGTGAGGGCTTCATGACGAACCTCGACCAGATGCAGAACTTCACGGGCTCGCTCGTGCCAAGTCTCAGCTACAGCCCCACGGATCACGCGGGCGTGAAAGCCGCCTATTTCCAGGCGGCGAAGGATGGCAAGTTCGTCACGATCACTGGCTACATCACGCTCAAGTAGCGACGGGCAGAACGCTGTGCGTGCGCTACTCGATGGGCGAGCGGGGTCGAGAGGTGTCGAGTTGACCTCGACCCCTCTCGCCCGGACAACATGGCGCCCGGCCCTCAGGGGAGGTCCGGGCTGATGCGCATCGGACTGCTCGACGGCGGGCAACGCGAGCGGCGACCCGCGACGCTCGGTGAGCACCTCGAACGCGCCCGCCTCGCGGAGGATGTCGGACTTGCGTCCGTCTGGTTTTCCAACATCTACGGACACGACGCGATGACCGTCGCTGCGGTCGCGGCCCGCGCGACGACGCGCATCGAACTGGGCACGGCCATCACGCCGACATATCCGCGCCACCCGCACGCGATGGCTCAGCAGGCGGCGTCGACGCAGGCCGCGGCGCGCGGTCGCTTCACGCTCGGCGTCGGGCCTTCGCATCGTGTGGTCGTCGAAGACATGTGGGGTCTCTCGTACGAACGCGCGTACGCTCACACCCGCGAGTACCTCTCCGTCCTCGTTCCGCTCCTCAGCACCGGGAAGATCGAGCACGCCGGAACGCGGTTCACCGTCCGTGCTCATCTCACCTCGATCGACGGACTGCCGGTGCCGGTACTGCTCGCCGGACTCGGTCCGAAGATGCTCGCGCTCGCCGGCACGCTCACGGCCGGCACCATTACCTGGATGGTGGGCGCGCGCACGCTGCGTGACCACATCGTGCCCCGCGTGCGCGAAGCGGCGGCGGAGGCAGGCCGGCCTGCCCCGCGCATCGTCGTCGAACTCCCGCTCGCGCTGACCGGCGACGTGGCCGCCGCGCGCGAACTGGCTCGCCGCATGTTCAAGACCTACGCATCGCTGCCGGCCTATCGCGCGATGCTCGACCGGGAGGGCGCCGCCGGACCAGCGGAGGTCGCCGTCGTCGGTGATCACGACGCGATCGGCGAACAGTTGCTCCGTCTGGCCGAGGCGGGCGCGACCGACTTCAACGCCGCGCCATTTGCGCTCGGTGAGCACGATGCCGGGCTTGACGCATGTCTTCGTTCGCTGGTGCGCATCGGTGCCCAGCTCAGGGCGGCGCCGCGCGGATCCCTCGATCGGGGCGCCTCGGAGGTGTCGTGGCCAGGCTGATCGATCGCTTCAACGAGATGGTGCGTGAGGACGGCCCGGGCGCTCCGGTGGGCAGACTCATCGGCTTTCGACCGACCTCGATCGAAACGGGGAAGGCGACCTTCGAGCTTGAGGCTGGTCCGCAGCACGCCAATCCCATGGGCACGCTCCATGGCGGGATCATCTGCGATGTCGCCGATGCCGCGATGGGCACGGCGTACGCCTCCACCCTTGATGAAGGAGAGAGCTTCACCACCCTCGACCTGAAGATCAACTTCCCGCGGCCGTTCTGGAGCGGCCGCCTCGTCGCGACGGCGCGCACCGTGAAGACGGGTCGGACGATCGGCCTCGTGGAGTGCGACGTGGCCGACTCGGAGGAGCGGCTCGTCGCGCGCGCGATGAGCACCTGCATGACCCTGCGGGGCGAGATGGGCGAGGGCCGCTGATGGATTTGCGAGATGGACCAGAGGAGGCCGCGTTCCGCAGGACGCTGCGCGCCTGGTTGGAAGCGAAGGTGCCGGCCGGGCTGCGTGGCTTCCGCGGCTGGAGCGGCCCCGCCGCCCTCGCGCTCGGACGCGACTGGAGCAAGCGCCTCGCAGAGGCCGGGTACGCCGGGCTCACCTGGCCGAAGGAGTACGGCGGTGCGGGACGGCCGTGGCGCTACCAGGCCCTCTATCTCGAGGAGCTCGCGCGCGCCGAAGCGCCGCAGCACCTGGGCGTGATCGGGCTGGGCATGGCCGGTCCGACGATCATCGCGCACGGCCGGCCGGATCAGAAGGCGCGCTATCTCGCGAAGATCCTGTCGGCCGAGGAGATCTGGTGTCAGGGCTTCTCCGAGCCGGGCTCAGGCTCGGACCTCGCGTCGGTGCGCACGCGCGTCGAGCTGGTGGGCGATCACTTCGTGGTGAACGGTCAAAAGGTGTGGTCGTCGTACGCGCACATCGCCGATCGGTGCATCCTCCTCGGCCGGAGCGCCACGACCGACGAGAAGCACGAGGGCCTCACGTATCTCATCGTCGACATGAAGAGTCCCGGCGTCGAGGTCAGGCCGCTGCGCCAGATCACCGGCGAGGCGGAGTTCAACGAGATCTTCTTCACCGACGTCGAGGTGCCGAAGGCGAACCTGCTCGGCGAGGTCGGCGGCGGCTGGCGCGTGGCGATGACGACCCTGTCGCACGAACGCGGCACCTTCGGCTTCGCCCTCGCGGGGGCCCTCGACGTCGCGGTACGCAAGCTCGTGGCTCTCGCCCGCGAGCGAGCGGGGGCCGACGCGCTGGTGCGCGATCGTGTCGCACGCGAGTGGATCGATCTGCAGGCGCTCCGCTACACCAACTACCGCGCCCTGGCGCGCCTCGAGCGCACCGGCGTGCCTGGCCCCGAGGGGTCGGTGGCAAAGCTCCGCTGGTCCGAGGCGAACCAGCGCCTCACCAAGCTCGCCATCGAGATCATCGGACGCGAGGCGCAGGTGGCGGATGGCGACGGGGCACCCGCGTACTGGCGCCATCAGCAGCTGCGCAGCCGCGGCAACACCATCGAGGCCGGCACGTCGGAGATCCTGCGGAACATCATCGCCGAGCGTGTGCTCGGCCTGCCCCGGAGCCGCTGATGGACTTCAGCTTCTCGCCGGAGCAGGACCAGCTCCGCACGCAGGCCCGCTCGTTCCTCGAGAAGCGTTATCCCCTCGCGCGCCTCGCGGAGATCGCGACGTCGGCGGATGGCTGGGACCGCGCGTCCTGGCCAGAGCTCGCCCGTCTTGGATGGACCGGCGCGTCGATCTCTGAGGCGCAGGGTGGTGCCGGCCTGAGCTTTGTCGAAGAGGGGATCGTGTTCGAGGAGCTCGGCCGCGCGCTCTATGCGGGTCCGTACTTCTCGACCGTCGCGCTCGCGCTGCCGGCGCTCGGATGCGCTCCCGACCTCTTGGCAAAGGTCGCGTCCGGCGCATTCACCGCGACGTTCGCGTCGCCCGCGGCGAATGCGAGCGGGGCGGCGGTGGATGGACGTCGTGACGGCGATCGCTGGCTCCTGCGCGGTGAGGCGGATCTCGTTCCCGATGCCGGCTTGGTCGAAGCGTTCGTGGTCCCCGCGCGCGGGCCCGACGGCATCGGGCTGTACCTCGCCGAGCGCCGCGACGCCCGGCCGCTGGTCCGCGTTCTCGACACGGTCGACGCGACGCGCCGTCTCGCTCGTGTCACCTTCGAGGACGATGACGCGCGGCTGCTCGCGGCACCGCCCGCCGCGGCGAAGATCATCGCCGCAACTCGGCGACGCGCCCTGGCCGCGCTCGCCCTCGAGGCGGTCGGCGTCGCCAGCCGAGCTCTCGCGCTCGGGGTCGAGCACGCAAAAAGCCGCGAGCAGTTCGGGCGGCCGATCGGCGCGTACCAGGCGGTCTCGCACAAGCTCGCCGACACCTATGTGGAGACGGAGCTCGCGCGCTCGCTCGCGTACTGGGCGGCGTGGTGCATCGCCGAGGATGACGGGGAGGCCGAGCTCGCCGCGAGCGCGGCGAAGGCGTATGCCGCGGAGGCCGCGGTCGCGGCATGCGAGCGTGCGATCCAGGTGCATGGTGGCATGGGCTTCACCTGGGACCATCCGCTCCATCGCTACTACAAGCGGGCACTCTGGATCGAGTCGTTCGACCGCTCCGGCGCGGCCCACCGCGCGGACATCGCACAGGCAATCCTTGGCGGCTGACGGCGGAAGGGGAAAGGGGAGACATCGACGTGGACGGACTGATGATGGAATACCCGCTGACGATCGCGTTCATCCTGCGGCGAGCGGAGACGCTCTTCGGGCACAAGGCGATCGTCACTCGCCGACCGGACAAGACCATCCACCGGTACACGTACGCGGACTTCGTACCCCGCGCGAAGAAGCTCGCGGTCGCGCTACAGCAGCTCGGCCTGCGGCGTGGTGACCGCGTCGCGACGCTGTGCTGGAACCAGTACGAACACCTCGAGGCGTACTTCGGAATACCGCTCGCCGGCAACGTCCTGCACACAATCAACCCGCGTCTGCATCCGAGCGACCTCGCGTACATCGTGAACGACGCCGAGGACCGCGTGCTCATCATCGACGACACGCTCCTGCCGCTGCTCGAGAAGTTCCGTGCCGACGTGCGGATCGAGCACATCGTCGTGATCGAGCACGGCGCGCAGGCGCCCGCGGGCACGATCGGCTACGAGAAGCTCCTCGCCGGTGCGGACGCGAGCGCGTTCGCGTATCCAGAGCTCGACGAGCGCGAGGCCGCCGCGATGTGCTACACGTCCGGGACGACCGGCCGACCGAAGGGCGTCGTGTATTCGCACCGCGCGCTTGTGCTGCACAGTCTCGGGCAGGCATCTGGCGCGGTCGGCGTTCTGGAGTCCGATGTCGTCCTGCCCGTCGTTCCGATGTTCCACGTGAACGCCTGGGGCCTGCCGTTCACCTGCACGATGGTCGGAGCCACGCAGGTCCATCCCGGGCCGCACCTGGATGCGGAGAGCCTGTGCGATCTGTTCGTCGGAGAGCACGTCACGTACACCGCGGGCGTGCCGACGATCTGGCTCGGGCTCCTGCGCCGGCTCGACGAACGACCGAAGGAGTACGACCTGTCGCGGCTCCGCCTGCTCGTGGTGGGCGGCTCGGCCGCGCCGAAGTCGATGATCCGCGGCTTCGACGAGCGACACGGGCTGCGGGTCCTCCACGCCTGGGGCATGACCGAGACGACGCCGCTCGGTGTCGTGTCCAGCCTGATGAGCGATCTCGAGCAGGCGGACGCCGAGACACGCTTCGCCTATCGCGCGAAGCAGGGGTACCCGGTGCCGCTCGTTGAGATCCGCGCCCGGAACGACGCGGGGCACGAGGTGCCCTGGGACGGGAAGTCGATGGGTGAGCTCGAAGTGCGCGGCCCCTGGGTCGCTCGCGCGTACTACAAGAGCCCGGAGTCCGCGGACCGATTCACAGCGGACGGCTGGTTCCGCACCGGCGACGTCGTCACCATCGACCCGCGCGGCTACGTCGAGATCCAGGATCGCTCCAAGGACCTCATCAAGTCCGGGGGCGAGTGGATCAGCTCGGTCGCGCTCGAGAACGCGCTCATGGGTCACCCCGCGGTCGCCGAGGCCGCGGTCATCGCGGTCCCGCACGCGCGGTGGCAGGAGCGTCCCCTCGCGGTCGTCCTGTTCAAGCCCGGGCAGACGGCGACGGCGGACGAGCTCCGCGCATTCCTTGCGCCCGGCTTCGCGAAATGGTGGCTGCCCGACGCGTTCGAGTTCGTGACCGAGATACCAAAGACCGCGGCGGGCAAGTTCCGCAAGACGGCGCTCCGCGAGCGCTTCGCGACGGCGCGGGAGATGACCCCTGCCTCCTGAGCACGTTCACCTCGAGCAATCGGGCAGCGTGACGACGATCACGATCGATCGCCCGCCGGTGAACGCCCTGAGCCGGGCGGTCGTCCTCGCGCTCGAGTCGGCGCTGGATACGCTCGCGACCGACGCGGCGACGCGAGTCGCGCTGCTGCGCGGAGCGGGTCCGCGCGGCTTCAGTGCCGGGGCCGACATCTCGGAGTTCCCGGCGCTCCTCGAGCCGAACGCCGGCACGCGCGGGGAGGGTATCCAGCGCCTCGCCGACCGCGTCGAAGCCTTCCCGAAGCCGCTCATCGTCGCGATCCACGGCTTCTGCATGGGTGGCGCGCTCGAGATCGCGCTTGCGTGCGACATCCGGATCGCGGCCGAGGATGCGCGCATCGGCTTGCCCGAGGTCCGCATCGGCATCCTGCCGGGCGGCGGCGGCACGCAGCGACTGCCGCGAGTCGTCGGACCCGGGCGTGCGCGGCTCATGATCTTCAGCGGCGAGCCCATCTCCGGACGCCGCGCCGCGGAGTGGGGACTGGTCGAGGAGGCGGTCCGACCCGCCGAGGTCTTCGACACGGCCGCGGCAATCGCGCGTACGCTCGCGGCGCAGTCGCCGCATTCTCTCGCGGTGATCAAGGCGCTCCTGCGTGAGACGAGTGGCGCTCCACTCCGCGACGGGCTGCGGACCGAGACCGCCGCGTTCGCGCGTTTGCTCGCGCATCCAGACGCGCGCGAGGGCATCGCCGCGTTCCTCGGGAAACGCGAACCGCGCTGGACGACGCAGGCCGATGGGCACGCCGATGCGTGAGGCGGTGATCGTCGCGAGCGTGCGGAGCGGCCTCGCCAAGTCGTTCCGCGGCTCGTTCAACCTCGCTCGGCCCGACGACATCGCGGCGCAGTGCGTTCGGGAGCTGCTGCGTCGCGTACCCACGGTCGACCCCGCCGAGGTCGACGACGTCATCCTCGGCGCGGGCTTCCCTGAAGGGCCGCAGGGGCAGAATGTAGGGAGGACCGTCGCGATCATGTCCGGCCTCCCGTCGTCGGTGCCGGGATCGACCGTGAGCCGCTTCTGCGCGTCGGGCCTCAACGCGATCGCGATCGCCGCGCGGATGATCGAGGGCGGAAGCTACGACGTCGCGATCGCTGGCGGCCTGGAGTCGATCACCATGCTTCAGAACGACCACAACCGGAAGAACCTCCAGAACCCGTGGCTCCTCGACCATAAGAAGGACATCTACATGCCGATGGGCCAGACCGCGGAGGTCGTCGCCGAGCGCTACGGCGTTACACGCGATCGCCAGGACGAATTCGCGCTCGCCTCCCAACAGCGGACAGCCGCGGCCCAGCGTGCGGCGAAGTTCGCGGACGAGATCCTCCCCATGACGGTGACGATGCAGGTCACGGACAAGGTCACCGGCGCGACCTCGACGAAAGAGGCCACCGTCGATCGCGACGAGTGCAATCGACCCGACACCACCCTCGAGGGCCTCGCGAAGCTTCCGCCGGCGTTCAAGGAGGGCGGCACGGTGACGGCTGGGAACGCCAGCCAGCTCTCCGACGGCGCCTCCGTGGCTCTGATCATGTCCGCCGAGCGCGCGAACGCGCTCGGCGTGCGGCCGCTCGGCGTTTTCCGCGGGTTCACGGTCGCGGCGTGCGAGCCCGACGAGATGGGCATCGGGCCGGTGTTCGCCGTACCGAAGCTTCTCGGGCAGGTCGGGCTCCGGCTGGCGGACATCGACGTCGTCGAGCTGAACGAGGCGTTCGCCTCACAGGCGGTGTACTGCCGCGACCGGCTTGGGATCGATCCCGAGAGGCTCAATCCGAACGGCGGCGCGATCTCGATCGGTCACCCCTACGGGATGAGCGGCGCGCGCCTGGTCGGGACGGTGCTCTACGAGTTGCGTCGCCGGAAGGCGCGGTACGGGCTCGTCACGATGTGCGTCGGCGGCGGGATGGGGGCTGCCGGGCTCGTCGAGGCGACGAACTAGCTGGGGTCTCGTCGCTACATGAACTCCCAACGCCGGCCGGCCCGATACGCCCTCAGGACGTCGCGGCTCACGACCATCCGATGGACCTCGTCCGGTCCGTCGACCAGACGCATGGTGCGTGCAGCGAGATACATCGCCCCGAGCGGCGTCAGGTCGGTGAGCCCGAGCGCGCCGTGGACCTGGATGGCGCGGTCGATCACTTCGTGCAGCACGCGCGCGGCATAGAACTTCACGAGCGAGATCTCGACCCGCGCCTCGTCGCCCGCGTCGAGGCGGTGCGCCGCCTGGAGCGTCAAGAGGCGGCAGGCCTGGATCTCGGCGGCGGAGTCCGCGATCCAGTTCTGTACCGTTTGCTTCTCCGCGAGCGCGCTTCCAAAGACCTCGCGCGCGAGCGCGCGGTCGCACATGAGGTCGAAGGCGCGCTGCATCTGCCCGAGCCAACGCATCACGTGATGGATGCGGCCGGGACCGAGCCGCCTCTGCGCGATGCGGAAGCCGTCCCCGGGCTGGCCAAGCGTGTTCGCGATCGGCACGCGGACATCCGTGAACCGAACCTCGCAGTGGGTGTTGTAGCCGCGGCCGAGGTGACCGAGGGTCGGGATCGCCCGTACGATCTCAACACCTGGCGTGTCCGCGGGGACGACGATCTGGCTGAGGCGCTCATGCGGCGGCGCGTCCGGATCGGTTACCGCCATCACGATCGCGAACGCCGCGCCCTCGGCGCCCGAGCTGAACCACTTGTGCGCGTTGATCACCCACGCATCGCCGGTGCGCTCGGCTCGCGCACGCAGGCCGCGCGGATCGGACCCGGAGACCTCGGGCTCGGTCATCGCGAAGAACGAGCGGATCTCGCCCGCCACGAGTGGGCGCAGCCAGCGCGCCTTCTGCTCGGGCGTCCCGAACTCGTGGAGGATCTCGGCGTTGCCGGTGTCCGGCGCCTGGCAGCCGAAGATGCGCGGCGCCACGAGGCTTCGACCGATGACCTCGTTCAGGTAGACGTAGGGGAGGAACCCCGTGCCCGTCCCGCCCGCGTCCGGGCCGATGAACATCGCCCAAAGACCCGTGGCCTTGGCCTTGCCCTGCAGCTCGCGCATGAGCGCTTCCGCCGCGTCGTCCTCGGCTGCGAGGGCGCGCTCATTGGGGTAGACCTGTGCCTCCATGAAGGCCGCGAGGCGCTCGCGGCGCTGCTGCACGTCGGGGGACGGCACGAAAGCCGGCACCGGCGGACTGTACAGCCGGCGTGATCGTCGGAAGGACCGAGGGGGAGCGGATGCAAACCAAAGAGCTGTTCGACCTCAGCGGCAGGGTCGCCATCGTCACGGGCGGGGGCAGCGGACTGGGGCGGCAGATGGCGACAGCGCTCGCCGAGATGGGCGCGGACGTGGTGCTCTGCGCGCGCAACGCCGAGCGTTGCGCCCAGACCGCCGCGGAGCTCTCGGCGCTCGGGGTCCGCACGCTCGGCCTCCGCTGTGATGTCACCAGCGCCGAAGACGTGCGCGCGATGGTCGAGCGCGCGAAAGCCGAGCTCGGCCGGATCGACATCCTCGTGAACAACGCCGGCCGCGCCTGGGTCGCGCCCGTGGCGACCATGGCGGTGGAGGATTGGCGGCGGGTGCTCGACGTCAACCTGACCGGCGCCTTCCTGTGCGCGCAGGCCGCGGGGAACGTCATGATCGCGCAGGGTGGCGGCAAGATCATCAACATCGCCTCCGTCGCCGGCCTCGGCGGCGCGATGCCGGAGGTGCTCGACTCGATCGCGTACAACGCGAGCAAGGGCGGACTCATCAACTTCACCCGCGACCTCGCGGTCAAATGGGGCCGACACAAGATCAACGTGAACGCGATCGCGCCGGGATGGTTCCCGAGCCGTATGTCGAGCGCGATCGTCGAGCGCTGGGGCGACCGGCTCGCGCGCACCATCCCGCTCGGCCGCATCGGCGGCGACGAGGACCTCAAGGGAACGGTCGTCTACCTCGCATCGCGTGCCTCCGACTACATCACTGGACAGATCCTCGCGGTGGACGGCGGGCATACGGCGTCATGAATGCCGACCCGGCTCTCTGGGTCGAGCTGCGCGAGCGCCTCACCCCGCTCTTCGGCGCGGACATCGCGATCGAGCGACTCTCCCTCCTCGCGGGCGGAGCGTCGAAGGAGGCATGGGCGCTGGACCTGCGCACGCCGCAGGGGAAGCGCGAGCTCCTGGTCCGGCGCGCCGGCGGCGGCGTCATCCACAAGGAGACGCTCTCGCTCGAGGACGAGCACCGTCTGCTCGAGGTCGCGTTCGCGGCCGGCGTGCGCGTCCCGAAGCCGTACGGCTACCTCGGGGAGATCGCGGGCCGGCCCGCGTTCGTCAGCGAGCGCGTGTCGGGCGAGACGATCGGGCGGCGCATCGCGCAGCGGCCGGAACTCGCCGGTGCGCGCGCCGTGCTGCCGGCGCAGATGGCCGAGGAGCTCGCGAAGATCCATGCCATCCCGGCCGACCGCGTGCCCTTTCTTGAGGCCGGCGGACCTCACGACGTGCTCACGCGGCTCGAGCGCGAGCTCGACAGCGTCGAGGAGCCGCACCCGGCAATCGAGCTCGGCCTCGCCTGGGCGAAGAGTCGGGCGCCGGACCGAGGCGACGTGGTCGTGCTCCACGGTGACCTGCGCGTCGGCAACCTCGCGGTCACCGAGGCGGGTCTCGGTCACGTGCTCGATT
>Ga0209161_10002996_pt1 | contig 13698 bp, 15 predicted proteins | sample GraSoiAngelo_155_FD_186169 | JGI IMG/M metagenome (GOLD analysis project Ga0209161, IMG submission 186169) | Grasslands soil microbial communities from the Angelo Coastal Reserve, California, USA - 14_1009_13_30cm (SPAdes) (version 2) | ecosystem: Environmental > Terrestrial > Soil > Grasslands...
TGCCGCGTCCTGCTCGAAGATTGCGACGTCCACCCACAGCACTCGCGCGTCGGCGATCTGGAACAGGTTGTCCCCCGCCCTCACCGCCTGGCCTTCGATGACCATCTTCTCCGTGACTTCGCCGCCCCGCGGGGCACGCAGCAACAGAGTCCGCGTCACCGCACCACGGGCTTCCAGACTGTCGATCTGATCAGCCGGGATGTCCCACAGCGCGAGCCGGCGCCGGGCGCTCGCGGCGAGCGTGTCGTCCTTCAGCCGCCGCGCCAACAGATACTCTTCCTGCGCACTCACGAGGTCGGGCGAATAGAGCCCGAGCAGCGGCTCTCCCTGCTCGACACGCTTGCCGACGTAGTCCGCATACAGGCGCTCCACCCAACCACCGACCCGAGCGTTGACGTACACGAGGTTGGGCTCGGCATACTTCAGTATTCCGACTGCACGCACGGACGACCGGACCGGGCGTTCAGTCGCCCGCGCGAACGTGATGCCGAGTCGCTCGGCTTCGGTACGGTTCACCGGCACGCCCGAAGTGTCGGTGCCGGCCGCCGGCATGCCGGGCATCCCTGGCATCCCCTGCATGTCCTTCATGCCTGCCGTCTCGTCGCTTCGGGCGGGCTTCCTCTGGCATCCGGTGAGCGTCACGGCAGCGACGACCAGGCTAATGATGATTCGTCTCACGGCTGCGTCTCCCCTGCGGTCAGCTGCCGCAGCATCACGAGTTGAGCCTGGTAGTCCGCTGCGACCGCGACCGCTTCCAGCTCGGCCCGGTACCGGGCGTCCTCGACCGACAGCAGCGTCAAGAATTCGGCGCGACCGACCTGATAGCTCCGCAGCACCGATTCGACTGTTCCCCGGGCATTGGGCAGGACGCCGTCCACGAGGAGCGCAAGGCGCTGGTGTGAGGCCTGGACTCGGGCAGCGGCTTCCGTGACCTCGCGACTGAGCTGGAGCTCCGCGTCGCGCAGCCCAGCCGCGGCCCCGGTTGAATCGGCGCGGGCGGCATCGGCCAGGCGGTTCTGTTTGCGCCACGCCCACACCGGAAGGCGCAGACCTACGAAGGCGGAGAAGAAGTCCGGAGAGTTGAAGTCGAACGCCCGCGGTCGGTAACCGTAGCGCAGCGTCAGGGTGAAGTCGGGCCGGGCGCCGAGACGCTCGACCTGAATCGTGCGCGTGGCTGCGTCGACTGCCGCCCGGCGAACAGCGAGCCGCGGATGGCTTGCGAGGGCCAGGGCCACGAGCGAGTCGGCGGGAGGTTGCGGCGCTGCCCTGGCACGCAGCGCAGCCGGGTCGATCGAGGTGACCGGGACCGAGTCTCCTGGTGCCCGGTTTCGCAGCGCATTCACCGCGGCGAGCGCAGCGATTCGCTCACTCTCCAACGCGAACTCCTCGGACCGCAGGCGATCGCGGGCCAGCTTTGCCTGGAGGGGATCGCTTTGCGGCGCGGCGCCCGTCGCATAGCGCGTCGTGCTGATTTGGACGGCGGCGTCGAGCAGCTCCCGCTGGTGCCGCAGCGTCTCCAGCGCCGTCACCGTGTAGCCAAGGCGGTAGTAGGCGACCGCCATCGCGGTCGTCACCTCCCGGCGGACGGTGCCTTCTTCCGCACGAGCGCCGGCCGCAGCAGCCCGCATGACTCCTGCGCGAGCGCCGAGTGAGCCAGGCCACGAGATCTCCTGGCTCAGCTCGATGTCCGCCTCGGTGAAGTCGCTTTGGTTGAACTCGAAGTGCGGCAGCACGAGATCCATCAGGCCGACCGTCAGCATCGGGTCCGGCAGCGAACCGGCCGGTCGGATGCGGAGCGTGGCGGCGCCGACGGCCGCTTGCCGTTGCGCAATCGTCGGGTTGCGCGCGAGCGCTTCAGCGACCAGCGATTGTAAACCCGAGTCGCCGGCGACGGGCGCTGGGTCTTGCGCGTGCGCAAGACCGGCGCTCGCTATCACGAACGCACTCGCGATCAGAATCAGCTGTCGGACTTGCATACCTCTCCTCGCCAGTCAGTTTCCGGCGGAACGCGCCGGAGCCCGCGCCGCTCTTGGCGGCGCGTCAGGGCACACTACGCTTGGGAGAGGCTAGGCTTGGGGCGGTGGAGGGAGCGGTGCTTGTGGGTCGGCCGGGGCGAGCGTCGAGACCCCGAAACCGACATTGTGGGACTCTCGTGCGGAGACGGAAACCGCTCCACCAAGCGTGACCACCGCGGTCGCGGTTGTCGCGCAGAACGCTGAGTTGGCGCACGGGGCAGCGTGGCTCGTGGCATCGACGGCCGGCCTGGACGGGTGGGACGCCATCTGTTGCTCGCAGTTCGCCGACGTTGCTCGCCGGACTTGGTCACATAACAACGGCAGGCCAACCGGCAGCATCTGGCCGCTCAGCAGCAGCGTGGCGACGAGTCTGACGAACGGGAGTTTCATGTGCCCTCGGCAATATAATACGACGCGGTCGGCACAGTCATGCTCCCTCAGCCTGCCGGGGCGGGCATCGGCTCGAGCCGTAGGAGCAGAAGATGCAGCAGTCTCCGGGCTTAGGCCGGAGAACCGTGCCGCACCCGGTGCACTCGTAGAAATGCACGCACGCGTTGGTTGGCATCGTCTCGGTCTTCTTGTGACCGCAGTGCGGGCAGGTCAGGGTCGCCGTTAGGACGGTCATGCAAGGGATTTTAAGTCGGGGTGTATTCCTTTCGATACAGCTACAGACGCAGGGTTTCGATGAGCGCCGCAAGCGCCGCCGGTAGCTGCCGCTGACGGGGGTAGTAGAGGAAGAAACCGGGGAACGGCGGGCACCAATCTTCGAGCACGCGCACCAGTTCCCCACTCGCGAGGTGTGGGGCCGCGCGCTCCTCCGACATGAACGCCAGACCCACCCCATCGATCGCTGCACGGACCATGATCTCCACGTCATCGACGATCAGCGGCCCGTTCACCGCGACGTTGAGCGACTGCTTGCCCTTGTCGAGCTCCCAGCGGTACACGCCGGCGGATCCGTGTCGAAAGTTGATGCAGCGGTGGTTTGTCAGGTCACGCGGGTGTACCGGCTTCTCGTGCGACTCGAAGTAGCGGGGCGAACCCACGATGGCCGGGCGGTGGTCCCGGGATACGCGGAACGTGATCATGTCCCGTTCGATGAATTCCCCGAAGTGAATCCCAGCGTCGAAACCCGCGGCGACGAGATCGACGCGGCTTTCGTCGGTCGTCACGTCGAGTACGACGTCCGGGTAGTCGCGCGCAAATTGTCCCAGCTTCGGCGCCAGCACCGTCGTCGCGGCAATGGGCGACACTACTAAACGCACGCGCCCCGCTGGCCGGTCACGCAGCCCGGTAATCAGGTCCACAGCTCCCCGAATGTCGCCGAGCGCCGGGCGCAGACGCGCGATGAGCTGCTCTCCGGCAGGTGTCGGGGCCACGCTGCGCGTCGTGCGCGCGAGCAGGCGTACGCCAAACCGCTCTTCCAGGCCCCGCATCGCGTGGCTGATCGCAGAGGTAGAGACCCCAAGACGTTTCGCCGCCCGGGTAAAGCTCCGTTCCTCCGCCACCGCAAGGAACGCGGACAGGACGCTCAGCTCATCGCGTACCATTTGTGAATAGTACTCACAAACCCCTCTCGATTTTACCGGCTACACAGGCGCGCACAGTCCTGCTACGATTGGCCGCATGGACATCAAGCGCAGCGGCTCGCAACCCTCCGGCATTGGACCCGCCGAGTGGTTCACCGGCACAGTACGTGTCGACCCGCTGTTCCAGGCCCCCGATCCGGCACGCGTCTCCGGTGCCAGCGTCACGTTCGAGCCCGGTGCCCGGACGGCCTGGCACACGCACCCGCTGGGCCAGACCCTGATCGTGACGGCCGGCTCTGGCCGGGCGCAGCGCTGGGGAGGGCCGATCGAGCAGATTCGGCCCGGTGACGTGATCTGGATTCCGCCGGGTGAGAAGCATTGGCACGGCGCCGCGCCAACCACCGCGATGACGCACATCGCCGTTCAGGAACAGCTCAACGGGAAGGCCGTGGCCTGGATGGACAAGGTCAGCGACGAGCAATACAGGAGCGAACAATGCCTCACGTCATCGTGAAGCTCTGGCCCGGAAAGTCCGAGCAGCAGAAGCGGCGACTCACCGAGGCAATCGTCAAAGACGTCATGAACGTCTTGAACTACGGAGACGAGTCCGTCTCGGTCGCCATCGAAGAAGTCACAGCGCGGGACTGGGCTGAGAAGGTTTATAAACCCGACATCGTTGAGACCTCGGCGCAGCTGTACAAGAAGCCGGGTTACACGATGTGAATGACATCAAGAAGGGAATGAGGTACCATGGCTAACCAGAAGATCTGGTTCATTACTGGAGCCGCCCGTGGCATGGGCGTCGATTTCGCCAAAGCCGCCCTGGCCGCCGGCCACGCGGTGGTGGGCACCGGCCGGGACCCCGACGTCGTGGCCAAGGCCGTGCGTGAGTCGGACGACCTACTGGTCGTCAAGCTGGACGTCACCAGCCGTACCGATGCCGAGGCGGCTGTGCGTGCCGCTGTCAACCGGTTCGGCCGCATCGACGTGCTGGTCAACAATGCCGGCAACTTCTTTGCCGGCTACTTCGAGGAGCTGGCGCCGGAGCAGATAGACCGGCAGTTGGGGACGCTCCTCATCGGCCCGATGAATGTCACCCGCGCCGTCCTGCCGGTCATGCGCAAGCAGCGCTCTGGGCACATTATCTCGATCTCATCGACCGCGGGGCTGGTCGGCTTTGCGTTCTGTTCGGCATACGCCGCGTCGAAGTTTGGCGTCGAGGGCTGGATGGAGTCGCTGGAGCAAGAGGTCGCGCCGTTCGGCATCACCACCACCATCGTCAACCCGGGGTTCTTCCGCACCGAGCTCCTGGAGCCGGCGTCCGTGACCTATGCCGAGCCGTCCATCGAGGACTACGCCGACCGCACGGCGGAGCAGCAGAAGTGGTGGCAGGCACAGAGCGGCCGGCAAGGCGGCGACCCGGCCAAGCTCGCGCGAGCGCTGGTCGCGATCGCCAGCGAGGAGCCGCCGCCGCGCCGCTTCATCGCCGGCGCCGATGCCATCGCCCTCGCCGAGCAGCACGTGGCCGATCTCCAGGCGCAGATCGACGCCTACCGCAAGCTGTCCACCTCGCTCGCTCTCGACGAGCCCGCGCCCGTCGGAACATGAGGTAACTCCCTGACGACGAGCGCGAGGCAATCAAAGTCATGGTGAAGCCCTAAGGAGACAACATGCAGAAGCGCAAATTGGGAAAGCGGGGTCTCGAAGTGTCGGCGCTGGGTCTCGGCTGCATGGGGATGAGCCAGAGCTACGGTGTCCCACCAGACAAGCACGCGATGATCTCGCTGATCCGCACGGCCGTTGAACGCGGCGTCACATTCTTCGATACCGCCGAGATCTACGGTCCGTACACCAACGAAGAGCTCGTTGGCGAGGCGTTGGCAGCGGTGCGCGCACAGGTGGTGATCGCCACGAAGTTCGGGATCGGACGTGATGCCGGCGGGCAGCAGATGCAAGACAGCCGGCCCGAGCGCATCAAACAAAGCGTCGAGGGTTCGCTGAAACGGCTCCGGACAGACGTTTTGGATCTCTATTATCAGCACCGTGTCGACCCCAACGTGCCGATCGAAGACGTGGCGGGAACGGTCACAGACTTAATCCGGCAAGGAAAGGTGAAACACTTCGGGATGTCTGAAGCAGGCGTGCGCACGATCCGCCGCGCGCACGCGGTGCAGCCGGTGACGGCCGTGCAGAGTGAGTATTCCCTGTGGTGGAGACGCCCTGAAGACGAGCTGCTGCCAACCCTGGAGGAGCTCGGCATCGGGTTCGTGCCGTTCAGTCCCCTCGGCAAGGGCTTCCTGACGGGCACGATCGACGAGAAGACGACGTTCGTGAGCTCGGATTTCCGCAACATCGTCCCGCGCTTCACGCCTGAGGCTCGGAAGTCGAATCTGGCGCTGGTGGATGTGCTGCGCACGATCGCGAACCGAAACAAGGCGACGCCGGCGCAGACCGCGCTCGCGTGGCTGCTTGCCCGGAAGCCGTGGATTGTGCCGATCCCCGGCACTACGAAGTTGGCGCGCCTGGACGAGAACATCGCAGCAGCGGCGATCGAACTGAGCGCCGAGGATCTGCGCGCAATCGAGAGCGCCGCCTCACGGATCGCGATTCAAGGCGCGCGCTACCCGGAACACCTGGAGAAAAGGACCGGTCTCTGAGATGCGCATCGGCATTCTGGGTTCGGGATTGATGGGCGCCAAGCTCGGAACGATCTGGGCGCGCGCCGGACATGAAGTAGTCTTCAGCTACGCGCGCAGCGAGCAGAAGCTGAAGAAGCTGGCACGTGAGGCGCAGGAGAAGGCGCGGTCCGGCACGCCGGGTGAAGCCGCGAGCGAAGCGGACGCACTCTTGCTGGCCGTGCACTGGTTTCGAGTCGACGACGTGTTGAAACAAGCAGGTGACGTGTCGGGCAAGGTCATCGTCAGCTGCTCGCTGCCGATGAATGCCGACGACACTGCGCTCGTCATCGGGCACACCGCTTCCGGTGCGGAGGAGCTTGCGAAGCGAGTTCCCAAGGCTCGGGTCGTCTCCGCTTTTAACACCGTGCCGAGCGAGGTGCTGTTTGGCGTGTTCGAGCGTCGGCGCAAGGCCAGTAGACCGAGTCTCGTCTACTGCGGGGACGACGCGAGCGGCAAGAAGATCGCCGCTGAGCTGATCCGCGACGTGGGGTTCGATCCTGTGGACGCTGGGCCCTTACGGATCGCCCGTTACACCGAGCCGTTCGCGCTGCTCGTCGCCCAGCTTGCGTACGAGGGTGACGGAGGTCCGGAACTCGCGTACCGCTTCGAGCGGTTCGGGAGGAAGGGATAGCGGTAACCGCGCACTGAGCCCTTGCCGCCCCCAGCCGAGGCGGCGCATAATCTGCCCCGCATGGCAGACACCGCTGACACGTTCTTCGGCAAGCTCAACGGCCCGTGGCACAAACGGGCACTTCAGGCGTTCCTCGTCATCGTCATCGCCCACTGGGCCGAGCATCTGGTGCAGGCCTGGCTCGTGCACTCCGAGGTGCTGCACTATGGCTATGCGATGATCATGCTGGTCGGCATTGGACGTTGCTCCGCGCCCGACGCCGCGCGGATGCGGTGCAGCTGCGCGCTCCGTCCGCACCCGGCGACGACCTGACCGGTCCTCACACCTTGTTCCCCTCTCCCTTCGGGAGAGGGGAGACGACCCGCGAGCTTCGGGAGGTCATCCGTTCGTACCCCCTCTCCTTGCATTGCGGAGAGGGGGACAGGGGGTGAGGACACGAACGGGTGAGCTACTGGTGCGAGGCCCCGGCGAGAGCCAGCGCCGTGCAGAAGGCGCTGAACACCGCGTCCGACCAGTGCCCGCGGCAGCGGTCGATCGTGGCGAGCGCCGCCGCCCGCGAGAACGCCGGGCGGTAAGGGCGCGTGGTGGTGAGGGCGTCGTACACGTCCACGATACCCACGATCTGTGCCGCCACCGGGATCTCGTCGCCGCACAGGCGGTCGGGATAGCCGGTCCCGTCGTAGCGCTCGTGGTGCCAGCGGATGACGGGCTTCAAGTCCCAGGGGAACTCGACCTTCGCGAGCAGCTCGATGCCCCAGATCGGATGCATCTGGACTACTTCGAACTCGTCGCGCGTCAGCGGGCCCGGCTTGCTCAGAATCTCGTGCGGGACGCGGACCTTTCCAAGATCGTGGAGATAGGCGCCTAACCGGACCGTCGTCTGTGCGTGCGCGTCCACCCCGAGCGCGCGCGCCACGGCCACGGCGAGCTGCGCCACTCGCTCGCAGTGGCCGAAGGTGTAGGTGTCGGCCGACTCGAGGGACTGGCCCCACTCGCGCACCACGGCGAGATAGGCGGCCTCGAGCTCGGCCATCTTCCCGGCGACGTGGACCAGGTGGGCGCGGGCATCGAGCCGCCCGAAGAGACGGTGCGCGGCGTTCAGGAGGCTGAGCGCCTCCTGGTTCCGGCCCATCGCCTGATACAGCAGGGCAAGCTCGCGCGACGCCTCGCCCTCGTTCAACACCGACCCCGCGCCCACCGCCAGCTCGATCGCCGATTTGAGCCGCGACTCAGCGAGCGCCGGCCGGCCCGTCTCGCGGTAGATCATCCCGAGGACGCGATACGCGTCGGCCTTGGCGCTACCCACGCCCAATTGATCGAACACGGCTAGCGCGGCCTCGGCATCGTGCCGGGCATCCTCGTAGCGCTCCCGGGCGACGTGCACCTTGGCATGGTTCACCAGGCACAGGCCCCCGAGGTAGGCGTCGCCCGCGCGCTCGGCGATCTCGTGGCTCTGCCGGAAGTAGTGTTCCGCTTCGTCGAACCGCTCCCGGTCCGCGCTCGCCATGCCGAGGTTGTGGTAGGCGATCGCGCGCCCGTGCTCGTCGTTCGACTCGTGGTAGGCCTGCAGGGAGCGCCCGTAGCGCGCCAGCGCTTCGTCGAGGTCGCCCTGAATGTTCGCGAGGATCCCCAGGTTCTGCTGGGCGCGCGCACACAGCGCGCGGCTATGCCCGCCCAGCTCCAGCGCGCGCAGGAAATGGCGGCGCGCGTCGGCAACGGCGTCGGTCTCCAGGTCGATCCCGCCGAGCGTGTTGAGCGCTTCCGCCGCGAGGAGTCCGTTCCCGGCGGCGTGCGCCACGGTGTAGCTGGCGTGGCAGAGCCGTCGCGCCTGGTCCGACTCGTTGCGATGGTGACGGATCACGGCGAGGCGGCGCAGCGCTTCGGCGAGCAGCGCGGGCTCCCCCGCACCTTCGGCCGCCGCGATCGCGGCCTCGTACGACGCGATGGCGTCGGAGATGCGAGCGGCGCGCTCCTGGGCGCGGGCGTCGTGGAGCAGGTCCGCCGCGGGGCGCACCGGCGTGCGGCGACCGGTTTGCATGGGACTGGTATCCAGCGTCGCGGTCATCCTGACCTCACCAGGCGATTGCGTAGTTGGAGAAGTGGTTCAGTCGCCCGGTCACGTACTTCCCGAAGAGGTTATCCAGCGACAGCACGTAGCTGAGGATGGTCAGCGCGTCGGTGGTGTACGCGATCCGTTTCGGCAGGATCTTCCCGAGCAGGTTGCAATTCGCGTAGCTCATCGTGAGCGTGGCAGACCGCCGGAACACGAGGCCCTCGGGTTGGAACCGGACGCGGTTCACCTTGTCCGACGGGGCCGTCGCCGTGATGGTGACCGGTGCGTCGAGCGCGCCTGCCGGGATCGACAGCGCGTGCGGGCCGATCCGGATCAGCCCGCCCGCCGAGCCGACCGTTTGCGTGGCCGTTGCCGTGGGCATCGGTGTGCAGCCGAGCAGGCCCGTGGCCTGCAGGAGCGAGCCGATCAGGTCGGCTTGCGGCGGCGGGACAGGACTGAGCGGGGGCTCACCGCAGCCCAGCAGCGCGGCAGCGGTGAGGACCAGCGCGGCCCGCTTGAGACGTGTGACGTTCATGGCTGTGCTCTCCAGGATGAAGGAACCATCGTGCGACTCACCAGGCGATGGCGTAGTTCGAGAAGTGGAAGATCTGCCCCGTTACCTGCTGCGCGCTCGTGTTGTCCGACGAGGGCACGTAGTACAGGATCGCGAGCGAGTCGGTCGTGTAGGCAACCGCCCTCGAGGCGCTCGAACCGGCCGTGGTGCAGTTCGCATAGCTGAGCACCAGGTAGACGGGCTTCAGGAAGACCAGTCCCACGGGCTTGAAGTCGACGGCGTTCCCGGGTCCGCCCGCGGTCTTGCCGCTGATCGTCACGGGTTGCGCGAGCGCGCCGGAGGGAACAAGGAGCAGCTGCGGGCCGATCCGCATCGCGCCGCCCGTGGAGCCGATCGTCTGCTTCACGGACGTCGAGGGCAGCTTGCTGCATTGCAGCAAGCCGCTTGCCGACGGTTGCGTCGTCAAGGCGGCGCTGATCCCGGTCGGCGGCGACCCGTCGGACGCGCACCTCACGGAGAGGAGCCCGATACCCAACAGGGTGATCACGGCGACGACGCGAGCGTGGCGAACCATCGGTAGACCCTCCCGTGAGCTCCGTTAGCGCCGTGCGACCTGCAACGTCGCTTCTAACGCGTCCAGCTTCTCGACCTCTGCCTTCGCGCCGAGCCGGTCGAACGTCGCACGGGCCGCCCGGGCCGTCGCTGTTGCCGCGGCACGATCGCCTATGCGGTGCAGGACGCCTGCGAGATCGCGCTGGGCGGTCGCCGCGAGCAGCGGCCGGTCGTGCTCCGTCGCGCGTGCGATGACGGCGCGGAGCATCTCTTCGGCGTCGCGCATCCTCCCCGCGAGGCCCAGCGCCACGGCGAGGATTCGCAAGTCCTCCGTCTCGAGGACGCCGTCGTTCCGCGCACGGTGGATCGCCAACGCTTCCTGCGCTTCCCGGATGGCGAGCTCGGGCTCCCCCTGGGCAAGGCGGATCTCGGCCCGTCCCGCCAGCGCCTGGGCCTTGAACGCCCGGTCGTCCAGCCACTCGGCGTCCCGCACCGCCGCGTCGGCGGCCTCGAGCGCGTGGTCCAGGCGCCCCTGCTCCCGGTAGGTGATCCCGAGATTATGCCGCGACTCGGCGATCCCCCGGTGAAGGCCCGCCTGCTCATAGGCCGCGATCGCGCGGGTGTAGGCGCCGACCGCCCGGGCGTAGTCCCCCTGCATGTTGGCGATGACGCCGAGGTTGTTGGCGCACCGGCCCACGGTGGCCATGTCGTTGTCCTGCATCGCCTGCTCTTGCGCGCGGGTGAAGAAATACGAGGCCTCATCGATGCCGCCGCGCTCCAGGGCGACGGCCCCGGAGACGTTGAGCGCCCGCACTTCCAGAGTCCGATCTCCCAGCATGCGCGCCCGCAGCTGCGCGACCATGGCCCACTGCTGGCCCAGGTCCAGGCGGCCGAGCCGGCTGTGCGCGATGCCGCACAACAGCGTGAGCATGGGCGACTGCTCGAGCTCCTCCTGCGAGCGCGCGCTCAGGTACGTGAGCAGCTCGCCGTAGCGCCCCGCATCGGCCAACTCCTGCGCCACATGGAGCGGCGCGAGCGAGCCGCGCAGCTCGGCCGCGAAGTCGGGCTCCCAGCCCTGACCGGCCAGATGGCGGATTTCGCTCTCCGCGCCGAGGCGGGCGAAGGTGGCCTTGGCCCTGCGCGCGGCGGCCTGCGCTTCGGCGCTGCGGCCGGCCCGGCGCAACACGACCGCGAGATCGCGCGTCGCCTCGGCCAGGAGCTGCGGGCGCCCGTGCTGCTCCGCCCGGCTGACCACCTCGCCCAGCACACGCTCGGCGGCCAGCAGGTCGCCCTCGACCGCGCGCATGGCGGCCGCGATCCGTAAATCCTCGGCCTCTCCCACCGGATCGGCCAGGCCGCTGCGGATCTCTGCAACGCGATCGAGGTCGCGCCGCGCCAGCTCGAGGTCACCACGCAGCAGGTGGATCTCCGCCCGCCCCCGCAGGGCGAGCGCCCGGAGCGTTTCATCGCCAGCCAGCGCCGCTGCGCCGACGGCCCGGTCGGCTTCCGTGAGCGCGCGGTCCGGCATCGCCTGCAGCCGGTACGTGATCGCCAGGTTGTGGTAGCACTCGGCGACGCCCTGTCGTCCCCCCGCCCGCTCGAAGGCCGCGACGGCGATCTGCCAGGACCCGATCGCCTCGGCGTACCGCCCGCGCAGCGTGCTGATGATGCCCAGATTGTTGGAGCAGCGGCCGGTCATGGCGAAATCGCCGTCCCGGCTGGCGCGCATCAAGGCCTGCGTGAAGTAATCCGCTGCCTCGTCGGTCCGACCGCTGACAAACGCGGCGGCGCCCCGCGCATTGAGGGCGCGACGCTCGACCGCATCATCGCGCCGCTGGCGCGCCTGGTCTACCGCCAGATCGAGCCACCGGAATCCCTCATCAGGGCGCCCGAGTCGCGCCTGCGCCGTCCCGTACAGCAAGGCGAGGCTCGGCGAATCCTCGAGCTCGGTGCGCCCGCCGAGGTACGCGACGACCTCCGCGTGGTGTCCGGCCGCGGCGAGCTGCTGGGCCGTATCGACGACGAGTGACGACGTGTGCATCGTGTGTCTCCTCCCTCACTCCGCTACCAGCAAACCGCGTACTCGGAAAAGTGGTACAGTCGAGCCGACACGAATTTCTCGGTGGTATCGTTCTTCGATGCTAACTTGCGCCAGCGCTGCGCCCTCCTCGTCTGAGACCAGAGAGCAAGCTGCGGCTCCAGGGCCTGGTCCGCCGCGTCCACCGCGCCATCGCCGTTCAAATCCGGACTCGCGTTCGCGTACCACACTGTCAAGAGCGGCGCGAGCACCTTCGAGAACTCCACCCCGGACGGCTGGAAGTCCACGGAGAGCTTGCGCGTGTCGATGGTCAGCGTGATGAGGATCGAGTCGCTCCCCCGTAACCGCGTCTCGTCGGGGCCCCACATCAGCCCGAACTTGGGAATGTGGAAATGCAGGAACGGCTGGCCGGACCGGTAGTTCACCGTGACCGTCGACTGCCTGTCATGGCGGGCCCAAAACGAAACCCGGTAGGTCTCGAGCGATGGCGCGGTCGCCGCCTGCTGGACGATCGGGATGTCCGTGGCCGCGCTCTGGCTGATCTGAGGACCCACCACAGTCTGCCGGTCGAGCGGTGCCGTTGCCTCTCGGCAGCCCGCGAGGGCCAGCAGGATCGCGAATCGCACCCAAGCGTGCAACGGGCGCCCGCGTGACGACGTGTGCATCGTGTGTCTCCTCGGTCGCCTGAGCGTCACCAGGCGACGGCGTAATTGGAGAAGTGCTGGAGCTGGCCCGTGACGGTGTGGGCGTCCAGGTTGTTCGTGGAGGGCACGTACTGGATGATCTGCAGCACGTCCGAGACCTGAGCGACCTTGAGCTGCGTCGCATTGGCCAGGCTGCAGTTCGAGTAGCTGATGGTGAGCGACGCGGGTTGCTGGAACACGACCCGGTCGGGCTTGAACTGGATGTAGTTGCCCGAATACCCGGCCGGGATCTGCGCCTGGATCGTTACCGGCGCGCTGAGCGCGCCCGGCGGGATCGTCAGCCGCGCCGGGCCGAGTGCGACGACGCCGCCTGCCGGGCCGACGGTCTGTCTGATCATTCCGACCAGGACCGTCGAGCAGGAGTCGACGCCCCCGTTCCCACCGCCCCCTCCGCCCCCACCGCCCTTCCTCGACGCTTGGAGGACGGGCGCGGCGATCCGAGCGATTGCGCCCACTGCCGGACTGGCCGTCGGGCCCGTGGTGCTGTGATCGGCGCAGCTCAGGGCAGCCGCAGTGACTGCGACGAGGAGCGCGGCGAGCGGGAGACGGTCGGGGTTCATGGACGCTTTCAGTTGGTGACGGACAGGACGCACGCCGTCCTAGCGCAGGAACCGTTCCGTGCGCCGACGCGAGACTGTGTCGTTGATGTGTCAGGACTTGCGGGTATGAGCCGGCGCGGGCGCCGCTCTGGGGAGAGTCGTTTTGTCCCTACGCGTGGGTCGATACGGCCCGGAGCAGGCGCCGCTTACTCGGGTCGCACGAGGCCATGCGTCGGCGGCTGGGCGAAGCGGGCGCGCCATCCCGGCTCCGGCTGGTCTTCTTCCTCGAGATCGAGGCCCAGGTCATCGCCGCCGTTCAGCAGGCGCCGCAGGCGGCGCGGAGAGATCAGGAGCCGACGAGCGGACTCGCTGCGATTACCGCCGCACAGCTTCACCGTCGCGCGGACCGCGGCGGTCGTGATCTGGTGCAGCGGTGCGGGGAAAG
>Ga0209161_10002998_pt1 | contig 13690 bp, 11 predicted proteins | sample GraSoiAngelo_155_FD_186169 | JGI IMG/M metagenome (GOLD analysis project Ga0209161, IMG submission 186169) | Grasslands soil microbial communities from the Angelo Coastal Reserve, California, USA - 14_1009_13_30cm (SPAdes) (version 2) | ecosystem: Environmental > Terrestrial > Soil > Grasslands...
CGCCTTCGGAGGGACATCGATGCCGCACTCGCTGCACTCTGGCGGCTCGCTGCACGCGAGCTCGGTCCGCCGTCCCCCGTCGCGCTCGTTGGTCGCGCTCGGTAACCCTGACTTATGAGGCGCAACGGCGCGACGCCCGTCATTGACCCGATCCCACCTTGGGCCTAAGGTGGGTGCCTATGCCGCTGTCGATGAAGCTCGAGAACCGGATCGCGCTCGTGACCGGCGGAGGATCGGGCCTCGGCCGCGCGATCTCGTTGCTGTTCGCCGAAGAGGGCGCGCAGGTGGTCGTCAACGACGTGCGCCGCGAGACGGCCGAGCAGACGGTGGCGCAGATGAAGGGCCCGGCGGGTGGCCGCGCGATCCAGGCGGACGTCGCCGACGTCGCCCAGGTGAAGGCCATGTTCGCCACGGTCGAGCGCGAGCTCGGCGGGCTCGACGTGCTCGTCAACAACGCGGGCATCGGCGTGGCGCCCGGCGACGATCGTATCGGGATCGGCCGGAAGGCCGAGACGCGCCTGCTGGAGATCGTCAGCGGACAGGAAGCGCAGACGCATCTCGACGTCACCCAGAACCTCTCCGACGAATCGTGGCGGCGGATGCTCGCCGTGCACCTCGACGGCACGTTCTTCTGCACGCGCGAGGCGCTCAAGCTGATGAGCCGGAAGAATCGCGGCGCGATCATCAATCTCTCGAGCGTCGCCGCGCTGATGGGGCTCGAGGTCGCGCCGCACTACAGCGCGGCGAAGGGCGCGATCCTCGCCTTCACGCGCGCGGTGGCGAGGGACGCCGCCTCGCGCGGGATCCGGGTGAACGCGATCTGTCCCGGCTACATCGACACGCCGATGACCGAGCCGATGTCGCCCCTGATCAAGCAATCGGTGACCGCGCGCACGCCGCTCGGCCGCACCGGCACCCCGAACGAGGTTGCGGCGACCGCGCTCTTCCTCGCCTCGGACGACAGCTCGTTCTACACCGGACAGTGGCTGTCGCCGAACGGGGGCCTCTTCATCGGCTGAGATGCCGGCGCTTCGCGAGCTCTCGATCCGCGGCACGCCGGTCCACATGCTCCAGGACGGGGCGGGCTCGCCGCTCCTGTTCCTGCACGGCGCCGGCGGCGGCGGGCGCTGGCTCGACTTCCAGACGCAGCTCGCCAAGGCCTTCAGCGTGTACTGCCCGAGCCATCCCGGCCACGGCGGCTCGCCGGCCGCGGAATGGATCGAGCACGTCTCGGACCTCGCGTTTCACTACCTGGACCTGCTCGACGCGCTCGAGCTCGAGCGCGCGCACCTGGTCGGTGCCTCGTTCGGCGGCTGGATCGCCGCCGAGATCGCCACGATGGCCTCGCATCGCCTGGCGTCGCTGGTGCTGATCGATCCGGTGGGCATCCGCGTCGACGGCTGGATCTATCCGTTCCTGTTCGCGATGGACATTCCCGAGATCGTCACGACGGTCTTCCACAATCCCCTGGCCGCGCTCGCCCTGGCGCCGCCCGACCAGTCGGCCGAGACGCTGGCGCTCCAGTACCGCCAGGGCACGGCGATCGCCCGGGTCGCCTGGAACCCGCACCTCTACGATCCGCTCCTGCGCCGCCGGCTCGGACGCATCGCGACGCCGACGCTCGTGTGCTGGGGCGCCCACGACCGGCTGGCGCCGCTGGCGCCGTGCGGCGAGACGTGGGCCAGGGAGATCCCGGGCGCGCGACTGCGCGTGTTCGCCGACTCCGGCCACGTCCCGCACCTGGAGGAGCCCGACGCGGTGGCGACGGCGGTGAGAGAGTTCTGCCGGCTTCACGGAGGGCTGCGGTGAAGTTCTACTACTTCCACCTGATGCCGTACATCATCGACCACGACGAGCCCTCGTCGTGGGTGACGCTCTCCAACCGCCACTACGATCCCGCCCTCGGGCACACGCTCTACAACCAGTACCTCGATCAGCTGGAAGCGGCCGAGCGCCTCGGCTGGGACGGCCTCTGCGTCAACGAGCACCATCAGAACTGCTACGGCACGATGCCGAGCCCCAACGTGATGGCGGCGATGCTGGTGCGCCGGACGTCTCGGGCGAAGATCGCGATCCTCGGCAACGGGCTGCCGCTGCGCGAGAACCCCCTGCGCATCGCCGAGGAGATCGCCATGCTCGACGTGGCCTCCGGCGGCCGCGTCATCTCGGGCTTCGTGCGCGGCATCAGCGCGGAGTATTTCTCGACTGCCGTCAATCCCACGCATTCGCGCGAGCGCTTCTACGAGGCGGCCGAGCTGATCCTGCGCGCCTGGACGGAGGAAGGCCCGTTTCCGTTCGACGGCCGGTACTATCGCTACCCCTACGTGAACCCATGGCCCCGGCCGCTCCAGAAGCCGCACCCACCGGTGTGGTGCCCGTCGCAGGGCTCGAGCGAGACGGTGGAGTGGGCGGCGAAGCGCCGGTTTCCGTACCTGATGGTCTTCACGCCGATCACGCGCATCGCCCAGATCTACGGCGAGTACCGCGAGGCGTGCGAGCGCCACGGCTACCAGGCCAGCCGCTATCAGCTCACCGTCAACGTGCCGATCGTGGTCGCCGAGAACGACGCCAAGGCGCGCGCGCTGGCCGAGAAGCACGTCATGTGGGTGTTCAACGTCGGCCTGCGCATGCACCCGCCCTTCTGGCGGCCGCCCGGCTACATGACGGAAGCCTCGCTCCGCCGCCTGCTCGCGAACCCGCCGAAGCCGCCCAGCGAGCTCGGCTTCGAGGAGGCGGACCGCGAGGGCTACCTGATCTACGGCAGCCCGGCCACGGTGCGCGACAAGCTGCGGGTCTTCTCCGACGAGCTGAAGGCCGGGATTCTCTGCTCGGGGATGACCGGCCCCAGCCACGAGCAGACGCTCGAGATGATGCAGCTCTTCGCCGAAGAGGTGATGCCGCACTTCCGCGAAGACGCACGCGTCGACGAGACCGTCGGCGTCGGCCGGTAGACGCCCATTGAGACCGCTGATCTAGAGCTCCGCCTTCGCGACGTTCTGCGGGGGTCACTCCGTGAGCCCGCGCTGGATTTCGCCGAGTCGCCGACCCGCATCACCGGCGGCTTCGACACCCAGATCTTCGCGTTTCGTCTGGACGGCGCGGCGCCCGCCTTCGCCGGCCGGCTGATCCTCCGGCTGCTCGATCGCCACCACGATCCGGCGCGGGCCTTGCGCGAGAAGGCCGCGCAGAACGCGCTGGTCGAGCTCGGCTACCCGGCGCCGCGCGTCCTGTTCGCCAGCACCGACGCGGCGCCACTCGGCGGAGCCTTCCTGATCATGGAGCGGCTCTCCGGGAAGCCGCTGCCCGAGGTCCGGATGCTCGGCATGGCGCGGATTGTCGCCGAGCTCCAGGCGAGCCTGCACGATCTCGACGCCAACGCGTTCTTGCGGGCGCTCGCGCGCGACGGCCTGGCGCCGCAGAGCTTCACCTTCGAGGCCCACCTCGAGCAGCTCGCCAACCGCGTCGGGCGCTTCTCGCTCGACGGGCTCGCGCCTGGAATCGAGTGGCTGGTGCAGCGCCGTCCCGTGCCGGGAGGATCCCACGCCGTCTGCCACGGAGATTTTCACCCCTACAACATCCTGATGGCGGCGGATCGGGTCACGGGGGTGCTCGACTGGCCTCATGCGGTCGTCGCCGATGCCGAGTTCGACGTGGCCTCGACGCTGATCATCTTCAAGCTCGTGCCGATGGAGGTGTCCGATCTCTCGGCGCCGATCCGTTGGCTGGCGAATGCCGCGCGCCCGCTGCTGGTCGCTGCGTATCTGCGCGACTATCGGCGCCGCCGCCAGCTCGACCGTGGGAAGCTCGCGTACTACGAGGCGGCCGCGTGCATGAAGGCGCTCGTCAAGGCCGGGGAGCTCCGCCTGGCCCCCACCGCCGCGGGCTCACCGAACGCCCTCTTCGCGTCGACGTTCACCGAGCGGGCCCTCGGCCACTTCCGCGGGCTGACGGGGATCACGCCGGTCCTTCCGGCCACGACCGCGTCAGTGGCCTAGGTCCTCGTCCCCGCTCAGTGCGCCAGCTGTGGGCGCACCTTGTCGGCCAGCAGATCGATGGTCTCGAGGATCGCCGGGAACGTCGAGTACGAGACCTCCAGCGCGACGTGACCGCAGCCGAGCGCCTCGAAGCCGCGCAGCTCCTCGGCGATCTGCGCCACCGAGCCGCTCACGGTGTGGCGTCCGCGGATCAGGGCCATGTCCACCGCGGGCTTGTGGACGCCGTCGATCAGGACGGGAATGCGAAGCGAGAAGAACGGCGACCCCTCGCGTCCGGCCTCTTTCCAGTAGCGACGGACCGTGTCGGCGCCCTGGCGGAACGCCTCGTGGTTCGTCGCGCTCGCGTGCCAGCCGTCGCCGAGGCGCGCGACCCGGCGGAGCGCGCCGTCGCTGCTGCCGCCGACGTAGAGCGGCGGGCGCGGCTTCTGCAGCGGCATCGGCGAGAAGACCACGTCCTGCACGCGGTGGCGCTTCGTCTGGATCTTCGGATGCTCCTGCGTCCACAGCGTCCGCAACAGCTCCAGCGCCTCGTCGCTCCGGCTCGCGCGCTCCTTGAACGGCACGCCGAGCGCGTCGAACTCGCCCTCGAGCCAGCCGATGGCCGCCCCCACGATCAGCCGGCCGCCCGAGAGGACGTCGACGCTGGCCAGCAGCTTCGCCACGGGGATCGGCGAGCGATAGGGCAAGATCACCACACTGGTGCCCAGAGCGACGCGGCTCGTCACGCCGGCGAGCCACGGCAGCACCGCGAACGGATCGAGCATGTGCTCGCGATAGATGACGTTGGCCTGTTCCGGCACGATCACGTGGTCGGTGACCCATAGCGAGTCGAGCCCGCAATCTTCGGCGCGGCGGACGACCTCGAGCATCCGTCCGACCTCGATCGGGCGGCCGTAGTGCGGCAAGCAGATCCCGAGCTTCATGTCAGTCCTCCTGTTGGGGCGCGTGACGCTCGATGTCCGTGACGGCGGGCAGGGTATACTCGTTCGCGCCTCACGGCAACAGTCCACCCCTTCGGAGGAGACGATGGCGAGCGACGCGTCGCGACGAGATTTTCTCCTGATGTGCGCGGTGGCCTCGGGCGCGCCCCTGGCGGGCCTCGATCCCGGGCCGGCCGTCGCCGCCGACGCTCCCAAGAAGGGCGGCACCGTCCGGGTCGGCTTCTACATCGAGGCGGCGACCATGGACCCGCATCTGTCCGGCAGCAAGATCGACCGGCAGGTCTACCACAACATCTACGAGCCCCTCGTCACGCTCGACGTCAGGCTCGGGATCAAGCCCGGTCTGGCCGAGTCGTGGCAGCAGCCCGATCCGAAGACGCTGATCCTCAAGCTCCGCCGCGGCGTGAAATTCCACGACGGCACGGAGTTCAACGCCGAGGCCGCGCGGTTCAACTTCAACCGGATGAAGACCGAGCCGAAGTCGGTGCGCAAGGGCGAGGTCGCCAGCATCGACTCGGTCGACGTGGTCGACGCCTACACGATCAAGCTGAACCTCAAGCGCCCCGACGCGGCACTGCTGGCCACGCTGACCGATCGCGCCGGCATGATGGTCTCGCCCAAGGTCGCCCAGGAGCGCGGCGCCGAGCTCGAGCGCAACGCCAAGGGGGCGGGCACCGGCCCGTTCGAGTTCGTCGAGTGGGTGAAGGACGACCACATCCTGATCAAGCGCAACGAGAGCTACTGGAACAAGCAGGGCGGTCCGTACCTGGATCGCGTGCGCTACCGCCCGATCCCGGACGACACGGTGAAGCTGCAGAGTCTCCAGACCGGCGAGATCGACGTGATGGACTACGTGCAGCCGCGCGACGTGGCGTCGGTCAAGGCCGACCGGAACGTCGTGGTCGTCGACGTGCCGTCGCTGGCCGATTTTGCCTACCAGCTGAACCACGCCCGGCCGCCGTTCAACACCAAGGCGCTGCGGCAGGCGGTGGCGTACGCGCTCGATCTCGAGCAGATCGTGAAGGGCGTGTGGCTCAACGTGGGCGTCCCGGCCAACGGCCCGATCCCGCCGACGAGCTGGGCCTACGACCGCTCGATCCCGCCGATCCGACGCGACCTGGCGAAGTCGAAGGCCCGGCTGGCCGAGGGCGGGCAGCCGAACGGCTTCGCCTTCACGATGACGACCAACAACATCCCGATCAACGTCCAGGAAGCCGAGGTGATCCAGGCCCAGCTGCGCGAGGCCGGCATCACGATGAAGATCAAGCTGGTCGACTCGGCCACGTTGATCTCCGACGGCAACAACAAGAACTTCGAGATGATCAGCTACCAGTGGAGCGGCCGGCCGGACCCGGACGGCAACACCTACCAGTTCTACAAGACCACGCCGGGCACGTCGCTCAACTGGTCCGGTATCTCCAATCCGCAGATCGACGCGCTGCTCGACCGCACGCGCGAGGTATCCAACCAGGCCGAGCGCAAGAAGCTCTTCAGCGACCTGACCAAGATCCTCCAGGACGAGCTGCCGATGGTGTTCATCGTCCATCCCATCGAGCCCAAGGCCTTCAACCCGAAGGTCCGCGGCTACGAGCCGATCCCCGACGGGATGATGCGGTTCAAGGACGTGTGGCTGCAGTGAGGCGCGGCTGACCGACTCGCGCGCGTGATGGGCGGTCTGGTCTTGCGCCGGCTCGGCGCCACCGTTCCGGTGCTGCTCCTCGTCACGGCCGGGGTGTTCGCGCTGCTCCATCTCACGCCCGGCGATCCGATCGACGTGATGATGGCCGAGTCCGTGGACGCCGAGGTGAAGGAGAACCTCCGGCGTGAGCTCGGGCTCGACCGGCCCCTCTACGTGCAGTACGCGGCCTGGATGGGTCGGCTGCTGCGGGGCGACCTCGGGCGCTCGATCCGCAACGGCGAGCCCGTCGTCGAGAGCGTGAGCCGGCGCCTGCGGCCGAGCCTCGAGCTGGCGGCGCTCGCGATGACCGTCTCGCTGGTGATCGCCTTCCCCCTCGGGATCGTCTGCGCGGTACGCCGCAACACGCCGATCGACCGCGCCGGCGCGACGTTCGCGGTCTTCGGCATCTGCATGCCGAACTTTCTCCTGGCGCTGCTGCTGATCTTCTTCTTCGGCGTGACGCTGCGGTGGCTGCCGATCTCCGGCTACACCGATCCGCTGGAGGAAGGGTGGAACGGCCTGCGCTCGCTGGTGCTGCCGGCCGTCACGCTCGGGCTGGCCCTCGCCGCGGTGGTGACGCGGACGCTGCGCTCGAGTGTGCTGGAGGCGCTGGCCGAGGACTACGTGCGCACGGCGCGCGCCAAGGGGCTCTCGGAGTGGCGGGTCATCCAGGCCCACGTCCTGAAAAACGCGCTGATCCCCGTGGTCACGGTGCTCGGGCTCCAGCTCGGGACGCTGATCGGCGGCGCCGTGATCACCGAATACGTCTTCGCCCTGCCCGGCGTCGGGCGCCTGGTGGTCGACGCGGTCTTCGCGCGCGACTACCCGCTGGTGCAGGGCGTCGTGCTGCTGATCGCCGTCGGGTTCATCCTGAGCAACCTGGTCGTCGACGTGCTCTATGGCTGGATCGATCCCCGGATCCGATCTCGCTGAGCGGGCCGCGGCGCGGCCGGCCGCGACGGTCGCGCCACCGCGAGATCGGCGGTGGGACATGCTGCGCCGCGCCGCGCGCGCCCGGCTGGCGCCGTTCGGCGCCGGGGTCGTGCTGCTGGCGGTGCTGGTGGCGCTGGCCGCTCCGCTGCTGGCGCCCTACGATCCGGTCGCGCAGAACCTCGGCAACACGCTGGCGCGACCGGGGCGCGCCAATCTGCTGGGCACCGACAACGTGGGGCGCGACGTGCTCTCGCGCGTGATCTGGGGCACGCGCGTCTCGCTGGTGGCCGGGCTCGTCGCGGTCGCGATCGCGGTGGTCGCCGGCAGCCTGCTCGGGGTCGTGGCCGGCTACTGCGGCGGGCGCGTCGACGGGCTCGTGATGCGCCTGATGGACGCGGTGCTCTCGTTCCCTCCGCTGGTGCTCGCGCTGGCGCTCGGCGCGGTGCTCGGCGCCGGGCTCACCGGGGTGCTGGTGGCGCTGGGTGTCGTCTACACGCCGACGTTCGCGCGGCTCATGCGGGGCCAGGTGCTCACGATCAACGCGCGCGACTACGTCGAGGCGGCGCGTGCGCTGGGGGCGCCGGGCTGGCGCGTCGCCTGGCGCCACGTGGTGCCCAACGCCGCCAACCCGATCATCGTGCAAGCGTCGCTGAGCGTGGCGTTTGCCATCCTCGCCGAGGCCTCGCTGTCCTTCCTCGGCCTCGGCATCCAGCCGCCCCAGGCGTCCTGGGGCAGCATGATCAACGCGGGGCGCGGCTACCTGCAGCAGGCGCCCTGGATCGTCTTCGGGCCGGGCGCCGCCCTGTTCGTGACCGTGGTGGGATTGAACTTCGTCGGCGATGCCGTGCGCGACGCGCTCGATCCGCGAACGCGCGCGTGATCCCGCGCTACCGTACCTGCGAGAGCACGAACGGCGCCACCGTCGGCGCCTCGGGGCGGATCGAATCCGCCCGTGCGTGCTTCTCCACGCAGCGCCACGTCATCCGGGTCTTCGCGTAGCCGACGCGCGGCAGGACTTCCTGCGCGCTCAGGCTGATGCCCCAGAGGATCGTGCCGAGCGCGATGATGTGCGCGAACCCCATCCGGCTTCGCCAGGACGCGCGCGCGCCCCACAGGCCCGCCACCAGCACGGTCGTGACCGCGACCATGTAGAGGATCAGCGGCTTCTCGCACGCATGTGCGTACGGCCACTGGGTCAGCGCGACGCCGAGAAGAACGCCGAGCATCACGCGCGCCCAGACGCCAGCCGGGCGCAGCGGCGGTCGCGACCTCACGTGAGAGAACGGCCGCGCGCCCGAGGCGTGCTCACGCTCCGCGACGTAGGTACGGTCGAAGGGTCTCAGCTTTCTCAGGAGCTGGTCTACGACAACGGCTTCCTGGCGATCGTCCTTCCCTGTTCTGGCCAACTCGGCACCTCCGACCGCGAACGTTGCGGTCCGATACCTGGCCGCCCGTCGCGGGCGTCAAGCCGTCAGAGACGCAAAGCGGTTGCCAATCGAGATGTACGAGTTCTCGCGGCTTTCACCGAGGCCGACAGCGCGCCTGGGCTGCCACAGTGGCACGTCCCCGTCTTGGATGTGACGCTTGGGGAACGAGCGGGGGGCGGCCGCTCAGCGGCCGAGCAGACCGAAGAGCCGCGCGGGCGTGATCGGAACTTCGCGAACGACGACGCCGAGGTCGGCGACCGCGTCCTCCACGGCGTTGGCGATCGCCGCGGCGCCGGGGATGGCGCCGCTCTCGCCGACACCTTTGATTCCGAGCGGGTTGATCGTGGACGGATGCTCGTCGAGCGCGACCGGCAACGGCGGGAGCTGGTCGGCCTTCGGGATCGCGTAGTCCATCAAGCTGCCCGTCAGCAGCTGACCCGACGCGTCGTAGACGATTTCTTCCATGAGTCCCGCGCCGATGCCCTGAACGGCGCCGCCCTGCAGCTGGCCCTCGACGATCGTCGGATTGATCGCGCGCCCCGGATCGTGAACGATCGAGTAGGCGAGCAGCCGGACCTCGCACGTCTCGACGTCGACCTGGACGGCGGCGGCGTGCGTGCCGAACGCCCACGTGACGGTCTCGGGATAGAAGTACGTGCACGCGTTGAGCCCGGGCTCGCCGGTCGCCTTCAGCGCCTTCGACTTCACGGCGGCGTGCGCGACACGGCCGAGGCTCACCGCGCGGTCCGGCATCCCGACGACGTGCACGCGGCTCTGCTCGATCCGCACGTCCTCGGGCGCGCACTCGAGCATCTCGGCGGCGACCCGCGCGGCGCGCCCGCGCACCTCGCGCGCGGTCTGGGCGACCGCGGGACCGGAGTTGGCGGCGACGCGGCTGCCACCGGTGCCCATGCCGTACGGGTGCTGCGAGGTGTCGCCCGCGGAGACGACGACGTCCTCCCAGGCGGCGCCGAGCTCGGCGGCCGCGATCTGCGCGAGCGTCGTCGCGTGGCCCTGGCCCTGGCCGGTCACGCCGATGTAGACGTAGACCTTCCCGCTCGGGTCGACGCGCACCGTCGCGCCTTCATACGGCCCGAGCCCGGTGCCCTGCGCGTAGCACGCGAGGCCCACGCCGATGCGGCGCGCGGAGGAAGCCCGCGACTTCTGTCGGTGGCGCCACTGGTCGTAGGGCAGGAGCGCCAGGGCCCGCTCGAACGCCGCCGGAAAATCGCCGGGATCGTAACTGACGGCGACGCCGTCCTTGTACGTGAGTCCCGGGCGATAGGGCATGTCGACGGGCCGCACGAAGTTGCGCCGCCGCAGCTCGGCCGGGTCGATCCCGAGCCGGCGCGCGCCGATGTCCATGAGGCGCTCCATCACGAACACCGCCTCGGGCCGGCCCGCCGCGCGATACGCGGCGTTCAGCGCCTTGGTCGTGACCACGCTGGTGCCGGTGTTCCGGTAGTGCGCGACCCGGTACGGCCCGGGCATGTGGTTGACCGTGTTCGCGGTGAGCCCGTCACCCTGGATCGGGTAGGCGCCCACATCGGCCAGGAACGTCGCGTCGATCGCGACGATGGTCCCGTCGAGCGTGAAGCCGATCCGCGCGTCGTGGTCCTGCTCGCGATCCTGGCCCATCGTGGCGAAGTTCTCGCGCCGGCTCTCCACCCACTTCACCGGCCGCCCGAGGCGATGCGCCGCGGCCGCGACCAGGATTTCCTCGGGGTAGATCGGACCCTTGGGTCCGAAGCCGCCGCCGACGTCCGGCACGACCACTCGCACGCTCTCGACCGGCAGCTTGAGCGCCGCGGCGACCGCGTCGCGCAACGTGTACGGGCTCTGCGTGGACGAGGAGACCACCAGCGCGCCCGATTCGCGGTCCTTGTAGGCGAACGCGCCGCGCGTCTCGATCGGCGCCGCGCTCAGGCGCGGGTGGCGGAGCTTCTCGTGGACGACGAGGTGCGCGCCGGTCATCGCCGCCTCGGCGTCGCCGACCGCGCCCTTCGCGACGATCGCGGTGTTGTCCGACCAGCCGTCGTGGAGCCGGGTCGCCGAGCCGAGGGCCGACTCGGCCGTGGCCAGCGCGGGCAGCCGCTGATAGTCGACGGTCACTGCCTCGAGCCCGTCGGCGAGCGCGTACGGGCTCTCGGCCACCACGACCGCGACGGCCTCGCCGACGAAGCGGACGAGCTCGCGCGCCAGCACCGGCTGGCTCCACGTCCGGCCCTTCTGGCTGCCGCCGTACGCGGTCGGCATGTACGGCGCGACCCCGTCGAGATCCGCCGCGCTCCAGGCGGCCACCACTCCGGGTGCCTTGCGCGCACGGTCGAGCCCGACCTTGACGATGCGCGCGTGAGCTTCGGCGCTCCGCACGACGCCGAGATGCAGCAAGCCGGCGCGCGTGAGGTCGTCGACGAATCGTCCGCCGCCCAAGAGTAGTCGCTGGTCTTCTTTGCGTCGCGGAGACGTTCCAATCATGTGGGGGAATCTACCACGGGCGAGCGATCGCCCTCGGCTAGAGTGTGGTCGGAGGGCTGCAATGGAGGCATACGCCGCGCGCGGGAAGCTTGTAAAGACCCTGCTGCTGGGAAACCTTCTCGGAGCGCTCCTGACCTGGTTCTACTTCACATTTATAGACTACCCGGCCACCGTCGGGCCGGCGCAAACGCTGGGACTCGACGTCCTCTATTTCATCGTCGGCTTCTCGCTGATCAGCGGCGTCGGCGTCGCCTGGGGCATCAGGTGGGCGCGGCCGCTGCGCGATCGTGGGACGGCCGCCGGCGTCGATCCGGCGATCGTCCGCCGCCGTGCGATCCTGCTCCCGTTCGTCTACACCGCGATCACGCTCTGCGGATGGGTCCTGGCCGGGATCATCTGGGGCGTCCTCCAACCCATCCTGTTCGGCTTCTTCTCGCCGGCGCGGTCGCTGCGCGCGATGTTCGGTATCACGGGCATCGCGGGCACGGTGACCGCCGCGTTCATCTTCTTCTCCATCGAGCACCAGTGGCGCCGCGTGCTCCCCGCGTTCTTCCCCGCCGGCGACCTGAGCGCGGTGCCGGGCGTTCTCCGGCTGCGGGTCCGCACGCGGCTCCTCGTGATCTTCCTGATCCTGAGCGTCATCCCGCTCTCGCTCCTGGGCGTGCTGTCCTACACGCGGGCCTCGGCGCTTCTCGGCGCGGCACCGGCCGTGGCGCCGAGGATCGTCGCGAACATGCTGGTCTTCATCGTCTTCATCGTCGCCGTCGGTACGCTCACGGCGATCGGGCTCTCCGGCTTCGTCGCCAACAGCGTCGCCGGGCCGCTGCACGGGCTTCAGGGCGCGATGCGGGCGGTGGAGCAGGGGCACCTCGACGCGAGCTGCGCGGTCGTGACCAACGATGAACTCGGCGCGGTGGCCGAGGGCTTCAACCGGATGGTGCAGGGGCTCCGGGAGCGCGAGTTCCTGAAGGAGACCTTCGGCAAGTACGTCAGCCCCGAGATCCGCGACGAGATCCTGGCCGGCCGGGTCTCGCTCGAGGGCCAGGCCCAGGAGGTCACGATCCTCTTCGCGGACCTGCGCGACTTCACGCCGTGGGTGGAGAGCACGGCGCCCCGCGAGGTGGTGCACGACCTCAACGCGTACTTCACGGAGATGGACGGCGCCATCCGCGAGCACCGCGGACTCGTGGTCCAGTTCATCGGCGACGAGATCGAGGCGGTGTTCGGCGCGCCCGTCGCGTACGCCGCCCACGCCGAGATGGCCGTGCGCGCCGCGCTCGAGATGCGCGGGCGCCTCGCGGCGTGGAACGCCGAGCGCGTCCGCGCCGGCAAGAGCCCGCTCCGCCACGGCATCGGGATCCACACCGGGCGCGTACTCGCCGGCAACATCGGGAGCTCGGAGCGGCACGCGTACGCGCTGGTCGGCGATCCGGTCAACCTCGCGTCGCGGATCCAGGGGCTCACCAAAACTTTAGGGTCCGACATCCTGGTCAGCGCGGACACACGGGAGCGACTGAACGGTGAGTTCCGACTCGAGCTGCTGCCGGCGGTACTCGTCAAAGGCAAATCGGTCGAGGTCGAGGTTTACCGGCTCGATTAGTCGGCGGCGGTCCGGGCGCGCGGGCGGGGGGTCGGGGGGGCTGGCGCGACCACGACGGCTTACTTCGCGCTGCTTGGGTGCTAGCGGAGGAGGCGGGAGACGAAGGTGTTGAGGCGCGAGACTTCGTGCTCCAGGAGGTCGAGGAACCAGAAGGCGGCGCTCTCGGGGTCGGAGCGGACGACGAGGGCGACGACGTTCATCGGGGCGCCGCCGTCCGGCGGTGTGAAGCCGAGCTTCACGGCCTGACCCGCGCGCATGCGCCGGCTCACGCGGGCGCGCATCCCCGTCGACGAGAGCTCGGTGCAGGTGCCGTCGCGGACCTCGCGGCCGCCGTCGATCCGGACCGGCAGCTTGACGGCCGCGCGCGGCGCCGGCCGGCGCTCGATCACGCGCTCCTCGCCGCTCGGCCGCCGCGCGAGCGCGAAGGGCCGGAGGTAGGCGAGGACCTGGCCCAGCCGCTCGAGCGTGACCGGCTTGCGGATGAAGTCGAGGGCGCCCAACTTGAGACACGCGCGCGCCTCGTTCTCAGTCGCGACGCCGGAGACGACGACCACCGGCACCTCGGACTCTCTCACGGCGGTCTGGCTCAGGAACTCGACGCCGCTCATGCCCGGGAGCCGGACGTCGAGCATGATCGC
>Ga0209161_10002999_pt1 | contig 13686 bp, 15 predicted proteins | sample GraSoiAngelo_155_FD_186169 | JGI IMG/M metagenome (GOLD analysis project Ga0209161, IMG submission 186169) | Grasslands soil microbial communities from the Angelo Coastal Reserve, California, USA - 14_1009_13_30cm (SPAdes) (version 2) | ecosystem: Environmental > Terrestrial > Soil > Grasslands...
ACCGGCGCGCGCGGCTCGCGCGAACGATTGGGCATGCGCCCATGATACCGCCGGAATAGTTGGAGTGGTGAGATAGTTTGACCACTCCAAGCATCTGGGTTATCGTTCTCGACGCAGATCGCTAACCGGGAGACATGCCATGAACGTCTATTCGATCGTGCTCTACCTCCACATCGTCGGTGCGCTCCTGCTGTTCGTCGCGATGGGCATCGAATTCGTGGCCGTGTCGAGGCTCCGCTCGGCGGGAACGGCCGAGCAGGCGCGGGACTGGCTCAGCGTGCTGGGGTCGATACGCGTGATCGGACCGGTCGCGCTGGTCGCGATCCTCGTCCCCGGCCTCTACATGGCGGCCACGAGCGCCGGCTGGGAAGGCTGGAACATCCTCGCGCTCGTGGCGATGGTCGGCATGGCGGCGCTCGCCGGGTCGAATGCGGCGCGGATGCCGGCCATCGGCCGTTCGATCGGGCCGCTACGCGGTCCGCTACCGCCTGAGGCGCGCGCTCGGCTGCGCGACCGGATCATGTGGTCGTCGATCCTGACCCGGATCGGGATCGGCCTCGGGGTCGTGCTGCTCATGACGGCAAAGCCCGACCTTGTCGGCTCGATCGTCGCGCTCGTGGTGTTCGCGGCCGCCGGCGCGGCTGTCGCATTCGCAACATCAGGCACGGCGCCGGGATCGACGGAACCTCGCGGCCTCGAGCGCGCCTCATGACGCGGAGCATTCGAGTCTTCCTGCTCATCGAGGCCTCGAGCTTCGCCGCGGCCGCGTTGGTTCATTTCGGTGTCTTGACCCACGGGTACGAACATCAGGCGGCCGGCACCGCCGAGAGCGTGATCGCGTTCGCGCTGCTCCTTGGTTTGGCGCTGAGCTGGAGCCCGTTGGCGTCTACCCGAGCGCTCGGCCTCGCCGCTCAGGCCTTCGCGTTATTCGGGACGCTGATCGGTGTGTTCACCATCGCGATCGGAGTCGGTCCACGAACCCTGCCCGACATCGCCTATCACATTGCCATCGTGGCTGTGCTGGTCGCGGGTCTGATCGTGGCGGCGCGAGCGCCGGTCGCGGGATCGGGGCAGCGCGCGTACTCCTAAGCCAGCGGCTCGAAGCGCGCGGTGAAGTGCCGGAGCTGCGGCGGCTCGTCCACGATCCGGTAGCCACCGAGCGTCGAGGCTCGCGCCGCGACCGCGGCCACGACCTCGATCACGTAATCGATATGGCTCTGGGTGTAGGTGCGGCGCGGGATCGCCATTCGCACCAGATCCATCGCCGCCGGTGTCTCGCGGCCGTCGGCATGACGGCCGAACATGACTGTGCCGATCTCGACGCTGCGGATCCCGCCCGCCTCGTACAGCGCGACCGCAAGCGCTTGACCGGGGTAGGCAAGGGGCGCGATGTGCGGAAGCATCGCCCGTGCGTCGACATACACGGCGTGCCCGCCCGCCGGCTTCACGATCGGAACCCCGGCGCGATCCAGCGCCTCGGCAAGGTATTCCGTCGACCGGATGCGGTAGCGCAGGTAATCGTGCTCGACCGCCTCCTTCAGACCCTGCGCGATCGCCTCGAGGTCGCGTCCGGCGAGTCCGCCGTAGGTCGGGAACCCTTCGGTGAGGATCAGCACGTTGCGGCACTTTTCGGCGAGCGCGTCGTCGTTGAGCGCGAGCCAGCCGCCGATGTTCGCGAGCGGATCCTTCTTCGCGCTCATCGTCATCCCATGCGCGTATGAGGCCATCTCGCGGACGATGTCCGGGACCGCCTTGTCCGCATATCCCTTCTCGCGCATGCGGATGAACCAGGCGTTCTCGGCGAAGCGGCACGCGTCGAGGAAGAAGGGCACGCGGTAGCGATCGCACGCCGCACGCACCGCGCGGATGTTCTCCATCGAGACCGGCTGCCCGCCACCGGAGTTGTTCGTCACCGTGACGAAGACCGCTGGCACGTCCGCCGCACGCTTCGCCAGCAGCTCGTCGAGCGCCTCGATGTCCATGTTTCCTTTGAACGGATGGATGCGCTGCGGTTCACGTCCCTCGGGAATAACGAGATCCACCGCCTCGGCGCCGGTGGCTTCGATGTTCGCGCGCGTCGTGTCGAAATGGGTGTTGTTCGGGATGACCTTTCCCGGGCCGGCGATGACCGAGAAGAGGATCCGCTCCGCAGCACGACCCTGGTGCGTTGGGATGACGTGGCGGAAGGGAAAGAGCTCGCGCACCGCATCGAGGAAGCGGAACCACGATGGCGAGCCCGCGTAGCTCTCATCGCCGTGCTGGATCGCGGCCCACTGGTCTCGGGACATCGCGCCGGTCCCGGAATCCGTGAGCAGATCGATCAGCACGTCCTCCGCTCGGAGCGCGAAGAGGTTGTAGCCGGCGTCCTTGATCTTGGTCGTGCGCTCTTCCTCGGTCGTCAGGCGAAGGGGCTCGACGGAATGGATGCGGAAGGGCTCGATGATCGTGCGGAATTTCTGCGTCACCGCGCGCCGATGCTAGTGCGAGGCGCTCTCCCGGACTCGTCGCAGGGCCTCCGCGAGCCCATCCGTCCAGGCCTCACCGTGCCCGGGAAGGACGAGGCCGGCCTCCATACCGTCGAGCCGCGCGAGAGACTCGCGGGCTCGCGGCAGATCAGAACCGAAGGGCGCGATCTGCGGACCGGTCTCGCCGGAGATCACGTTATAGGTCGCGAATGCGTCGCCGGCGAAGAGGGTGTCGCGCGCGGCGACGTGCAGCGCGGCGCTCCCTTCGCTGTGTCCCGGGAGATGGATCACGCGCGGTGCGCCGGGTACGTCGAGGGTAGCGCCGTCGCCGAAGGTAGAGACCTCCGCGATCGGAGTCGTCCGCAGCATGCCGTGCGTCATGGCGAACCTGAGGAACCCGAGCAGCGGGCCGATCCGGATCCCGGCCCACGACTGGTTCTTCGGTTTCTCCTCACCGCGCGCGATCTTCGCGTCCAGCTCGTGGACGCTGACCGGTACGCCGCGCTCGCTTCGGATTCGCTCCGCGAACCCGACGTGATCGGTATGCGCGTGAGTGAGCACCACGGCGCGCACGTCCGCGAGGGTGCGGCCCATCGCCGCGAGCTCGCTGGGAAGGTCTTTCCAGTACGCCGGAGCACCGCAATCGACGATCGTGACCTCCCCGCTTTCCTCCAGCAGATAGGAGTTGATGAGCCCGTCGCCGATCCGGTGGATGCCCGGCGCGAGCTTCATCGGCGCGCCGCCGACCGGCGCGTCGCCTTCCTAACCGCGTTGCGTTTGGGCACCGCGGCCGCCGCGATAGCCTCGTAGCTCTCGTCGATCCAGCTGCGGAGCAGCGCGACCGGCACTTGTTCGCCCTTCGCGAACCGCGCGGCGACCCACCCGGACTTATCCATGCCGTAGCCCATCTTTTGGACGAACTTCTGCGCGCGCGCGTAGAGCAGCGAGCGAGGAAGCTTCACGCCGACCCCGAGGTCCGGCCCTTTCTGCCCGAAGAAGACGAAGATCTTCTTGCCGACCTTGGCGACGTCCTCACCCCACGGGTGGTCCAGCCACGCTCCTTCGTGTTTCAGCGCGTGGGCGAGGAGCGCTTTGCGTGTGGCGCTGGTCGTCGCCATGGAATGGACGGAGGGAGCCTACAGTTCCCCCGTTGTGGTCTCCCCCGAGAAGTTCCCCGACCCCGAGGTCGACCCAGCGGTACCGGCCCAGAACGGCGAGGCCAGAGCCGTCCTCGCCGGCGGTTGCTTCTGGTGCGTCGAGGCCGTGTACAAGCAGCTGGACGGCGTCCGCTCGGTCGTCTCCGGTTACGCCGGCGGATCTGCCGACTCGGCCGACTACCAGACGGTTTCCTCCGGACGGACCGGACACGCCGAGGCCGTCGAGGTCCGGTTCGATCCGTCGAAAGTGAGCTACGGGCAGCTTCTCAAGGTCTTCTTCTCGATCGCGCACGACCCCACGACGCGCGACCGCCAGGGACCGGACGTAGGCAAGCAATACCGCTCCGTGATCTTCTACGCGAACGACGAGCAGAAGCGGACCGCGGAGGCGTACATCAAGCAGCTGAACGGCGCGCACGTCTTCGACGCGCCGATCGTCACCGAGGTCACGCCGCTCGAGCGCTTCTACGAGGGCGAGGACTATCACCAGGATTACGCCGAGCGAAATCCGCTCCAGCCGTACATCCTCTTCAACGCCGCACCGAAAGTGCAGAAGGTCCGCAAGTACTTCGCGGATCGCGTGAAGGTCCGGTAGCACGACCGCGCTCAGCCGCTAGCTGCGTCTGGGCCCGGACATGCGCGGTCATGATCTAACCGACCCGATACGCGCTCGGGTCCACGTGCGCGGCGACGAGCCGCGGGCGGTCGGAGGGCGGCGAGCGGAGCGCGGCGCGGCACTCCTCGACCGAGGTCACGTCGATCCCGGCGATGCCGAAAGCTGCGGCGAGCTTGGGGTAGTCGAGCGCGCCGAACGTCGTGCCCGTCACCGGATAACCCTTGCGCTCCTGCCCGGCCTTGATCTGGGAGAGCGCGTCGTCGGCGAGGACGACCACGGTCACGCCGAGTCCGCGCCGCACGCCGGTTTCGAGCTCGGCCATCGACATGGCGAAGCCGCCGTCGCCGAGGACGCATGCGACGGAACGCGACGGATCGGCGAGCTTGAGCCCGAGTGCGGCGGGAAGCCCGTACCCCATCGACGACAGTCCGTTCGAGACGAAAAACGTCCGCGGCCGATACGCCGGCCAGCACTGCGCCGACACGGCCTTGTTGTAGCCGACGTCGCAGGTGAGAAGAGCGTCCCGAGGCAACGCGCCGCGCAGCTCAGCGAGGACCTGCTGCGCGGTGAGGCCGCGAGCGCTCGGCCGGATACGCTCGACGAACGCGTCGCGAAACGCGCGCAGTTCTTCGCGCCCGCGCTTCGGCCGGGGCTCGGAACTGGCGCGAAACCGCTCCAGCGCGATGTCGATCGGCCCGACGAGCTCGACCTCGCTGCCGTAGTAGCGATCGTCGTTCGGGAGAACGCCGATGTGCACGATGCGTGCTCTCGCGCTCCAGTCGCGGTCGAACTCGACCGGGTCGAATCCGACCATCAGGACCAGGTCGCATGTATCGATGTAGTCGTAGAGGTAGGCCGTGCCGAGCCCCTCGATCGTCCCGAGGAAGAGCTCGTGGTCTTCGGGGAAGACGCCCTTCGCCTTCGGACTGACCATGACCGGGACGCTCCACGCCTCGGCCAGCGCGCGGAGCGGACCTGCCACCGCTTCGTCGTTCGCGTCCATTCCCACGAGAAGCAGCGGGTGTTCACTCCCGCGCAGCCGCGCCATCGCGGTCCGCACGGCGTCCTCGTCGATCGCCGTAGTCGGCTCGGTGACGAAACGCGGCAGCGCGACGTCCACGGTCGGCTGCGTGGGGACGTCGCTCGCGACCTCGATGTGCACGGGACCGCGGCGCGCGCGCTGGGCCGTCCGCAAGGCGCGCTCGATGACCGCCGCGGCGTTCGCGGGCGAAAGCTTCGCGTGCCACTTCGTGATCGGCGCGAAGAGCTCGCCGAGATCGAGCCGCTGATGCGTCGCGATCTCATAACGGTCCGCTGGGAGCTGACCCGTGAACGCCAGGACCGGCGCGCGATCGAGGTACGCGTGCGCGATGCCGGTGACGAGATTGGTCGCACCCGGGCCGAGCGTGGCGAGGCACACGCCGGGAACGCCGGTCAGCGTTGCGCCGGCCTCGGCCATGAACGCGGCGGCCGTCTCCTGTTTGGTCAGCACGAACTCGAGCCCCGCCTGGCGGAATCCCTCGATGAGGTCGACCACCTCGCCGCCGGGATGGCCGAAGACGTGGCGGATGCCGGCCGCGCGCAGGCGATCGCCTACCGCGCGGGCGACACTCGAAGTCACGGCGATAGCATGCCGCCGATGTGGGAGGGTCGCTCGATGTGAGACCGAACTTCAGAGTTGATTAAGAGGCCGATTCCTTAGCGTCTTATTAGCGGTCCGCCTCCTAAAATCGGTCCCAATGCGCGTACTTCTTGTCGAGGACGAGCCCGCCGTGCGAGACGCGGTCGAGCGCGCGCTGCGTGGCGCTGGGCACAAGGCCGACCTCGCCCGAGAGGGCCCGGCCGGCCTGGAGCTGGCGATGACCAACCCCTACGACGCGGTCGTCCTCGACCTCGGGCTTCCGGGCCTCGACGGCGTCGAGGTCTGCCGGCGCTTACGCGCATCCGGCAACCAGGTGCCCGTCCTCATGCTCACCGCGCGCGCTGCGGTGCGAGACCGCGTGGAAGGCCTCGATGCCGGCGCCGATGACTACCTCGTCAAGCCGTTCGCGCTCGACGAGCTCCTCGCGCGGATCCGCGCGCTCGGCCGGCGCGGTGAGGATGGCGCGCATGGGCGCGGCATGCTCCACTTCACGGATATCGTTTTGGACCGCGACGCGATGGAGTGCCGGCGCGGTGACCGCCTCATCCCGCTCACCCGCACCGAGTACTCGCTCCTCGAGCTCTTCATCGCGAACCCGCGGAAAGTGTTGCCGCGCGACGTGATCTTCGATCGCGTCTGGGGCTACGACTTCGGTCCCGACTCCAACTCGCTCGACGTGTACGTCGGCTACCTTCGCCGCAAGCTCGAACAGGGTGGCGAGCCACGCGTCATCCAAACGGTGCGGGGCGTCGGTTACGTGATGAAGGAGCCGTGAGCTTCCGGCTGCGCCTCACGCTGCTGACCGCCGCGGCGGTCGCGGTGGCGGCGATCGGGGCGTCCGTCGCGATCTATCTCGTCGTCCAGGACCAGCTCATCAAGCAGGTCGATGACACTCTCGCAAAGACCGCAGTAATCGGTGGCCCTGGACGTGGCGGTCCATTCGGCGACCGCGGCCCGCAGCTGGTGACCGGGCGCCAGGACGTGTTCGGTCAGATCGTCGACTCCAACGGGAACATCATTCAGGCCGACCTTGGGGTCGCGTTGCCGTCACTGGTCACGCAGGACGTCAAGGACGTCGCCTCCGGCAAGCGCGATGGATTCCTCGCGACCGCGACCTCTCAGGACTATCGCATTCGCGTGCTCGTCCGGCCGATCTCGAACGGTCGTGCGCTTGAGGTCGCTAAGTCGCTCGAAGATATCGACGGCGCGCTCGCCCAGACGCGGATCACGCTCGCCGAGTTTGCGATCGCCGCGATCGTCCTGGCCGCCCTCCTCGGTCTGCTCATCGCCCGTACCGCGCTCGCACCGGTGAAGCGCCTGACCACGACGGTCGAAGAGGTCACGCGGACGCGCGACCTCTCACGCCGTGTCGCCGCGCGCGGTCGTGACGAATTGAGCCGCCTCGGCACGAGCTTCGACGCGATGCTCGGACAGCTCGAAACGTCGCTCCGTTCCCAGCGGCAGCTCGTCTCCGACGCGTCGCATGAGCTCCGCACCCCGCTCACCGCTCTACGGACCAATCTCGAACTGCTCGAGCGCGGGCAACCCGCGGACCCGATCGAGCGTCAGCAGCTGCTCGGGGATCTCGTGGTGCAGATGGAGCGGCTCACCACCCTCGTCGGCGATCTCATCGAGGTCGCCCGCGACGAAGAGACGCCGATGCCGTTCGAGGAGCTCCGGCTCGACGAGGTCGTCGCGGAGGTCGTTGACGATATGAAGATGCGCTACCCGAAAGTGCGCTTCGCGGTGGCCGCGAGTCCGACCACCGTCAACGGAGTGAAGGTCCGCGTCTCGCGCGCGATCACGAACCTCCTCGACAACGCCGCGAAGTGGAGCCCACCGGGCGCGCTCGTCGAGGTGAGCGTCGCGAATGGCGAGGTCTCGGTGCGCGATCACGGTCCGGGCGTCGCCGCCGAGGACGCGTCGCGGGTCTTCGACCGGTTCTGGCGCTCGAATGACGCGCGGCACCTTCCCGGTTCCGGGCTCGGGCTTTCGATCGTCAAGGATGTCGCGGAGGCGCACGGTGGCTCGGTGACTCTCGAGCGACCCAGCGACGGCGGCGCGCGCTTCCGGCTGCGGCTGGGCGGCGTCTAGAGACACAATCCGGGAGCGCGGCGCACTCGTACCATCGCATCAGATGGAAGGGCTCCTTGTCATGGCGGACATCTCCGGCTACACGGCCTTCGTCGCCGGCACCGAGCAGGACCATTCGCAGGAGATCCTCGCCGAGCTCATGGAGGCGATCTCGCGCAGCTTCGGCGGCAAGCTGACCATCGACCAGGTCGAAGGCGACGCGCTCTGCTGCACCACCGACCGTACCGACGCCGGCGTGACGGACTGGCTTCGTGAGACGTTCCGCGTATTCCACCGCCGGCTTCGCGACATCCGCTCGGCGACGACCTGTCCGTGCCGCGCGTGCGCGACCGTGCAGGAGCTCGGTCTCAAGTTCGTGGTCCATCGCGGGAGCTTCTCGCGCTACGAGGTCGCAGGCAGGGTGCAGCTTCACGGCAACGACGTGAACCTCGTGCACCGGCTCCTCAAGAACACCGTGCCCGGGCACGAGTACCTGCTCGCGACGGCCCCCGCGCTCGCGGCCTGGCCGGAGAGCGTTCGCGCCGAATTCGTCCACGCTCCGCAGCGCTACGACCTGGGTGAGGTCGACGCTTCGTACCTCGACCTGCGCCCGATCCATGAGGCCGTGTGGAGCGAGGAACGTCCCAAGGTGAACCCCTCGACGGCGAAGCTCCGCAGCACGGCGCGATTCCCTGGAACGCCGGAGGACGTGTTCCGGTACCTCACAGATCCGGGTCTGCGGAAGATCTGGATGGGCGTGCCGCGGGTCGATTTCTTCGCGGGCGCGCGTGGATCGCTGGTCGGCGCGGAGTACCACTGCATTCACGGTGAGAACCAGAAAGCCGTCTTCAAGGTCCTCGACTGCTCGGCGCCGCAGGAGATCACGATGCAAATGGATTTTCCGATGGTTGGGAACGTGTGGCGGACCGATCGCGTGGAGGCCGAAGGTCCTTCGACGACGCGCGTCGACACGGCGGTCTCATGGAAGACCAGCGGCATCAAGGCGCCGTTCCTCGATTTCATGGTCGGGCGGCTGTTGCGCAAGTACGGAGCTGAGTACGACAAGCGCGTCGCGGAGATGCTTCAGGAGAGCGCGCGCGCGAGCGTGTAAGCACCGAGTCCGAGGAGCAGCACTCCGACCACCCGGCGGAAGATCGGCTCGGGCATGCGTCGCAGCGCCCATCCGCCGGCCAGAGTGCCGATCACCGCACCGATCGCAAGCAGCACGATGAGCGGCCAGAGCGGCTCGAGCTGCGAACCCTGCGTCGCGATGTAGACCGGTATGCGCGCGCCATCGACGATGAGCGCCACGGCTGTGGCGGTCGCCACGAAGGCCCGTCTTTCGACATCGAATCCGAGCAGCGCCGCGGCGCGGATCCCGCCCTGGTTGCCGACGAGGCCGCCCAGCAGACCGGAGACTGCACCGCCGATCAGCGCGGCGACACGTCCACGGAAGCGCATCCGCTGCGCGAGTCCGGTGAGGCTGCCGGCACCCGCGAAGATGAGCAGCGCGCCGAAGATGATCGCGAGCGCCGCGCTCTGCACGACTGACTGCAGCGCCGCGCCGGTGAGCCCGCCGATCGCGCTCGCGGCTCCGAACCCGAAGAGCACGCCGCGATCGATATGCGTGCGCACGAGCAGGAAGCGGACGATCGTCCCTACAAGGTGGGGAAGCGACACCGCGGCGATCGCGAGCCGCACGTCCAGTTGCGTCGAGAGCACCGGCGTCAGGACGCTGCCGATCCCGAATCCCGCGACCGCCGCGATCGCGCCGGCGATGAACGCGGCGACCACGGCGATCGCGGTGAATGATTCCACTCCGACTATCCTCCACCTCCGATGACGACGCCGCGCGGGGCCGATCTGCTCCACGACCCGCGCCGCAACAAGTCGACGGCCTTCAGCGAACAGGAACGCGAGGCGCTCGGCCTGCTCGGCCTGCTGCCTGAAGGGATCGACGATCTCGATACGCAGCTGCGTCGCGCGCTCGCTCAGCTCGACGGCAAGACGACCGATCTCGAGCGCTACATCTATCTCTCGCAGCTCCAGGACACCGACGAGACGCTCTTCTACCGGGTGCTCATGTCCGACCCAGCGCGCTTCCTTCCAATCGTCTACACGCCGACAGTGGGGGAGGCCTGCCAGAAGTTCGGCCACATCATCCGGCGCCCGCGCGGGCTCTACCTTTCGATCCGACGCAAGGGCCGGGTGCGCGAGATCCTACGCAACTGGCCGGAGCGCGATGTCCGCTGCATCGTAGTTACCAGCGGCGAACGGATCCTGGGTCTCGGCGACCTCGGCGCGAACGGCATGGGGATCCCGATCGGCAAGCTCGCGCTGTACACCGCGGTCGGCGGCGTCCCGCCGCAGTTCACCCTTCCCGTGCTGATCGATGCGGGAACGAACAACGAAGCGCTGCTGACCGACCCGCTCTACCTCGGCATCAAGCAGACCCGCGCGTCGGACGAGGAGCTGGACACGTTCGTCGACGAGTTCGTGAGTGCGGTGCAGGCCGAGTTCCCTCATGCGCTGATCCAATTCGAAGATTGGGCAGGGAATGACGCGATCCGGCATCTGGAGCGCTACCGCGACCGCGTCTGCTGCTTCAACGACGACATCCAGGGCACCGCGGCGGTCGCCCTCGCCGGTCTTCTCGGCGCACTGCGAATCACCGGTGCTCCGCTGTCGCGGCAAAGGTTCCTCTTCCTGGGCGCGGGCTCCGCCTCGATCGGCGTGGCCGAGCTCCTCGCCAAGTCGATGTCCGCCGAAGGCCTGCCCATGGACGAGGCGCGGTCGCGGATCGCGCTCTTCGATCGCCAGGGTCTGATCACCGTGGATCGACGAGAGATGCACGACTACCAGCGACCGTTCGCGCAACGGCACGTGCCGATCACCGACTTCGCCACGGCGATCGAGGCCCTGCGACCGACCGGGATCATCGGGCTGTCGACGGTCGGCGGGGCGTTCGATCGCCGCGTGATCGAGGCGATGTCGCGGGTGAACGAGCGTCCGATGATCTTTCCGTATTCGAATCCCACATCGCGCTCCGAATGCACCGCGGAGCAGGCCTACACGTGGTCCGAAGGACGAGCGGTCTTCGCGAGCGGCAGCCCGTTCGCGCCGGTGCGGATCGGCGAGCGGACCTTCATCCCGGGGCAAGGAAACAACGTGTATATCTTTCCGGCGATGGGGATGGCGGCCTTCGCGACCGGCGCCCGACGCGTCACCGACGAGATGTTCATCGCCGCAGCGGGCGGTGTGGCCGAGAAGGTGACGCAGACGGATGTCGCCATGGGCCTGATCTACCCGCCTGTCTCGGCCATTCTCGAGACCGAGCTGCGCGCGGCAGCCAAAGTGGCCCAGGTGATCTTCGACCGAGGCTTTGCCACCGTCGAGCGGCCGTCGGGTGACCTAGAAGCGTGGATTCGCACGCATGCGTACGTCCCGAGCTATCGGAGCCTCGTCTAGTGGCTGCACCGAGGCTCTTCCGGGTCATCGTCCAGGTCCCCGATCTCGATCACGCCGCCGACTTCTACGGGACGCTCCTCGGGACTCCGGGGCGGCGCATTCCCGGTTCTCGACACTACTTCGACTGCGGTGAAGTCATCCTCGCGCTGGTCGATCCAACACCGGGCGGCGAGTCGGCGCGACCGACGCCGGACTACCTGTACTTCGCCGTCTCCGATATCGAGGCCATTCACGCGCGCGCCCGCGAGCTCGGTGCACTCTCGACGGGGTTGGTCCACGGCGCCGGGGCCGGTGACATTGTGGCGCGACCATGGGGCGAACGAAGCTTCTATGCGTCGGATCCGTTCGACAACCTGCTCTGTTTCGTCGACGAGCGGACGGTTTTCACCGGCCGCTAGCAAAGTGAAGACTAGAGTGGGCCCGTGCCCACCGAGATCGTCGTCGAGACCGAGGATCGCCCGGGCGTCATCGCTGAGATCGGCGAGCTTTTCGGCCAGGCGCGCGTGAACATCAAAGCAGCCGCCGCGTTCTCGCAGAATGGCAGCGGGCACTTGCACTTCGTCGTCGACAACGCCGACCGTGCTCTCGCCGCGCTGAAGGTCGGTGGCTGGAAGGTCACCGCGAAGCGTGAGGTGCTGTCCGTGTCGCTCGGCGACGAGGCTGGGGAGCTTGGGCGCTATGCGCGCCGTCTCGCGGAGGCGGGCGTGAACATCACGGCCCTGTACACCGCCGGCGAGCGCGCCGGCGAGAAGGAGCTGATCGTGGCCGTCGACGACCTGGCGGCCGCTCGCCGCGTCTGACGCGTGGAGGTCGCGGGTCGTGAGGTCAAGGTCACCAACCTCGAGAAAGTCTTCTTTCCGCAGCACGGGCTGACCAAGGGCGATCTCATCCAGTACTACGTCGACGTCGCCGACGCCGTGCTGCACCACGTCACCCGCCGCCCGATGCAGATGAAGCGGCACCCGAACGGCGTCGACGGCGAGTTCTTCTATCAGAAGCGCGTGCCCAATCCGCATCCCGAGTGGCTCGAGACCGTCCACATCAACTATCCGTCGGGCAACGAGGCGGATTTTCCTGTGGTGACCGACGCCGCGGGGCTCGCGTGGATCGCGAACCTCGGATGCATCGAGCTACATACGTGGCACTCGCGTGTTCCGGAGGTGAACAAGCCCGACTACCTGCTGATCGACCTCGATCCTTCCGAGGGCAACCCCTGGTCGCACGTCCGCGAGATCGCCGTCGCCGCGAAGCAGGTGCTTGATCAGCTTGGGGTCGCGAGCTATCCCAAGACGAGCGGCGTGACCGGCATGCACATCCTCGTGCCGATCGTTCCCGAGCTGGAGTTCCCGCTCGTGCGGGAGATCGCGCGGGCCATCGCCAAGGAGATCGTGAAGCTCGTGCCAGCCATCGCCACCACGCAGTGGAAGGTCGCAGGCCGACCCGGCGTGTTCGTCGACTACGGACAGAACGCCTTCGATCGCACGATCGCGTCGGCCTACTCGATCCGTCCGGTCGCCGATGCGCGCGCGTCAGCGCCACTGCGCTGGGACGAAGTGCCCGACGTCGAGCCGGGCGACTTCACGCTGCTCACCATGCGCGACCGGGTCGCGAAAGTGGGCGACCTCACGGCAGGCATGTGGGAGAAGGCGGTGAGCCTCGACCCGCTCTTCGACGTGCTGAAGGTGAAGCGCACATTGCCGAAACGGAGCCCGCGCAAGGGCCCTCCGGTGGATTGGCGGGCGCAGTACGGGAAGGGTGCCGGAGAGCAGCGCGGCCCGAGCCACAGATAACGCGGGGCTTGTCGCGGGAACCGTCTGAGGCCTTCGCTGTAATTAGTACGTGCGTCTCGCGCTTGCTACGGCTTTCCTCGTGGCTGCCTGCAGCTCGACGCCAGCGGCAACTCCGGATCTCGCCACGTCTGCGGGTACTTCAGCGTCCGGTGCTCGTCTTCTCTATCTGACCGGTTCAGTCGACGGCGCAGGTCTAATTCCGATCGATCCGCTGAGCCTTCGTGACCTTTCAAGCGAGCCGCTGCTGCGAGCCAAGCCGGCCGAGCCGAACCCCTGCGGAGGTAGCTATAGCGGGCCGTGTGCTCTCGTGACCGCCTCCGCCGACGCGAGCGCTCTCGCCGTTCTGGGCTATTCGACCTCTGGCGCGTCCAGAGTCTCGGTCTTCGACGCGCGCAGCGGAGCGCTTCGCGCGCGCGTCAGCCCCGAGGTGCCCGTGGTCGTCGACGGCCTCAACGTCGATGGCTCGCGGATCTTC
>Ga0209161_10003001_pt1 | contig 13679 bp, 12 predicted proteins | sample GraSoiAngelo_155_FD_186169 | JGI IMG/M metagenome (GOLD analysis project Ga0209161, IMG submission 186169) | Grasslands soil microbial communities from the Angelo Coastal Reserve, California, USA - 14_1009_13_30cm (SPAdes) (version 2) | ecosystem: Environmental > Terrestrial > Soil > Grasslands...
GGGCGGTCGGCGTAGTTGTGGCCCGGGTAGAGGAGGGTCTCGTCGGGGAGCGCGGCCAGCACCTGCGTGAGGCTCCGGTACATGTCCTCGGGGTTGGAGCCGGGCAGGTCGACGCGGCCGCACGAGCCGATGAAGAGCGTGTCGCCCGACACGAGCGCGTTGCCGACCAGGAAGCACTGCGAGCCCGGCGTGTGGCCGGGCGTGTGCAGGAACTTGACCTTGAGCTGCCCGACCTGCACCTCGTCGCCGCCCTCGACGGCGACGAGGTCGGACGGCGAGAGGCCGGTCACGCGGTGCACGAAGGGCAGCTCGGCCTTGTGGATGTAGACCTTGGCCGGCACGCGCGCCGTGAGCTCCGCGGCGCCGATGATCTGGTGGCCCATGAGGCTCCCGCCCAGGTGGTCGGGGTGGAAGTGCGTGACGAGGTCCTTCGTGATGCGGTAGCCGTCGGCTTCGGCCGTGCGCACGATCGCGTCGACGTCCCACGCCGCGTCCACCACCGCCGCCTCGTGCGTGTTCGGGTCGCCGAGCAGGTAGACGTAGTTCTGCATCGGGCCCAGCTCGAGCTGCTTGAAGTAGATGGGGAGCCTCATCGAGCTCTCAGCGTTTGCGCCGCGCCCGGAGCTCCGCCTCGTGCTGGAGCGGTCGCTCCCAGAGGAACTCGCGCTCGCGCAGGTGATGTCCGATCCAGCGCGAGAGCACGAAGAGCAGGTCGGAGAGGCGGTTCAAGTACGCCAGGGGCCACTCGCCGATGTCCTCGTCGCCCATCAGGCGGAGCACGTCGCGCTCCGCGCGCCGGCACACGGTGCGCGCCACGTGGAGGAACGCGCTCACCCGCCCGCCACCCGGGAGCACGAAGGACCTGAGCGGTCTCAGGTCCTTCTGGCAACGGTCCAAGAGCGTCTCGAGCGCCTTCACCTCGGCCGCGCCCACGCGGAACATGCCGGGGCGGAACTCGGCGGCCGGCGTGGCGAGCTCCCCGCCCAGGTCGAAGAGCTCGTTCTGCAGCTGGCGCAGGATCGCGTCCAGCTCGCGACCCGCGCGCGAGCGTCCGTGCTCCCCGGCGTTCACGGCGCGCGCCACGCCCACGGCGGCGTTCAGCTCATCGACCGTCCCGTAGGCCTCGATGCGCGGGGTGTCCTTGGCCACGCGCCGGCCGCCCACCAGGTCGGTCTCGCCCCGGTCGCCGCGGCGCGTGTAGACGCGGGTGATGCGGATGGCCACCGCTAGGAAGCCTCCTAGGCCTGCCGGAAGAGCGAGACGACGCCCGCCTCGCGTGGCTCGGCGCGCGCGACGGCGAGGTTCTCCGTCACGTGCTCGCGCCGGCCCATGCCGATCAGCGCGGCGGTGATGCCCGGCGTCGAGCGCACGAACTGGAGGGCGCGCTGCGCCCAGGTGTCGAGCCCGGGGAACGCGTCGGCCATGGCCTGCGGCAAGCGGTGCGAGAGCTGCCCCTGGAGGATCGACGCGCTCGCCATCACCGCGACGCCGAAGCGCGCCGCCGCCTCGAGCGGCGTCAGGCGCTCGCCCTCGACTACCTGCGTGGCGGCCGCGTACGCCTCGTGCATGGCGAGGTTGTAGGGCAGCTGGATCACCTTGAAGTGGTGCCCGTGGCCCGCGACCGTCTCCGCCTCGCGCACCATCTCGGCGAGCGAGAGGTGCTCGCGCGCGTCGGGCCGGGTGCGGAAGCCGTTCCAGGTGGCGACGCCGTAGCGTCCGACACGGCCGGACGCGACCTGGCGCTCGAGCATCTCGAACGCGGCGCGGATGCGGGCCAGGAACGCCTTGCGGGGAACGCTGCCGAGCTGCGTCTCGGGGTTGTGCACGTAGTAGACGTCGACCGCGGCGAGGCCCAGGTTGCGGAGGCTTCGCCCGAGCTGGTCCTCGAGGTAGCGCGGCGACATCGCGTGCCCCCCGCCCACCACGTCCTCGGGCTCGAGGATGCCGGGACGCACGTAGGTGTCGCGCACGTACTGGGCAGGATCGACCGGCACGCCGTCGAAGGGGATGTAACCGCCCTTGGTGCACACCACGAACTGCTCGCGCGCGAAGCCGCCTTCGCGCTCGAGGGCGACCAGGGCCTGGCCGATGACGCGCTCGCTCCGCTGCGCGCGGTAGTTGATGGCGGTGTCGAGCAGGTTGCAGCCCAGGTTGGCGGCGTCGACGATCGCCTGCCCGTAGCCGCGATCGGCCTGGTCGTCCTCCTCGCCGAGGTAGGTCCCGAGGCCGATCGAGGACACGGTGACGCCGTCGAGGGGGCGGAAGTGCGCCGCCGGTAGCTCGGCGCGCGCCGCGCGATAGGCCGCCGTCGCGGCCGCGGTGGCGCTCGGCATCACCCCGCGACCGCCTGCGCGCGCCGGGCGTGGCGCTTGATGATCTCGCGCAGGCGCGGGGGGTCGATCGGCTTCTTGTAGATGACGTCCTCGAGGCCGGCCAGGCGACTGCGCTTGATGATGTGGTCCTTGTCGAAGTGGAACGCCGTCATGAGCACGACCGGGAGGCCGGGCCAGCGGCGCGAGACCTCCTGGAAGACCTGGTAGCCGTCCAGGTCGGGCATGACCACGTCGCTCAGCACGAGGTCGACGATCGCCGACTCGAGGCGCGCGAGCCCCTCGCGCCCGCCGGTCGCGACGAGCACCTCGCAGCCCTCCTGGGTGAGGAGATCGCGCAGCGACTGGCACACGCCGAGGTCGTCGTCGACGACCAGGATGCGGATGCCCGTGAGCGCCGGGTCGTGCGGCGCGAGCGCGGCCGCGCGCCCGCCGTCGGTCCCCGCACCCGCGGCGCGCAGGTCGGTCATCTGCGCGCCGGGGAGGTACTCGCGCGTGGCGTACTCGGAGCCGTGCGCCATCTCGATCAGCTGGGTCACGATGCGCTGAATGCGCGTGAGCGCCGCATGGATCGAGTCGAGCCGCTCGCCCTCGACCACGAAGTCCTCGTCCGAGGTGACGCGCGCCATGTGCGCCTCGAGGAGGTTCAGGTTGTTGACGATCACCTCGAGCGGGTTGTTGATCTCGTGCGCGAGCCCGATCGCCACCTCGCCCAGGGTCGCGAGCTGGTCGTGACGGCGGATCTCGCGCAGGTCCTTGGCGAAGCCGATCGAGCCGAGCTCGTGGCCTTCGGCGTCGCGGATGATCGAGCCGGCGATCAGGACCGGGATGCTGACGCCGTTCTTCGTCACGAAGGTCGTCTCGCAGTTCTTGCCCTGCCGCATCGCCGCCATCACCTTGCGGGCCTCGGCGAGGTCGGGATAGAGGCGCGTCACGTGCTGGCCGAGGACCTCGTCGGGCGTGTAGCCGAGGGTCTGCCGCGCGCCGTCGTTGTAGAAGGTGATGGTACCCTGGCGATCGACGGCGACCACGATGTCCGGGGAGCTCTCGAGCAGCTTCTCGAAGTAGATGGAGGGAAGGCGAGAGACGGCGGCCATGCCGAGTGGGGACGCGCGATGGTAGGCGGCGGCGGGGTACGGGTCAAGGCGGCGTTCGCGCTCGTACTCCTCGCCGGCTGTTTCTGGCGCACTTACGGGCGCCTCGCGGCGACGCACGTCGATCTGCTGGTGGCCATGGCGCGCAAGGGGACGGACCTCGTGGCGAGCGGGCGCCTCAGCGCCGAGAGCATGCCCGAGCTCACCTACCCGCTCGAGCGCGCCGAGGCGTTCGTGCACGACGCGCGGGCGCGGAGCGGCGCGCCGCCCGCTTCGCTCGACGCGCTGGACACGCTCTGCGCCCGCTACCGCGCCTTCGTGGACGCGCTCGATCGCGTGCGCCGCGAGCGGCGGGGCGAGGCCGCGCGCGCGGCGCTGGCGGACCCGCTCGCCGCGGTCGAGGCGGCGGCGGAGCGGGTGCGCGCCGAGCTGCGAGCGGAGAGTCGAGCGGCGGCAGGCGTGCCCGGGCGAGCGCCGCAGCCGCCGCACTTGGCCGCAGGGCGTGGCGGACGATCGGGCGGCCAGCGTGGACCGGTGGGCCCTGCGCCGACTCTACCGGCTCTTCGCCTTCTTCCAGTCGGCCAGGAAGCGCTCGAGCCCGACGTCGCTCAGCGGGTGCTTCACGAGCTGCTGGAGGACCGCGAACGGGCAGGTGGCGATGTGCGCGCCCATCTGCGCCGCGCGGATGACGTGGAGCGGGCTGCGCACGCTCGCTACCAGCACCTCGGCCGGGTACGTGTAGTGGTCGAGCATCTCCAGGATCTGCGCGACGAGGTCCATGCCGTCGTGGCCGACGTCGTCGAGCCGCCCGACGAAGGGGGAGATGAAGGCGGCGCCCGCCTTGGCGGCGAGGAGGGCCTGCGCGGCCTGGAAGACCAGCGTCACGTTCACGCGGATGCCGCGGTCGGTGAGGGCGCGCGTCGCCTTGAGCCCCTCGGGGATCATCGGGCACTTGACCACGATGTTCCGGTGGATGCGCGAGAGCCGCGCGCCCTCCTCGACCATGCCTGGCGCCTCCGTGCTCACCACCTCGGCGCTCACCGGGCCGTCGACGAGGGCGCAGATCTCGTGCAGCACGGTCTCGAAGTCGCGGCCCGTCTTCGCGACCAGGGACGGGTTGGTGGTGACGCCGTCCAGGACGCCCCAGCTCGCCGCCTCGCGAATCTCCGCCACGTCCGCCGTGTCGATGAAGAGCTTCATCCGTGCCCCTCCCGGCCGCGGAGTGTAGCAGAGGCGGCAGGCGGCGTCAGGCCCGCGGGAGGAGAGTGACGCGCTTGTCGTCCTTCACGCTGGCGAGGAGCGCGGACACCGACTGGCCGAGATGGGGATGCACGAGGTGCGGCGCCAGCTCGGCGAGCGGCAGGAGGACGAAGCGGCGCTTGTGCATCTCGGGGTGGGGGACCTTGAGCGATTTCGTCTCGACGACCTCCTGGTCGCAGAGCAGGATGTCGAGGTCGATCACGCGCGAGCCCCAGCGCTTGCCCTTCACGCGTTTCCGCCCCATCGCCTTCTCGATCGCCTTCAAGCGCTTCAGGAGCCCGTCGGGCGGGAACTCGGTCTCGATCTCGATCACGCTGTTCACGAACCACGTCTTGGCGTCGCCGATCGGCTCGCTCTCGTAGAGCGAGGAGGCGCGGCTCAGCCGCGTACCCGGCAGCTTGGACACGCGATCGACGGCCTCGAAGGTGTTCGCCTTGCGGTCGCCCAGGTTCGATCCGATCCCGATGTAGACGCGATGAGGCATGGCGCTCGTCCCCACGAGCGTCGCGCGCGACCTAGAGGTGGAGCCCTCGCAGGCGCTCGACCGCCTCACGCAGCCGCTCGCTCGGGCTGCACAGCGTGAGCCGGATGTATCCCTCCCCGGCGTCGCCGAACCCGTTGCCCGGGGTGACGACGACGTGCGCCTCCTCGAGGCAGCGGGTCGCGAGCCCGGCGGCGCTCAGGCCGCGCGGGACCGGCACCCAGACGTAGAACGTCCCGCCCGGCGGATCGCAGGCGAGGCCGACGTCGCGCAGGCCGCCGACCAGCACGTCGCGTCGCTCGCGATAGAGCGCGCGCAGCCGGTCGACCGTCGCCGTGTCACCGGTGAGCGCTGCGATGGCGGCCTCCTGCACCGCCTGGAACACCCCCGAGTCGACGTTGGTCTTCACCGTGCCGAGCCCCGCGATCAGCTCCGGGTGCCCGACCGCGAAGCCGACGCGCCAGCCCGTCATGCTGAAGGTCTTCGACAGCGAGTGGAACTCGATCGCCACCTCGCGGCCGCCCGGGACCTCGAGGATGCTCGGTGGCCGCTCGCCGAAGTAGATCTCGGCGTAGGCGGCATCATGGCAGATGACGATGTCGTGGCGCTCGGCGAAGCGGACAGCGTCGGCGAAGAAGGCGCGCGGGGCGACGGCTGCGGTCGGGTTGTTCGGATAGTTGAGCCAGAGGAGCTTCGCCCGCCGCGCGACCTCGACGGGGACGGCCCCGAGGTCGGGGAGGAAGCCGTTCTCGCGCCGGAGCGGCAGGCGGTAGGAGGTGCCGCCGTTGAAGGTCGCGCCGATGTGGTAGACGGGATAGCCTGGGTCGGGGACCAGGACGACGTCGCCCGGATCGACGAAGGCGACCGCCATGTTCGCGATTCCCTCTTTGGAGCCGATCAGGGCCACGACCTCGGTCGCCGGGTCGGCGGTGACGCCGTAGCGGCTCTTCATCCATCCCGCGGCCGCCTGCCGGAAGGCGAGCAGGCCCTCGTAGTCCGGGTAGCGGTGGTTCGCCGGGTTGCCCGCGGCCTCGCGCAGGCGGGCCACGACGTGCGCCGGCGTCGGGGTGTCGGGGTCGCCGATGCCGAGGTTGATCAGGTCCGCCCCGCCCGCCGCGACCTCCCGCTTCCGGCGGTCGATCTCAGCGAAGAGATATGGTGGAAGTTTCTGGATTCGCTCGGATTTTTTGATCTTGATCGGCAATGGCGGCCCTTTGGCGCCACGCTTCTAGCGGAGATGTCTGTCTCATACAAACGCCGGTTAACCAGAACCGGCCGAGAAAAGGCCGAGCGCGCCAGGCGCACCTCGGCCGCGGGTAGACAGATGGCTAGGCGGGGGTGTCGACCGGGGGCGGCGCCGCCTGCGCGAGCTCGGCACCTCGCTGCTCCAGGGCCGCCGCCAGGACTTCGCGCGCATCCGAATCGTCATCCACCACCAGCACGCCGATCCCGTCGAGAACCGCGTAACGCGCTCTCTCCGGCTCGGCCGGAATCACCGCCGCGTCCACGCCGGTCTTCAGGGGGAGGGTCACGGTGAACGTGGCCCCCTGCCCGGTGCCCGCACTCGCCGCCTCGACCGTCCCGCGATGCAAGTGAACCAACTGACGGACGAGTGCGAGCCCGAGGCCGAGGCCGCCATGGCGGCGCGTGCTGGTGCTGTCCCCCTGGCGGAACGTTTCGAAGACGTGCGGCAGCAGCTCTGGCGCGATTCCCTCGCCCGCATCGCGCACGACGAGCCGCACGGCGTCGTGGCCGCGTTCGAGTCGCACCTCTACTCGCCCGCCCGTTGGCGTGAACTTGATCGCATTCTCGACCAGGTTCCAGACGACCTGCTGCAGCCGTGCCACGTCACCCCAGACGAGCCCGACCGCCGGCGCGAAGGCTTCCTCCAGGCGCACCCCTTTTTCCCCCGCGCTCGAGCGGCACAGGTCGAGCGTGGTTCGCACCGTGCCGGCCAAGTCCACATCCCCGTATTCGAGTTGCAGCTTTCCCGCGACGATGCGCGACACGTCGAGGAGATCAGCGACGAGCCGCATCTGCAAGAGCGTGCTACGCTCGATGATCTCGAGCGCCCGCGCCGCTTCCTGCGGACCGAGCGTCCCACGGCGAAGCAGATTCGTCCAGATGCGAATGCCCGCCAGGGGCGACCGGAGCTCATGCGAGACCAGCGCCAGAAAGTGATCCTTCGCTCGATTGGCCGCCTCAGCCTCGGCGCGGGCTTGCTCGGCCTGAGATCGGGATACCTCGGCCTCGACGCGGGCGGCGCGTTCGGCAGCGAGCAACGATTCCCGCTCGGCTGCGGCGCGCTCGCGCGCAACCGTGTATCGCCGGACCAGGTGGAACAGCAAACCGAGCGACGTCACCGCCAGGATGGCCGTCGCAACGAATGTCACGGTGGCCGCCCGTGCCGTCCCGTTCACGGCACGCGAACGGTGCGCCAGCAAGTCGGTTTCGTTCCGCTCCATCCGAGCGATGGTCGTGCGGACCCTGGTCATCGCGTTCGTGCTGACGCCGGACGCAATCAGCCTTCTGGCCCCCTCGATGTCATCACCCTCGTGCAGGCGGATCGTGCGCTGTCGTCCTTGAGCGCCCTCGAGGTCGGAGAGCAGCTTGGCAAGCTCGGCGCGCACCTCCTGGCTGTGTGCGACCGAGGCGCTCATCTCCATGCTTCGCCGGCTGTTGCGGTATGCGACCACGGCGCTGCCGAGGACCACGACCAGCGTAACCACGAAGCTCAGCCGGAGGGTGGGCGAGAGCGCCCGGGTCGGGACAAGGTAGACCCGCGGGGCGATCGCGGGCGGTGAGGGATGCACAGCGAGCATGCTCGGGAAAGAGCAAGTTGCGTGCCCGAGGACTTAACTCTTGGCGGCGAAGACGAGTGAAAGGGTGGAGAGTCTCTGGGAGAATGCTGCGTCACTCTCCTGGCGGTGTGCCACAGAGATGACGCTCGCTGGCGGGGCGACGTCTCTCAGCGCGGAGCGCTGCTGCGTTCCCGGTACGGACACTCGCCCGCCCGCTGCGAGCGCCGGTGTTCTCGCGGCGTGTGGCGGGGCTCGCCTGAGGCGGGCGATGGCCCTCGCGATGGCCAGCCGGTGCGGGGCGGGCGTGAGCGAGCCGTCCAGGGCCTCGGCCACCCGCCCCGGATCGAGGGAGGCGAGCGCGCCCGGGTCGGCGGCCAGGTCCGCAGCCCGGGCCACGATCAGCTCCGAGATGCGCGCGAGGGCCGGACGGGCCTCACGCTCGAGGTCGAGGCCGTCGACTTCTTCGGGATGCGCCAGGAACTCGCGCTCCAGGGCGCGGGCCGCCTCGATCTGGGCGCGGAAGAGGGCCTCGATCGCCGCCGGGTCGAGGCCCCGCTCGGCGGCCCGCGCACGGACCGCGCCGAGGACGCGCGCCTCCTGCTCCGGATCCTCCACCGGCCGGCCCGTCTTCTGCTTGGCCGCGGCGACGGCCGGCATGCAGGCGAGCCGCAGGTCGACGAGCGCCAGGAGCGCTTCCAGATCCGACGCGAAGGCGGAGCGGGCGGCCGCGCGTGGCGCGCCGAGCCAGCGGGCGCGGAGCGCGGCGAGCGTCCCGTCGGCCTCGCGGGCGCGGAGCCAGGCATCGAGCTCGGCGACGAGCGCCGGATCGCGCCCGAGGTAGGCCTTCCGATCGCGGGTGAACGGCCCCAGACGGACGGCGCCGGGGAGCGCGAGCGCGTCCGCCTCGGCCTCGTCGGTCAGGATGGCATCCGCGGCCCCGCTCGCGAGCAGGTCCGCGAGCGCGCGGTTGTCGTTCGTCCGCACCAGCAGCGCGTGCGGGAAGAGGCGCGCGGCGACCCGCTCGAGGTGCCCGCCCGCGTTCACGCCGAGTCGGAGCCAGGAGGTGCGCGGGTCGAGCCGCTGGTGGGCGAGCACGACCGCCCCCGCCTCCGCGACCGGGCGCGTGAATATGCCCGCCACGGCCCGCTCCGGCCGGGCCGTGACGCCGCCCATCGCAAGGTCGAAGCGCCCCGCCGCGAGGTCGCGCGTCAGCTCCGGCCAGCGGAAGCGGACGAGCTCGAGGCGGCGGCCGCTGTCGCGCGCGAAGCGGCGTGCGACCTCGACGTCGAGCCCCTCGAGCGTGCCGTCGCGCGCGAGCGAGAAGGGCGAATAGTCGCCGCTCGTGCCGACACGGAGCGGCGGCAGCGCGGGCGGCGCGTGGAGGCACGCCGCGGCGAGGACGGCCAGCGCCGCCGCGCGCCTCACAGCCCGAGCACGTCGCGCATCGAGTAGAGGCCGGGAGGCCGTCCCGCCACCCAGCGCGCGGCGCGCAGCGCGCCGCGCGCGAGGCAGTCGCGGCTCTGGGCGCGGTGGGCGAGCTCGAGGCGCTCGCCGAGGCCGCCGAAGACGACCGTATGGTCGCCGACGGCGTCGCCGGCGCGCAGCCCCACGATGCCGATCTCGTCGCGTGGCCGCTCGCCCACCAGCCCCTCCCGTGCGAGCCGCTTCGCCCGCTCGAAGTCCTGGCCGCGCGCCGCAGCCACCGCGCGCGCGAGCGCGAGGGCCGTGCCGCTCGGCGCGTCGGTCTTCGCGTGGTGGTGCAGCTCGACGATCTCGGCCTCGAAGCTGGCGTCGAGGAGGCGCGCGGCGAGGCTCACCAGCGCGGTCAGCACGGTCACCCCCACGCTCATGTTGGGCGCGAGCACGGTCCGGGTGCGGGCGGCGAGCGCGGCGAGCTCGCGCTGCTGGCCGGCGTCGAGGCCCGTGGTCCCGATCACCAGCCCCGCGCCGCGCTCGGCCGCGAGGCGCGCGTGCACGAGGGTCGCCGCGGGCGCCGTGAAGTCGAGGACCACCTGCTCCGCCCGGCAGACGGCGCCGAGGTCGTCGCCGACGCGCACGCCGACCGCCGCGCCGCCGCCCGCCTCGCCCGCGTCCCGCCCGACCGCCGGGTGGCCGGCCGCCTCGATCGCGCCCGCGACCCGCAGCCGCGGGTCCTCGCGCGCGAGCGCGACCAGGAGCCGGCCCATGCGCCCCGCCACGCCGCAGACGACGATGGGCAGCGCCGTCGGCGCGCTCGGCTCAGACGAGCTCGTACTCGTGCAGCACCGCCTCGAGCCTGATGCGCGCCCCCGGGCTCATGGACATGAGCGGGAGGCGGAACTCGTCGGCGCACCGGCCCATCATGCCGAGCGCGGTCTTCACCGGGATCGGGTTCACCTCGAGCGTGAGCGCCTGCATGAGGGGGAGCAGGCGGTGGTTCAGCATCCGGCTGCGCTCCAGGTCGCCCGCGAGGAGCGCGTCGGTCAGCTCGACGTAGGCGCGCGGCATCAGGTTGGCACCCACCGAGATCACGCCGTGGCCGCCCGCGGCCATGATGGGGAGCGTCAGGATGTCGTCACCCGCGTAGACCCCGAAGTCCGGCCCCGACTCGTCGATGATCTCGAGCACCTGCGCCAGGTTCCCGCTCGCCTCCTTCACGCCCGCGATGTTCGGGATGTCCGCGAGGCGCGCGATCGTCTCGGGCGTGATGTTCGACCCGGTGCGGCCCGGGATGTTGTAGAGGATGAGCGGCAGCCTGGTCGCGTCGGCGACCGCGGCATAGTGGCGGTAGATGCCGTCCTGCGTCGGCCTGTTGTAGTAGGGCGAGATCAGGAGGGCGGCGGCCGCGCCCGCCTCCTCGGCGCCGCGTGTGAGCCGGATGGCCTCCGCCGTCGAGTTGGAGCCCGTGCCCGCGATGACCGGCACGCGCCCGCGTGCGACGCGCACCACCTCGCGCACGACCGCGACGTGCTCCTCGTGCGTCAGGGTCGCGGCCTCGCCCGTCGACCCGCAGGGGACGAGGGCGTTGATGCCGCCCGCGATCTGCGCCTCGACCAGCGCGTCGAGGGCCTCGATGTCTACCTCGCCGGCGCGGAAGGGGGTGACCAGGGCAGTCATGGCGCCGGTGAGCATCGCTACACCTCCACCTGCCCCTCGAAGACCTCGACCGCGTCCCCGGTCATGAGAACCCGATCGTCGGGGCGCCAGTCGATCTCGAGCTCGCCGCCCCGGAGCGCCACGACCACCCGCCGGCCGCCTCGCCCCGTGCGCGCGGCGGCGACGGCGGCGGCGCACGCGCCCGTGCCGCACGCCATGGTCTCGCCCGCACCGCGCTCCCACACCCGCATCTCGAGCCGCTCCGGACCGAGGGCACGGACGAACTCGGTGTTCACGCCGCGCGGGAAGAACGGGTGGCGCGCGAAGCGGGGCCCCAGGTCGGCGAGGGGCAGGGCCGCGACGTCGCCATCCACGAACACGACGCAGTGCGGGTTCCCCATCGAGACGCAGGTGACGGCGTAGCGGTGCCCGTCCACCTCGAGCGGGCGGTCGACGACCTCGCCGTCCGCGGCGACGGGAATGCGCCGGCCGTCCCACAGCGGCCGGCCCATGTCGACGCTGACGCGCGCCACGCGGCCGTCGCCGTTCAGCTCCGTCCGGACCGTCTTCACACCCGCGTCGGTCTCGACGCGGAGCGGGTCGGCGGTGACGAGCCCCCGGTCGTGCACGAACTTGGCGAGCCCGCGGATGCCGTTGCCGCACATCTCGGCGCGGCTGCCGTCGGCGTTGTAGATGGTCATGCGGCAGTCGGCGGCGGCGGAGCTCTCGAGCAGGATGAGGCCGTCGGCGCCGATGCCGCGGCGGCGGTCGCAGAGGCGGGGCGCGAGCGCCGCGGGATCGCCCGGGAAGCCCGCGCGCGCATCGACGTAGACGAAATCGTTCGCCGTGCCGTGCAGCTTCGCGAAGCGGAGAATGGCCATGGGGCTGCGCCGAACCCTTACAATGCGCTGCGTTGCAGCGTCAACCGCGGTCGCCTCGACGCTCGTGGGGCGCGCCCCGTTGCATTCGTCCGCCCGCGGATGATTCTCTGCGCCCCATGCTCCTGACGCCTGCCGACGCCGCGCTGGTGCGCGAGCGCTTCGGGACGCCGTGCTTCGTCTACGACCGCGCGGCGCTCGAGGCCGCTGCCCGCACCGCGCTCGCCTTCCCGCACGCCTTCGGGTTCACGCTGCGCTACGCGATGAAGGCGAACTCGAGCCACGCCGTGCTGGCGATCTTCCGCGACCTCGGCCTGCACATCGACGCGTCGAGCGATCCCGAGGTCGAGCGCGCGCTGCGCGCCGGCTTCGCCCCCGGGCACATCCAGCTCACCGCGCAGGTGCCCTCGCGCCGGCTCGAGGAGTTCGTGGCTCTGGGCGTCCTCTACAACGCCTGCTCGCTCCACCAGCTCGACCGCTATGGCCGGGCGCTCCCCGGCCGCGACGTGACCATCCGGGTGAACCCGGGCCTCGGCAGCGGCTCGACCAACCGCACCAACACCGGCGGCCCCGCCTCGAGCTTCGGCATCTGGCACGCGCATCTGGACGAGGCGAAGGCGCTCGCCGCCCGCCACCGGCTCGTGGTCCGCGGGCTCCACACCCACATCGGCTCGGGCAGCGATCCGGCGGTGTGGGTGCGCGTGGCGGAGCTGGTGCTCGAGATCGCGGAGCGGCTGCCCGCCGTCATCACGGTCAGCCTCGGCGGCGGCTTCAAGGTGGCGCGCGTCCCGGGCGAGCAGGCGACGGACCTCGCCGCCGTCGGGTCGGTCGTGCGGCAGGCGTTCGTCGGCTTCCAGCGCCGCACCGGCCGCAGGCTCCATCTCGAGATCGAGCCGGGGACCTACCTCGTCGCCAACGCCGGCGTCGTGGTCGCCACCTGCGTCGACGTGGTCGACACCGGGCAGGACGGCTACCTGTTTGCCAAGCTCGACGCCGGCATGACGGAGGTGACCCGCCCCTCGCTCTACGGCGCGCAGCACCCGATCGCGGTGCTCGCGGAGGGGCGCCCGGCGGCGCGCGTCGTGTTCGTCGGCCCGTGCTGCGAGTCGGGCGACATCCTGACGCCCGCGCCGGGTGATCCCGAGGCGCTGGCGCCGCGCGAGGTGGCGCGGCCCGAGATCGGCGACCTCGTCGTCGTCGGCGGCGCGGGCGCGTACTGCGCCGCCATGAGCACCGGCAACTACAACTCCTATCCGCTCGCACCCGAGGTGCTGCGCGAGCCGGACGGGAGGCTCCGGCTGGTGCGGCGGCGGCAGAGCCTCGAGCAGATGCTCGCGAACGAGGTCGAGTAGCAGCGATCGGAAAGCGGCAGCCGCCGGGGCGCTACGGGGTCGCCGGCTCGGCGGCCGGCGCGCCCGGCGGATTCCCGTAGCGCACGTTCACCGGCCCCGCCGGCGCGCTCCGGTAGCCGTCGAGCGTCACGGCCGTGACCCGGTAGCGGTAGCGCTCGCCGGGACGCACGTCCTTGTCGACCCATTCGAGGTGGCGCTCCTTGCGGAAGCGCTGCTGGTCCTCGAGCATGACGGTGCCGATCTTCGCGAACCCGGGCGGCGCGCCCTCGCCCGCGGCGCGCTCGATCTCGAAGCCGCCCAGGTCGTTCATGCGGCCCCCGCCCGTGTAGTGCGTCGGCCGGAGCCAGGAGAGACGCACGCCCTCCGGGGTCACGATCGCGGCCAGGTTCTCGACCGCCTCGGGCTCGA
>Ga0209161_10003003_pt1 | contig 13675 bp, 11 predicted proteins | sample GraSoiAngelo_155_FD_186169 | JGI IMG/M metagenome (GOLD analysis project Ga0209161, IMG submission 186169) | Grasslands soil microbial communities from the Angelo Coastal Reserve, California, USA - 14_1009_13_30cm (SPAdes) (version 2) | ecosystem: Environmental > Terrestrial > Soil > Grasslands...
GAAATCCTCCAACGTCCTGGCAAGATCTTATCAACCTTGCAACACGCACTCACAAGTCGTGATAAATTTTATAACCACATGCCGGCACGCGAGATCAAAAACCGCGTTCCTGCCGATGTCTGGAACAGCTACTTCAAATTTTGCGCAGAGAGAAATCCGTGGGACAAAGTTTTGTCTCACTACCACATGCACGCTGCACGCGAAGGCGGCTCGCTTTCACTGAATGAATATCTCGCCCGTGGCAGATTTCCCACTAACTACTTCCGATACACCGATCGCTCCGGCACAAAAATCATCGTCGACCGGATCCTTCGCTACGAGAACCTGGTCGCGGAACTCAGCGAAGTCTTCTCGCAACTAAAAATTCCTTTTGACGGCACTCTTGGCGTCACGGCTAAATCCGGATACCGGTCCGATCGCAGACCGTATCAGGAAGTCTTCAATGACGAACAACGAAAAATCGTCGAAAAAGCATTCGCCAAAGAAATCGAACTACATGGTTACCGTTTTTGAGGGGCTGTAACGATATGCGAGTGTTTAAATTCTCAACCTATCGTTTGCGGATTCCTGCCAACGGCGAATCTCGCCGGTAAGACGGGTTATTACCTGCGCGCATTGTCGCTCCGAGAAAAGATTTCGCCTTTCCCATGGATCATCCTTCAAGTTGTACAGTTCGTCTAAATCCTTGTCGCGCAGACAAAGCTTCCAGCCGTCTGGAGACACAATCGCGCGAGTCGATTCCTCGACCGCGCGTTTGATCATGCGTCGTCGCGCCAAACGCGTTCCTTTTTTCACTTTCGTTCGGTTCGGCGCCCACTCGATGAAAACATTTTGCGGCGCAGTCGTGTCTTCGCGGATTAACGGCAACAGACTCTTGCCAGCACATTGGCGATGACTCGGTTGAGCTAAAAGATCAAGCAACGTCGGCACAAAATCGATGTGGCTCACTGAGTTTGAAATCATTTCGCTGCGCGTTTGGCCAGGCAGCCGAATCAACCAGGGGACGCGCGTGGCCTCCTCGAACGTGGTTTCTTTGCCGAATAGATGATGCGCGCCGAGGCTGTCGCCGTGGTCGCTGGTATGTACGACGACCGTCTCGTCAGCCAAACCGCATCGTTCCAAACATCCAAGAATCGCGCCGATGCTTTGATCGACCAGCGTCACAAGGCCAAGGTACCGTTGTTTGATGCTTCGGTATTCTTCGAGCGTGATCCCGAAGAACAACTGACACGGCAGGCGTTCTCGATCGAGGATCGCTTCCGCCTCCTGCCATTCGCGCATCAAACGATACCGCAGCGGAATGTTTTCGCTCTCGGGAATCGTCGCGGAAAAATCGAGGTCTATTTCATTGAGCGGATGTTCGTCGTTGAGTGGGCCGTTGTAGGGTGAGTGCGGTTCCACAAAACCCACAACCAGAATGAAAGAATCGCGCTGATGTTTTTCTATGAAGTCACAGGCGTGTTTCTCCAGAAATTTTGGCCGCGATAGATCGAGGGGCAGGCTGCTGATGGCCAGTTCTGAGAATCGGCCGTTTTGTTTATCGGGCGTGATGCCCTTTGAGATTAAGAAATTTGTGTAGTCGCCGTGCCCCGCCTGCAACGCCCTGCCCGCAGCAGCTTCGCGCAGCGATGCGGGCGTAGCTGTAGCACTGCGGGCAGGGTCTTCAGTGGAAATCCATTCGTGGAATCCGCGTCCGCCGTGCCCTTCCTCGCCGAGATGCCATTTGCCCATGTATGCGGTCTGATAATCCCTGTCCTCCATCAGCTCGGGAAAAACGCGAAACCGCCGATCCAGTGGCACGCTGTTCCGTGTGCATCCGTTAATGTGCGGCCAGGTGCCTGTCATCAGCGAAGAGCGCGAAGGTGTGCACACCGGATGGGTGACGTAGGCCCGCTCGAAAACCACCGATTCAGAAGCGAGCTTGTTAAGATTGGGAGCGTGTACCTTCACGCCTCCGTAACAAGCGAGCGTATCCGCTCTCTGCTGGTCCGGCAGAAAAAGAATTAGGTTCGGCTTACGTTTCGCGGCCATGGAGTTAAGCCTTAACGCAGTAAACAAGGCGTGGTCAATGATACTACGACGTTGTCATTCCAAGCGCAGTCGAGGAACCTCTCGACTTTATCCGAGCCAGCAGCGATTCACAGATAACAGCAAGAGATTTCTCCAATTCGGTCGAAATGACAGAATCCTCAGCCGCGCGCTGATCTTTCCTTTTTGGCGTCGCAACACTTCCAGTTTCAGTGTTTCATCCCTCACATGAAACGGTTTTTGATTCTGCAGCTATTCGGCGCGTTAATCGCTGCGATGGCGAATGCAGCAACAAACTTTGACTTTGCCGCAAAAGCGACAAACGAGCTCGCTGTCGATCTTCACCACCAGCTCGCGACGCGGGACGACAATCTTTGCGTCTCTCCGTACTCAATTGAAAGCGCTCTGGCCATGACGTTCGCCGGCGCCGACGGCGAAACGCGCAAGGAGATGGCGCGTGTCCTGCATCTCACAAACGATAGCACGGTGCCCGCCTCGTTCGCCGCGCTCCAGCATTCCCTGGAACAGATGAGCACGAAGACAGCTGAGCTCGTAAAACAATCTAAGAAATTTGGTGGTCCGAGTGAACCGATCACATTGAACATCGCCAATCGCCTCTTTGCGCAAAAGGGCTATGCGTTTCGCGAGGCGTTCCTGTCATTGGTGAAACAAAATTTCGGAGGAGCCTTTGAGCCTATCGATTTCGTTGCCAATGCTGCGGCAGCCACGCAGCGCATCAACAAATGGGTCGAGGACCAGACGCATGATCGGATTCGCGATCTGATTCCAGCAGGGGCACTGGACAAGACAACGCGCCTGGTCCTGGCGAACGCGCTTTATGTAAAAGCCCCCTGGGCCAGTGAATTTTCCGACAACGCAACGCAACCGGAACCGTTTCATGTTCGCGGCGGAACGCCTGCCACTGTTCCGACGATGCGAAAGACGGACCGCAGTTTCGGCTACTCGAAGCGCGAAGGGTTTATAGCTGTGAGCCTCCCCTACGTCGGAAATGATCTCCAATTCGTCATCCTTCTCCCCGACGACGTAAACGGTCTGCATGCTCTCGAATTGAAGCTGAGCGTTGACATGCTTGCTGGATGCGCAAAACTCCAGACGCGCGACGTTGATCTGCATCTTCCAAAGTTCAAGCTCGAGCCGCCAACCATGTCTTTAGCCGAAAAGTTTGAAGCGCTCGGCATGAAGACTGCGTTCGACAAGCCGCAGGGCAGCGCGAATTTCGACAAGATGGCGCCGCGCAAGCCGAACGATTATCTCTACATCTCGCAGATCTTTCACAAAACTTTCATCGCGGTGGACGAAAAGGGAACGGAGGCGGCTGCAGCAACCGCCGTGGCAATGATGGCGGCGACTGCTTTACGGTCACCTCCCCCGCCGCCAATTGAAGTGAAAATCGATCGGCCATTCGTTTACGCGATTCAGCATGTGCCCAGCGGCGTCTGCCTTTTTCTCGGGCGTGTGACCGATCCACGCTGAATAGAACAGAATTTGTGGACATCTCTGTCAGCCCCGAACGCTTTCGGGGTTCACAGAATGGAGCCAAGCGGGCGCTGAGCGACACGGACGGGCAGGCCGCAGGGCGAGTGAGCGGGAGCGAACGAGTCAAACGCCCTACAACAGCGACTGGGCCCGGTAACTTAATTCGCCATTCACGATGCGCGCTGCGGAGGTGAATGGATGCGCCTCGATTTTGTTTGAGTCGAGAATGTGCATCACCTCGATACCACACGCCTTCAGATAATCTGAGATCAGCGAACGATGACAACGCCACCAAACCGCCTCCGCGCACATGATCGCGGCAGGCCCCGCCTCACGAGCGAGAGTGAGGAGGCGCTCGACACCTTTGTGAAATTGTTCTGTTTCCATGTGATCGGCGTAGCCACGAAATGAAGCGTTGCGCCACGCCGTGTTGGCCGAGTCAGCGTTCGGTTTTCGTCTTCCGCCCAGCTCAGGGAAATGTTCGTAGCGAATTCGGAACGCGTGCAGTGATTCCGCCAGTGCTTCCTTGTTGAACTGCGGATAACGCTTCGACCCCGGCCAGGATCGCACATCGGCCAACAACTTGATTTCGTTCTTTTTCAGCAACGAAATGAGGTCCTCGATGCTCCGCGTCGAGTGGCCAATCGTCCAGATTTGCATGATTTAAGATAAACCACGGTTCGCACGTCTCGTCAGGTAGCCCGCGTCTCAGGCTTGCTGGGGAGCACAGGCTGCCAGCCTGTTGGTCTCGGCAGCTTGCCGAGACGGGCCAATTTTCAGCGATATCCGAGAATTAGCTGCGTAAAGGTGTTGCCGGCAGGGCTTCCGGTAACTGCAGGCTGGCAGCCTGTGCTCCCCAGCAAACCTCACGCGTGCGCTCGCCGGTCTTAATGCCCCGGTTTCGGCGGGGCCACTGCTTCGGCCATGGACTTCAACATTCGACCAAGATCGCTGTTCGTCGAGATGACTGCGGTCGTGTCCTTTTCAAACGCGGCGCGCATGACATCGAGGCTTCGCAAAAACGAATAGAGTTCCTGCGCATCCGGCGCGCCGAACGCGGCGGCGTAAATCGCGGCGGCTTCGGCGTCGGCTTTTCCCTCGGTCTCGAGCGCGTTCTTTGTCGCGGTGGAACTGATCGATGCCACATCGCTTTCCTTTTGACCGCTGATGTTCGCGGCCTCGCCGCGTCCCTCGGAACGGAACCGCGCAGCGATTTGATGCCGCTCGCTCGACATGCGTTCGATGATCTTCTCCGCAACCGCTGGATTGTATTTGCTGCGCTTGAAACGTTCATCGAGCAATTCGATTCCGAAATCGGCAATCTTTTGCCGTGTGCGTTCTGTAATTTGTTTCTCAATTTCGCCGCGCCCGAATTCGATATCGGGAATTGTGCTGGACAGAAGCGTGCCGCTTTTCTCCAGCTCCTCGTCGCGCAACGGCTTTCGCCCTTTGGTAACCCGAATGATTTCGACGAGATCGTGCGTGGCGACGGCGGTGCGTGTTTCGCTGCCGAGGATGTCATCAAGACGTGAAAGCGCGCTGCGCTCATCATTGAGCCGATTGTAGTAGAGAAACGGATCGCTGATCCGCCAACGGGCGAAACAATCGACAATGATGTAAAGCTTGTCCTTGGTAGGACATTCCGTAGGCGGGCCGTCCCAGGCGAGGATCCGCTTATCGAAACGCTGCACTTTATCGAGAACCGGCAGTTTCATCTTCAACCCGGGTGTGGCGATGGTGCGAACGATTTTGCCGAAACGCGTGATGATCACGGTTTCATATTGATGGACGATAAATAGCAGCGTTCCCCATTTGAATGCAGTCAAGATGAAAAGAATTCCCAAGATCGACATGAACCGGCTCTGCAAAAAACGCACAACGGCCGATACCGCCGCAGGTCGCGGAGTCACATCGATCACATTCATGGCGAGGTCCGGGTCTGCTCCGCCGGCAACAGCGGCAACGTCTGGAGAATGTTCTTCAAACTGTCGTCCACGATGATTTTCTTTTGCAAATTGGGCAGGATCGCTTGCATCGCTTCGAGATAAAGACGCCGCCGCGTTATGTCAGGTGCTTTCCGGTACTCGGCGAGCAATAATGAGAATTTTTGCGCTTCGCCCTTTGCCTCGTTCACCCGGCGGAAAGCATACGCTTCGGCTTGTTTCTCGCGCTCCTTCGCCTGGCCGCGTGCGTTCGGGACGGCGTCGTTATACACCGCCCAAGCTTGATTGATCGCGGTTTGCTTCTCCTGTTGCGCCTGATTGACATCGTTGAACGCGGCCTGCACCGCCGGCGGCGGCCGCACGCTGGTCAGCTGCACCTGTTGAATCTGGATTCCCAAACCGTATTGCGAACTCAAATCGGCCAGCCGTTTCAAGGCTGATGTCTCGATGTCGTGCCGGCCGATGGTTAGCACTTCGTCCACAGTGCGATCGCCGATCACTTCACGCATCGCGCTTTCGGAAAGATCGCGCAACGTCTTCTCCGGCTCGCGCGCACCGAACAGATACATCTTCGGATCGGTGATGCGGTACTGCACCACCCACGGAACGAGAGCGGTGTTGAGGTCGCCCGTGATCATCGTTTCCGTCTCCTGCGGCTCAGGGTCGCCCTGGTAAATGTTTGTCGCGCCGGGTGTGAAAAAGCCGAACTCAAGTTTTAGCAGGCGTTGCGTGGGGACGGTCTGAATTTCGTCGACATACGGAATGGCGTAAGCCAGACCGGGATTGACGTTGTCATGGAATGCGCCAAAGCGTGTCTTGACCCCAATGGAATTTGCCGGGATCGACGTGAACCCGAACAACAGCGTCAACAACGTGAGGACAAGCCCGATGCAGGCAATCAAACCAAGAATTAGTCGCGCTGGCTTAATCGGAAGACTTTCGGCAACCATCGGCCTTGGCATAGATCGGCCTTTATTGACTCAAACGTGTCGCCGAGCGCAAGCTTTCAATTCAAGAAATGACGCCTCCCCTTGGCTCGCCGTAGCCTTGGCGAAGGCGGCAGCCGTCAAGTCTGATTCGACGGCTGCCCAAGCCGTCGCTCCTTGATCCGCCGCTGTCCCTTGACTAGCTGGCTATGCGCTCGAAAACTGAGGCATGAATATGAAAAACATCGTCTTGTCAGCATTCCTTGCTCTTGGCACGTTGAGCTTGATGGCAGCGGAGTCTCAACAGCAACCGGAGGTCGGCAAGGCCGCGCCCGATTTCAGTCTCACGACCGGCGATGGGTCGCAGGTAAGCCTGAAAGATTATCGCGGCAAATGGGTGGTGCTTTATTTTTACCCGAAAGATTTCACCAGCGGTTGCACGATGGAGGCGCACAATTTTCAGCGCGATCTCGCCAAGTACGAAAGCGCCGACGCAGTCATTCTTGGCGTGAGCGTGGATACCGCGCAATCGCACAAGGATTTTTGCGCGAAGGAAGGACTCAATTTCAAATTGCTGGCTGATCCAGACGCCAAGGTCTCGACCGAATACGGATCAGTAATGGATTACAAAGGGAGCAAGCTCGCCGCGCGGAACACGTTCATCATTAACCCGAAAGGCGAAGTCGCGAAGGTCTACACCGGAGTGAAACCGGCCGAGCACAGCGAGCAAGTCCTCAAAGATTTGGACGAACTTAAAAAGAGTTAGTTGAACCGAAGTTACTATGGCAGCTCAAAGAAAATCGATCGATTGCAGAGATTATCCGAGCGAGAAAAATTGCTCGCTCAAGATTTCCGGCACGGAAGAGGAAGTGCTCGATGCGGCAACGCAGCACGCCGTCTCAGCGCATGGGCATGAGGAGACGCCGGAATTGCGTGAGCAGCTTCGCTCGATGCTCAAAGACTCGAAAGATTAAAGGTCGCCGCACAAAGCAACGACATGGTTGAAGCGGATTCTCCGGCCGTCAAATGTGACTTCAGCACCGAGAAGCGACCAGAGTAGAAATTAGCCGGACCTGCGTGACCAGATCAAATCGATGCTCAAAAATGAGGCTGATTAAAAGTCGCCGCGCTGAAGATCGTCGCTTAGCGGCGAGCTCCGCTTTTCATTCGGCGCACCTGCACTTGCGCTTCGGTTTCCAATTCGGCGAGCAATTGCTTTGAAATATTCGGAAGTTGGCCTAACCACGACGCGCCCACAACGACCGGGGAAAAATCCGGCAACTCCAAAACACGCACGTCTTGGGCTGGCTTGAACCCTGGAACTGCTACAGCCAGGCCGATTCCATAACCGCCCGCGACGTAACGCTCGATCAAACGAGCCGAGTTGACCTCAATTCCGCAAAACCATTCCACTTCAATCCGCTCAAGACCGCGCTGAAAGGAAGCGTGGATTGGATGAGTTCGCGGGAGACTGATCAGCGTTTCTTCAATCTTATCGCGTTTCCACAGCTCTTCTGCACGTCCGAGCCTGGACTTTCTGTGGACGAGCAGAATCAACGGCAGCTCGAGTACCGGTCGAACCTGAATCCCAGCGCGCGATTTTTTCTCGACGAGGGTAATCGCAAGATCGACGTCTCGGGACAAGAGTAATCTCTCGGCTTCGGAGCGCGCCGCTTCGTGCAGATAAAGGCGAAACTCGGGAAATTTCGTCCGAAGCTTCTGCAGCAACTCGGGGATATAATCCTGCAACACGATCGAGGGCGCGGCAATGCGCAATTGCGGCGATCTGTTCTGACGGAGCTTTTCGCCAACGATCTCGACGTTGTCGAAGAACGGCTTAATAAACTCGAACAGTTCGATGCCTGCAGGCGAAAGTGCGAATGGTCGTCGCTGAAACAGCTTCGTGCCAAGAGACTCCTCGAGTTTGGCGATCTGTCCGCTCACTGCAGGTTGCTGGATGCCGTAAGGGATGTTGCGTACTGCGGCTGCGATTCCGCCGTGTTTTGCGACGAAATAAAACAACTCCAGGTGATGAATGTTCATGATCGAAAGCGTTGATGAAATCCGCAATTTTTATCAATTAACATCTGCCACGCAAAGCAGTTATCCTCTCCGGCAAGGCCAAATATTGGGTCAAACCTAACCAACAAATGGAACTCCTGATCCTCCTTACTATCGGTTTGTTGATTGCGATTTGCGTCTTGCCGTTTGTCGCGCTTGCCAAAGCAAACACCGCGAAGCGTGCCCTCGACGACTTAGCTGCGCGATTGTCATCACTTGAAAAAGAAGTGCGCGGTTTCGAACGGGATACCGCCCCCATCCCGAAGTCGCAAGCTACTGTGGCAGCAACGGAAACCGTCCCGCCAGCGGTCCCGATCACAACACCTGCTCCGGCCGTGTCAGAGAAAGAATCTGTGCCGCCGCCAATTCCGGAAAGATTCGTGCAAGCAACCGTTCCTCAAATCGCAGCGCCGCGCAGACCGCCGATTAATTGGGAGCAATTCATGGGCGCGAAGCTCTTCGCGTGGATTGGCGGGCTCGCGCTTTTCCTCGGCGTAGCGTTTTTCGTTAAATATTCGTTCGAGCACAATCTCATCCCACCGGAGCTACGGGTTGCCATCGGGTTTGTCGTTGGCGTCGGTCTTCTCATTGGCGGTCTCCTACTGAAACGGAAGGAGAACGCCGTCACCGCGCAGACGCTCTGCGCGACTGGAGTCCTTGTGCTCTACGCGGTGACGTTTGCCTGCCGATCTTATTATCACTTCTCATTCTTCGGTCTCATTCCAACCTTTTTGTTGATGACGGTGATCACGGCCGTCGCGTTTCTGCTCGCCGTCCGGTTAAATGCGATTGTCGTCGCTGTGCTCGGCATCGCGGGCGGTTTTCTCACGCCGGTATTGCTTTCCACGGGTCAGGATTATCCGCTCGGACTTTTCGGCTATGTCGCGTTGCTCGACGTCGGTCTGCTCGCGCTTGCTCAACGACAACGGTGGAATGTGCTCCCGACTCTCGGCGCGGTTGGAACTGCGCTGATTCAATTCGCCTGGGTCACGACGTTCTTTGTTCCCGAAAAATATTTCGCTGGAAACAAAGTCCTTGTTGTCATGGCGGTATTTGCCGGATTTCAGGCGTTGTTTCTCGCGGCGGTGTCGTGGTCGAAGCACAGGGGGAAGACGAGCCGTGAACTTTTTGCCTGCGCGCTGGGACTTGCCGCGGTCACGATCTTCTCGGCCTTCTATCTGCTGTCATTCCCAACGATCGCGCAGCGGCCAACGATTTTGTTCACCTACTTGTTTGTTGCCGATCTTGGCGTGCTCGCGCTCATGTTGCTCGAAACCAAGCTGGTTATTGTTGATGCGCTCGCCGGTCTGGCGGCATTTATCCTGCTCGCCACGTGGACGACCTATCATCTCACTACGAAGAATCTTTACACCGCGCTGGCATTCTATTTCATCTTCGCGCTGTTTCATTCCGCTACGCCGCTTGTGCTGCACCGCCTGCGCAAGGACAAAATCCCGTGGTGGAGCCACGCATTTCCGGCCTTCGCGCTCCTGCTAGTGTTGATGCCGATCTTCCAGCTCACCGAGCTTTCGATTCTCATCTGGCCGTTCGTGTTGATTGTCGATCTTCTCGCAATTGTTCTCGCGCTGGTAACTGCCACGCTGCTTCCGATTCTCGCTGTGCTTTTGCTGACGCTGATCGCGATGGGCGCGTGGCTGCTGCGGATTCCGAGTGAACTCACCGGCTTGCCAACATCGCTGTTCATCCTCGCTGCGTTCGCGATTTTCTTCATGGTTGCCGCAAGTTGGGCGAGCCGCCGTTCAATCACGCCCGGGACGCGCGCACCAAAACTCTTCGGCGACATCACTGATCCAGGAAATCTCTCTGTGCAACTTCCAGCGTTGTCGGCCGCGCTGCCCTTTCTGCTGCTCATCATGGTAACGTTGCGGTTGCCACTTGTGAATCCGTCCGCGGTCTTCGCGCTCGCGTTGTTGCTGGTGATTCTGCTTCTCGGCATGAGCGCAATTCTTTTGCTCGACGTGCTGCCGGCGGTCGGGCTTGCCTGCGTGCTCGCGTTGGAACACGCGTGGCACATCCAGCATTTCGATCCGACGCACGCCATGGTACCGCTGGTTTGGTACCTCGGGTTTTACGCGGTGTTCAGCGTCTTTCCCTTCATTTTCCATCGGAAGTTTGCCGGAAAAACTGCGCTGTGGGCCACCGCCGCGCTGGCTGGACCGTTACACTTTTATCTGGTGTATCAACTCATTCGCAGCGCTTATCCGAGCGGTATTCCTGGCGTGGTACCCGCGGCGTTTGGGGTGCCGTCGCTTCTGGGGCTTGCTGTGCTGCTCAAACGCACGCCGCTCACCAGCCCGGCTCGAAATGCACAACTCGCGCTCTTCGGCGGTGCAGCGCTGTTCTTCATCACGCTGATTTTCCCAATCCAGCTCGATCGACAATGGATCACAGTGGGCTGGGCGTTGGAAGGCGCTGCGCTTTGCTGGCTGTTTCATCGTGTTCCGCACGCGGGACTGCGCTTGGCGGGCGTCGGTTTGCTCATCGTCGTATTCGCGCGCCTTGCGCTCAATCCGGCCGTGCTCAGTTATCATCCGCGCGCCACGTTCCCGATTTTTAATTGGTATCTTTACACCTACGGCATCGCCACGGTGTGTTTGTTTGCCGCGGCGCGATTGCTGGCCCCGCCACGCCATCGCGTGCTCGGGCACAATTCGCGGCCGTTGCTTTACACCCTCGGCACCGTGCTCGCCTTTTTAATCGTGAACATTGAGATCGCCGATTACTTCAGCACACCGGGCGCCGCCGCGGTGACGTTTCAATTTTCAGGAAATTTCGCGCGCGATATGAGCTATAGCATCGCCTGGGCATTGTTCGCGCTATTGATGCTTATCGTTGGCATGCGGAAGCAAGTTGCACCTGTGCGCTACGTGGGTCTCGGCTTGCTCGGCATCACCGTCATAAAACTTTTCTTCCACGACCTTTCGCGGCTCGATCAACTTTATCGCATCGGCGCGTTCGTCGTTGTCGCTGTTATCGCAATTCTTGCATCGTTCTTGTATCAGCGATTCCTCGGGGCCGCTGAGAAAAGCAGTGCAACGAAATCGACGATTGCATCAGCCCCGTAGGGCCTTGTCTTGCTCGAATGGGAAATCAAGAAGGCGAAGAAATGACGAATGTCGAATGCCCAATGACGAAGGAATGACGAAATTTTGAATGCCAGAAACAGATGGAGAGTGCTAGTTCGTTATTTCAGCATTCGGGCTTGGTTGGTCATTCGTCATTTGTGCTTCGTCATTCTAGAATTTTTTGATTATTCGTGTGTTTCGTGGGCTCAATAGATGTGGCGCCCTAAAATTCGCTGGTCTTCGCGATTGCTGGTAATTGGCGGGGTATATTTTCTGCTCATGTTTTTCGGTCATTTGCCGGATCATTTGGTTCTTTTTCCAACGAGGGCGCCGATCGACGCAGGCAGCGCCTCTCGCAAAACTATTCCATTTCAAAACGGCGAGTTGGAAGTTTGGACGGCAAAATCACATCGCGCGCAACAACAAGGCCGCGCAGATATTTTCATTTTGCGTTTTTACGGCAACGCGGATCGCGCTGATCGCTGGGCGGCCGAAGAGACCGATATGTGGAGCGATCGCGCAGTTGAGATCTGGGGAATGAACTATCCCGGATTCGGCGGCAGCACTGGACCGGCGCGACTATCGCGGATTGGACCGGCCGCGCTTGCAACCTTTGATGAACTAAAACGTCACGCAGACGATCGACCAATTGTCGCTTTCGGCACAAGCATCGGCGCAACCGCAGCGCTGCACGTGACTGCGCAGCGCGCGGTCGCCGGATTGATTTTGCATAATCCTGTGCCGCTGCGCCAAATCATTCTGCTTCGATTCGGCTGGTGGAATCTGTGGCTGCTGGCGGGTCCGGTTGCGTTGCAGATTCCACGAGACCTCGATAGTATCGCAAACGCGAAGGCTATTCGCGCGCCTGCGATCTTCCTGCTCGCGGAAAAGGATGAAGTGGTTCCGCCTCGTTACCACAGATTAGTTGTAAACGCCTACGCCGGAGAAAAGCGCGTAATTCAACTGCCTGGCGCCTACCACAACGATCCGATCGAAAGCACAGCGCTCGCCAATCTGAACAACGGACTCGATTGGCTATTGGCAAAGCGAGCTCCTCGCACGCCATAAATGACGCGAGCGCTACTGTAGATCCACCCATTTGCCACTAGATTTTCGGGTTCGATCCCCATTAACCTCGGCACGTCATGCAGAACGCACAGAACCTCATGAGCAGCTTCGAGTTCATCGCGGCGCTGATGTCGATCATCATCGGCCTCGGGGTAACTAATCTGCTCGCGGGAGCTGGGCGCGCGTTTTACCGGCGCAGAGAAAACCCGCTCGATGAGGTCCACATTGTCCTTACCGTCGCGACCTTGCTGCTGCTGGTTTTGCAGTGGTGGGTAACATTCAGGTGGAACACTGAGGTCAACTGGACTTTCGACAAATTCCTGGTGCTGACCGCTTGGACCGTCGCGCTGTATCTGCTTACAGTTTTTCTTTACCCTCCCGACTTGTCGGAGGAGGAAGAACACCAGGGCCGCTTCGAACGAAACCGAGCGGGTTATTACTCCATTTTCATCGCGATGTGTTTCCTCGACATCGCGCAAACGGCAGTTCATGGCGAACTTTTCCAGCCGATATGGTACGTGCCGTTCGTCGGTCAATACGCGCTACTTGCCGGCGGCGGTCTCATTGCCGGCCGACGCGGTTACGATCGGTTCTTCGCGTGGTACCAACTTGTCACGCTGCTAGTGTGGGCACTGGTGGTCAGAAGATTTCTCGTAGGAAACGCGATAACACCTTGAATGGCGGCTTCTTGGATTCAGCCTGCAATCGCTACCCATTCATTCCGCGCACGAGAATCAGCGACAGCTTGGACGACGCGCATGTATCGCACGCCGTCTTCGAAGTTCGGATGTGGACGTACACGTCCTTTTGACTTCACCGCCGCCAGAAAATCTTCTTCCACCTGCCATTCACCCTCCAATTCTGGGGGAATATCGACCACGTGCAGCGCTCGATCTCCGAGCTTTCCCGCTTGCACGACGTCGGAAGTGAAATCGTACACGAGCGCGCCGGCGCTACCGTAAATTTCCAGCCGATCGCCCGACGTTAATGCGTTGATACCGCTAAACTCCAGGACGCCTTCGGCGCCATTTTCGAAACTGCACAGAACGGTAAGCAAATCAGGAAC
>Ga0209161_10003004_pt1 | contig 13675 bp, 5 predicted proteins | sample GraSoiAngelo_155_FD_186169 | JGI IMG/M metagenome (GOLD analysis project Ga0209161, IMG submission 186169) | Grasslands soil microbial communities from the Angelo Coastal Reserve, California, USA - 14_1009_13_30cm (SPAdes) (version 2) | ecosystem: Environmental > Terrestrial > Soil > Grasslands ...
AGCCGGAGTTCATCGGCAAATTTCTGGTCGCTTTTCAGGCGACCGCGCCGCTGGACATCGGAGAACTCTGGGCCCTGCCGCTGATGTTGCGATTGCAGTTGCTCGAATGCCTGCGCGCGCTCGCGATCCCGGTCGAGCAACAGCAAAGCCAGAGCGAGGAGGCCGACTTTTGGGCGAATCGGCTCATCACCGCCGGCCGCCACAGTTCGCCACGGTTGCTCAAGATGATGGAAGAATTGGTGGAACGGTATCCCGAGCCGACGCCGCATTTTGCGAGCGAACTGGTGGCGCATCTCTACGACGAAGAGGGGGTGCTCCCGCTGGTGAGCGGCTGGCTGGAACGCTCGCTCCGTTCGCCGCTGCTCGAGGTTATGCAGCAGGAACATCGGCGCCAGGCCGTACAGCAGACCGCGCTCACCAACGCGATCAATAGTTGCCGCCGTCTTGCGCAAATGCAATGGCGGGAGCTTTTCCAATCGACCAGCTGGGCGGAAAGCGAATTGGCTGCGGATCCCGCGGGAGTTTATGCCCGCCTGGATTTTGAGACGAGTGATCGATGTCGGGGCGCGGTGGAGGAAGTCGCCCGATGGTCAAGGTGTTCAGAACAGAAAACGATCGACCAGGCGCTTGCGCTGGCGAAGGCCGCGGAGGATGAGGTCGCACGACACGTCGGCTATTATTTGATCGACGCGGGCCGACCGGCGCTCGAGCGGGCGACGAGCGCCAAGGTTCCGCTCGCGGAACGGTTGCGCCGATGGCTTCGTGCGCACGGGGCGGGCGCGTACTTCGGAAGCATTTTCCTGCTTACGGCCGCGATGGTCGTAGCGCCTCTTCTTTTCAGTGCCGGATCGGTTCATTCGCTGACACACGGGCTGCTGGGATTTCTGCTGCTCCTGCCCGCGAGCGAGCTGGCGGTGCTGGCCGTGAATTATTTCGTGACCTCGCTCTTGCCGCCCCAAGTCTTGCCCAAAATGTCCTTCAAAAAAGAAGGCATTCCCGATGATTGCCGCACGCTGGTGGTGGTGCCGCTGTTGTTGACCACCCCGGACGCAATCCAAAACGAGCTCAATCGCCTCGAAATTCGTTACCTCGGAAATACGGATGCGAATTTGTGCTTTTCGCTCCTGACCGATTTTGCTGACGCGCCGCGAGAGAGCATGCCGGAGGACGCAGAATATATCGACATCGTGGCCCGAGGGATCGAGGAACTGAATCGCCGGCACGGAGCGGGGCGCTTCTTTCTTTTTCATCGTGGCCGCTCGTGGAGCGAGAGCGAGCAACGCTGGATCGGCTGGGAACGCAAGCGCGGCAAGATCGAGCAGCTCAATCGATTCCTGATCGGCGAATCCGCGCCCGAGCTGGAAGGATTTCTCCGCGCGGGCGATCGCGCACAGCTCGAGGGCATTCGGTTTGTCATCACGCTGGATGCCGATACCCAACTGCTGCGCGACACCGCCCGGAGATTGGTCGAAACCCTGGCGCATCCGCTAAATCAGGCGCGCCTTTCGCCGAATGGCCGCCGCGTGATTCGCGGCTACACGATCATTCAGCCCAGCGTTAGCGCCTCGCTGCCGAGCGCGAGAGCCACATGGTTCTCACGCATCTTTGCCGATCCGCGGGGGATCGATCCTTACACGCACGCCGTCTCCGATGTTTATCAAGACTTGGTCGGAGAAGGCAGTTATCACGGCAAAGGCATCTACGAACTCCAGACGTTTCATCGCCTCTTGTCCGAACGATTTCCAACGGCGCACTTGTTGAGTCACGATCTGTTGGAAGGCAGTTATGTCCGCGTGGGGCTGGCGACGGACATCGAGCTGTTGGATGTCTTTCCGAGCAGTTACATCGCGTGGTGGAATCGGCAGCACCGTTGGATTCGCGGCGACTGGCAAATCATTGACTGGCTGAAGCCGCGCGTGCCCGTGGGTGGCGGCAGGTTTGAACCTAATCCGCTCTCCGTCTTCAACCGGTGGAAGATCTTCGACAATCTGCGCCGCAGCCTGGTGCCGCCGGCGACCGTGGCCCTCCTCCTGGCGGGCTGGCTTTTCACGCCCGCGCCGCTGCTGTGGAGCGGGCTCATTGCGGGCCTGATGTTGTGGCCGGTCCTGAATTCTCTCCTCGGCCTTCTGTTCCATCCGCCGCCGCCGGGGACGAGGTTCTGGCGCGACCCGCGCGACCGCCTGCTGCGCTCCATGTTCGCGGTTATTTTTCTGGCGGATTATGCCGGAATGGCACTCGATGCCATCGCTCGGGTCGCCTACAGGCGAATCACGTCGCATCGGCTGATGCTCGAATGGGAGACCGCGCTGGACGCTCACCAGCGCGCAGGAAGTCAGCAACTGCAATTTGTTCTCAGCCGGCTTTGGATCCCCGCTGCCTGCGTGCTCCTTTTCGCCGCCGCGGCCTGGCGAGGGCCAACGGCGATGGTGGCCGTGGGTCCGTTCCTTCTTTTGTCGGCGCTCTTTCCGGTAGCGGTGATGGTGATCGATCGCCCGGCGAAGAGTTGGCGCGGTGGAATTCTAACGGCGAACGATCGCCGGTTCTTGCGCACGGCCGCGCGACGGACTTGGAGATACTTCGATGATTTTGTTGGACCACAAACTTCCTGGTTGCCGCCGGACAATGTCCAAGAAACGCCAAAGCGGGAGATTTTCCTGCGCACTTCGCCGACGAACATCGGGCTGTGGATGCTGGCGACCGTGGCGGCCAATGATTTTGGTTACATCACAATCGACGACTTGGTGGCGCGCAACCTTGGCACGCTGGAAACGCTGGGCAAGCTCGAGCGTTTTGAAGGCCATCTTTTTAATTGGTACGATCTGAGCACGCTGGAGCCGTTGCATCCACGCTACGTCTCGACTGTAGACAGCGGCAATTTGCTCGCCAGCCTCTGGACTTTCGAGAGCAGCTGCGATGAATTGGCCGCGCGCCCTCTTCTGGATGCGGGCGCATTGCGTGGAATAGCCGACACGCTTGGCGTGCTCGGGCAAATCGCTGCCACACTGAAGGAAATGGAACGTCCTCCGGCATTTCTCCGCCTGGCGGAACTGACCACGGGCCAGCCGGCTGATCTGGAGGAAGTCATCCTGCGCGTACGGGCGGCTCGACAGCCCGCAGAAGATCTTCTGCTCCACTTCCGCGGGGAAGAAACCGATCCACGTGTTTACTGGGCACAGCAAATTTCGAAGCAGATCGCGACGTGGAATGGCGTCATCGATAAATATCTTCGGCCGGTAGAGATCCTGATGGGGCCGCCGGCCCAATTGATGTCGTTAGGCGAGGCGACGCACGAATCCCGGCGTGAGGCGCTCGCGGCTACCTTTTCGCTGCGCAACATTGCCATCGAGGGCATTTCCGGGCTCGTACCCCTGCTTGCCTTTCATGAGCGACGCGAGGACCTAGAGATTCCTGCCGCGGTGCGCGAGTGGGTCGATCTTCTCGTCACTGAGGTGGAGCATTCACGCCGGCGCGCTTCGGAAGAGCTCGCGCAATTGGGCGAATTGATTGCCCAGAGCCAGCAACTGGAAGGCGGCATGGGACTGCGATTTCTCTACGATGAAGAGCGACGGATTTTCGCCGTCGGCTACCAGGTGGCAGAGCGCCGGCTCGACTCCTCGTTTTACGATCTGCTCGCGAGCGAGGCGCGCCTAACGAGCTTTCTGGCTATCGCGCGCGGAGACGTGCCAATGGAACATTGGTGGGCTTTGAGCCGCCCCTTTGGCTCTGCCTACGGGCGGTTGCCGCTTCTTTCCTGGAGCGGGACGATGTTCGAATATTTGATGCCGCTCTTGTTCACCCAGATGCACGAGAATTCACTGCTCGATCGCGCTTGTCACGACGCCGTGCGCTGTCAGATTGCCTATGCCCAGCAAAGCAGTGTGCCGTGGGGCATCTCGGAATCTGCCTTTAGTGCGCTTGACCGGCACAACGTCTATCAATACAGGGCCTTTGGGGTGCCAGCGCTGGCGTTGAAGCGTGGGCAGGAAGACGATTTGGTCGTGGCTCCGTATGCGGCAGCGCTCGCTCTTGGCGTGGAACCGGTCGCCGCCGTGAAAAATCTGCGGAAGCTTGCCACCCTGGGCAACTCTGCGCTGCTCGGCGACTACGGCTATTACGAGGCCCTCGATTACTCGCGACGGACCGAACCCGGGAGTGCGGCCGGCATTATCATCCACTGCTACATGGTGCATCACCAGGGGATGTCGCTCCTCGCCTACGACAACGCTTTACATGACAATGCGATGCGGCGGCGGTTCCATTCTGATCTGCGCAGTCGCGCCACCGAGCCGCTCTTGCACGAACATATCCCGGAACAAATTTTGCCGACGACCGGTGAGGTGCACGAAGAGCGACCGCTACCGCGGGCGATCCCGAGCGTCGGCGCCGCGGTCGTGATCCAAACACCCGACATCTCGTCGCCTCGCATTCACTTGCTCTCCAACGGAACCTGTTCCGTCACGGTGACGAACTCCGGCGGCGGCTACCTGCGCTGGCTGGATCTGGACGTGACACGCTGGAAAGCCGATTCGACCTGCGACGTGTCGGGCCCGGTTTGTTATATCCGGGATCTGGAAAGCGGAACGATTTGGAGCAACACCCATCAACCGGTGCGATCTCCTGAGCGCCGTTACATATGGAGTTTCACGCCGGACAAAGCGGAGTTCCGACGGAGGAGTGGACCGTGCGAGACCATCACGGAAATTGTCGTTTCCGCGGAAGACGACGCGGAAGTCCGCCGCATGACTTTGGTGAATACTTCGCGCAAATCGTGCCGGCTGGAGCTGACCAGTTACCTCGAGCTCGCACTGGCGCCGCACCGGACCGACCGCGCGCATCCTGCTTTCAACAAGCTCTTCATCGAAACCGAATGGCTGCCGGATTGCGAAGCTCTGGTCGCTCGCCGCCGCCTCCGCGCTCCCGATGATCAGTCGATCTGGACTGCGCACCTCATGGTCTCCGAGTCCTCCTCTGCTAGCGACTCGACCGAGTTTGAAACCGACCGCGCGCAATTCCTCGGCCGGGGCCGCACACCGGAAAATCCCGAAGCGATCACTCGCAGCCTAACGAACAGCATCGGCGCCGTGCTCGATCCGATCTTCAGCCTGCGCCGGCGGGTCACGATCCTGCCTAACGAGCGATCTCAGTTTGCGCTCGTTACCGTGGTGGCGGGGTCGCGCGAAGCGGTGATCGCATTGGCCGAGCGCTACGCGGAGTTTCACACTTGCGCGCGCGCTTTTGAAACCGCGTGGACCCATTCCCAACTGGAGATGCGCCGGCTGCACATCCGCCCGACCGATGTGCAAACCTTTCAACAACTGGCGGCCCTCATTATCTTTCCGCAGGCCCAACTGAGGCCGCCGCCCACGCGTCTCGGCCGCCGAACGGAGGGTCAGCGGGCGCTCTGGCGACAAGGCATTTCCGGCGACCTGCCGATTGTCGTCGTCATGATCGGTCACCTCAGCGACATCGAAGTCGTGCGCGAAATTTTGACCGCGCATACCTTCTGGAATCTGCGTGGTATGAAGGTCGATCTCGTGCTCGTGAGCGAGGAACCGCCGAGCTACGACGAACCGTTGACCGGCCAGCTGCGCCGGCTCACCGAAGCGCAGGAGCACCTGACCGGCGTGGATCAACCCGGCGGCGTTTATCTCCGCTCTGCGACTAAAATTTCGAAGGAAGAGCTGATCGCGCTACAGGCCGCCGCGCGGATGGTCCTGGTCGCAGCGCGTGGCACATTGCGCCAACAACTTGCCGCGACCACACCGGTCACTGTGAAACCGCGGCTGCTCCTGCCCGGCCGGCAGTTCCGCGAAGAGCCCTCCGCACCCCTGGCTTTTATGGAGCTGAAATACTTCAACGGCCTCGGCGGATTTACTCAGGACGGAAAGGAATTCGTCATCTATCTGGGCCCCGGCCGGCAAACGCCGCTTCCCTGGATCAACATCATGGCCAATCCGAAGTTCGGCGCGTTTGTTTCCGAGTCGGGCGCCGAATTTATCTGGGGCCGCAATAGCCAGAACGATCGTCTTACGCCATGGTTCAACGATCCGATCTCGGATCCGCCCGGGACCGCCGTCTACATCCGCGATGATGACATCGGCGTCGTGTGGTCGCCCACGCCCCAACCGATCCGGGAGAAGGACGCCTATCGCGCGCGGCATGGTCAGGGTTACACAACATTTGAACACAACAGCCACGCGATCGAACAACAGCTTCTCACCTTCGTGCCGGTTGATGACGCCGGCGGCGTGCCGGTGCGCCTGCAGCGGCTGCGCTTGCGCAACAATTCGTCGCGCCGGCGGAAGCTGACCGTCACCTCCTACGCCACGCTCGTTCTCGGATCCGATCCAGAGGAAACCAGTATGCATGTCGTCACAAAATGGGATTTGCAGAGCCAGAGCCTGTTTGCCCGCAATTCCTACAACCCGGAATTTTGCGAATGCATCACTTTTGCCACTTCGACTCCAACGCCTACTTCGTTCACCGGTGATCGCGCCGCGTTCATCGGGCGCAACCGCTCGCTGCGCGATCCGGCCGCGATGGAGCACGAACGATTGACCGGCGACGTTGACGCCGGCCTCGACCCTTGCGCCGCAATGCAGGTCGTGGTCGAGATTGAACCGAGACAGACCGTCGAGATGACTTTTCTTCTCGGGGAGGCGGACGACGAAGAAACAGCACGCGGACTCGTGACTCGTTTTCGCGATCCTGCGAACGTCGAGGCTGCATTCCAGGAAACCCGCCGTTGGTGGGGCCGGCTCCTGAGCACGATCGAAGTGGAAACGCCCGAGCTTTCTACCAACTTTCTGCTCAACCGCTGGCTGCTTTACCAGACTCTCAGCTGCCGGATGTGGGGCCGCTCGGCCCTTTATCAATCGAGCGGCGGTTACGGCTTCCGCGACCAGTTGCAAGACGTGATGGCCCTCGTGCACGCCGCGCCCGATCTCGCACGGGACCACATCCTGCGCGCGGCCGCGCGACAATTCGTGGAAGGCGATGTCCAGCACTGGTGGCATCCCGAGTCAGGCGCTGGCGTCCGCAGCCGGATCAGTGACGATCTTCTCTGGCTTCCCTTCGTCACCGCGCATTACGTTCGCACTACCGGCGACGCCGCGATCCTCGGTCAGATGGCTCCGTTTCTCGAAGCGAAACCCTTGGAGGAGCAACAGACGGAGAGCCTTTCCATTCCGGTCGTCTCCACCGTGGAAGGTTCGCTGCTCGAACATTGCCGACGCGCCATCGCTCGCGCTGCCACGGCTGGTCCGCATGGATTGCCGCTGATCGGGGGAGGCGATTGGAACGACGGCCTCAACCGCGTCGGACTGGGCGGTAAAGGCGAGAGCGTCTGGCTCGCCTGGTTTAAGATCTGTGTCCTCAGCGATTTCGCTGAATTGCTCATACTGCGCGAGCATCATGAAGAAGCGGAAGCCTGCAACGCCCGCGCCGCCCAGCTCGCAGAGACCATTGACGCCCAGGCTTGGGACGGAGCTTGGTATCGCCGCGGATACCTTGACGATGGCACCCCTTTCGGATCAAAGGAATGCACCGAAGCCCGAATCGATTCGATTCCGCAGACCTGGGCGGCGATTTCCGGCGCAGGTAGTCCCGACCGCGTTGAGGTGGCGCTCCGATCGCTCGAGGAAAATCTCGTCCGTGAAGCCGACAGTCTGATCTTGCTGTTCACTCCCCCTTTTGACAAAAACCCCGCTGACTTTGGCTACATCAAGGGTTATCCGCCCGGCGTGCGGGAAAATGGCGGCCAATACACTCATGCCGCCGCCTGGGTTGCCATGGCTTTTGCCCGCCTCGGCGATGGCGACAAAGCGGTGCGACTTTTGCGGATGCTGAATCCGGTCGAGCGCGCCCGGGAAGAAGAGAGTTACGAGCGCTACAAAGTCGAGCCTTACGTCATGGCGGGCGATGTTTACTCGTTAGCCGGGCATGTCGGACGCGGGGGCTGGAGTTGGTACACGGGCGCGGCGGCTTGGACCTATCGCGTCTGGATCGAGGAAGTTCTGGGATTCCAACGCCGCGGCGACACGCTCAAGATCAATCCGGTCATACCGAAAGATTGGCCGGGCTTTCGTCTGCAATATCGTTATCAGAATACCCTTTATCGCATCGCCGTCGAGAATCCTCTCCCTTGTTCAAGCGGTGTGACCTTGGTCGAAGTAGACGGAATTATGGTGGCCGACAAGATAGTGACTTTGCGCGATGACGGACTTCGTCACGAGGTGCGTGTTGTGCTGGGAACATGATTACGCCCGTATCGTCCAGGATTTGGAATTGAAAAAACTGTCCAAGAAGTGTCCAAAGCAAAAATTTCTTGTTCGTCCCAACTGAACGTTTCTAGAGGGAGCCGGCAGTCGGATTCGAACCGACGACCTGCTGATTACAAATCAGCTGCTCTACCAACTGAGCTATGCCGGCAAGGAAGACCGCGCAGTTTAGCTTACAAGGCTTTCCTCAACAAGTTGTCGATCTCACGAACGGGTGCGCGCGCGTAGGCTGAAAGCGGTTCGGCAGTTTCCAGATTCTTGATCACCGTGCTCAAATAAACCGATTCTGGATAGAAGGCTTTGTACTTTGTGATCTCGGCCCGATTCAAAACCTTGAAGCCATAGCGCTCGAACATCTTTTCGCCGCGACGGCTTTCAAACGTGACGATCTGTCCGTAAACACGTTTCTCACCCGCGCGGTAAAGATAACTTAGATACGCGCTCATCAGCGCCCGCGTCGTCGAAACTCTGCGCGCATCCGGGAGCAGATTAATGTGAAAATGCGGAACGCGGCGCGGTGCGGCTGGCACTTCGCGCCAACCGTGCACGAGCGTCCAACGGATGAAGCGCCGCGACCGTGCATTGTACCGAAAGTAGCGCGTAAGCGCGCGAAAAAAGAGCCAAACGTTTTGATAGAACGCGTAGATCTGATTCCGCAGGGGCTTGCGCGAACCGAGGAGATAACCCCGGATCTCGCCGTCCACTTCCAGGAGAAAACATGATTCGGGTTCGTGGTCAGTATAGTAAGTCGTAAGAAAATCGGCGAACAATTGTCGATCTTCATAAACGGGATCGATCGGTTCGCCGAGGAACCCAGTTTGGCAGCACAGGCGTCGGACAGCGGCGCGATCGCCATCGCGATAGCTTCGGATTGTAAATGATCTCTCACTCTTCATTCGTTGATGTTCCTGTGTAACCGGAGCAGACCTCGCGGTAAATACAAAAAAACTGCTTAAACACGCACGGCCACGCGTAGTCTGCCCCCGCATATTGCGCTGCAGTGCTGCCCAGCATCTGCAGTTTTTGCGCGCTCAATGCCTCGATCGCTTCGGCGAGAGCCGCCGCGGTGTTTTCACGCGCCCAAGATTCCTGCCCATGATAAATAATCCGGTCCATGTAACTGCCGTGAATTCCCACCACGGGCGTGCCGCAGGCCTGACTTTCCAGCGCGACAAGGCCAAATGTTTCCTGAACGCCCGGGTGAACGAACAGATCGGCCGCGCGATAATAGCGCGCAAGATCAGCCGAGTCGGTGCAATATTGAATCCATGAGACATTTCCGGTGCGCCGCTGCAACTCTCGAACCTGATGGCGCTGCGGTCCGTCCCCGATTATAAGCAGGTGAAAGTCGTTTCGCCGCCGCCGGTACAAGAGATCGAAACTGCGAAACAACGTTTTGGTGTTCTTTTCCCTGGCCAACCGGCCGACGTACAGAAGCAACTTCTGATTTCGGTTAACGCCTAGCGACTCGCGCGTCGTGTCTCTATCATCTGGCGTCGGTTTGAAGATGTCGATGTTTACGCCGAGGCGAACGGCGCGCACGTTGCGCACGCCCCAGTCAGAGAGAACGTCGGCCAACAGTTCCGAGGGTACCAGCGTGACCTGAAATTGATTATATAGCTTGCGCACATAACTGCGCGTCAACTTCATTGCGCGATGCGTCCCACGCTTGCCGAGAAATTTAATGCTGCCGCGCAAGTATGCTTCTGGGAAATGCGAATGATAAAAGCCGATGACCGGAATTTTCTGGGAACGGCCGATGGCGATCGCTTTCCAACCCACTTGGTACGGATCGCTCGATTCGATGATATCAGGCCGTTCCTGTTCGAGAATTTCTTCGAGGGCGCGCAGGTTCAGAAGCGCCCGATACCGCGATGTGCGCGAAAGCAGCGGGGAGCGAATCGAATAAATGCGCGATCGGCCGTTGCAGGTCATCTGCGTTTTCGACCCAGGAACAATGAGGATGTGTTCGGTCGCCGGTGAGTGCTTGCCGATGTACGCGATCTTTTCGTGAACGTAACGTTTCACACCGCCACTCAGCGGCGAATAGAACTGAGTCAGATCGCAAAGCTTCAACGTCGAAAATCGCCTAAGGAAATTGTCAGGCGCGCGATTCCAGTTCGCTTAAGTAACGCTCCGCATCCATGGCCGCTGCGCAGCCTGTGCCAGCCGCAGTAACTGCTTGTCTGTAGACGCGGTCTGCCACATCGCCGGCGATAAAAACACCGGGGTGTTTGCTCTCGGCCAAATTTTTCGCGATCAAATAACCTTCTGGGTCGGCGTCAAGTTTTCCAGCGAACGCTCTGGTGTTGGGATCGTGACCGATGGCGACGAACACGCAGGCCACAGGTAACTCGCGTTCCTCGTTTGTTTGCACATTTCGCAAACGTACTGCTCGCATCTCACCTTTTTCATCTGGAATATATTTTGTCACAACTGTATTCCAGATGGGCTCGATCTTTTTGTTCGCGAAAACGCGGTCGGCCATGATCTTGGAAGCGCGCATTGTGTCGCGCCGATGAATCAAATAAACTTTTGATGCAAAACGGGTGAGAAAAAGCGATTCCTCGGCGGCTGAATCGCCGCCACCGACCACGCATACGGGCACATTCTTGTAAAATGCACCATCGCAGGTTGCACACGAAGTGAGACCGTGTCCGATCAATTTCTCCTCGTTTTCGAGGCCCAAGTACCGCGCGGAAGCTCCACTGGCGATAATGAGTGCCTGCGTCTCCAGCCATTCGTCATCAGCTTTGATGCGAACGTGACTGTTCCTGGGCTCAAAATCCGTCACTTCGGCGTAAGAAAAGCGCGCGCCGAATTGTTCTGCTTGTTTGTGCATGTTCAGGATGAGCTGCGGCCCGTCAATTCCGTCCGGAAAGCCCGGGTAATTTTCAACGAGCGTCGTCGTGGAGAGTTGACCACCAGGTTGCCGGCCTTCGAGCACGAGTGGACTAAGGTTGGCGCGCGAGGCGTAAATCGCCGCCGTCAGCCCGGCGCAGCCGCTGCCCACAATGATTACTTTCTCCATGAATAAACCTAGCACACGGCGCAAGCCGGAACACAGTACTGTTCACTGTAGGGATCTGTGCGGCGGGTCGACAACAGGGTTGCGCCACGTACTCTCCGCGATGCCGGAATTGGCCGAGGTCGAGTGGTATCGTAAGCAATGGAATCCCGCTCGTGGCGACGAAATTGTCGATCTCAGCCTGCATCCGCGGAACCGCGTTTTTCGCGGAACGAACACGCGCTCTCTTCAGGAGGATCTTATCGGCGAAAGGTTGTTGGATTCGGGCGTACGCGGTAAACGAATGTTGTTTCGATTTTCCGGCGACAACTGGCTTGGGATTCATCTCGGCATGACTGGTAAAATCCGCGTCGAATCGGCGAATTTTAGCCCTGGCAAACACGACCACCTCACTTTGTATCAACGTAAACGCGCGCTGGTCTTCACCGACTCGCGACAATTTGGTCGTCTGCGCTTTCACCAAGGGCTGGATGAGCCCGATTGGTGGAAGAGCGACATTCCCGAGATAATTTCGCCGGAGTTCGATCGAAAATTCGTGGGTCAATTCTTAGATCGACATCGGAAGGCGCCGATCAAGGCCGTTTTGCTCATGCAACCGGGCTTCTCGGGAATCGGTAATTGGATGGCTGATGAAATTTTATGGCGTGCCAAGATTTTGCCCTCAAAGCGCGCCGGAAAATTAACCGGCCGTGAACACGCTGCCATTTTCCGAGCGACAAAATTTGTCGTGCGCAAGTCACTGCAAACGCTGGGCAAAAATTTTTCCGATCCGCCGCGCACCTGGCTCATTCATCAGAAATGGAAACGCGACGGAATTTGCCCGCGCCATCGAACGCCGCTACGGCACGCAACGATTGGCGGACGTATCACTGCCTGGTGTCCGCGTTGCCAAAAGTGATTGCAGCGGCGGTTGTGTCCTTACGGCTGCTTTATGCCGTGACGTGGACAACGATCTTGTGAAAGCCGGTGGCGCCGGAGAACGGACTGCGGTCTGATTCCCACTCTTGGACGTCGCCTTCGCCGTCGGTCGCGCGAACCACTAGCGTGTAATCTCCGGGTTGTTTAGGAGTCCAGCCGTTGGATGCCTTCCAGAGCGACCATGCGAGATCGCTCCCGGCATAGTAAATGCTGGCTTCATCCCACGTTTTTCCGTCATCAAAACTGAGCTCGACCCGCGAGATGCCGCGATCGCCACCAAACGCGATGCCTTTCACTTCGATGGGACCCGCAAGTTTACTGAGAAAAAACGACGATTCGTGATCCGGTCCATCGATGCGGGAACGCGTTGGGACAATGAAGTCCGGACCCCAGCCTTGGGTTTCGTAAAATCCTTTTGCCTCCGCTGGCGCGACCTCGATTCGCGTGAGCCACTTCACGTGCTTTTCTCCAAAATAGCCGGGCACCACGACACGCGCCGGATAACCGTGCCGATGCGGCAGCGGGGCACCGTTCATTTCGTAGGCGACAAGCGTGGTCGCATCCATGGCTTTCTCGAGCGGAATCGTGTCGCTGTAATTATCGACGCCCCATAGACGGACTCTAGCGGCATTGGAAACCGGCACCGCAGGGTCGAGCAGGTCATGCAGCGGCACGCCTTTCCAAACGGCGTTGCTGATCAATCCAGCGTCGAGCCCATTACTGATGCACATCAACGTCGTTTCCTGCTCTACCGCCGTAAAGCCCTGCAAATCTTGAAAACGATAAGTGGCGGAATTTTGGACGAGACCGGTGACTTCCAAATGCCAAAGATTAACGTTAACGCGAGGATCGACTATGTTCTTGGTCACGCAATAAAATGACTCGTTAGGCGTAATAGGCTGAACGATTCCACCTTTGTATTGCGTGCCGTCGTAACTGAAGGTGGCTGCGCGATAAAGTTTGCGCAGCACCGCTCCGCCGCCTCCCGCAATGAGCAAGCCAAGTCCACCCAGAACCAGCGCGCGCCGTCCGATCGCGGGACTAAATTCTCGATCTTCGCCTTCCGATCTTGCCCGAATGAGAAAATGAAATCCGGCAACGAGCGTTCGCTCGAAAACAAAAAAACAAAGCACCAAGCCAATGAGCGTGACCAACCGCGCGGCGTCGATCGGCAATCCACGATAATTGGTTCCGAGCACCGGCCAAAGTGCGATTGCGGCCGAAATAATCGGCAACAGCACAAAAATGCTGATTGTCGCAACCGTAGCACGCAGGCGGGAGTTGCGTCTTACGAAAAAGCCGAAAATTGTTCCGGCAATTGCGCCGACAAAAAGCTGACCGGCGATTGTCGATCCGACGCCGAGCTGTTTCAGATGATTGTAGCCGCCCACTTTTCCCATGAGTGAAAGAAACGGTCCCGGCGAAATAAAAACCGAGAGCCGATCTCCAA
>Ga0209161_10003011_pt1 | contig 13659 bp, 9 predicted proteins | sample GraSoiAngelo_155_FD_186169 | JGI IMG/M metagenome (GOLD analysis project Ga0209161, IMG submission 186169) | Grasslands soil microbial communities from the Angelo Coastal Reserve, California, USA - 14_1009_13_30cm (SPAdes) (version 2) | ecosystem: Environmental > Terrestrial > Soil > Grasslands ...
AGGTACTCTCTCCCACTCCGTTAGCGTTTCAGCGACCGTCGTCGACTTCAACGTCAATGCTAGCCCGTTATCGATCGGTCCTCTACAACCTAACCAGGTTGGATCGACCACCGTGACCGTGACTGGTATGAATGGTATCACAACGTCTGTCTCTGTCTCGAGAAACCCAGGCGGCACCACAGGCACTCTGACGTTGAGCACATGCTCGTTGACCTCGACAGCCACCACTTGTAGCGGCACTCTAACTGTCAGCTCCGACGTGCCCGGTGTCTATCAGGTCGTTGTTGACGCTATCTCAAACGTTGCCGTTAGCGGCGGTGACCTCGGCGCAAATACTGTCACAGTAGACCACCAAGTCGTTGTTACCGTCATCGTGAAGGATTTCGCTATAAGCGCCAGTCCAACCACTATTGGTCCTCAGAACGCGGGTGCGACTGGCACCTCGATGATCACCGTGACTGCGCTTGACGGCTTCACGGGTACCGTCAGTTTCACGTTGACCCCATCGTCCACACACGTAACAGCGAGCATCTCGCCAACCAGTCTCACCTTCACCTCCGGTGGCGCAACCTCTCTGACTGCTACGCTCTCAGTGAGCTTTAACCAGCTAGGAACGTACTCTGTAATCGTCAACGGCACCTCAGCCGGATATCCGTTCCACTCTGTGCGAGTACACGTCGTCTCCCCAGCGACTGTTCTGGTCACTCCTACAACTCAGGGGCTTGCCGCTCCAGGTTCCACTGTCTCGTACAGCGTGAATGTGGTCAGCATGCCTGCCTTCGCAGGCTATGACATTAGCGTCCGGACTACCAATACGGTTCTCAGCCCCAACAGCATCGACACCTCGGCAAGTATTATTCCAGGCTTCTTCGAGACTGTCAACTGTGTCAACGGCGGATTTGATGCGAGCGGTGCCGCTATTCCGTCCGGCTCACCTGGCAACCTCAACTGCGGTCCCACCGATGGCCCAGGTATCGCTCACTCTGCAGGTGCCTCTATCGCTGGCTTTGCAGCAGGCGACGGTGTCCTGTTCACAGTCAACTATATCGCAGGCAAGATCTTCACCCTCTCGGCGAACCCGACCAGCCTCGGTCCACTAGTCCCAGCGAACGCTTCTGACGGAGCGGGCGGGACAAACGCAGCCCCCAACGCCACGTCTACCGTTAACCTCGGCTTACTAGGATTCGGAACGAGCGTGACCGTCTTCAACGATGCGGTCTTGGATCCAAACGGCAACGCGATTGCTCACAACACCCAGAGCGCAAACTACGGCGTCTCCAGCGGAACCATCAACCTGACTTTGACCCCGTCCACAGGTCTTAACGCGTACATTAGCCAAACCAGCTTCACTGCCTCAGGCACTGCCACCGTGACTGTGAATTCGAACTTCGTTGGCAACTACAACCTCGTAGTTACAGGCACGTTCGGAACGCTCACATCTCAAAGCGTGACTTTGACCGTAACAGTCGTCGACTTCAATGTCGGAGCGAGCCCGCTGACTGTTGGACCTCTGCGTCCCAACCAGGTTGGCTCTACTAGTGTCAGCGTGACAGGTCTGAACGGCATCTCAACATCAGTCAGCGTCTCGAGAAACCCAGGCGGCACCACAGGCACTCTGACGCTGAGCACATGCTCGTTAACCTCAACGGTCACCACTTGCACCGGCACTCTGACCGTGAGTTCTGACGTTGCAGGCGTCTATCTAGTACTCGTCGACGCTACTGCTAACGTCAATGTCAATGGCGGTAACCTCGGCGCAAACGTTGTCACTGTCGACCACCAGGTCACCGTGACTGTAACCGTTCAGGACTTTGCAATCAGCGCCAGCCCCTCGACAATCGGTCCACAAGGCCCCGGCGCCACAGGCACATCCGTGATCACCGTGACAGCTCTAGAAGGCTTCACAGGCACAATCCGCTTCGCGTTGACACCCTCCTCCACACACGTAACAGCCAGCGTATCCCCCACCAGCCTTACCTTCACCTCAGGCGGTGCGACCTCACTGACCACAACATTGAGTGTAAGCTTTGACCAGATAGGAACATACGCGGTACTCGTGAACGGAAGCTCAACAGGCTATCCGTCACACGCCGTCCGAGTACACGTCATTTCTCCAGCAACTGTCCTGATTACCCCCCTGACGCAGGGTCTCGCGACTCCAGGCTCCACGGTCTCCTACAGCGTCAGCGTCGTCAGCATGCCAACCTTCGCGGGATATGATATCAGCGTCCAGACCAACAACGCCGTTCCTAAGCCCCAACACCATCGACACCTCGGGAAGCGTGATTCCAGGCTTCTTCGAGACTGTCAACTGCGTAAACGGCGGATTCGACGGACATGGAAACTCTATCCCCTTGAATGCACCTGGCAACCTGAACTGCGGTTCAAGCGACGGTCCAGGCGTAGCTCACTCTGCAGGCAGCTCCACAGCCGGCTTCGCCAGCGGCGATGGACTATTGTTCACCATCAACTACATCGCGGGTGCGGCCGACTTTAGCATAAGCGCCAGCCCATCGGCAGTAGGCAACCTTGGCGCAGGACAAACAGGCACCTCAACGATCACGATCAGCACCGTGACACCATCCAGCACTGCGCTAACCATATTCAACGACGTGATCTTTGACACTAACGGCAACTCAGTTGCTCACAACACCCAGAACGCCAACTATGGAGCATCATCCTTTACCGTATTCCTCAGCTCGGCACCTTCCTCAGGTCTCACGGCAAACATCAGCCCGACCTCTGTAAGCTTGAGCTCGGCAAACCCAACGGCCACCGCCACACTCAGCTTCAGCGCGTCCACGAACGGGAACTACAACGTGTTCGTGAGTGGAAGTGCTTCGGGTCTTCCAAACGCCCCAACGCACTCCCTGACTGTTACCGTGCAAGTCACGGACTTCACAGTCACCGCGAGCCCATCCACCATCGCGCCACCCTTCGGCGTAACCAGTGGATCCAGTACAATAACAGTAACCGGTCTCAACGGCTTCACCGGCACAGTAACACTGACCCTGCAGCCCTCATCCGGCCTGACAGCGAGCATTGCACCGACCACCATAACATTGAACTCGGGCACCACTTCAGGCACGGCGACACTACAGGTAAGCGCCACACAATCCGGAACCTACACTGTAATCGTGACCGGCTCGTCACCTAGCTTCCAGTCTCGCAGCACCAAGGTCACAGTCATCATCCAAGTCTCCGACTTCAAGATCAGCGCAAGCCCCAACTTCTTCACTGGGACCAGCCAGAACGGAAAGAACAAGTTCAGCTCGACAATATCAATAACCAGTGTCGGAAGCTTCAGCGGCACGGTGAACCTCTCCGCCACCAGCTCACCTAACAGCAAGGTCAGCCTATCCTTCTCCGCCACTAGTGTGACCGTGCCAAGCGGTGGCAAGGTTACCTCGACCCTGTTCATCAGCATCGGACCTCACGCTACAGCAGGCACCTACACCATAACAGTCACAGGCACGAGCGGATCAATCACGCACACGACCACCATAACAGTCATCATCCCCAACAAGACAATCCAGATCAACAGTATCAGTGAGACCAACCCGCTAAGTGTCAGCGCCTCCGGCGGCGTCCAGACATTCATAGTCGGACTCACCAACACAGGAACGACCACACAGTACGTCCAAGTGGTCATCAGTGGAGTATCAACGACCGGAGCGCACGCCTTCACCGCCCAGTCGACCGCGGTCGCAGTAGCCGCAGGCGCTACAGTCAACATAACCGTCCAGACACCCGCCAACACCTTCACCGGCGCCGACGTCGGTCGGACCTTCAACTTCCAGGCCAACGCCTTCTTCGGCTCCAGCCCGACCACTATGACAAACGTCAGCCAGCCCTCAACAGGCAGCTTCTCAGTAGTCGCCTAGATCAGGGAATATTGATTCCCTGATATCCCATCTTTTCTTCCCAAACAAACTAGTAGTGACTCCGTAATCGCACCGCGTGGCCGCCGCATCGCTACTACTAGCAACACTTGCCCTCGTCTACCCCCTAGGACACGCATACCCTCCCCTATCGTCACCCCAGCTGAACCTGGTCACGCCTAATTTCTACTACAGCGATCCTACCCCTATGAATGGGTCGTACTATGGCAACGGTAACGATCTTGCTCCTGCAGCGCTGGTGACAAGTGATCAGAATCTCTGGGTTGCCTGGCAATCTGACAGCGGTGGTTTCTTCCAGATCTACTACCAGACCTACGATGGTGTGCAATGGACAACTCCTGCAACGATCTCAGCCGGCGGCTACAACTCTGCACCATCGCTCGCGCAGCTGGCGAATGGGACCCTAGTTCTTGTCTGGGCGGCTGGAACCAACGGAAACGATGATCATCTATACTACTCGAGATATTCAAACGGAATCTGGAGTCGCGTAAGCCAGCTCACATCGGGCAGCACTTTCACTGACGAGCTTCCGAAGACGGTCGTCGCGAGGGATTCTAGGCTCTGGGTCTTCTTCGAACGTGACACCAGTACTGGGCCCACGACCGCTCCGATCCGCGAGGTCTACTACAAGACTCTCCTCGGAAACGTTTGGTCACCGGACACCTTGCTGACAACTGATTCCGCTGCGAACCAGCAGCCTGTCGCGACCATCCTGCGCAACGGGAACATATGGGTTGTATGGGCTCGGAACACGACGATGGGCAACAATATCATATTCTATCGAAGCTACAATGGTACCGCGTGGTCCGCGGACACTGCGTTAACGAGCCCCGGAGTATCTTTCTCTCCGAACCTTCTACAGGATCGTAATGGTACGATCTGGCTGTACTGGTCGCAGAGCGTACATCTCAATGCGACTGTCACTCAGGACACGATCTACGATGTGTCCTCGATCGATGCGGGAAGAACTTGGTCGCAGGTTAACCGGTTGACGCTTTGGGGGGACGTGAATAATCCTATCAACAATCTAAGCCCCTTCGCCGTCCAGGGATTCGACACTACAATCTATGTTTTCTTTGCGACTGACGTTGTCTCCTACTTCTCACCGTTCGGCTATGATATTTACTACATCCAGTCCAGCCCCATCTATCCCGTCCACAATGTCGTGGTGACGGGTATCGGGGTGTCGCCTTCGATGAACTATCCCTACGGGGATCGGCCGACAAACATCGCCACCATGACCGTAACCGTTTCTGATTCCGGAGACTATAACGAGAACGTGCCTCTCACCGTTCAGACTGTTAACAAGACCGGGACCGTTTTCTGGACGAGTACTCAGACCCGTCAGATTCTTTCCGGTTTGTCTACGGTCTTCACTTTTTCCTGGAATGTCACCGGCGTGCATCCGGGAAAGTATACTGTCCAAGCTTCGATCCCCCGTCTCACCGGGCAGACTCTTGGCAACGCCATCGGGAATAATCTGAGCTACAGCTCTATCATCATACTCTATGCCGGTGATGTAAACCATGACGGAGTCGTCAACACGCCAGACTTCGTCCTGATGGGCCAGTCATACGCAACAACATGTGGTAATCCCAGATTCTTGCAAGACGCGGATCTGAACCGAGACTGCAAGATCACAACACCAGACTTCGTCATCGCTGGCCAGAACTACGGAAAAAGACTGTAGCCGGCTTTGGGCCGTGAATTGTTTGTCGGTGCGATAGAGCGGCAGCTAGTGCCAAACCGCCGGCGTTTTTTTTTGGGGGGGGCTAGTCGAGGATTTTAGCCGACAAAGCCGAGGTTTTACGAGTCGAGACAATTTCCTTGGCCGAAAAAATCGCGGGCTCTGCGAGGAGGCAGTCTTTTGTTCCCGTTCGCAAAGCTTTCATCGTCCGGGCAGATCGATTGTCTCAACGATACGCCCACTGAGAAACGCGTTCGAGTAGTTTACTCCAGTTTGCGATTTAAACGTACCCTGAATTCATCCATCGGGGGCTCGTCGGCCGTCATCTTCTTCATCTCTCAGCGGTGCGCTCGAAGAAATTAGTAATCTTCGGATCACACCCGCAGTTGGAAAACAATTTCTCTTGGTCCGAACGCGAGGGTAATGCAGGAATTGGATACCCGATAACCTTTTCTAGAGCGGGGACTTTGTTCGACTCGAATAGGTGCACTGGTGAGAAGATGCCGTCGCTCCGCACTGCGCGCTTACTAGGAGTCCTGCTCGTCTCGCTTTCGATTTTCAGTCTCGCAGCGATTCGCTCAACCGTTCCTGCTCATGCCCTATCTGGCCCGATACTGTCATTCAATCCCGCATCTCAGCCTCTAGCTTCTGCTGGTAGCACAGTGACCGTTAACGTAAACGTGACTAACATTAGCCACGACAATCCATTATTCGGCTGGACTATTTACGTTGACACCAATGCGGTTCCCGGACAGAGAAACGAAAATTCTATTCTTGATCCGATCGACTTGACGCTAGGCTCCTTCCTTCAAGGAGCGACACAGGAGGTCTTGTGCATTGATGGTCGAGTATTAGTCGGTCCTGGTTGTGGCAACGCCAACACACCAGATGGACCAGGTGTAGTTCACACTGAAGTCTACTCCGCGGGTGGTGGGGATTTTGGGAATGGGACTCTTTTCACCATAACTTACAAGGCTGTCGGGGGTCCGTACACGTTCTTTACCTTTGCTCAAGCGTTTACCTCCGATGGAAATACGCCCCTTCTCTTCGACCAGCTCGGACATCCTATGCCTGGGGTGACTGTGATTGGCGGAGATTACGGAGATGTCTCCCAAGCGCCAAAGGCGGGCTTCGAGTGGGCCCCAAAGTTGATTTTTGAAGCAGACATGGCGAACTTCACCGCAAAAGTCAACAGCACAACACCGGGCGGTACCAGGATTGTCGATTATAACTGGACCCTGACGCAGGGCTCGAAATCGGCCGTCTATCTCACGGGTGTAAATGTGACTTATCATTTTGGACCTGTAGATGCTGGGAACTGGACTATGACTCTCATTGTAGTTAACAACCTTGGGCATCCCTCACGGCAACATTCCGAGACTATCGTTGTTCATGAAAAACCTGCGCACGATATTGGAATATCCAGCTTTTCCTCTTCCCTGTTTGACAACATTCTCGCCGGCACCATTATCACCTTCAATGTGAATGTGCAAAACTTTGGAACGCATCCCGAAAATCGTCTCAACGTCACCCTAGCCGTGGCAGACAAGACGTTCCAGGCGCATCCGTCCGGCGTTCTCGCACCGAAATTACAAGAAGCCTTCATCTTTACTTGGAACACGACCGGTTATCCACCGGACACGTATTCAGCGCACGCCCACGTAGATCCTGTTGTCAATCAAACTGATACAACTAGAATCGATGAGTACTTCACCGTGAGGATAATCTATCCCCTGCTTCCAGGAGCCCTCCTATCGCTCAACATAACACAATTCTCAGGAATCGTCATTCTCTCTCTGCTCGCGGTGAGCTTCGTCGTCTACCTTGTACGCCGAGGTCGGAATCGGAGATTGCTAGCCAATCAAGAGCTAGTCTAGGTTAGCTCTCGATTGACCAGGACCTCTATATCCTGCTATGGGCAATTGGTAGACACTTCTGGGTAGCGGGGAATATCTCGGGATTGAGCCGGTCTCGGCTGTGGGGATAATCTTTTAAGCCATGTCGGGTGAAGCGCTTCTTCGAAGAAAAATAATGAACTTCAAGTCTATAATACCAATTCTAGCTCTCTTCGTACTAACACTCTCTGTAACATCTCTGCCCGGTCTAGTCTACGGCGATCCAGTCCCGACCAACGGGACAACACCAGCCACCCAGTGGGTGCCTGCCGGTCCCGCCTCCAGCGTTATTCGATACCAAATGTACACTAGCGACTCAGACGAACTCAACGCTATGTGCGTTGGCCAACCCAGCACCTGTGTTCCAGCGCTCGACATCCCTGATGTTCCAATACCCGGCAGTGCACTATCGCCTGCTTCAGGCTGTACTGCCAACTGCGCTATCAGCGATGCTCGTTTCTGGGTAACTAACCCAACACAACAGTTGGGCCAGTTGCAAGTTGACTTTAACCATGCAGCCACGTTCTGGGGAGTCACCTTCTGCAATGGCAAGGACGGTGTGACCGCAGGCGCGGTCGTCTGTCCTGACGCTCCAGGTGGTGGTAATATTGCCGCTACTTGTCCTGGTGCAACTCCAGCAAACGACTGTACAAAAGCAGCCATCAACATCCGTCAGGGTATCTCCTCGCTCATCGACAAGGTAGCTGTCACTATCGCGGACATAGGCGCGATCGGACCCGGCGCGGCTCCAATGGACAATCCATTGACCCCGGCTTCGAACGTGCTGCACTCCGGCTATCCGAACGACAATAACAATCCATGCACTGTTGCTCCCGCTGGTGGTTGTACTCCAGGGCTTGCTAACTGCGGTGCCGCTGCAGGCGGTGCATGCAACCCTACAGGCCCCTACTGCGTCACCACGGGCGCGGTGACAGACTATCCTCGCAACCCAGACGGCTCATGTCCAGCCGGAACCTTTCCGGTCGGAGGCGTTAGCAGCTGGGACAAACTTGCTACAGGCACAGCCATCTCCGCATACCACTATGCGACGGACACCACTGACTCGCTCGGTTTCGTAAATCCAGGTCAGGTCGACTTTTGTCGTGCTGCTGACCACTTCATCGCTGCAGGTCTCGCAACCGGCAAGAATGCTGCGTGCGAGCTCACAGGCGAAACCGCTGCATTGTCCGGTGGTACTATTGTCTTCTATGGTCGGAACAGTCTCGGACGACACAATCTCAGCGTCGGTCTCGATGCTGCAATGTGCGAACTCTTCAATCTCGGCTCTACCTCTTGTACACAGGTTTCGTTGACCATCATTTCGTTGGCACAAGCCCATCCACTAGTCTTCACCACAGGCTGCAAGTCGGCTACCGAGCCGGGTTGCCAGACTGTTGGTCCGAACACTGGCTGGAACTTGTACGCGGGAGGCTTCTTCTTCCCGACTCCAACCCCTGACAATCAGTGGGGAATATACGACAGCAGCTTTGCCTCCGATTTCTGCGGTGGTCAACCAGGTCTTGAGCCTTCCAACTACGACTTCGTCTGCAACACTAAGATGGACATCTACCAAGAACAAAGCCAGTTCCTCAGCACACCAGCAGCGGCGGAATCCAGTTTACAAACAGCAATGGACATTTTCGGCAACCACACCATCATCGATGTAACATGGACCCCGTCAGTCCAATACTCCTACCTTAAGAACTGGCTAGAGGTCAGCAATGCAGCCGGCATCGGCGTCGCACAAGGCAATGTATGGAGCCTTCTGAACATGTGGAACCCGAACCCAGTTGTCTCTGGTCCCACTATCAGGTGGGGACAGAAAGACGCTACCACTACACTGAACCCATTCTCCTTCAACACGGTCGTCGAAGCTGATATTGTCGTTGAGGTCTATGACAGTCTATTGGTCACGAACCCGTTCAGTCCAACTCAGGTAGTCGGCTGGATGGTCAACTCGTACCAGCTCATCCCTGGAGGGGGCACTAACTGTCCCACCAGCTACACGAACGGCCGCGGCACGTTTGCCGTCGGTGCGTGTGTGAAGATGGTGATGAGAGGTGACATTCCATGGCACGACATTTACAACTGCGCGGCAAGCGACGCTGTATGCCTGACATCGCACACTGTAACGGCGAGCGATGTCAAGTTCAGCTTCGCCAACTTCAACGCTACAGGTGGACTGGTCAGTCCGAGCACTGCTAACACTATCGATGTTGTCTACAGCCCAAGCGTGTTACCATCCTCTGCTTACGGTCCCTCAGGTGGGGCTGCAGGTGCGGGAGTAACTGAGACGTTCTTTATCTATCTGCACAGTCTCAACGCGTGGGCTCTCAACGACATCGTCGGCGTACCAATTGTACCACAGCGTATCTGGGTCTCGGCATCCGCGCCAGTCCAGTCCAACGGAGTCGTTGCACCGTGTACCTCTATCGGAACGCTTTCATGTACTGTCGACCCTGCTTTCACGGGCGGCGCCACCTCTGACCCGATTCTTGCCCACAAGTTCATCGGCTCTGGCCCATGGGTATGTGCCAGTGGCGAATTGGGCGTTTCGGGCACGGTCTACGGTGGTGGTTGCACGTTCAACGCTGACGGCAGTCCAGGAAGCCAAGCAGTTCCGGTCGGTGGAACAGCTGTCCTACGCAAGTTCGAGAACAGCGCGACACTCAACGGGCTCGATCCCAACCAGGCATACTTCCGCTCAAAGGAGAAATTCCAGCAGTTCCAGTGGGCCGCTTATCCAAGCGGTAACGCCGCGACGACTGGTGGAATTATCAGTGCCATCAACGCTTGCAAAGCAAGCGCTACGGCAATTGGTGGAAAAGTTGCCTATGCTGCTTGCCAGCACTGGAACACTGCAGACACAGGCATAATATGTGTAGCAACAGCAGGCAACTGTAACGTTGCCACAGATTGGGCAGGTGGGCGTGGAACCCTCCCGACCAACTTTGGACCCGTAGTCACACAGATCGGACAATGGATCGGCAAAGGACAGTGGACTTTCGGAGTTGCAAGCTACGCTTCCCTAGCGGGAGTGCAGTTAGCACCCCAAACCCTTGCTGATCACGGCAATTGCTACGAGAACAACGTCCTATCCCCCAGCGCTACAACGATAAGCACCACCGTCGGCACCTCGGCCAGTGTAAGCGTACAGGTAGCTGTTTCAGGGCTGCCTGACAAACTCTGTCCAGGATCAGTTGTAGTCAACCTCTCAACAGTACAAACCACAGGACTAACAGCATCAGTAAGCCCAACACCATTCACTCTGACACAGGCATCGCCTTCACAGGCAACCACTCTGACAGTTAGCGCAGCCGCTGCAGGCACTTACACAGTGATCTTCGTATCGAGCGAAACATGGCCCGCCACAACTGCAACCCCCGCCGGAAACGGGGTAACGATCGTCTACACCGTCACCATAACGGTAACGGTCACATAGGCTCACGGCAAGACTAAAATAATCTCCCCCTCTTTTTCTTTCTTGGTCTAGTCATACATGAGTTTACGCGGATTCATCCTCAAGAGACTCGTATACACGGTCTTTCTCGTCTTCTTCGTGATTGTGGTTAACTGGCTCATATTCCAGGCCATGCCTGGTGTTCAGGGTGCCATATCGTCTCTACAGGGAAGTGGTGGGGCGAACCTTAACAGGCAGAAGCAGTACGACTTCTATGCGAGGCAGTACGGTCTCAATGAGCCTCCTCTCCAGCGTTTTGTGACGTACTTCTGGGACATGCTCACTTTCCACTTTGGGAATTCCTACCAAACTCAACAACCAGTGATTTACGACTTGATCAATTCCGGTAGACTCGTCAATACACTAACCCTTATCGGATCTTCTGTAGTTCTATCCATAATAATCGGGGTCCTGCTGGGGGTCGTGGCCGCATCCCGTCGGGGCAGCAGAGTTGACAGCTTGTCAGTAACGGCCTCCCTGACGACTTTTTCGCTCCCCACCTTCTGGATGGGCATAACCTTCATCACCGTATTCTCCGCCATCCTAAACTGGTTTCCCCCTGGGAACTATGTTCCTAACAGCTGGGCCCAGTTCGGGACTCCGCCTTGGCCCCAGTATATCCTTGTAAGGCTACAGTACCTATTCCTGCCCGTGCTGGTATTGACACTCTTCCAATACGGGGGGTATCTGCTCCTAACGAGGGCGACTATGCTAGAGACCCTCAGCGAAGACTATGTCACTACAGCAAGGGCGAAGGGCTTGAAAGAGCGCGTGGTCCTCTACAAGCATGCGCTCAAGAACGCGTCCCTTCCTATAGTGACAGCTTCCGCGCTCGGCTTCGGAACTATTCTGGGAGGGGCAATTATTACTGAGACGGTGTTCAACCTGGACGGGCTCGGTCTTTGGCTTTTCAACTCGATCTTCAACAAGGACTTTCCCGTCATGCAGGCAATGTTCTACATCCTGGCTCTGAGCGTAATCGCAGCCAACTTCATCTCAGACCTGATCTACGGCATTATCGATCCTCGGATAAGATACGAGTGATTGCGTGGATAGGCTCCCGTGCACAGCGCTAGAGAAAGTAGCCTGGGGTTCAATCTAAAACGATTTTACAAGTTCTTTCGTCTTCTGTTCAGCAACCGTATGGCCGCGCTCGGTCTGACCATGCTTGTCATCTCTGTTACCGCTGCCCTTATCGCGCCTATAGCCTACCCTAGCAATCCCCAGACGACTTCCTCGAGCGGGTACTTCGCTCAACCCCACTGGGTCACGTACTTCTCGGACGGGTACTATCTCAGCAGCAACCTCGCCGTTGGAAGTGATCCAGCATTCGCTTCTCCCTCAGCTCTGCAGCAATGGTCGTATGGATACAGCCAGGCGCAGAGCCCCTACCTTTCGATCTCCTGGTCACCGCTCACTCCCTCAAGCCCGCCTTCGGGGTCACTAGAGATATCATCCAGTTCCAGCTCGGGCCTTAACGTAACCGTCTTCAAGACATTTCATTACCCATACCACGGCCCACCGTCACGGTTCTTTCTGCCACCTCTCAACGTGGAGGCTCAGGGGGCTTCGCCTTCCCAGCCTATTCAGGTCGCGCTGTCTCTCACCAGGGGGTCCGAGAAGACTTTCACGTTTTGGTCGACAAATCTGACCAAGAACAACGCTTGGGCTTTCCCACCATATGTCCTCGACTCAAGTGGTACACAGTTTGAGGCGGCCGCTGGTCTTCGGCAGAGCGATAGGCTCAGTCTCCCAGAGATCATCTTTAGCCAGGTCACCGACTACACGTTCGGTGTCTCCGTGAGTTTCGCAGGTCCTGGGATTGTCAACCTGACAAACCTTGGCTTCACCTCGTATGGGACTTCTTTCGGGCTTTTGGGAACGGACCAGCAGGGGGGCGACCTGTTCGCCCAGCTTTTATGGGGGGCGCGGATCTCCCTGTTCGTAGGACTCATCTCCGCGTTTATCGGAATCGGGTTAGGTCTTCTCATTGGGCTAATTGCTGGTTACAAGTCGGGTCTCACTGATGAGGCTCTTATGCGCTTCACTGACATGATGCTCGTCCTTCCAGTTCTCCCACTGCTGCTAGTTCTCATCACGGTTCTGGGACAAAGCGTCTTCAACATTATCTTGCTCATCGGTTTCTTAGGCTGGATGGGTTTCGCCAGAGTAGTTCGGTCTCAGGTGCTCAGTCTGGCCTCGAGACCGTTCATAGAGGCAGCAAAGGCTGCAGGCGCCGGGACGGGAAGGATACTTACATCGCATGTCTTTCCCAACGTTGTCTCGCTGACCTACGTCAACCTGGCTCTCGCTGTTCCTGCCGCTATACTTACAGAGGCGGCCCTGTCATTCTTGGGGCTGGGGGCGCCGACAGTCATTTCCTGGGGGCAGATCATCAACAACGCCGAGACCGCTAATGCCTTGCGGGACTGGTGGTGGGTAATACCCCCGGGTGTCGCGATCGCGTTTGTCTCCCTCTCCTTCGTCTTAATGGGGTACGCTCTCGACGAGATCTTCAACCCGAAGCTCCGCAGACGCCAGTAGACAAGTAGTGGCTCCGACAGTTCTTTGAGCCCAGTCAGGCAATCGGATGGAGGTCTTCTCGAAGACTACACCAGTATTTGGCACCCGATAATGTGGCTTCGAATCGTAAGACGGTGAGATGGGTGGGCTTTTCTCTGATGGCTTGCCTGGAAATCGATCTTATGAAACCAT
>Ga0209161_10003014_pt1 | contig 13657 bp, 10 predicted proteins | sample GraSoiAngelo_155_FD_186169 | JGI IMG/M metagenome (GOLD analysis project Ga0209161, IMG submission 186169) | Grasslands soil microbial communities from the Angelo Coastal Reserve, California, USA - 14_1009_13_30cm (SPAdes) (version 2) | ecosystem: Environmental > Terrestrial > Soil > Grasslands...
CGAGCCGGTAGACGCGCGCGGTGTTGCCCGTGGCGCACGCGACCGCTTCGGCCGGCGGCAGGCCGCCCACGGCCGCGAGCAGCGAGAGCGTCCGCAGCACGCCCAGCGGGATGACGCCCGTGCCCGAGGGCGCGTCGTTGCCGACGATGATCCGGTGCGTGGCGCGCGCGGCGGTCGCGACGCGGAGCGTGTGGAGCGCGGTCTTCACGTTTCCGCACTGGACGATCTCGACGGCCATGTCGGTGGCGACGAGCCGCTCGATCTCGGCGGGCGCGAGCGAGGTGGTGCCGCCGTTGATGTGGCCGACGACGTCGGGGCTCGCCTCGAGGACGACGTCGGCGTCGATGGGGCTCGAGCCGGCGATCGAGGGGCCGCCCGTGTGGATCGTCACCGTCATTCCGTGCGCCTTGGCCCAGCGGACCATCGGGGCCGCGTCCTTGCCGGTCTTGACCGAGCCGAGCCCGATCTCGCCGACGAGCGTCACGCCGGCGGCCGCCATCTCGGCGAAGTCCGACTCGACCATGCCGAGCTCGAGGATGGGCGCGCCCGCATGGACTTTCACCCCGCCGGGCCGGAAGTTCGCGTACGCCTTGGCGGCGACGATCGCGAGCGCCTTGAGCCCGACGATATCTTTCGGGCGCCCGGGCAGGTGCACCTCCCCCGCCGAGATCGCGGTCGTGACGCCGCCGTTCATCATCGAGTCGATGAAGTCGACCGTGCGCTGGCGCGGCGTGAAGTCGCCGAACACCGGGTGGACGTGGGAGTCGATCAGGCCCGGCAGCACCGTCGTCCCATGGGCGTCGATCACGGTGTCCGCGTCGTCGTCGAGCCCGCGGCCGAGCCCGACGATCGTTCCGTCCCGGATCACCAGCGAGTCGCCGTCCAGGAGCGGGCGCCGGATGTCCCCGCTCACGAGCTGGCCGATGTTTCGAATGAGCGTCTTCATACGCTGAGGTACGCCCTCCGGAGGGAGAGGTCCGCGTCCAGACGCGCGAACGGCCCCTCGAACTTGATCTGCCCCTTCTCGATGATGTAGGCGCGGTCGGCGAGCCGCCGGGCGAACTTCACGTTCTGCTCCGACAGCAGAATCGTCAGCCCGCTGCCCTTGAGGGCCGCGATGTTCTCCGCGAGCGCGCGCACGACCACCGGCGCGAGCCCCTCCGACGGCTCGTCGAGCAGCAGGAGCCGGGGGCAGGTCATCAGGGTCCGGGCGATCGTCAGCATCTGCTGCTCGCCACCCGAGAGGCTCGCGCCGCGCCGACCGGCGAGCTCTCGCAGCTTCGGGAAGAGCGCGAAGACGCGCTCGAGCGTCCAGGGACCGCCCGGCCGCTCACCGACCTCCAGGTTCTCGACCACCGTGAGGTCGCCGAAGATGCGCCGGTCCTCGGGCACGAGGCCGATACCGGCACGGGAGATCTCGTGGGTCCGGAGCCCGCGCAGCGACCGTCCCGCGTACAGGATCTCGCCTCCCGTCACGTCCACGAGCCCGACGATGGCCCGGAGCGTCGTCGTCTTGCCGGCGCCGTTCCGGCCGAGCAGCGAGACGACCTCCCCTTCCCGCGCCGCCAGGTCCACGCCGTACAGCACGTGACTCCGACCATAGTAGGCGTGGACCTGGCGGAGCTCCAGCATCACGTCGCCCACGCCGCCTCCCCCAGATACACCGCCTGGACCTCCGGGTCGGCGCGCACCGTGTCCGGCGCGCCCTCCGCGATGACGCGCCCCTGATGCAGCACCATGACGCGCTCCGCGACCGTGAAGACGACGTCCATGTCGTGTTCGGTGAAGAGCACCGTCAGCGTCCGCTCGCGCGCGATCGACGCGGTGAGCGCCATGAGCGCGCCCCGCTCCGCCGGGGCCATGCCGGCCGTCGGCTCGTCGAGCAGCAGGAGCTCGGGGTCGTTCGCGAGCGCGATCGCGAGCTCGAGCTTCTTGAGGTCGCCGTAGGCGAGGACGCCCGCCGGCCGCCCGGACTGCTCGGCCAGTCCGACCTGCGCGAGGAGCGCCAGCGACCGCTCGACCTCGAGGCCGCCCGCCGGCCGTAGGAGCGCCCGGCTGCGTCTCGTGTGCGAGAGGCGGGCGACCTGCACGTTCTCGAGCGCGCTGAGCGTGGCGAACGTCGCGGTGATCTGGAACGTGCGGCTCACGCCGCGCCGCCAGATCGCGTGCGGCGCGAGCCCCAGGATCTCCTCCCCGCGGTACGCGACCGCGCCGTCGTCGGCGCGGAGCAGGCCGGCCAGGATGTTGAAGAACGTCGACTTGCCGGCGCCGTTCGGGCCGATGAGCGCGCGGATCTCGCCGCGCGCCAGGTCGAAGCTCACGCCGTCGACCGCACGGACGCCGCCGAACGCCTTACGGACGCCGACGACCCGGAGCAGCGGCTCAGGCACGACGGTCGCCGACCACGCCAAGAATTCCGCGCGGGAAGGCCAGCACGAGCAGGATCAGGATGGCGCCGAGCACGAGCTGCCAGTACTCCGTGTACCTCGTCGCCACCGTGTCGAGGAGCTTGTAGATCGCCGCCCCCACTGGCGCGCCCGCCGGCGCCTGCACGCCGCCGAGCAGCACCATCACGAGCGGCTCCACCGACATCGGCACCGCCAGAAGGTTGGGGAACACGCTGCCCTTCAGGAACGCGAACGTGCCGCCGGCGACGCCGCCGAAGAACCCCGCGACGACGAACGCCGTCCACTGGTGGAGCCGGATGTTGATCCCGACCGTCTCGGCGCGCCGGGCGTGGTCCCGGGCGGCCCGGAGCGTGAGGCCGAACGGCGCCCGCCCGATGCGCGCGAGGAGGGCGATCCCCCCGCCGCACGCGGTGAGCGCCAGGTAGTAGTAGGCGAGCGGTCCGGCGAGCCACGCGGCCGGCCAGATGCCGAGCAGGCCGTTGTCGCCGCCCGTGACGTCGTACCACTGGTGGACGATCGCGAAGGCGATCTGGGCAAAGGCGAGCGTGAGCATCGCGAAGTAGATGGACGACAGGCGCACGCAGAAGTAGCCGTAGAGGGCGGCGCCCACGGCGGCGGCCAGGGGCGCAGCGGCGAACGCGAGGAGCATCGGCGCCTTCGTCCACGTCACGAGCAGCGCCGCGCCGTAGGCGCCGAGGCCGAAGCTGGCGGCGTGGCCGAACGACACCATCCCGCCCGTGCCCATGAGGAGGTGGAGGCTCGCGGCGAACAGCGCGAAGGCGAGGATCTCCACGAGCACCCAGACGTGGAACGTCGGCAGAAAGGGCGGCACGGCGATCAGCGCGGCGAGGACGGCGGCCACCCACCGTGGCGGGACGCGAACGGTGCCCGCCGTGACGATCGCGCCCCCTGCGGTCCGCTGCTGGACCTCGGGCCGCCCGAGCAACCCCCACGGCCGCACGATCAGGACGACCGCCATCACGACGAACGGCACCACGAGCGACGCCCGCGGGAGCACGAGGACGCCGAACGCGTCGATGACGCCGATGAGGGCCGCGGCGAGCAGCGCGCCGGGCACGGAACCCATGCCGCCGACGACGACCACCACGAACGCCTCGGTGATGATCGACGCGTCCATCACGTTGGTCAGCGCCTGCCGCGGCACCTGGAGCGCCCCGCCGAGCCCCGCCAGGAACGAGCCCAGGACGAAGACGGAGGTGAAGAGGCGCGCCTGGTCGACGCCGAGCACGGCGACCATTTCTCGGTCCTGCGTCGCCGCGCGGATCAAGACACCCCACCGGGTCCGGTAGAACAGCCACCAGAGGCCGGTCGCGACGAGCGGCCCCAGCCCGATCAGCGCGAGGTCGTACGTCGGGAAGAGCTGGCCGGCGATCTCCACCGAGCCGGCGAGTCCTGGCGCAGCCGGGCCCGTCAAGTTCTCGCTGCCCCAGAAGAGCTTCACCACGTCGGCGACGACCAGCACCAGCGCGAACGTGAGGAGGAGCTGGTAGAGCTCGGGCGCCCGGTACACGCGTCGCAGGAGGGCCACCTCGACGCCGAGGCCGGCCAGGCCGACCGACGCCGCGGCCAGCAGCACGGCGACATAAAACGCGGCGGCGCCGAGGGGCAGCGTCGCGGCGAGCGTGTAGGTCAGGTACGCGGCGAGCATGTAGAAAGAGCCGTGGGCGAAGTTGACGATGCGGGTGACGCCGAAGATGAGCGAGAGCCCCGACGCGATGAGGAAGAGGACCATGGCGTGCGCCAGGCCCGACAGGAGCTGGATCAGGACGAGCGACGGTGACACTAATTCCCGACGCGCATCTTCTTCACCTCGTCATCGGACGGGAGCACGCGATCGCCCGGGATGTACTCGTAGTTGACCATGATGCCGACACCGCGCTTGGCGTCGAGCTTGGTGGTGCCGACCCACGCGCCCATCGTCGACTGGCCGTCCGACGCCCGGAAGCTGATCGGCCCGATTGGCGTCTCGACCTTGAGCCCCCGGAACGCGGCGACGAGCTTGTCGGTGTCGGTCGAGCCCGCCTTCCGGATCGCCTCCGCGATGGAGAGGTACGTGATGTAGCCGACCAGCGAGCCGAGCACGGGGTTCTTATCCGTGCGCTTCGTGAACTTGGCGACGAACTCCTTATGCGCGGGGAGCTGGAGGTCGTACCAGGGGTAACCCGTCACGAGCATCCCCTCGGGCGCCTCGAGCTTGAGCGGATCGATGTACTCGGGCTCGCCGAGCAGGATGCCCACGACGAACATCTTCTTGAAGAGTCCGCGCTTGTCCGCCTCGCGGACGAACGCGATCCAGTCGCTCCCGAACAACGAGACGTAGAGCGCGTCGGGGCTCTCTCCGAGGATCGCGGTCACGAACTGGCTCGGCTCGATCTTGCCGAGCGTCGGCCAGTGCTCGCCGACGGTCTGCGCCTCGGGCCGCAGCTCCTTCAGCCGGTCTCGGAACGTCTCCCACGCCCGTTTGCCGTATTCGTAGTTCGGCCCGATCGCCGCCCACTTCGTGTACTTGAGCTTCGCCGCCTTCTCCGCCAGCATGCGCCCCTGCTCGTAGGTGTTGGGACGCACCCGGAAGACGTGATCGTGGCCCTTCGCCCACGTGAGCGCCTCGGTGAGCGGCTCCGCCGCGACGAAGAGGACCCGGTTCTGCTTGGCCCAGTCCGAGACCGCGAGACCGACGTTCGACAGGAACGTCCCCGAGATCAGCGCGACCTTTTCCGACGCCACCAGCTCCTGCGCGTGCTTCTGCGCCTCGGCGGGCTGGCCCTTGTCGTCGCGGAAGACGACCTCGAGCTTCCGGCCGAGCACGCCGCCCTTCGCGTTGACCTCCTCGACCGCCATCTCGACCGCCTGCCGGTACGGTCCGGTGAACGGGGCGCCGATGCCGCTGAACGAGTTGATCTCCCCGATCTTGATGGGCGCCTGCGCGGCGACAGGCGCGGCGAGCGCCGTGAGGAGCAGGAGGGTCCCGAGCGTGGCGGAGACACGGTGTCGTCTCATGGCGAGCCTCCCCATGGTGCGGGTAACTGTCGGACCAAAGCACGGCGAAGTCAAGCGCCGGACCGGCAGTGCGAGCCGCTGCCGCAGGCGAGGCGAGTCTCAGGGAGCCGCGCCCTCCGCCGTGCCGACCGTTCCGACGACTGCGCCGCGCGCGTCGCGCACGAGCGCCACGCAGGTGTCGATCTCGGCCCAGCCGCCCGCCTTCTTCCGGAACGTCGTCCGGTAACCCGGCACGCGCGTCTCGGCGCGGAGCCGGCGCATGAGCGCCCGCGCCTCGTCCATCCCGCCCTTGTAGAAGTCGCTGACGTGCCGCCCGAGGAGCTCCTTCGCCTCCCAACCGCAGACCTTCTCGGCCAACGCGCTGAAGTAGGTGATCCGCCCGTGGACGTCTGTCGTCAGCACGGTGTCGGCTCGATTCGCGACGACGGATCTCAGGAAATCGTGCGCATGGCTCGCCTCCTCGTGGAGCCGGGCGCCGGCCAGCGCCACCGCGGCCTGGTCGGCGAACGCCTCCGCAAGACGGATCTCCCGCGCGTCGAAGACGCGGCCCGCCCGGGCGCCGACGGCCAGGGCGCCGATGACCGTCCCCCGCGCGATCAGCGGGACCGCGAGCCCGGCGCGCACCGTCCCGAGCTCGATCCGGGCGCGCACCTCGGGCGTGTAGCCGACGCGGGGATCGGCGAGAACGTCGGCCGAGAAGACGGCGCGCCGCTCCCGCATGGCGAGCTCGACCAGGCCCGTCCCGGGCGGCAGGTTCCAGTCGAACTCGTCTTCGTCGTTCGATCGGGCGACCGCGATCATCGCGCCGGAGCCCGGCTCGAGCTGGTAGAGCAGGGCGACGGTTGCGTCGAAGAGCTGTCGCACGCCGTCGGCGATCCGATGCGCGAGCGCGTCGCGATCGAGCGATCGGGCGAGCAGGCGGCTGACCTCGGCGAGCGTCCGGGTGGCCTCGGCGGCGCGCTTGGACTCGGTGATCTCCACCATGACGCCGTGCAGCCGGCGGACCACACCGTCATCGTCCGTGACGACGTGGACGAAGTCACTGAACCACACGACGCGGCCGTCGGCCGCGATCATCCGGTACTCGAGCTCGTGATCCTCGCGCGAGACGGGCTCGAGCCGCATCGTGAGGAAGCGCACGCGATCGTCGGGATGGAGGTGGCTGAGCCAGAAATCGCCCTCCGTGTACCAGCGCTCCACGGGGTAGCCCAGGATCTTCTCGGCCGCGTGGCCCACGTAGATGGTGCGCCACGTCGCCGCGTCGACCTCCCAGACGATGGCGGTCAGGTCCTGCGCGAGGTTCCGCAAGCGTCGCTCGGAGTGGGCGGCGGCCGCCTGGGCGAGCGCCTTGCCCTGCTCGGTCTCGTGGAAGCGCCGCGCGTTCTCGAGCGCGAGCGCCGCCGTGGCGCCGAACCCCGTCAGAAGCCCCAGCTCCAGCTCCGAGAACTCCCGCTCCGTGCTCGACGCGAGCGACAGGGCGCCGAGCACCTCGCCGCGCGAGACGAGGGGCACCGCAACGACCGACTTGTGGCCCTCGACGGCCGCGCGCTCGCGGAGCCACGCCGGCAGGTCGACTCGCGGGTCGGTCGTGACGTCGCGCGCGGCGACCGGCCGGCACTCTTGGACCGCGAGCGCCGCGACGCTCGCCCCCGCCGGGATCATCCGCCCCGTCCACTGGGCGTCGCCGTCCTCGCCGGCGGTGGCCACGCAGAGGAGGTTGCCGGAGGTTCGGTCGAGCTCGAAGAAACAGGCGCGGTCGACGCGGAAGTGGTGCAGCACGGCGGTCACGACGCGCGCGGTCGCCTCCTCCAGGTCGAGGGTGCCGACCAGCTCGTGGCCGACGCGCGCGAGGGCGGTCGCGGCTTCCTCCGCTTGCTTTCGCTCGGTGATGTCGCGCACGATCATGAGGAGCTGCCGCTGGGCACCGCTCTCCACGGGGAGGGGGAGGAGCCGCGCCTCGTAGCGCTTTGCGCCCAGCGCAAACTCCGTCGACACGGGAGACGGCGCGTCGAGGAACTGGCGGAGCGCCGCCTCGAGCCTGAGCCCCGACGCCGACGGGAACACGTCCGCGATCTTCTTGCCCCGAGCCAGCTCGAGCGAGACGTCGAAGCTCCCGCCCGATCCGCCCTCGTAGGCGAGAACCCTTCCCTCGGTGTCGAGCCACACGTAGAGGTCGGGGAACGCGCGGAAGATGGCCTCGAGCTCGGCCTCGAGCCTCACCAGCTTGCTCGTCACGTCCCGCAGACGCGCGAAGTCGATGATCTGGGCGCCGCGCCGCGGACCCCGCGTCGCGTCGACGGCGTCGAGGGCGTCGCGACGTGTGGGGGAACCCGTCCCGAACATGACCCATTCGGGGGGAACCTCGAGGTCGCGTGCGAGCCGGGCGAGGTTGTCGTAGGTCGGGATCCGGTCGCCCAGCCAGGCATAGAGGTACTGGGGCCGGTAGTCTCTCTCGCTGCAGAACCGGCCCACGTCGGGTCGGCCGTCTTTCCAGTAACCGAGCGCCCTCAAGCGCTGCCTGACCCGCTGGCCGACCCCGGGGAAACGGCTCATTCCACGCAGGTTCTACCACAGAATGTCTCACGTGAGACATGAAAGCATTTTCGCCTGTGGGGGCTGGACTTAGTCGCCTCCCAGCACCTATGGGTCTAGGCTGACGGATCGGACGGGGCGTCGGTATGCGGCCTCGCGGGAATCGCGACGACGAAGTACACTTGGGCCACTCACGAGGAGGCGCCCATGGAGGACGAGGTCAGAGTCGCCGCCACCAGGACAGGGGTCGCGCAAGTCTTCGACCTCCATGCGCTCAAGGCCTTCGCCCCGGACACGCGCGTCCGGAAGATGCTCTTCAAGACCGATCAGCTCTGGTCCGAGATCGCCTGCTACGAGCCGGGACAGTCCACCGTCATGCACACGCACCCCCGGGAGGAAGAGGCGATCTTCGTGCTCGAGGGCACGGCGAACATGAACATCGCGGGCGAGGAGGTCGTGGTACCCGCCGGGGCCATCGTGAAGTTTCCGAGCAACGTCCCCCACGACGTCCGCAACGTCCAGAACGCGCGCTGCGTGATCATGTTCATCAAGGCGAACCCGAAGCTCCTGAGGCGGTCGTCCGATGGGTAACGTCGAGCGCTGCGACACGACGCTGCCGACCAACGAGATGATGTTCTACGTTCGGCGCGACCCGGCGCTTCGGGCGCGCTGGCTCACCGACCTCCCCGGGATCGCGAAGGAGTTCGGTCTGAGCCGCGCGGAGTACGAGGCGATCCGGGATCAGGACCCCAAGCGGCTCATGGACCTCGGTGTCCACCAGTATTACGTCCCCCAGATCCTGCGCCTCTTCTTCGGCGCCGCCCAGAACGAGAACGCGAGCGCCGCGCTCCAGTGCTACCGGCGCGCCTTTCCGGAGGAGACGGCGAAGGCAATGGCGCTGGAGACGCGACGGGAGGGGACCTAGGCGATGGCGCGGATCGTCGCGGCGATGGCGATGACCCATTCTCCCGGACTCACCGGCTGGTTCACGCGCGCGCCCGAGGCGTACCAGCAGCTCGCCCTCGGCGCCACGGCGGAGATGCGGCGACGCCTCGAGGCCGCGCGCCCTGACGCCCTGGTGATGTTCACCAACGACCACCTGCTCAACTGGCCGATCAACAACATCCCCGAGTACGCCGTCGGGATCGGCGAGGAGCATGTCGGCCCGGCCGACTGGTTCGACGAGTGGCTGGGCATGGAGAAGTACCGCGTCCCCGGCCATCCCGCGCTGGCCCGGTGGATCGTCAACGAGGGGGCGCGTCGGCGCCTCCAGTTCGCCTGGCTGCGCCGGATGCAGTTCGACGACGGGATCTCGGTGCCCACCCACTACCTGAACCCCGACGCGAGGTTCAGGCTCGTCCCGGTCGGCATGAACTGCACCGTGCCGCCGATCCCGACGCCGGAGCGGGCGTACCACGTCGGGTCCGTGCTCCGCGACGTGCTGCACGCGTACCCCGGCGACGATCGGATCGCCGTGATCGCGACGGGCGGGCTCTCGCACGAGCCGGGGGGTCCGCGCTACTTCTGGGTGGACGAGGAGTTCGACCGGTGGTTCCTCGACCTGCTCGCGAAAGGCGACCACGAGACGCTGCTCGCCGAGTGCACCCTCGAGCGCATGGAGGAGGCGGGCTCGGGCGGCACCGCGGAGCTCCTCTCCTGGTTCCTCGTTCTCGCGATGACCCGCGGCCCGGCCGACGTGCTCGCCTACATGCCCGCGGTCGCCTGGCGCTCCGGCACGGGGATGGTCGCGTGGGGCGAGCTCGCCGGGGACTGAACGCGCGCGAGCCCGCCGCCACGCCGATGCCCACCACGCACACGCTGGATTGCGAGACGGTCCACTACGAGTGGAATAACGCGCTCGTGCCGAGACTCGAGATCGAGCCGGGTGACACCGTCGTCTTCGACACGCGCGACTCCGCGGACGGCTACTACCGGCCCGCCTCGTCGCACGCCGATGTCCTCGCGCGCGGTCCGTTCCGCGGCCACCCGCTGACGGGGCCCGTTCGGGTCAACGGCGCGCGGCCCGGCGACGTGCTGGTGGTCGAGATCGTGGAGGTCCGGCCGCGGGCGTCCTTCGGCTGGACCGCGATCCGACCCGGGCGCGGTCTCCTCCCGGAGGCAGAGTTCGCCAAGCCATTCCTACAAATCTGGGATCTCGCCGACGGCACCCACGCGCGCATGGGACACGGCATCGCCGTGCCGATCGAGCCGTTCCCCGGCGTGATGGGCACGGCGCTCGACGAGCCCGGCGGCCACAGCACTATGCCGCCGAGGAAGAACGGCGGCAACATGGACGTGAAACATCTCGTGGCCGGCGCGACCCTCTACCTGCCGGTCTGGGTGGACGGTGCCCTGTTCAGCGTCGGCGACGCGCACGCGGCGCAGGGTGACGGCGAGGTGTGCGTGACCGCCGTCGAGATGGTGGCGAGGGTCACGCTCCGGTTCGACCTCCAGCCGAGACGCGTCCTGAAGGAGCCCCAGCTCCGGACGCGCGGGCCCCTCGCCGCCGGCACGAATCACGGACCGTTCTTCGCGACGACGGCGCACGGTCCCGATCTCTTCGCCGCCGCGCAGCAGGCCGTCCGCTACATGATCGACCATCTCGTCACGGAGCGCGGGCTCTCGCGCGAGGAGGCGTACATCCTCTCGAGCGTCGCCGTCGACCTCAAGATCAGCGAGATCGTGGACACCCCCAACTGGATCGTCTCCGCGTTCCTCCCCGAGTCCGTCTTCACCCAGCGGGCGCGATGACGCTCGATCGCCTCGACCACCTGGTGCTGACCGTCCGCGATCTCGACGCCACGTGCGACTTCTACCGCCGGGTCCTCGGCATGGAGCCGGTGAGGTTCGCGGCGGGCCGGCTCGCGCTGCGATTCGGATCGCAGAAGATCAACCTGCACCCGGCCGGGCGGGAGCTCGGGCTGAAGGCGGCGCGGCCGACGCCAGGCTCGGGCGACCTCTGCTTCCTGACGGACGAGCCGCTCGAGGTCTGGGGCCGCCACCTCGAGGAGTGTCGGGTGCCCATCCTCGAGGGGCCGGTGGAGCGCTCGGGCGCGCTCGGCCCGATCGAGTCGATCTACCTGCGCGACCCCGACGGCAACCTGCTCGAGATCGCCCGCCAGCTCGGGATGGCCGAGGACGGGTTGGCGGAGCTCCGGGAGTGGCTCAGGCGCTGGCAGGCGTGCGTACGCGCACGGGACTTCGAGGGCGGCCGACGCCTGTGCGCACCCGAGCTGATCGCTTTCGGCACGGTCGCCGACTTCGTCGAGGGCGTGGACCGGGTCATGGAGGCGCAGTGGCGCCGCGTGTGGCCAAGCATTCGCGACTTCACGATTCGTATCGATGAGGCACGCGGTGCGGTTCAGGGCGACGAGGCCTGGGTCGCGGCGCCCTGGGACACGCTCGGCGTGCGAGCCGACGGCACGACGTTCCCGCGGCCCGGGCGGCTCACGATCGCCTTCGCGCGGCGCGCGGGTCGCTGGCTCGCCGTGCACACCCACTTCTCGCTCACACCATCTGACTCTCGCGTGAACCCCTAACGCACACCCGGAGGAGGGCGCGATGCACATCGGCGTCTGCATGTTCAACACCGACTACGCGATCCGGATCGAGGAGCTGGCCCGCGCGGCCGAGGAGCGCCGCTTCGAGTCCCTCTTCGTCCCCGAGCACACGCACATCCCCGCGAGCCGCCGCACGCCGTTCCCCAGCGGCGGCGAGCTGCCGCGCGAGTACTCTCACACGCTCGATCCCTTCGTCGCGCTGGCCCACGCCGCGGCGGTCACCACCCGGATCCGGCTCGGCACGGGGATCTGCCTGATCATCGAGCGGGACACGATCACGACCGCCAAGGAGGTGGCGAGCGTGGACTTCGTGTCGAACGGGCGCTTCCTGTTCGGGATCGGCGGGGGCTGGAACGTCGAGGAGATGGAGCACCACGGCACCGACCCGAAGACGCGCTTCAAGCGGCTCGGTGAGCAGGTGCTCGCCATGAAGCAGATCTGGACGAAGGAGGCGGCCGAGTTTCACGGGAAGTTCGTGAGCTTCGACCCGATCTGGATGTGGCCGAAGCCCGTGCAGAAGCCCCACCCGCCGATCCTCCTCGGCGGCGAGAGTGGCCACACGCTGCAGCGGGTCGTGGACTTCTGCGACGGCTGGTTCCCCCGCGGGCGCGCGGGCGACGTGATCTTCACGGGGCTCGCGGACCTCAGGGCGCGCGCGGCCCGCGCGGGGCGCGACATGAAGACGATCTCCGTCTCCGTCTTCGGCGCCAAGCCCGAGGCGGCCGCGCTCGACCGGCTCGAGGCGGCCGGCGTGACGCGCGCAATTCTCAGGTTGCCGTCGGAGCCGCGCGACCGGGTGCTGCCGCTCCTGGATCAGTACGCCAAGCTCGTCCGGTGAGCCTGGACCTCCCGGCGTGGGCCGCCGAGCTCCTGCGCGAGAGCCGCGTCGCGCGGCTCGGCACGGCGGACCGCGCCGGGCGGCCGCTCGTGGTCCCGGTCTGCTACGCCTTCGACGGACGCGCCTGCTTCTCGGCGATCGACGCGAAGCCCAAGCGTGTCGCTGGCCGTGACCTCCGACGCGTGCGCAACATCGAGCAGAATCCGCACGTGTCGCTCGTCGTAGACCGCTACGACGAGGACTGGTCGCGGCTCGCCTGGGTGATCGTCGAGGGTCGGGCCGCCCTCGTGACCGAGGGGTCCGTGCGCGCGCTGGCCGTGGACCTCTTGCGAGCCAAGTACGCGCAGTACCGCACCATGGGGCTCGACCGGGAGGGGGCGACGGTCATTCGAATCGCGCCCGAACGGGCGCTCGCCTGGAGGTACGCCAGCTAGCGCTTCTGATCCTGGAGCCCGTCCGGCGTCACCACCACGCCGGCCTGGCCTGCCTGCCGCATCTGATAGGGAAGCCCCAGCTTGTCGAGGACCGTCCGGAGCTCCGACTCGCCATGGGCGTCGAGGAACTCGACGCTGATCACCGCGAGGTTGGAGACCTTGCCTTGGCTGTCCTGGAGCTGGACGACCTGCGCGTTCCGCTGATGATCGTGGAAGTCGTAGATCGTGCACATCGGAAATTCGTGATGCAGGTACTCGCGCACCGAGGCGATCTTCGCCTCGGTGTCGTTCAGGAGGGGCTTCTCGGGGAATCTCGCGGTCTTCGTGTCGTCGAGCGGGGCCGTCTCGGGGAACTTCTCGATCTTCACGTCGTCGAGCGCGGGTTTCTCGAGAAACTGCCCGATCCTCACGTTGTCGAGTGCGGGCTTCTCGAGAAACGTCCCGACCTTCACGTTGTCAGGTGCGGGCTTCTCGAGAAACGCCCCGACCTTCGCGTCGTCGAGCGGGGTCTTCTCGAGGAACTTCCGCCACTGCGGCACCAGCTCGCCATTCGGCGGGAGCTTGACGACGTCGAGCAGCGCGCGCCGCATGGCGTCCGCGTGTCGCCCGGCGCCTCCGTTGTGGAAGGGTCCGACGTGCGCGCCTACGGGCTCCTTCTCGGGCTCTGGCGTCGGGCTCACTGGCCTTTCGTGCGCGGCGGCGGGGACAGGGTCGGCCGAGCGAGGGTCGAACGTGCCGGCAAGCTTCTCGAGGAACTTCCGCCATGCGGGGGTCATCTCGTGCTCGTCGTCCAGCCTGGCGTCGGCCGCCGGTGCTGCCGGCTGCGACACGGGCTCCCGGGACGGCATCGCGGGGGCCGGGGTCTCG
>Ga0209161_10003016_pt1 | contig 13653 bp, 16 predicted proteins | sample GraSoiAngelo_155_FD_186169 | JGI IMG/M metagenome (GOLD analysis project Ga0209161, IMG submission 186169) | Grasslands soil microbial communities from the Angelo Coastal Reserve, California, USA - 14_1009_13_30cm (SPAdes) (version 2) | ecosystem: Environmental > Terrestrial > Soil > Grasslands...
GGCAGCGCTTTCCGCCGGACTTCATGTTTCAGTTGACGGAACAAGAGGTTGCAAACTTGAAATCACAATCTGTGACCTCAAGTTTCGTCGCGCTCGGGAAATGGGGCGGCCGACGTACCTTGCCTTATCAAGCACGACGACGCGATCACGAGCATTGTGCGCGCAATCCGGGAGCTCGCTACGCCGTCCGAATCCAAGCCGAAGCGCCGGATCGGATTCGTTTCGGAAGAATAGCTAACCTAGGGCGCCGACCTCGCGCTCGAGCAGGCTCCAGGCGGTCGGCCCGAACTCGCTCTTCCAGCGCTGGTAGAAGCCGCCGCCGAGCTTGGCGCGGAAAGTCGACACGTCCGCGGTGTTGAAGATCATGCCGCGCGCGGCGAGCTTGTCGCCGAGCTGGCGGTTCAGGTCGTCGGTGTAGGCGCGCTGCAGCGCGACGTACTTCTTCACGTTGCGCTGTACGATCTCCTGCACGTCCCCGGGCAGCGAGTTCCAGAACTTCAGGTTGGCGAGCAGGTTGAAGCCCGACCACATGTGGTTGGTCGTGGACACGTACTTCGTCACCTCGTAGAGCCGGTTCACCTCGGTGATCACCAGCGGGTTTTCCTGGCCGTCGACCTGGCGCGACTTGAGCGCCGCGTAGAGCTCGCGGATGTTGATCGTCACCGGCTGCGCCTCGAGCGCCGTGAACACGTCGCGGAACATCTGGCCGTCGGGAACGCGCATCCTCATGCCGCGCAGGTCCTCGGCGATGAGGACCGGCTTGTCGACCGTCGAGATCTGCCGGAAGCCGTTCTCGAGCAGCCCGTACTGGAAGCGGTAGATGCCCTTCGCCGCGCATTCGCGGCCGAGGTACTCGCCGAGCGCGCCGTCGTTCGCCCGGTGCACCTGCGCGTGGCTGGTGAAGGCGAACGGCATGCCCTGGATCTCGGCGACCGGGACCTTGCGCCCGAGGATGCCGCCCATCAGCGTGAAGAACTCGAGCTCCCCGCTCTGCAGCAGCTCGAGCGCGCCGGGATCGGAGCCCGGGAGGTTGTCGTTCTGCGGGTAGGTCGCGACCTGCAGCCGGCCGCCGGTCTCCTTCGCCACCTGCGCCCACAGGTCCGAGAGGAACTGGTGCTGGTGGCTCTGCGCCGGCTGGTTATGGAATTGCCTTGCCTTCCAGTGGGGAGCCGACGTGGATTGGCCTGTGCAGCCTACGATGGTAAAGGCACTTGTTCCAAAAATCAGTTTCCGGCGCGTCGCATTCACCGCTTGCCCTCGAAGTTGAGCTGCGGGATGTTGGCCACCGCGGGCGAGGGCTTGACCGAGCGCAGGTAGGCGTAGATGTCGGCGAGGTCCTGGTCGCCGAGATGATCCTTGCGATAGGCCGGCATGTCCTGCCGCGGCGTGCGCGTCTGCATCGAGAACGCCACCCATGGAAAGAGATTCGGCAGCAGCCTCGGCCCGGCGCCGCGCTCGCCGCCCTGGCCGACGGTGCCGTGGCAGGTGTAGCACTGGTACTTCAGGAACGCCTGGTGGCCGCGCTCGGCGGAGCCAGCGGGCGCGTCCTGTCCGAACACCACCGCGGGGAAGAGCAACAGGATGAAAAATCTCATCAGCGCCCCTGCGTCACCACGTCGACCAGCGCCGGCTCGCCGCGCTTCACTGCCGCCACCGCGCGCTGCAGCGCCGGCGCGATCGCCGCCGGATCGGTGATCGGGCCTTCGGCCCACACGCCCTGCGCGCGCGCGAGCAGCGCGTAGTCGATATGCGGGTTCTCGATGGTGGTGCCGATGCGCGCCGTGTCCATGCGGCGGTTGTGCAGCCCGGCCATCTTCTGCAGGTGCATCACCTCCTGGTGATAGGCGCGGTTGTTGTGCATCAGCATCAGGATCGGGATCTTGTGGTGCGCCGCGGTCCACAGCACGCCCGGCGCATACATCAGGTCGCCGTCGGGCTGGATCACCGCGGTGAGGATGCCCTTGTCGCGGTTGGCGAGCGCCGCGCCGACCGCCGCGGGCGCGATCTGGCCGACGCCCGCCGCGCCGGAGTGGCCGAGGAAGTTGTAATGCTCGGTCGCCGGCCACAGGCGCGCGCTCCAGCCGAGGTTGCGCGAGTCGGCGAGACACCACTTGTCGCCCTTGATCGCGTTCCACAGCTCGGCCGAGAGCCGCGCGGTGCTCACCGGGACCGCGTCCCAGCCGTTCGCGGCCGCGGCGCGCGTGCGCTCCTTCATCTCGCGGTGCTGCGAGCGCAGCTTGTCGGTGCGCCCGGCAAGCGCCGATTTTCTCGAGCCGCCGATTTCCTTCTTCACCGCTTCGGTGAGCGCGGGCAGCGTGGCTTCCGCGTCGCCGCTGATCGAAAGATCGCAAGGGCAGAAGCGCTGCGCATCCTGGTAGTTCGACTTCATCAGATTGTCCGCCAACGTGACGTGGATCAGCTTTACGTCGGGCTTGGCGATGCGGCGGTACTCGTGCTGCGGGTCGCTGATGGTGTTGAGCTGGCCCCAGGGATCGGCGACCTCGAGCATCAGCACTGCGTCAGCCTCTCTGATCAGGGCGCGGCCGTCCTCGCTGCGGCACAGGTAGTGCGTGGTCGGGAAGTTCATGCGGCTGCCGAGGTCGACCACCGGGGCGTTCAGCGCCTCGGCGAGCTCGACCATCCGCCTGACGCCCTCCTGCGAGCGCGCGGCGCGGTCGGCGATGATGACGAGATTCTCCGCGCCCGCCATCATCTTCGCCGCTTCCTTCAGCGCGCCGCTCTCGCCCTGCGGCGGCGCCGACAGCGTGAGCTTCGGAATGGAAAGCTCCGCGTCCCCGTCGATCGGGTGCTCCTGCAGCATGCCGTCGGCGATGATCACCACCGGCTCCATCGGCGGCGTCATGGCGAACTTGTAGGCGCGCATCACCGACTCGGCGAAGTGCTGCAGCGACGCCGGCTGGTCGTCCCACTTGACGAAGTCGCGCAGCATCCCGGCCGGGTCCTGCACGCAGTGGTACCACTCGACGCCGGGGCGCCGGTGCGCGGCGTCCATGAAGTTGCCGCCGAAGAGCATCACCGGCACGCGGTCGCACCAGGCGTTGTACACCGCCATCGCGGCGTGCTGCAGGCCGACGCTGCCGTGCGCGAGCACGCCCATCGGCTTGCCCGCCGCCTTGGCGTAGCCGTGCGCCATCGCGACCGAGGACTCCTCGTGCATGCAGGTCAGGAACTCCGGCTTCCGGTTGCCGCCGTAGTTGACGATCGACTCGTGCAGGCTCCTGAAGCTCGAGGCCGGGTTGGAGGCGATGTACTCGATGCCGGTCGCCTTGATGACGTCGACCATGAAGTCGGAGCCGGGCCTGCCGATGATTCTCTCGCCCGGCAGGCCGCTTGACGGCTTTTTGGCAGTCTCTGCAGAAACCGTACTCGCGGCGGCCATGGTGGTACCGATTGCCGCGGCAGTCTTCAGGAAGGTCCGGCGATCGAGTCCTTCTTCGCTCATGCTGTGCTCCTTGTCTAGCGGATGGCTGCCGGCGCGACGCTCGAGCCCGAGGCGCCGTAGATCTTGAGCGGCTGCATCGTGAACGCGAACTCGTAGACGCGCTTCGCGACGAGCTCGTCGAGCTTCAGGTTTTCCAGGATGTGGATGCCGTTCACCACCAGGAAGATCTGGTGCACCGGCAGGCTCAGGTCCTTGTCGGGGTTCGGCGCCACTTCCACCGGCCAGTTGTCGGAGCCGACGAGCAGCGGGTCCTGCTTCGCCAGCCACTCGGCCGCGGCGACGCCTACGCCCGGGGTGCTCTTCACGAAGCGCGCGTTGTCCTTGCCGTAGAGCTTGCCCCAGCCGGTGTGGATGATGACCGCGTCGCCCGGCAGCAGCTTGAGGTTTTCCCGCTGCAGGGCCTGCTGCAGATCGGCGACGGTGATCTCGTAGGTGTCGCCGAGCATCTCGACGCCCTTCAGGCCGGCAACGTCGATCAGCACGCCGCGCGCGAAGAACGTCGGCGCGTTCTGCACGCCGAGCTTGGTGAAGCCGGAGCGCGTCGCCGTCTCGCTGATCTTGAAGCAGTTGTAAAGCGAATCGCCGTGGCTCTGGTGCGCGAAGCCGTCGAACTGCGTGCCGACCTGGCCGATCTCGGAGGTGACGACCTCCTCGTTGCTGCCGCGCGTGTTCCTGCCGGTGTTCATGAAGGTGCGCTTGGTGTGCAGGTTGAAGATGCGCGTGCCGGAGAAGGCCATGCCGGGCCCGAGCACGTGGCTCAGCTCGATGACCTCGCCGGTCTTGATGAGCCGCGCGCCGCGCAGCACGACCTCGGGGTTCTTCATGTGGTTGCCCGAGCCGCGCTCGTCGCCCGCGCCCCACTTCGACGGGCAGCGCTGGCTTTCGGGCGGCACGTTCCACTGCGCGGCGGCGACCAACGGGACTGCAAGCAAGGCAGCGGCGATGCGCTTCATCGTTTTCCCCTTAGTTGACGGCTTCGTAAAGGCGTTCGTCGTACAGCGCCCCGCTCATCGGTGCGAGCCTGTCGCGGAACTCGCGCACGTGCGGGGCCATGCCGTGCGCGTCGAAGGCTTCCCGGCTCGCCCAGATCTCGATCACGGTGAAATGGTTCGGCCGGTTGGTCTGCTGCACGATCTCGTAGCGCAGGTTGCCGTCGTCGCGGCGGCTCGCTTCGCCGAGGCTCTTCAGCAGGCCGACGGCGTCGTCCTTGCGCGGCGGGATGACGTCGACGTGGGTCACGACGTAGACGCCGCGCGCAGGGCGCGCGCCGTCCAGGTCCCCGACCGAGAGCGCATTGTGGAAGCGATCGTCGGCCGGGCTGTTGCGCAGCCCCTGGAGCTTGTCGCGGAATTCCCGGGTGGAGGCGGCCGCGGCGTGCGCCTCGTACGCCTTCTGGTCCTTCCAGGCCGTGAGGAGGACGAACTGGCCCGGCCGGGCCGCGTGCTGCACCGCCTCCGAGCGCAGATTTCCCTCTTCCCGGCGGGTAGCGTCGCGGTAGCTCTTGAGGAGCGTCGCGGCTTCCGACTTCGCCGGCGGCTTCACCTCGACATAGGTCACCACGTAAAGCGGCGATGGACCTTGAGCGAACACCTCGAAGGCAGCCAATAAAAACAGCGCGGTGCACCTGCGGACAACCGACATGCGCTCCTCCTCCAGTCCGCTGCAGCAGGCGCATATCGTACTACGCCCGAGCGGCGCGAATATGTTACAAATTCCGAAACGCGATCAAGGGAGAAGGAATGGTCAGCCGCAGGAAATTCCTCGGGTTCACCGGCCTTGCCGCCGCCTGGCCGAATGCCGCCTGGGCCCAGGACGAAAAGGCCAAGGCCAAGCCCAAGCCGAAGCCCGAGGGCGTCGTCGTCAACGACGTGCACGCGCAGCTCAACTCGACGCGGGTCTACCGCATCGTCGAGCCGCAATCGATCGACGCCGTGCGCGCCGCGATGAAGCTGGCGCGGACCGAGAAGCGCGCGCTGTGCATCGCCGGCGGGCGCCACGCCATGGGCACGCAGCAGTTCGCCACCGACGGCGTGCTGCTCGACATCCGCAAGATGAACAAGGTGCTGGCGTTCGACACCGAGCGCGGGCTGATCGAGATGGAATCCGGCATGCAGTGGCCGCAGCTGCTCGAGCACCTGGCGGCGGCGCGCTTCTCCGGCGAGAAGCAATGGGCGTTCAACCAGAAGCAGACCGGCGCCGACCGGATGACGATGGGCGGCTGCCTCGCGGCGAACATCCACGGCCGCGGGCTGACGCTGCCGCCCTTCATCTCCGACGTCGAGTCGTTCACGCTCGTCGACGCGAAGGGCGAGCTGCGTCCCTGCAGCCGCACCGAGAACGCCGAGCTGTTCCGCCTCGCGATCGGCGGCTACGGCCTGTTCGGCTTCGTCTACTCCGTCACGCTGCGCCTGGTCCCGCGCCGCAAGCTGCAGCGGGTGGCCGAGCTGCGCACGGTGGACGAGGTTCCCGGCGCCTTCGCCGAGCGCATCCGCGACGGCTTCCTGTACGGCGACTTCCAGTACGCGATCGACGACCTTTCGCCGGACGATTTCCTGCGCCGCGGCGTGTTCTCGTGCTACCGGCCGGTGCCCGACGATACGCCGATGCCCCCGGCGCAGAAGGAGCTCAGCGAGCGCGACTGGATAGAGCTGCTCTACCTCGCGCACAAGGACAAGCCGGCCGCCTTCCAGCGCTACGCCGGCCACGACCTCGCGACCAACGGGCAGCTCTACTGGTCCGACGAGCAGCAGATGAGCATCTATCCCGAGAACTACCACCGCGTCCTCGACAAGCGGCTGCAGACGGAGTTCCGCGGCACCGAAGGGATCGCCGAGATTCTCTGCGAGCGCGACGCGCTGCCGGCGTTCATGGCCGAGGTCGCCCGCAATGCGCGCCGCGAGAAGATGGAGATCATCTACGGCGCGGTGCGGCTGATCGAGCAGGACAAGGAGAGCTTCCTCGCCTGGGCGACGAAGCCCTACGCCTGCGTCGTCTTCAACCTGCACATCGAGCACGCCTCGCGCGGCCTGATCCGCGCCGGCGACCAGTTCCGCCGCCTGATCGACCTGGGCATCAAGTACGGCGGCAGCTGGTACCCGACGTATCACCGGCACGCGCTGCGCCGCCAGGTCGACGCCTGCTACCCGCAGTTAGCGGATTTCCTGAAGTTGAAGCGCAAGTACGATCCGGAGGAGCTGTTCCAGAGCGACTGGTACCGGCACTACAAGAACATGTTCAACTACTGACCCGCGATGCGCGCGGCGAGACGGTGATCGCCGCGATGATCCTTTTCTACCGCGGCGTCACGTAGAGCGCGACGATCTCGAGCAGCCGGTCGGCGGACACTGGCTTGTGGAGGTAGGCGACGGCGCCGAGCTGCTTGGCGTAGTCGGCCACGTCCTCCCTGGAGGTCAGGAACACGACCGGGATATCGCGCGTGGCGCTGTCGGCCTTGAGCGCGCGTACCAGCTCGTAACCGTCCATGTACGGCATGCTGACGTCGGCGATGATCAGGTCCGGGGCGGCCTCGAACACATGCCGCCCCGCGACGACCGCGTCTTCCGCGGTCACCACGTCGTAGCCCGCGTTCGACAAGTGCAGCTTCAGCAGCTCGAGCATGCTCTTGTCGTCGTCGATGACCAGGATTCTGGCCCTGGGCCTGGTGCGACGGGGCGCCATGGTTCGATCAAATCACGGACGCTGAAAGCGCGCAAGACACTAAAATAGCCGCGGCGGACCTCGAGCCGCCGCCCGATGAAGCGGATCTTCTACGGCTGGTACATGGTCGCCGCCGGCTGCGGCCTGCAGTTCCTGCAGTCGTCGCTGCTGATGCAGTCCTTCGGCGCGTACGTCGCGGTGCTGCGCGACGACCGCGGCTGGAGCAAGACCGCGCTGTCGGGCGCGGCGGCCCTGCACCAGATGGAAGCCGCGATCCTCGGCCCGGTGCTCGGCTGGATCATCGACCGCTTCGGCCCGCAGGGGCTGATCCGCGTCGGCGTGGTGGTGTTCGGCGTCGGGTTCATGCTGTTCAGCCAGGTCGAGACCCTGCTCGAGTTCTACGGCGCCTTCATCGTGATGGCGATCGGCTCTAGCTTCTGCGGCTTCTTCCCGGTCAACGTCGCGCTGATCCACTGGTTCGAGCGCTGGCGCGCCCGCGCGCTTTCCAGCCTTTCGCTCGGCCTCGCGCTCGGCGGCATTTTCGTCCCGGTGATCGCCTGGTCGCTCGCCGCCTTCGGCTGGCGCGCCACCGCGTTCGCCTCGGGCGTCGCCTATATCCTGGTCGGCCTGCCGCTCGCCTGGATCATCCGCCGCCGGCCCGAGGACCACGGCGAGACGATCGATGGCTTGCCTTCAAAAATCGAAACTGCGAGTGTTTCCGAGGGGAAAAGCGAACAGACCCGTGATTTCACCGCGCGCGAGGCGCTGCGCACGCCGGCGTTCTGGCTGATCTCGCTCGGCCACGGCTTCGCGCTGCTGGTGGTCCACGCGGTGAACGTGCACGCCATCACGCACATGAAAGAGGGCCTGGGCTACTCGGTCGCCCAGGCCGCGTTCGTGATCACGCTGATGACCGTCGGGCAGATGGGAGGCGTCGGCGTCGGCTGGCTGGTCGGCGACCGCTTCGAGAAGCGCCTGGTCGCCGCCACCTGCATGCTGATGCACATGACCGGGCTGCTGCTGCTCACCTATGCGGTCGCGCTGCCGATGCTCATCGCCTTCGCCGCGCTGCACGGCGTCGCCTGGGGCCTGCGCGGCCCGTTCATGCAGGCGATCCGCGCCGACTATTTCGGCCGCGCCGCGATCGGCATGATCCTCGGGCTGTCCTACCTGATCATCGTCGTCGGCCAGGTCGGCGGCCCGATGATCGCCGGCATCACGGCCGACGCGACCGGCGACTACCGCGCGGGCTTCACCATCCTCGCGCTGCTTGCCGGCACCGGCTCGTTTTTCTTCCTGCTGGCGAGGCGTCCGTCACGGCCGCTGCGCGCGCCAGGCGGGTAGCATTGGCGTACCTGATTCCAAGGAGCACAGCATGACCTCTCCCATCGAGTCCTCCGAGCAGTACCGGGAGCTGGCGCTGCGGATCTACGTGCAGCTGGCGGCCAACGTGTACTCCACCGGCACGCAGGGCAAGCCCGAGCCCAAGATCCTCGCCGCGTTCAGCTTCAGATGCGCCGAGGCCTTCGAGGCGGCCGAGGTCGAAACCGACCGCGCGAAGGCCCGCGCCGCAAGGGAAGCGAAGGAGAAGGTCGATCTCAACAAGATCGACATGTCGGGCATGTTTGCTGCCAACCTCGCCAAGAAATAATGACCGAAACCAGGGAGCAGCTCTTCGCCAGGCTCGAGGCCCTGGGCTTCGAGAAGGTGAGCGAGATGCGCAATCGCGGCATCCTCGACGGCGAGCCGGCGTGGGTCTACGAATGGCTCGAGGAGCGCGGCATCAAGCGGCTGGACGAGGCCAACAGCCTGCAGCGCGAGGCAGTCTACGCGGCCGAGCGCTCCGCCGCCGGCGCCGAGAAATCCGCGCGCTACGCGATGTTCGCCGCGCTCGCCGCCCTGGCGACCGTGGTCGCTTCGATCATTCCCGGCTGCATCGACCGCCTGCGGTAACCCTCGCCCCACACGCAAAGCAAGCTCATCACCGGCTTCAGGCTGCGGCCCACTTCGGTAAGCGCGTACTCGACGCGCAGCGGCGAGCTGTCGTAGACCTTGCGCGTGACGATGCCGTCGCGCTCGAGCTGGCGCAGCTGCGCCGTGAGCACCCGCTTGCTGATGCCCCCGGTGGCGCGCTGCAGCTCGTTGAAGCGCGCGATGCCCTCGAACAGGTTGTAGAGGATGAGGATTTTCCAGCGGCCGCCGATGACGCCCAACGCGGCGCTCACCGGGCACTCGAAAGGCTGCGTGCGCTTCATGGTGATCTGAAAGTAACCTGGTGACGTTCCGGTCCCTACTATACAACGGCGCGGGGGCGCCCTAGAGTGGCACGCATCCCAACTGGAGACTGAAATGATCGCATTGAACGTCAACGGCAAGCGCGTCGAGGTCGACGCCGAGGCCGACACGCCGCTGCTCTGGGTGCTGCGCGACTACCTCGACATGACCGGCACCAAGTTCGGCTGCGGCATGGCGCTGTGCGGCGCCTGCACGGTCCACATCGACGGCCAGCCGACGCGAAGCTGCGTGACGCCCGCCTCGGCGGTCGCGGGAAAGGGCATCACGACGATCGAAGCGATCGGCGCGACGAAGGCCGGCAAGGCGGTGCAGGACGCCTGGGTCGCGGAGAACGTGCCGCAGTGCGGCTACTGCCAGTCGGGCCAGGTGATGAGCGCCGCCGCGCTCCTCGCCTCGAAGAAGAACCCGGGCGACGCCGACATCGACAGCGCGATGTCCGGAAACATCTGCCGCTGCGCCACCTATCCGCGCATCCGCGCCGCCATCAAGCGCGCGGCAAGGGGACTGGCATGATCACCAACGTCAGCCGCAGGGATTTTTTCAAGGCCTCGGGTGCCCTCGTTCTCGCTATCTCCTTTCCTGGAAAAGTATTTTCCCAGACGCAGAATTCTTTCGCACCCAACGCATTTGTCAGGATCGGCTCCGACAACACCGTCACCGTGATCGTGAAGCACCTCGAGATGGGGCAAGGCACCTACACCGGGCTGCCGACGCTGGTCGCCGAGGAGCTCGACGCCGACTGGTCGCAGATCCGGGTCGAGGGCGCGCCCGCCGACGCGAGCCGCTACAACAACCTGTTCTGGGGCCAGGCGCAGGGCACCGGCGGCAGCACCGCGCTCGCCAATTCCTACGAGCAGCTGAGGAAGGCGGGCGCTGCCGCGCGCGCCATGCTGGTCGCCGCGGCTGCGCAGAAATGGGGCGTGCCTGCCTCGCAAATCACCGTTTCGAAAGGTGTGGTTCAACATCAGAAAGGCAGACTGACGTTCGGCGAGCTGGCGGCCGATGCCGCAAGCCAGCCGGTGCCGGCCGAAGTTGCGCTCAAGGACCCGAAGGACTTCGCCTACATCGGCAAGCCCGCGGCGCGCACCGACGCGCGCGCCAAGTCGAACGGCAGCGCGATGTTCACGCAGGACGTGAAGCTGCCGGGCATGCTCACCGCCGTGGTGCTGCATCCCGAGCGCTTCGGCGCGAAGCTCAAGAGCTTCGACGCCGCCAAGGCAAAAGCCGTCAAGGGCGTGGTCGATGTCGTCGCGTTCTCCACGCCGGCGACGAACGGCGTCGCAGTGCTCGCCCGGGACTACTGGAGCGCGAAGAAGGGCCGCGACGCGCTCAGCGCCGAGTGGGATGAAACGGGCGCCTTTCGCCTGGGGTCGGCCGAAATCATGGCCGAGTACAAGAAGCTCGCCGTCACCCAGGGCACCGTGGCGCGCAAGGACGGCGACGTCGAGCGCGCGCTCAAGGACGCGCCGAGGACGCTCGAGGCCGCCTACGAGTTCCCGTACCTCGCGCACGCCAGCATGGAGCCGATGAACTGCGTGGTGAAGCTCGACGCCAATAGGGAAAAGGCAGGCTGCGAGATCTGGAACGGCGAGCAGTTCCAGACCATCGACCAGGCGGTCGTGGCGAAGCTCCTCGGGCTCAAGCCCGAGCAGGTGAAGCTCAACATGCTCTACGCCGGCGGCAGCTTCGGCCGGCGCGCCAACCCGCAGTCCGACTTCGTGCTGGAAGCGGCGGCGATTGCAAAGGCGATCGACGCTCGCGCCCCGGTGAAGCTGGTCTGGGGGCGCGAGGACGACATGCGCGCGGGCTACTACCGGCCGATGTACTACCACTCGCTCGAAGCGGGCCTCGACGCGCGCGGCAGGCTGATCGCGTGGCGCCACAGCATCGTCGGCCAGTCGATCCTCGCCGGCACCGCGTTCGAACCGATGCTGGTGAAGAACGGCATCGACGCCACCTCGGTGGAAGGCGCAGCCACCCTGCCCTACGCGATCCCGAACCTCGCCGTCGACCTGCACTCGCCGAAGCTCGGCGTGCCGGTGCAGTGGTGGCGCTCGGTCGGCTCGACGCACACCGCCTTCGCCACCGAGTGCTTCCTCGACGAGGTCGCGCGCGCCACGAAGAGGGACCCGTTCCAGCTGCGCCGCGCGCTCCTCGGCAAGCACCCGCGCCACAAGGCGGCGCTCGAGCTCGCCGCGCAGAAGGCGGGCTGGGGCAAGCCCCCGGCGGAAGGACGCTCGCGCGGCATCGCGGTGCACGAGTCGTTCAATACCTTCGTCGCCCAGGTGGCGGAGATCTCGAGGAAGAAAGACGGCTCGCTCAGGCTCGAGCGCGTCGTTTGCGCGGTCGACTGCGGCGTCGCCGTCAACCCGAACATCATCGCCATGCAGATGGAGTCGGGCATCGGCTACGGCCTGTCCGCCGCGCTGACGGGCGCAATCACGCTGAAGGACGGCAGGGTCGAGCAGTCCAACTTCCACGACTACCCGGTGCTGCGCATCAACCAGATGCCGCGGGTTGAGGTCCACATCGTTGCCTCAAAGGAGAAACCGAGCGGGGTCGGCGAGCCCGCCACGCCGGTGATCGCGCCGGCGCTCGCGAACGCGATCCTCGCGCTCGGCGGCAAGCCGGTGCGGGCGCTGCCGCTATCGGCCCAGGGAATTACCTTTTCTTGAAGAAGTTCCGGCGCGGGGCCGCGGGCGGCACCGGGCGCTCGTCCTTGTGCCGGAAGCTGATGCGGCCGCGGGTCAGGTCGTAGGGCGAGATCTCGAGCGAGACCTTGTCGCCGGCGAGGATGCGGATGCGGTGCTTGCGCACCTTGCCCGAGGCATAGGCGAGCACCTTCGCGCCGTTCTCCATCTCGACGCGGAACTGGGTGTTGGGAAGCACTTCCTGCACGACGCCGTCCATGGTGAGCATGTCTTCTTTAGCCATGCAGTCAGTATGAGGCTTGCGCCGGCCTGCGTCAGGCGCGAAAGACCTTTATTCCCCGAGGTCGAACGATTCGTTGGCTTTTGGGTCCAAATATGTGATACATCAATGAGTAAGCCACACGGAGCCCAGGCTCACCGGCAAATCCCTGCTGATCCCTCGCTTCGCTGTCCTTCAGAAGGGGATCGGTATGCAGGCAGGCAAGGAGGCATTCAGGGCGCGGCGCTCCGCGGCCTGGACCCGGGAGCGCGTCTGCAACCTCAGCAAGCAGGAAATCCAGCAGCTGCGCGCCAACGCTGGAGACCTGGGCGAGCAGGACGTGGTTGCGCTGTGCGATGAAGCGCTTCGTTCTCTGCCCAAGGGCGGCGGCAAGCGCGACGCCGAATCAGCGAAGAATGCGAAGGGACGCCGCCGGCTGATCTCGCGCGGCAAGGCCTTCGAAGCGCGCGGCGTGCACCTCGATGACGCGCGCGGCAGCTGGGGCGGCGTGCGCGGCTCCGACGGCGTGGTGGTCATGAGCCTGTGGGCGGATGAGGTCAAGTCGCGCGACGGCGCGTGCAACTATCTGCTGTGGGCGCCGAACGTGGACGGCGCGCGTCCCTGGTCGGACACGCCTTCGGGCCAGGAGCGGCTGAAGCACTGCCAGCTCGCCCTCGCGGGCGCCGGCGCCGAAGGGCTCCTCGTCTTCGGCGAGCGCCTCGACGGTCACCTGCCGGAGGAAAGGGCGCGCAGCGTGCACGGCGTCGACCCGGAGACGGTGCTGCGCTTCAAGGTCGAGAAGCAGGGCGACGAATACTGGGCAGTCTGGGGAAAGAAGATCTAGGGGAACCGATGGCTCCGCCAATGCTCGAGAGAAGGCAATACAAGATCGGCAAGTACGACATCGTGGCGCAGCCGGCGAACGGCTCGATGCACATGCTGCGCTACACCGTGATGCTGGAGGGCAGGCGGCTCGGCGCGCTGCTCAGCGTGCCGACCGAATCGGACTGCCGCTTCCTGGAAGCTCCGCCGGCGGTGCCGCCGCTGAAGATTTTCTCGGTGACCTACCGCCCGGGCCGGCCGAAGAAGGGCGCGCCGCGGCCCGGCGGCGCCGAGCCCGAGCACGGCCCGACCATCCCCTGGTCGATCAAGGGGCAGCGCTACTAGATCGTCTTGATGTTCGAGGCGGCCGGGCCTTTGGGCCCCTCGACCACGTCGAAGGACACCGCCTGGTTTTCCTTCAGCGATTTGTAGCCGGCCATCTGGATATTGCTGTGATGGGCGAACAGGTCCTTGCCGCCGTCGTCAGGCGTGATGAACCCGAAACC
>Ga0209161_10003022_pt1 | contig 13638 bp, 10 predicted proteins | sample GraSoiAngelo_155_FD_186169 | JGI IMG/M metagenome (GOLD analysis project Ga0209161, IMG submission 186169) | Grasslands soil microbial communities from the Angelo Coastal Reserve, California, USA - 14_1009_13_30cm (SPAdes) (version 2) | ecosystem: Environmental > Terrestrial > Soil > Grasslands...
GGTCTCCCGCCTCGTGACGCAGGTGGCCGCCGCGCTCGATGCCGCCCATGCCGCTGGCGTCATCCACTGCGATCTCAAGCCGGCGAACGTGGTCCTCGATCCGTCGGGGATCGCGAAGCTCACGGACTTCGGGATCGCTCGCGCCGCACGCGACCCTGCGGAACAGGAGCTCCTGGGCACCGCGCGATACATCGCGCCGGAGCGCGTGGAGGGCGGCGCGGTCACGGCGCGGACCGACGTCTACGGCCTTGGTCTCCTCGCGTACGAGCTTCTCGCTGGCCAGCCGGCTTTCGATGGTGGCAGCGACGCCGAGCTCGTCCGCAAACGGCTTCTCGGTCCGCCCCCATCACTTCGGCATCGTCGCCTCGGCGTCGATGGGCGCGCCGACACGGTGATCTCACGCGCGCTCGCAGTGGCTCCCGAGCGTCGCTACGCGAGCGCGGGTGCGTTCGCTCGAGCCTTCGCCGAGGCGACCGACAGCGGCGGCGATCACACCTCGGTCCTTGCGGCAGCACCGGTCCCGCGCGCGCTGCGTCGGCTGAATCTTCCGCGTCTCGACAGCGCGGTCGCCCTGCTCGCGCTGCTCGCGATCCTCCTGGCGACGGTGCTCTTCTTCGCGTCCTTCCCGAAGGGGCTTCCTGCTGTCGGTCAGCCCGCCGCGTCGGCCGGGGCGCCGGCGCACACCACGCCGAACGTCGTCGGACAACGCCTCTCGAGTGGGGTCGACGCGCTGCTCGCGGCCGGCTACAAGGGCGTGCGCTGGGACGTCGCGCAAGGCTCGGGTGGCGCCGCCTGCACCGTCGCAAGGCAGGATCCAGCCGCCGGGACGGCCATCACCGCCAACCAGACCGCGACGTTGTATTACGTCGCCGGAAAGGACTGCTCGAAGAAGGGGGATTAGTCCTGGCGGGACGCACCGCCGCGCGCAGCGACGTTGGCCGCGCGCGGGACCAGAACGAGGATCGCTACGTCGTTCGCGAGGACCGCCGCGCGACGCTGCTCGCCGTCGCGGACGGCGTCGGCGGCGAGGCCGGCGGCGAGACCGCGAGTGCGGCCGCGATCGAGACGCTCACCACGCGGTTCTTCGCAGCATCCGCGGAGCTCTCGCGCGCGGATGCGCTGGCCGCGGCGATGCGCGAGGCGAACGACGCGGTGCTGACCGCTGCGGGCGCGAGCGGTCAGAAGGGAGCGGCCTCGACGCTGGTCGCGGCCGCGGTCGCCAAGGGCGAGGCCGTCGTGGCCAACCTCGGCGACAGCCGCGCGTATCTCGTGCACAAGGGCGCGATCCGCCGTCTCACGACCGATCACACGGGGCCGTTCCCGAGCTCGGTGACGCGCTTCGTGGGCGACCCCCGCGGCGCTCAACCGGATGTATTCGTCGAGAGCCTCGAGCCCGGCGATCGGCTGGTGCTGTGCTCCGACGGCTTGACGCGTCACCTCGCCGACCAGGACATCGCCGTTCGTGCGAAAGGCTCCGATCTCAAGAAGGACGTCGACGCGCTCGTGGACCTCGCGAACGAACGAGGCGGTCAGGACAACATCACCGTGGTCCTCTACGCGGTGCCCTCACGGTTCGAGCTGGGAGACCTCCGGCACGCGCTCATCAGCGTGATCCTCGCGATCCTGGTGCTCGTCGTGATCGCTGGCGCGGTCGCGGCGCTGATCATCGCAAGCGGCGCGGTGGTGATGACGCGCTAGGCAAGAGTCGCGCGAGTGTTTTCGGCGCGACGATGAAGAACACGATCGCCGCCCCACCCGCGACCGCGAGCGACAGAGCGAGGCGACCAAAGAGCATGGTCGGGCTGAACGAGGAGCCGATCTGCGGATTGCACACGAATGTCGGATAGAACTGGCAATCGTAGGTCCAGGTCGGAAGGATGAAGAACATTCCGGCCTGCGCTCCAGGGAACGGCTGCCCCGAGACGAACGGGTAGAAGTAGGCGAAGGCGGCGACCGCGACCGCGAGATATCCGACCACGATCCGCTCGCGCCCTCGCTCCCACCAGTAGACGAGCCCGGCCGACAGCGCCAGCAGATAGAACGGCAACACCGTGAAGAAGTGGTAGAAGAAGAGGACTCTGCCGATCGGGATCCACGCCACGTACTGCACGAGCGCGGCGAACACGACGAAACCGAGACCGAGCGAGCGCGCCCGTACCGCCGCGATCGTGCACCAGGCGAACGCGACGATCCCGCCCCAGAAGAGCACGACGTTGCCGGCGTCGTAGATGTACCCGTTCTCGCCGTCGCTGGCCTGACCGAGGTACCAGTAGACCGGCTTCAGCACGAGCGGCCAGCTCCACCAGGGCGATCCGGCGGGGTGCGGCGCGGTCAGCCCGGAGTGGTACCAGTACATCTGCTGGGTGAGCTCGACGATGTTCCAGCCGTACGGGATGGTCGGCCCCCCGTACCACGGGAGATAGCTGCCGAGATAGATCGCCGTCGGGATGATCGCGAACGATGCGAAAAGCAGCGCGGCATTCCGACCGCGGCCGGCGAGCAGATCGAGCGGTCCCCCGGTACCGGGTCGGCCGCGCTCGTACGCCCACGCAGTGACCGCGATCGTCGCCAGCGCGAGTCCGGCGATCGCGTAGAACGCGGCCCACTTTGCGGCCGCGGCGAGCCCGAACAGGAGGCCCGCGATCAGGATGTCGCGCACCGCCGAACCTCGGGGACGATACGCGGCAACGACGAAATACCACCCCGCGACGATGAGCGCGCCGACGTAGATGTCGTTCATCCCGATCCTCGCCTGGGCGTACATCGAGCTCTCTGCGAGGACGACGACGCCGACGAGCGCGGGGAGGATCGCCGAGGCGAAGAGCCGTCGCGCGAGCAGTACAAGGAAGAAGGCCAGCATGGCGGCGAAGAGAACGCCCGGCAGGCGCCACGCGAGCGCATTGCGCCCGGTCTCTACCAGGTCCGCCCCGGCCGGGCCAGCGACGACGAGCTTGTCTGCCTCGCCGTCGACGCCGAGGAACCGACCGGTCACGCCGATCGACGCGAAGGCGGATCCGCCGCGCGGCTCGATGACGACGAGCTGACCCCCCGCGAGCGCGTAGACGAACTGCGTCCGCGGCACGCTCGCGAGCGCCGTGGCCGCAGCGACCGTGCCCGTGCGCGCGTTCGACAGGCGGACCTGGTCGTGCCCGCCGGTCTCGAGGTCCCAGGTATCGACTACCGGCGCATCGGCGCGGGCGACGAAGATCCGGTCGGACGAGAGCGACGGCGCGACGAACGCGATCGCGGTGCCGATCTGACCCCCGGTCAACGCGCGCTTCTCCGTCAGAGTGTCGCTGGCGATCTCGTGCACGACGCCCTGCGGGTCCAGGGCGAAGATCTCGCTTCCGTCCGGTTTCTCGGTCAGCGCAACAGTCGGCTGAACGATCACCTGCGGCGTCGCGTCGAGCGATGGATACACGGCGATGCCCTGCGCGCCGCCGACGACGACCTGGTCGCCCGCGACGGATAGCGATGTCGCACCGGCGAACGGCAGGGTCACTTGCTGGATGGGCGTATTGCTCGGCACCTCGGCGAACGGGACCACGGCGAGCGTCGTATCGGTCATCGCGATCACGTGATCGCCCCGGATCGCGAGCGCACGTGCCGGTACCCCGAGAGCTCGACCTCGAGGGCTCCCGCCTCGCGCCTGAACGACAACTTCGAAGTCATTGGTGACGTACGCGCGCGTCCCATCGTTCGAGACCACAAAGGCGGTCGGCGCGCCCTGCGGGAGCGCGGGCTCGTGACCGACCACGCGATCGTCGCCGAGCGCGAGTATCCCGAGCGCCATGATCTCTTTCGCGAGATGCGGGTGCGTCCACTCGTAGGGCTCTCGCTGTGCGAGGAGCTCGAACGCCGTGCGCGCGTGATAGACCTCGTCGAAGTACATCTCCCGCGGCCAATCGAGGCGATAGCCGCGCGTGACCAGGACGGCGAGCGCGACGAGGAACGCGATGGTGAGATCCCGTCGCGTGGGAAGCCTCCCCGGTCCGAGTCCGGCGGGCAGCGTCCACGAGGCACGGGGGGCGAGTGGCACGCGCACAGCCCAGGTCGCGTCCGCCTCGAGGCGTGCGTCCGAGCGCACGAGCCGCCAGACGAGATACGCCGCCGCGCCGATCATCAACAGCGCGATCGCGATCTGCCCAGCGCGCGAGAAGAGCGTCGCTTCGACGAACGCGGGAACGCGGAGATCGACGTACTGCTGATAGCGGGTGAACGCGAAGTAGAGCGAGAGCGCGAAGGCGACGGCGAGGACCGCATACGGAACGAACGCACGGGCGCGCGCCGCCGCGAAGGGCAGCGCTAACGCGAACGCCGGAAAGAGGTAGCGCTCGTGCGCTCGCGTGGGAAGGAAATAGAACGCCATGGCGGCGAACGCGCCGCACGCGAGAAGGATCGCGGTGTCACGCCGCCACCAGAGCGGGATGCACGCGGCGATGAGGCCGGCAACGAGCGCGAGCGCTCCGAAGACGACGAGCGCGCCGTCGGGCTGCCAGAAGTCGTAGAAGATCGACCACGGATTGAAGGCGTAGAGCGAGGTGTAGGGATAGGTCTCCGCCGCGCTCCGCACCAAGGCGAAGATCTCGCCGACGATGCGCGTCGGATCCGGTCCCCAGAACGGGATGCTCACGACATACGCGGTGGCCGCAGCCGCGCCGACGGCCTGCGCACTAGGACGCCAGCGGGCCTCGCGGACGAACTCGATCAGCGCGGCCGCGACCACGATGAAGAGCGCGACGCCGAACTGCGGCTTCACGAGCGCGGCGATCGCGCCGAGGACGCCGGCAAGCCACCACCGCCGCGCTCCCGCCGCAAGGAGCGACCCGAGGACCGGGACGGTGCCGATCGCGTCGACCTGCCCCCAGTAGGGACCGGCGAAGATCGGGCCGGGCTGCAGCATCCAGATCGCGGCCGCGGCGATGCCGTAGGCGCGGCCGGCGAACGACCAGAGCAGGCGCGCGGCAAGCAGCGCGATGGCGATGTCCGCCGGGACGCTGATCGCCTTGATCGCGAGTCGCAGCGGCTCGCCGTCGAGGAACGCGCCAAGCAGCCAGAGCACGTACAGGAACGCAGGCGGGTAGTCGCTGAAGTAACCCGGCTCGTAGAAGCGGCCCGGCCCGACCGAGGCGAGACGCTCCGCCCACGCCTCGAAGGTTCCGACGTCCGTCGGGAACCCCTGTGCCCGCGCGACCGCCAGGCGGAGCAAGACCCCGAGGGCGATGACGCCCGCGAGCAACAGACGCGCGCGCCGTTCCGCTCGTCCAGCGTCGTCGGTCATTGCCAGTAATCGAACCTGGTGATGGCAATGGTGGCGTAGAGGTTCATCGCCAGCGACACCGCGATCGCGAGCGCAAAGATGAGGGTCGGCCGGCGACGCCACACGCCCGCGAAGAGGCCATCCCCGCCCAGACTCAACGCGACAAGGAACGGTTGGGCGTCGATGGAGAACCGATAGCCGAATTGCTGGAAACCCACGGTGCCGTGAAAGAGGTCGGGAAGGAGGGCGAGGAGAGAGGCCGCGGCCGTCGCCGCAACCGCCCCGTCGCGGCGGATCCCGCGAAGTCCGGCGAACGCCCAGAGGAACGCCGGTGTCGTGAGGAAGAGGCTCATGCCGACAAAACGCGGCCGCAAGAAGAACGGCGTGCCAGCGACGAGATCCGGCGGCGCGATGAAGATCGCGTACAGCTGACGCGGGAGGTAGAGCGGCGAGAAGAGGCCGTGGCTGAAGAAGATGTCACCTTCGGCCAGTCGCGCGTATCCCGCATCGAGCGGCGTCCCCCAGCGGAGCCAGTCATAGGCCACGTACACGATTGCGAACGGGAGCCCGCCTCCGATCACACCGAGAAGCGCGCGTCGATAGGGAATAGCGCGGCGCCGTGCATCGAGCAGCGCGAGCGCCGGAAAGCACGCGGCCACCGGCAAGCGCGCGAGGGCGCTCACGCCGATGAGGGCTCCGACCGCCCAGGGAGCGCCACCTTTCGCAGCGACGGCGAACGCAGCGGAGAGGAACAGCATCGCGGCCGCGTGGGCCGCATACCACGCGCGCCCATCCACGCTCGAGAAGAAGAGCGTCGTTCCGAACGCGGAGAGCAGCACACCCGCGACCGCGTACGCGCGCGGCGCACCGTACGCGCGAAGTCCAAGATAGAGAATTCCCGCCGACACGCCGCCGGCGATGCGCGACGCGATCACCTGCGCGGCCGCAGTCGACGCGAACGGCACGATGGGAAGCGCGAGGATCGCCGGGAGCGGCGGGTATGCGACGCAGAAGCGTCCCTCGCCACACGAAAGAAGCTCATTGAGCCACGACGGCGCCTGATCCAACCACCAGCGTCCCTCGCCCAACGCGGACGCGAGGCGCCCGTAGTAGTCGTAGTCGGTCGTGAGGCCGATGCCCGCGCCGATGTATGCGGCGGCCGCGATCGCGGCGACGGCGATCGCGACCGCGCGGTCCGAGAGCCTCATACCGAGAGCACCACGCTACCGCTACGCGAGCGTCGCGGTACGCTTTCGCCCCTGTGCCCGCACGGCTCGCGAGCCTGTCTTTCTTCTTTCCCGCCTTGAACGAAGAAGCTCACGTGCGTGCGATCGTCGATGAGGCTCTCGCCGTGCTGCCACGATTCGCGGAGGACCTCGAAGTCACCGTCGTTGACGACGGCAGCACAGACCGCACCGGTGCCATCGCCGACGAAGCCGCGGCGCGCGACCCGCGCGTCCGCGTGATCCATCACGGGAGGCGCCGCGGATACGGCGGCGCGATCCGGTCCGGCCTGCTCGCGGCGAAAGACGATTGGATCTTCTACACCGACGGCGATCGCCAGTTCGCGCTCGAGGATCTCGGCAGGCTGATCGAGGCATCCGGCGACGCTGACGCGGTCGTGGGATACCGGATCAAGCGCGCCGACCCCGTGCGCCGCCGCTTCGTCGCGTGGGTGTACAACCGGCTCATCCGCCTGCTCTTCGGCGGCGGGTGGCGCGACGTCGACTGCGCGTTCAAGCTTTTTCGGCGCGACGTGTTCGCACGCGTCCCGCTCGCGCGCGTCCGGTCCAACGGGGCCTTCTTCTCGCCCGAGCTCCTGATCACGCTGAGGCACAGCGGGATGCGCATCCGTCAGGTGGGCGTCCGGCATTTCCCACGCACCGCCGGGGAGGAGAAAGGCGCGACGCCACGAGTCGTAGCTCGCGCGATCCGCGATCTCTTCGTGCTCCGAGCCCGCTTCTGGTCGGGACGAGCGAGCTGAGCCTCAGCTCTGCTGCGGCGGCTGCTGCTCGTCAGGCAACGATTCGATGAACTGCTTGAAGATGGCGAGCTCCGAATCATCGTTCGATTCCGCCGTGATCGCGGAGCGGTCGAGAACGCTCTCGGCGACGAGGATGCGGGCCGAGCAGCGGACGGCGAGCGCGATCGCATCCGACGGGCGGCAATCGACCTCGATCTCACGATCCTTGAGCTGCAGGAACACGCTGCCGTGGAAGACGCCGCCGCCCTGATCGTCGGCGACGAGATCCTTGACGACGACCCGCGTCACCTCGGCGCCCACCTTGCCGAGCATGTCGACCATCAGGTCGTGCGTCAGCGGCCGCTCGCTCGTGATGCCCGCTATCCGTGTCGCGATGCTGTAGGCCTGGTCGGGGCCGATCCAGATCGGGAGAAGGCGGCGGACGCCTTGCGCTTGAAGCAGAACGACGTGTTGATTCGTGAGCACGTGGACGCGGACCGACTCCACCGTGCACGGCACGAGCATCATCACAAGCCTACCCCGTATAAGCGGCCGCAAGGGGTGTGCCTGAGCCGTTGTTCCTCAAGCGAAACGAGTTCGACTCGCTTGCGAGCGCCGGAAAAGGAACAGCAGCGCGACGCCGCCGAAGAATCCGAAGAGGTGAGCGAAGTATGCGATGTTCTCGGTCGCCTGGTGCGCGGTGAAGCGCAGCTCCGCGAGCGCGTCGATGATCTGGAGCAGGATGAACGAACCGATCACGATGAGCGCCGGCAGCTGCACGATGGTGATGAAGATCCCGAGGAAGATCAAAGTCGAGATGCGCGCACCCGGAAACATCACGAGATACGCGCCGAGCACGCCTGCGATCGCGCCGGACGCTCCGACCATCGACTCGGGCTGCACGAGACCCTGGCCGATCGCGGCGACGATGCCGCAGAGCACATAGAAGACGAGATAGGGGCCGCTGCCCAGCCGGTCCTCGACGTTGTCGCCGAAGATCCAGAGATAGAGCATGTTGCCGATGATGTGAAGCCAGCCGCCGTGAAGGAACATGTGCGTGAAGAGCGGTGCGACCGTCGCGAGGGAGATGTTGCCGCCCGCGATCGCGCGCACAAAATCGCTCCAGTCGAACGCGTAGCGGTCGTAGAACGCCGAGACCGCCGCTGGGTTTCGGATCAGCGTGAGCGTGTAGATGAAGACGGCGACGTTGGCGGCGATCAGGAGGCGGTTGACGACCGGCGCGTGCGTGGTCGGGTTCGCGTCGCGGAGCGGGATCACGTCTTGAGCTCGGTTGCGACGACCTTCGAGCCGTGGAGGGTGTAGATCGTGCGCGAGCCCTCCGACACGTAGAAGCCGGTCGGCTCGGGAAGGTTCGCTGGCACGGCGAAGCGGGCAACCTCGTTGCCGTCGCGCGTCATCTGGATGACGAGCCGGGCCGCCGAGTCGAGCAGGTAGATGTTGCGCTGCGAGTCGATGGCCTGGATCGCGACCGGTTTCGCGGCCGCGCCGGTCCACTTCGCCTGGAAGTCGACGCGGGTCGCCGTGAACGAGGTCGTGAGCCGGCGGTAGCGCAGGATCTCGCCCGACGTCGTCACGAGCCAGATATCGGCGTCGATGGCCAGTGACCTCGCGGTTCCAGCGGGGAGTAGGTCGGTGAGATAGCTCTGGGCGATGCCGAAGTTCACCCCGTCGCGCGACTCATGCTTCCAGACCTGGCCCGAGGTCGCGTCGAGCACGTAGAGATTCGAGAGGAAGACCTGAAAGGCATCGACTGTTTTCCACTTTTCCGCGTCGTCCGGCGTGACCTCCTCGACCTTGTCGCCTTGGGCGCGGAAGATCCGCTTCGTGTCGTCGATCGAATAGAGGACCTCACCTTGCGCGGCGACCAGGCGCGACGAGCCGCTTTGATCGCCTTTGGCGAGCACGGTGCCAACCTGAGTCGGATCGCCGAAGACGCGCCAGAGGCGGCCTCCAGCGGGATCGGCGACGTAGAGGCCATTGACGTTTCCGATGATCGCGGTCGGCTTTGAAGCGGAGGCGATCGGCTTGCCGTCGGGCCCGGTAACGTGCGCGAGGTCGACGACGACCCCGGTGACACGATCGTCGAGAGCCGCGTATTGAGCGTGTAGTGCCGCGACCTTCGCCGGATCCGCGGCGGGCGAACGCGACGCCTGCTCGAGCGCGACATTCGCCTCGTCGAGCTTTTGACGGGCAGACACGTTGTCGGGCGGTTTTCGGTCGGCAAAGCGCTGCGCCGCGCTCAGCGCGCTCTCGACGTTCAGGATCGCGAGCTGGTAATCGCCGGCGACGCGATTCGCGGCGTAATCGCGATAGGCGAGCCCGCCGATGACTCCCGCGACGAGGAGCAGACCGACCGCGAGGAACGACGCCGCGCGGCGCTGCCGCCGCGATCGGTCGCGCGCGGAATCCGGCCGCCTCGGCAGCGCCGGCGCGCGCCGCGGCATGAGCTCGAAGCCGACCGCGACGGTCTTGCCGACAGCCTTCGTCGCGGGGGCTGCGGCATGGGTGATCGCTTCGGCGATGTGCGGACGGTGACGCCACATCGCGTCGACCCGCGACCGGATCGTGTCGGCGATGACGACCTCCGTCGGCTCGACCGTGACCTCGGGCTCGGCCGTTACTCGCGCGGCGGCCGACGTGCTCGCGCTGATCTCGATGAAGAGCGCGGCGACGCTGCCGGTGACCCCGTCGGCGACCGCGCGGTTGTGGACGTGCTCGGCGGCGGCCCGAGGATGGAGCGTCACCGCGGCGTTCTTGAGCGCCTCCGCGCCGAGACCTTCCACGAGTGCGCCGGCCGCGAGGATGAGGGTGTCACCGGGCTCGACACTTTGACGCCACACGTCGGGCAGCACGTCGGCAACCCCTCCGAGCGATGCCGCCTCCCGCGTCGTCGTTCGGTGCACGAAGTCCGCAAGCTCGCCGGGCTCTTCGCCAGGCAGGAACAGTCGCGCGCGCCGAACGAGAAAGACCTGAGCGGTACCGATCCGCGCGGCGTACAGCTCGTTGTTGACCACCACCGCGCACGCGCAATGAAGCGCGATCCGACCGCGCTGGTCACGCAGCCGCTGCGCCGCGCGACGGTTCGCTTGCCGCAGGGCTTTGCGCAGCGAGACTTCGATGCCAGCCGAGAGGTCGTAGTAGTACTCCTGCCGCGCGAGATCTGCGACCTCGCGCGCGAGATCGGCCGCGGCATTCGTCCCGTGCTGGCGCGCGACCTCGCAGAGGAAATAAAAACGCCCCTTCGTGCGCAGCGTCGCACCCAAGGTCGGCTCGCTGGCGAGGATGACGTCGGGAGCCCCGGGGCGAACGTCCGCGGTGCTCCCCAGCTTCGTGACGAAGCTCGCTTGCCGCATCCCGGGCGAGTCTACGGAGCGGAACGGCCGGCGGGCACCGAGCGAATCTTCGCGATCCCGCTCCGAGGCGCGGCCTTCACGATCGCGTCCACGAGCTCTCGCTCGCGAAGCCGAATCTCCGTCGCCCAGTGAACGGTCGGCACCGCCACGACCAGAGTGCCGTCATCGACACGCAGCGCGGTCGTGCGTATCGCGTCGGGCCCGATCACCCGCGATGCGGCTCCGTGCCACGCGCGGACGGCGTCCGCGCGCGCGACGTCCGTGTCGAGGCGCAGCGCGCGAAAGGCGCGCGCGAGCGCCGCAGACAGAGGCCTCATTCGGCCAATGCGGGCCTCAACCCTGACGTGCCACTGGCACGATCCTCGCGCGCTCTCTGAGCGACGCGGGAATGCTCGTCTCGACCGCTGCGGTCAGGAACGCCTGGGCGTCGGGTGGCAGCGCGCGGCAGAAGGCCTCGCGACGCGTGGCATCGAGCTCCGAGAGCACATCGTCCAGGAGAAAGATCGGCGTTTCGCCGGAGCGGGCACGGATCCACTCCGCCTCGGCGAGCTTGAGCGCGAGGACCGCAGAGCGCTGTTCACCGCGTGAGGCGAACGTCGGGAGAGGCCGCTCGCCGACCGCGACAGCGAGGTCGTCGCGATGCGGCCCGACGAGCGTCGCGCCCTGCCAGCGCTCGCGGTCGCGCTTCTCGATGATGAGCCGGCGGTATTCCTCGGCGCGCTCTTCGATGGTCGAGGCGTGCGCCTGGCCGACGTAAGCGACATCGGGTGCAGGCTCGGCGGCGATCGCTGTGGCCGCCACGCGGAAGGATGGCCGCAGCTCGCGGACCGCGGTCTCGCGGCGCAGCGAGATCGCCACGGAAAGCCGCACCAGCTCGCTATCCCAGAACGCGAGCTCGCTCTCAGGGATGGCGACCTCGCCGTCGACGCCGGCGCGCAGCAAGGCGTTCCGCTGCTGGAGCACGCCGGCGTACGCACGCGTGTCGGCGCGGTGAGCACGATCGACCTGCGCGACCATCGCGTCGAGATAGCGGCGGCGCGCCGATGGCGCCGAGGCGAGGAGCTCGGTGTCTTCGGGAAAGAACGCAACGACGGTGAACGTGCCGATGGTGTCGTCCGCCCGCCGCGGCGCTCCGTCGGCCGTATAGCGCCGCGGCTTGCGCCGTGCCCCCGCCGCCGGCGCGAACAACATCACCTCGAGACGCGCCGTCCCCTCCGGTCGCTCGATATCCGTCGCGGCCCGCGCGAAGGCGGCGCCCCAGCGGATAAGCTCCGCATCGTCGCTCGCGCGCGCCGAGTCGCCGCGCGCCAGCAGGTGGATCCCCTCGAGCAGGTTCGTCTTTCCGGCGCCGTTCGGTCCGACGAAGGCCGTCACGCCCTCGGCGAAGGTCATCCGAACGCGCGAGTAGCTGCGGAAATCTTCGAGCGCGAGAGCGCTGACGCGCACGCCGCTCAGGCCGGGATGCGGAGCGGCATCACCACATGTAGGTAGCTGTCGTCGCCAACGATGCGAACGACTCCCGGTGCCAGTGGGCCGCCGAGCTCGAGCGCGATCTCGGCCGCCGACAGGCTCTGGAGGGCGTCGGAGACGAAGCGGGAGTTGAAGGCGATCGTCGTCGGTTGACCTTCGACCGTCGCGTCGACACGACCGGTGTTGTCGCCGACCTCGGCCGCGTTGGCCGTGATCACCAGCGGCGGGTCATTCGACGGATCGACCTGGAAGCGGAGCATGTTCGCCGCGTCGCGGGCGAAGTAGGAGGCGAGACGCGTGGCCTTCAGGAGCTCTTCGCGCTGGGCAAGGACCTTCGTCGCGAAGCTCGACGGGATGACCTGCCGGTAGTTCGGGAACTGGCCCTCGATGATCCGGGAGACCAGGTCTGCCTCCTCGGTGTGAAAGATCACCTGGCTCTTGTTAGGAGTGATGAGGACGTCGACCGTCGCGTCGTCGCTCTCCTGCAGGATGCGCGCGACCTCGAAGAGGCTCTTTGCGGGAATGATCACCTCGATCGGTGGATCGACACGCTCGAGGAGACGCGCGTGCCGCACGGAGAGACGGTACGGGTCGGCCGCAGCCATCGTGACCATCTCGCCCGAGAACGTGGTCAGGACCCCGGTGAGCACGGGACGGCTGTCGTCGGTGGCGGCGACGAAGGCGACCTCGTTGATCATCCGCTTGAGCGTCGACTGACCTATTCGGGTGGTCGGGCGCTCAGGGATTTGGGGAATGATCGGGAACTCCTCGGCATCCATGCCCTTGATGTTGGCCTCGTACGGACCCGATTTGATGTGCACGGTCTTCGTGCGAACGTTGAGCGAGAGCTCGACCGACCCAGGCGGCAATGAGTTCACGAAGTCGATGAAGAGCTTTGCCGGGACGGTGATCGCGCCCTCGTCCTCGACCTTCGCTGGAACCCAGCAGTTGATCCCGACCTCGAGGTTCGTCGCAGTCAGACGGAGGCGGCCGGCGTCCGTGCGCAAGAGGACGTTCCCGAGGATCGGGAGGCTGCCTCTCGTCGAGACCCCCCGTCCGGCGATCCCAAGACCATGCGAGAGGTTCTCTTGTAAACAAACGACCTTCACGCAACCCTCCCCGTCGTGCTCGCTAATAGATCAATACAACCAGTAGTGCCCGTAGTCGTGGTGTGGACTATGGGGTCCGCCCCACGGTTTGTGCTCGACGCCGTTCTGGACAGACGGTGGATGCCCTGGGGACGTCCGTGGAACCGAGCCACCGCCTTATCTCTCGACCCGACACGCGTAGGCGAAGTGAACACGCAAATCGCACATCTGTCCACAAATTAGGCTTCTTATCCACAGGCGAGAACGCCTTATCCACACTTTTCTCGTTGCAGGCCCGGGTGCCCAGGCCCGCTTACGTGGCGGACTGGCCTCGCCGCGGCCCTTAGCGACGCTGACGCGGCGCCCGGCTAGTCGGTGTAGAGCATCTCTCGAAGGGCCCCCACATCACGGCGGAACTCGTCGTTCTCGGCCATCTCGCGCTCGATCTTCTCGCAGCCATGTAACACCGTCGAGTGGTCACGA
>Ga0209161_10003024_pt1 | contig 13635 bp, 17 predicted proteins | sample GraSoiAngelo_155_FD_186169 | JGI IMG/M metagenome (GOLD analysis project Ga0209161, IMG submission 186169) | Grasslands soil microbial communities from the Angelo Coastal Reserve, California, USA - 14_1009_13_30cm (SPAdes) (version 2) | ecosystem: Environmental > Terrestrial > Soil > Grasslands...
GCGGTCGAGCTGCGCCTCAGGGAGCGGAAACGTGCCCTCGAGCTCGATCGGGTTCTGCGTCGCGATGACAACGAACGGGTCCGGGAGCGCGTGCGTCGTCTCGTCGACGGTGACCTGTCGCTCCTGCATCGCTTCGAGGAGGCTCGACTGCGCGCGGGGCGTGGCGCGGTTGATCTCGTCGACGAGGACGACGTTCGCGGCGAGCGGCCCAGGGCGATACTCGAAGCGCTGGGTGCGCTGGTCGTAGATCGAGACGCCCGTGATGTCGCTCGGAACGAGATCCGGCGTGCACTGCACGCGCCGGAACGCGAGGTCGAGCGAACGCGCGACCGAGCGCGCGAGCATCGTCTTCCCCACTCCCGGTACGTCGTCCAACAGCACGTGGCCCTCTACCAGCAGCGCCGCGAGCAGCTGCTCCGTCGCCCGCGGCTTGCCGACCACCACATGCGCCACCTGCTCCACGAGCCGCCCGGCCGCCTCGCGAACCGTCAACGCCATGTCCGAAGCCTACCGAGCGCACCGTCCGCGAGCCCGCCGCGTCCTGTCCCCGGCCTGGGGTACTGGCGAGGCCGCGGGTGGCACGGCGAATGGGGTCTCTCGCGCCGCGCGGGCCCCAGGACCCGTCCAGGACGAGCAGCGCCCGGCCTGATGGTGCTGGACGGGCAGGGTGCGCGAAGCGAGAGACCCCTTGAGCCGGGACAGGACCCGCGGCCGCAGCAAGCCGTTCTTAGGCGGCCTCGAGGGAGCGGACGGTCGATTCGCGGCGAGGCTGCGCGCCTCGGATGGCGCTGGCCGCGGCGAGCGCGAGCGCAAGGCTGACGAAGGCGGCGAGTCCATGGAGAGCAAGCACGATCGGATCGCTCTCGCGCAATGAGATCGGGGTGAACGAGCGCTCGAGGAAGAACACGAGCGAGAGGGCGATGAGCGCGCGAAGGGCGATGCGGCCCCCGTGGACCGCGCGGATCGCGACCGTCAGCAGGACGACCGCGAAAAGGTACACGAGCCAGCCGGAGCCTTCGCCGGAGGTCGTCCAGGCGCGGCCGCCAGGCACGTAGCCGAGGTAAGCACCGTCGGCGACGAAGATGATCGCCAGGACGAGCGTGATAACGCCGATGAGCCACGAGCTTCTCGGAGGCGGCGTCCCCGCGCGTGGCGCGGGCCGTGCGGAAGGCGTGGACCCTTCGGGGGCCGGGGCGCCAAGGCCCCCGACGGTCGATCCTTCGAGGGCGAAGAGCGAATCGACCTCGGCTTCCGCGTAGCTCCGCCCGAGGCGCCACACCCGCAGGGCCGAGAGCAGGATGACGAGCTCCACCAGCGCGGTCGCGAAGTGCGTCGCGATCGAGGTGATCGGCTTCGGCCCCAGCACGAACGCGGTGAGCGGCCGTTCGATGAGGAAGAACACCGAGAGGCTCATGCGCGCGATGAGGCTGCGCTCGCTCCCGCGCGCGACGAAGTACGCGACGAGCGTGTTCACGATCGCGAAGACGTACGCGATCTCGGCGAGGTTGTCGTACTTCCCCGTGAACCACGCGGGGCCGCCGGGATACACGCCGTCGAAGATGCCGTCGACCACGAAGAGGACCGATGCGACGAGCATGAGGATGACGACCGGACGCAGTGCTCCCGCCACCTCAGGCGCGCCCTTCCACGAACGGCGATGGTACCCGCTACGAGTTCTTGCGGCGCGCCTCCAGCGCGGGGATCGATTCGGGCGGCACGAAAACGCCGCCGAGATCAGTCCCGTGCTCGCTGCGACCGTGAAAATCGCTGCCACCGGTCGGTATCAGTCGGTTCGTCTGCGCGAGCGCGAGGAACGTTGTCGTCGCGCTCGGCGAATGCTCGCCGTAATAGCATTCGATGCCGGCGAGACCTGCCGCGACCAAACGCGGCAGCAGCCCAGCGAGGCCGAGCACGGTCCCCGGATGCGCGAGCGACGGCACCCCGCCGTGGGCGCGCACGAGCTCGACGGCTTCGAGCGGTGTCAGTCCGACGCGCCGAACGTACGCCGGCGAATCCTTCGCGATGAGGGTGTCGAACGCGTCGTCGTAGCTCTTCACGTAGCCCTTCTCGAAGAGCGCCTGCGCAAGGTGCGGCCGGCCGAGCGCGCCGCCCTGCGCGATCTCGAGCACCCGCTCGAGCGAGACCGCGTACCCGAGCGCGTTCAGCTTCTCGACCATGAGCTCGATGCGGCGGCCGCGGTTCTCGCGCAGCCAGCGCAGCCGGTCCTCGAGCGCCGCGTCCGCCGGATCGACGAAATAGCCGAGGACATGGACGTCGCCCCACTCGGACTCGGTATTCAGCTCTGTCGCTGGGATCACACGCACGCCGAGCGTGGCGCCCTCTGCGACGGCCTCCCCCACCCCGAGGAGCGTGTCGTGGTCGGAGAGCGCCTGGATCCGCACCCCGCGCGACGCGGCCATGCGGACCAGCTCGCGTGGCTCGTACGCGCCGTCTGAGCGCAGGGAATGCGTGTGGAGATCGATCGGGTAGCCGGTGCTCAGGCCGTCCACTCCCGATCGAGCCGCTCGATGGAGCGCGCGCGGCCCGTGGCGTCATCCACGTCGAGGACCACGCTGTTGAACTGCACCGGACCCTCGGCCACCTCGAACCGCCGCGGCACGCCGTCGAGATAGCGCGCGACGATCGTCGCGGCGTCCACGCCGAGGATGCTGTCGCGCGGGCCCACCATGCCGGTGTCGGCGACGAGGGCGGTCCCTTTGGGCAGGATCCGCGGATCGGCCGTCGGGACGTGGGTGTGGCTGCCGACGACGGCGGAAAACCGTCCGTCGAGGTGCCACCCCATCGCGAGCTTCTCGCTCGTGGCCTCCGCGTGCCAGTCGAGGATGCGCACCTTCGGCGCGCGCTCGCCGAGCTCCGCCAGCAGCCCGTCCAGGGCACGGAAGGGATCGTCCTGGTGCGCCATGAACACGCGGCCGATCGCGTTCACGACGAGAGCGCCCTTCGTGATGAGCCAGCCACGGCCGGGATTGCCCGGCGGAAGGTTCAGCGGACGGAGCGCGTAGTCGAGCGAGTCGATCTCCTTGAGGAACGCGCGCTGGTCCCACACGTGGTTCCCGTTCGTGACGACATCGGCGCCGGCCGCTCTGATCTCGTCCGCGATCGCCGCCGTGAGCCCGGCTCCACCGGCCGCGTTCTCGCCGTTCACGATCGTGAGGCCGATCTCGCCCTCGTGCTTGATGCCGGGCAACAGCGCCGCGAGACACTGCCGCCCCGGCCTCCCGACCACGTCGCCGACGAAGAGGATCCTCACGCCAGGACGCGCTCGACGTACGTCACAAGGCGCTCGCTCTCCGCGTCGGCAATGTCGGGCGCGCCGGCGCCCGTCTGCCGCACCAGCGCCGCCTCGATCACGTCCGGTCGCTCGTACCTGCCGGCGGCCCACCGTCCCGCCTCGACCTTCGACGCGACCCGGTCCAGGGCATGAAAGAACCAGGCTCGGCACGCCGTCAGCACCAGGTACTCCCTGGGAGCATGCGCACTCGCCCACGCGAGCTCATTCTTCATCGCGGCGATGACCGCCGAGCGAGGCACCTCGCCGAACACGTCGCGGGCCGGCGGTCCGACGAGCGCGCGACCGTGGTCGCGAGCGACGAAGAGATGAAGCACGAGATCGGGATCTCCCTCGCGAGTCCTTCCATCGACGACCTTGGCGTGGCGGTCCCAGCCGGCCGTCGTGCGGTGGAGCTGGAATCGCGGGGCGGGCATCTGGGGCTGACTCGCCTCGTCCGCCGTCAGCAGGGTGAACTCCAGGCCGTTCGCCGGATAGCTGCCCGCGCCGAGCCTGTCCGCGAGGTCATGCAAGTCCTCATCGCTCAGCGCGCGCCGGCTCACGGCGACGATGTCGAGGTCGCTCCTGCGGGGATCGAACCCGCCGAGCACGGCGGAACCATGGAGATACGCGCCGACGAGCTCGGGCCCGATCACCTGCTGCACTGCCTCGGCAACAGCTAGTGCGGGCTCGAGTGCGTTACTTGGCGTACTCCACCGCGCGCGTCTCGCGGATGACCGTCACCTTGATCTGCCCCGGGTATTGCATCGTCTCCTGGATCTTCTGCGCGATGTCGCGCGAGAGCCGCGCCGTCTGCAGGTCGTCGAGCTTGTCGGGCTTCACGACGACGCGCACTTCGCGGCCCGCCTGGATCGCGAACGACTTCTCGACGCCCTCGAAGCTGTTCGCGACGCTCTCCAGCTCCTGGAGCCGCTGGATGTAGTTCGAGACGATCTCGCTCCGCGCGCCCGGGCGGGCCGCGCTGATGGCGTCGGCGGCCGAGATGAGCGTGCCCACCATCGTCACGGGCTCGACGTCACCGTGGTGGCCGACGACGCCGTCGATGACGTTCTGCGGGAACCCATAGCGCTTGAGGAGCTCTCCGCCGATGACGGTGTGCGGGCCCTCGACCTCGTGGTCGATGGCCTTGCCGATGTCGTGCAGCAGCCCCGCGCGCTTCATCGTCTGCGGGTCGTAGCCGGTCTCGGACGCGAGCATCCCCGCGACGTGGGCGACCTCGATGGAGTGGCGCAGCACGTTCTGCCCGTACGAGGTGCGGAAGTGCAGCCGCCCGAGCAGCTTCACGAGGTCCGGATGCAGCCCGCCGATGCCGACCTCGTAGACCGCGGCTTCGGCAGCCTCCTTCATGACCTGGTCGATCTCGGTCCGCGCCTTCGCGACCATCTCCTCGATGCGCGCGGGGTGAATGCGTCCGTCGACGAGGAGCCGCTCGAGCGCGCGCTTCGCGATCTCGCGGCGGATCGGGTCGAAACCGGAGACGACCACCGCCTCGGGCGTGTCGTCGATGACGAGGTCGACGCCGGTGAGCGTCTCGAGGGTGCGGATGTTCCGTCCCTCGCGGCCGATGATCCGGCCCTTCATGTCGTCGCTCGGCAGCGCCACGACGGTGACGCTGTGCTCGGCCGTGTGCTCGGCGGCGTACCGCTGGAGCGCCATCGTGATGATGTCGCGCGCTCGCTCGTCCGCCCGCTCCCGGGCCTCGGCCTCGAGCTCGCGCACCTTCCGGTTCGTCAGGTCGCGCACCTCTTCCTCGACCCGCTGGAGGAGGAGCGCCCGCGCCTCGTCCATGGTCAGAGAGGCGACGCGCGCCAGCTCGGTCCGCTGCTCCTCCTGGATCTGGACGGTCTTCGTCCGCTCTGCGTCCACTTCGGCCTCCCGCTCGCCCAGCCGGCGGTCGCGCTCCTCCACCTGGGCGACCTTCTGGTCGAGCTGCTCGTCCTTCTTGTCGAGGCGAGACTCGAAGCGCTGGAGCTCGGCCCGGCGCTCGCGGTTCTCCGTTTCGGCCGCCTTGGCGACCTTGAGAGCCTCGTCTTTGGCCTCGAGGATGATCTCCTTCTGCTTCGCGCGCGCCTCCGCGACGAGGCGCTCGGAGTTCGCTCGCGCGGCGGTCTCGCTCGCGAGCGCGAACGAGCGGCGGAGCAAGAGAGCGATCGCGAAGCCCACAAGACCCGCGACGAGGGCGACGAGGCCCACGACGAGGATGTCGGGCATGTAGAAGGTCCTTTCCGTGCCCGCTTGCGCGAGGACGCCCGCCGTAGTGGGGCGACGCCCCGCTTTTTCGACTCAAGTCGCCGGCGGAACGGCGCGTTCCGCCAGCGGTGGGTTCACAAAGTTTTCGAAGTGAACAGAGGATAACGCATCGCCATCTCGCCCCGTACGCATGCCGTACACGGTACGCTCGCGGCCTGAAGGATCCGGAAAGCGAGAAGCGACTCGACGACCGCGCCCTGAAGGCGCTCCTTGAGGGCGGCTCCGGCTGGCGCCGCGAAGGTAATGCGCTGACGAAGACGTACGTACTCAAGGGCTTCAAGGCCGCCATGGCGTTCGCGAACCGCGTCGCGGAGGCGGCGAACGCCGCGAACCACCATCCCGACATTCACATCGAGGGCTACCGGAACGTCCGCATGGTGCTCACCACGCACTCCGCGGGCGGCATCACCGACGCCGACGTCGAGCTGGCGGCGCGGATCGACCGCACCGAGCGGGCTGGCACGCCTTCCGCAGCCTCCTAAAGGCGAAGGAGGACGCCATGGCCACACCGCCGACCAAACTGGACGAGAGCGAGGTCTCCGAGCGGCTGCGGAAGCTGCGCGGTTGGACCAAAGAGGACGGCACGATCGCGCGCAGCCTCCACTTCAAGGATTTCAAGCAGGCGAAGTCGTTCGTCGATCGCGTCGCCGACGCGGCCGAGGAGTCCGGCCACCACCCGGACATCCACATCGAGAAAGCGAGCGAGGTCCGCCTCGTACTCACGACGCACTCCGCCGGCGGCCTCACGAAGAACGACTTTGAGATGGCGGAAAAGATCGACCGGGTGACGGGGGGATCGCCGGGCTGACCATCACGGCTCGGGGTGCGCGATCACCTCCTCGATCACCTCGTAGTCGAAGCCCCGCGCGGCGAGGAACGCGTGGACCTTGCGCTTGCGCTCGGCCGGCTCGAGCGTCTGCCAGCGCGTGATGGGACGGGCGATGGCTCGCCGTGCGCGCTGCACCTCGGCATCCGCGGGCCTGTCCCCGAGCGCGACCTCGATCGTCTCGCGGGCCACGCCCTTCCGGAGGAGCTCGCTCACCAGCGCGCGGTCGCCTCGCGGCCGGAACTGGTCGCGCTGCTCGATCCAGTAACGGGCGAACGCGGCGTCGTCGACGTAGCGTTGCGCGCGCAGCTTGTCGATGGCTCCGTCGATCGCGGCGTCGTCGAAGCGTTTGCCGCGCAGGTGACGGCGGATCTCCGCGACGCTGTGGCTGCGGCCGGCCAGGTACCGGACGGCGGCCTCGTACGCGCTCCCGCTGGGCGCGGTCCGGGTGCTAGGCCTCCTCGCCATCGGGATTCTCAACGCCGACGGCGACCGTTCGTTCTCGGATCTTCGCCTCGACCTCGGCCGCGACGTCCGCGTGCTCGCGCAGGAACTGCTTCGCGTTCTCCCGGCCCTGCCCGATCCGCTGCTTGCCGTAGTTGATCCAGGCGCCGGACTTGTCGAGCACCCCGGTCGTGATGCCCATGTCGATGAGCCCGCCCTCGCGCGAGATGCCCTCGGACGAGAGGATCTCCATCTCCGCGACGCGGAACGGCGGCGCCACCTTGTTCTTGACGACCTTCACTTTCACCCGGCGGCCGATGACCTGGTCGCCCTGCTTGATCGGCTCGATCGGCCGGATGTCGATGCGCACGGAGGCGTAGAACTTCAGCGCCTTTCCGCCGGTGGTCGTCTCCGGGTTCCCGAACATCACGCCGATCTGCATCCGGAGCTGGTTGATGAAGATGACGGTGGTCTTCGTCTTCGAGATCGAGCCCGTGAGCTTGCGCAGCGCCTGACTCATCAGCCGCGCCTGCAGGCCCATGTGCGCGTCGCCCATCTCGCCCTCGATCTCCTCGCGCGGCACGAGCGCCGCGACGGAGTCGACGACGACGATGTCGACCGCGCCCGACCGCACGAGCGTGTCGGCGATCTCGAGCGCTTGCTGGCCGTTGTCGGGCTGCGAGATGAGGAGCTCGTCGGTGTTGACGCCGCACTTCCGCGCCCAAGCGGCGTCGAGCGCGTGCTCGGCGTCGATGAACGCTGCGGTCCCGCCGTCCTTCTGCGCGGACGCGACCGCGTGCAATGCGAGCGTCGTCTTGCCGGAGGCCTCCGGCCCGTAGATCTCTACGATGCGACCGCGCGGGAAGCCGCCAACTCCGAGCGCGAGGTCGACCGCGATCGAGCCGGTCGAGATGACGTCGATCTTCTCGTCGGCGGCGGCGCCGAGCTTCATGATCGAGCCCTTCCCGAACTGCTTCTCGATCTGCAGGATCGCCTGGTCGATCGCCCGGGCCTTCTCAGACACGGCCACTTCTCATCTCCTCATTGCGCCATAAAAAGAACGGCGCCGGCTTGCGTCACACCGGCGCCACCATTTCTGGCCTCAGGGGCCGGGGGGCAGAGCCCCCCGACATCACCAGCTCTCTTTTTCCTTGCGTTTGGGCTTCACGATCTCGAAGGTCATCGGCTGGACCGGCTGCGCGACGGACTTCTTGCGCAGCTCCTTCTCGAGCTGTTCCTTCGACTTCTTTTTGGCTTTCTTGTCCTTGGCCTCGCCTCGACCCGTCGGCATCGTTACCCTCCCGTGCACCCCGCTGGAAGCGCGCGGGGCAGGTCGAGCATAGCCGACGCGGCCCGTATCCTCCGCACGATGCCGGCCCGCCGCCGCGCGTCCGCGCGCGTCACGACGCGCGCCGGCGATCGCGGCGACACATCGCTCTTCGGCAAGGGACGCGTCCGCAAGACCGACCCGCGCGTGGAGGCGCTCGGCGACCTCGACGAGGCGCAGGCGGTGCTCGGCATCGCACGGGCCGCCGCGCCGCGACCGCTGGCGAAGACCCTGCTCGACCTGCAGCGCGGCCTCTATCTCGCGATGGCCGAGGTCGCGACGCCGCGGCCCGACCTCGCTCGGCTCCCGGAGCGGCTCGACGGCGCCGCGGTCGCCGATCTCGAGAAGCACGGCGAGGAGCTCAAGCGGAAGAGGCCGATCGAGGGCCGTTTCGTGGTCCCGGGAGAAGACCGGCTGTCAGCGGTGCTCGACCACGCGCGTACGGTCGTGCGTCGCGCCGAGCGGCGGGTCGTGGAATGCGTCGACGAGGGCTACTTCTCCGGCGAGGACCTGCTCCCCTGGCTCAACCGGCTCTCCGATCTTCTCTACGTGCTCGCCCGATCGGTCGAGCAGACGGCGCGCCCGGCGAGGGGGAGCGCGGGAGGCGCGCGCCGAGCCCGACGGTGACCGCGCCGCGCGACTGGCTCGCGCGCCTGCCCGGCGGCGCCGCACGCTTCGAGAGCATCGCGGCGCAGGTGGCGGCCGACTGGGGCCTCGTCGTCGGCCCGCGTATCGCCGCCGGCCGCTACTCCTATGTGGCGCCGGCCGGCCCCGACGCGATCCTCAAGATCATCCCCGTCGAGGACGACGACGCGGACCACATCGCCGACGCGCTCCGGTTCTGGGATGGCGACGGCGCGGTGCGCCTCCTGCGCCACGATCCGACGTGGCGCGCGCTGCTCGTCGAGCGCGCGGTCCCGGGGACCGAGGCCGCGCAGGCGCCGGAGGGCGAGGCGCTGGCGGCCGCGATCGACGTCGGCAAGCGCATCTGGCGCGCGCCCGATGCGCCGCATCCGTACCGCTCCGTCCGGGACTGGGTCCGCCGCTGGCTCCCGCCGGACGAGCGGCACCCGCTCGTTCCGGCCGCGCGACGCACGTTCGAAGCGATGGACCTGCGGACGGACACGCTCGTCCACGCGGACTTCCACCATCACAACCTGCTGCGGCACGGCGACCGCTGGGTCGCGATCGACCCCAAGCCCATCGTCGGCGAGCCCGAGTTCGACGTCCCGGCGTTCCTGTGGAACCCGCTCGGCACGACGTCGACGCGCGCCCGAACCGAGCGGCGGATCCGGGCGTTCGCGGACGCCGGGCTCGACGCCGAGCGGATCCGGCGGTGGGCGATCGTGCGCGGGGTCTGCGACGGGCTGCCGCTCCATCCGGGCGAGGACGAGACGACGAGGCCACAGCTCCGGATCGTGCGCGAGCTGCTCTAGGAGGTCAGCGCAGCCAGGGCGGCGGCTCCCAGCGATCCGGCAGGACGGTGACCTTCACCGGCATCTCCGAGGCTTGCTCGGACACCGATTGGATCTGGTTGATGAGCATCGGCCCGTACGGGCAGAACGGCGTCGTGAGCACCATCTTCACCTCGGCCTCCTCGGGCGTGAACGTCACCTCCCGGATGAGGTCGAGGTCGATGACCGAGAGGCCGATCTCGGGATCGAGCACCGCCTGGAGCGCGTTGAGGATCTTCTCCTGCTTCTCCGCATCGGCGACGATGGGCGCTTTCTCTTCTGGCATCTGGTCTCCTCCTACCGGCGCCCGAGCCACGCGACGAGCGAGAGCATGCCGGTGAGGAGCACGCTGAGCACGATCGACGTCGCGAGCGGCGCGTACACCGTCCAGCCATCGCCGCGCAGCGTGAGGTCGCCCGGCAGCCGGCCCAGGAACGGCACCCGGTCGCCGACGACGAGCAGGACGCCGAGCAGCGCGATGACGATGCCCACGACGATCAGCACCCGACCGAGCGGAGCGAGCTCCATTGGCGCTAATTGTCTCACCAGTCGAAGGGGGCTCCGCCCCCTTCGGATCCCTCGCCGTCAGCGCAAGGTCACCAGGAGGATCCGGTCGTCGTCGCGCGTGGGGTTCCCTCGGCCATCGCGGTTCGAGGTGAGCACCAGGAAATCGCCGCTCGGCAGCTCGAAGACGTCTCGCAGGCGGCCGAACCGGTTCTCGAGGAGACGCTCCTCGAACGCGACCGCGCGCCCATCCGGTCCGAACACGACGCGGTGCAGGTGCACGCCGCGGAGCGTGGCGAACAGGAGCGAGCCGCGCAGCGGGCCCGGGTGCGCCGCGAACGTCCCACCGGACGGCGCCCACGTGTCGGTCGGTCCGCTCTCGAGGAGCGGGTCGCGAAAGCGCGGGTCCTTCGCGATCCCGCGCACCGTGGGCCAGCCGTAATTGGCGCCGGCCGTGATGAGGTTCACCTCGTCGTGGCAACACTCCGGGAAGCTCCCCGAGGGTCCGTGCTCGGTCTCGTACAGCGCCTTCGTGTCGGGCTGCCACGCGATCCCTTCGACGTTGCGATGACCGAGCGAGTAGACCGGCGACCCCGGCAGCGGGTTGTCCACGGGGACCTTCCCGTCCTTCTCGAGACGGAGGATCTTGCCGCCGAGCGATCGCGTGTCCTGCGCGTTCGCCATGTTCCCGGCGTCGCCGGTCGTCACGTAGAGCTTGCCGTCGGGACCGAACTTCACGCGACCGCCGTCATGGATGGATTCGCCGGGGATGTCGTCGAGGAGCACGGTCTCCTCGACGCCGCGCCCGTTCTGGTCGCGCATGCGCACGAGCTTGTTGCGCGAGCCGCCGCCGGTCGGATAGCTGTAGTAGAGGTACACGAAGGCGTTGCGGGCGAAGTCGGGATCGACCGCGATCCCGAGGAGGCCACGCTCCGCGCCGACCTGCGCGCTCACCCCTAACGTCGCCCACGGCTCCGAGCGGAGACCGCCACCCGGACCGAGCTGCACGATGCGCACGCGGCCCGGACGCTCGGTCACGAAGAGGCGGCCATCGGGCGCGAGGTCCACCGCCCACGGCGCCTCGAGCCCGGTGGCGACCGCCTGCACGTTCTCGACGACCGCGGGTCCGGCGCGCGGGGTGACCGTCGGCCCGGTGGGCGCCGGCGCGGCGCTCGAGATCTCGAGCGTCGTCGCGGGGACGGCGCTGGGCTGGCTCGCCGATGGGCCACCGCACGCCGCCGCAGCGAGCGCGAGCGCGACGGCCGCCCGCGTCATATCTGACCGCGAAGCCAGTCGAAGAGCTCTTTCTGCGGCATCGGCGCCGCGAAGAGGTAGCCCTGGGCGAGATAGCAGCCGAGGTCACGCGCCATCGCGAGCGCCGCGTCATCCTCCACGCCCACCGCGGCGAGGCGCGCGCCGCTCGGCCGCACCGCCTCGACCAGCGAACGCGCGAGCGCCGCGGTGTCGGGATCGCGCGCCGCCGCGCCGATGACGGCACGCCCGAGCTTGACGTAGTCCCAGCGGACCCCGCGGGTCCGCTCGAGCTGCTCGAGCGAGGTGACGTCGTCGAGCGCGACCCGCACGCCCGCCGACCGAAGCTCGCCGAGGGCCTCGTGCGGCAGCTCGGGCTCCGCGGCGGCGCCGGCCGCCGAGATCTCCACTACGAAGGCGCGCGGCGTGCGCTGGATGCGCAGGGCGTGACGGATGAGCCGCATGAACTGCGCGTCGTGGAGGACGCGCGGCGAGACGTTCACGCTCACGCCGAGGTCGAGGCCGTCGCGGTGCCACACCGTGGACGTGAGGAGCGCTTCGCGTACGACCCACGCCTCGATGTCGCGGATGAGACCTTCGCGCTCCGCGGTCGGGATGAAATCGAGCGGCGAGACGAGGCCACGCTGGGGGTTGTGCCAGCGCAAAAGGGCCTCGACGCCGCGCACCTTCTTGGTCTCGACGAGGACCCGCGGCTGGTAGTGCAGGACGAGCTGGTTCTCGACGATCGCGCGCTCGAGCTCGAAGCGGATCGCGGTCACGTGTCGGGGGGCTCCGCCCCCCGGCCCCCGTGCTCCCAGAGGGTTCCTCTCGGCGCGGCCAGGCCGAGATGTGCGTAGGCGCGCTCCGTGGCGACCCGGCCGCGCGGCGTGCGCTTCAGGTAGCCCTCCTGGAGGAGGTACGGCTCGTAGACGTCCTCGATCGTCTCGGCGTCTTCGCTCACCGCGGCGGCAAGCGTCTCGACGCCCACGGGGCCGCCCGAGAACTTCTCCGCGATCGCGCGCAGGAGCATGCGGTCGACCGCGTCGAGCCCCTGGTCGTCGACCTCGAGCGCGGCGAGCGCCTCCTTCGCGACCGCGAGCGTGACGCGCCCGTCGTGGCGGACCTGCGCGAAATCGCGGACGCGCTTCAGCCAGCGGTTCGCGATCCGTGGCGTGCCCCGAGCGCGTCGCGCGATTTCGTGCGCGGCGGCGGGCTCGACCTCGATCGCAAGGATGCCCGCGGACCGCCGCACGACCTGCTCGAGCGCCTCCGGCGCAAAGAGGTCGAGGCGGTACGTCGCTCCGAACCGGTCGCGCAGCGGCGAGCTCAGCCGCCCGATGCGCGTCGTCGCGCCGACGAGCGTGAACCGTGGCAGCGGCAGCCGGAGCGTGCGAGCCCCGGGACCCTTGCCGAGCACGATGTCGAGGTGGAACTCCTCCATCGCCGGGTAGAGCACCTCCTCGACGATGCGCGGGAGGCGATGGATCTCGTCGACGAAGAGCACGGCACCTGTTTCGAGGTTCGTGAGGATCGCCGCGAGGTCACCGGCGCGCTCGATCGCGGGCCCGCTGGTGACCCGGATCGGCACGCCGAGCTCGCGCGCGATGACGTACGCGAGCGACGTCTTCCCCACCCCCGGCGGGCCGTAGAGCGCGACGTGCTCGAGCGGGTCGCCGCGACGCTTCGCCGCGTCGACGAGGATGCGGAGGTTCGACTTCACCTTCTCCTGGTTGATGTACTCGTCGTCGGAGAGGCCTTGCGGCCGCAGCGACGCTTCGAGCGAGCGCTCGCGCTCCTCGCGCATCACCGGCGCGACGTCGCGCTCGACCGCGCGCTTGGCCACTATTGCAGCGAGCCCCGAACGTGATCGACGATGCGCTCGACTATCTGCGCCCGCGGGATCAGCTTCGGCTCTGTCTCGCCTCTGGCCTTCAGCTCGACCTCGTTCTTGAGCACGGTCCGGGGTGAGACCGTCAAACGGAACGGGATTCCGATGAGGTCGGCGTCCGTGAACTTCACACCGGCGGTTTCATCGCGATCGTCATACAGGACCTCGATGCCTGCGGACTCGAGATCGGCGACGAGCTGCTCCGCGGCGGCATTCACGTCACCGGCGCCGCCCTTCTGATCTCGTCCGGCGAGCGCGACGACGTGCGCCTGGAACGGCGCGACCGAGATCGGCCAGGAGATGCCCTTGTCGTCGTGGTGCGTTTCGATGATCGTCTGGAGGCAGCGTCCGACGCCGATCCCGTACGAGCCCATGATGAAG
>Ga0209161_10003027_pt1 | contig 13621 bp, 12 predicted proteins | sample GraSoiAngelo_155_FD_186169 | JGI IMG/M metagenome (GOLD analysis project Ga0209161, IMG submission 186169) | Grasslands soil microbial communities from the Angelo Coastal Reserve, California, USA - 14_1009_13_30cm (SPAdes) (version 2) | ecosystem: Environmental > Terrestrial > Soil > Grasslands...
CACGTGGGGGCGGGTCTCCTCGCCCGCCCAGCCGAGCGAAGCTCGGTTTCCGTAGTGCTGGCGTCTCGCCGGCGATGCGCGCCTGGACAGCTGGGGGCGGCTGTCCCTACGTGGCCTCTGCTCCACGGCACTTCGTGCTTGTGCTCTTCAAAATATTTTTTGCTCCGTTCCGCCCAGCGCAACGTCAGCTCCATCGACGAGCGCACGCGGCTCGGCTCCGCCGGATATTCCGTACATTCATCAAACGCCATGATGATGTCCGCGCCAAGTCCGATCTGGGCTTCGGTCGCGGCTTCCGGGCTGAGGAATTGTGTAGAGCCGTCCAGATGGGAACGGAATGTCACGCCTTCCTCGGTCAATTTGCGCAGCTCGCTCAGGCTGAAGACCTGAAATCCGCCGGAGTCAGTGAGAATCGCCCGATCCCATGACATGAACCGGTGCAGCCCGCCTAGCCTCCGCACCTGCTCGATACCCGGACGAAGATAGAGGTGATACGTATTGCCGAGAAGAATCTCGACACCCAGTTCCTCCAGAATTTCTTGGGGCACTCCTTTGACCGACCCCAGCGTGCCAACCGGCATGAACACCGGAGTCTGAACCTCACCGTGAGGCGTAATCAGCCGCCCCGCGCGCGCTGCGCCGGAAGTCGCCTCAATTTGAAAGCGTAAAGCCATTTCTGAAAATTTTACTGACGAATCCTTGTAAGCTAACCCGCCGCGCGACGGTCCATCCAGGATTGCAGAATCAGCACGGCGGCCAGCCGATCCACAACTTCGCTGCGGCGTTTGATCGACATTTCTGAGTCGCGCAAAACACGGCTCGCCTGTGCGGACGTCAGCCGTTCATCCCAGAGGTGGACTGGGAGGTGAAAACGCTCCTGAATGGTCCGAGCGAAGCTCTGCATCTTCTCCGCCTGCGTGCCTTCGGCGCCGCTCAGGCGGAGCGGGTAGCCAATCACAATTTCCGCTACTTCGTATTTTTGGATGACCTTCTCCAGCCGCTCGAAGTCCATGCGCTTGTTTTGCCGGCGGATGGTCTCCAGCCCCTGCGCGGTAATGCCCAAAGGATCAGAAACAGCAACGCCGATAGTTTTTGATCCCACGTCGAGTCCGAGAATTCGGGGGTGAACTGCGGATGGCACATGGGGATTATATGTCGAGCTATCAGTCTGCAAATCCGCTACCATAACCGCATGGCGACGGATGAGATCCGGCTCGACAGCACGCGAACGCCGGAAATGGCGGTTTCCCCACCTAAGCCTGCGAAATTTCACTGGGCACTGACTGCACTCGGCATCGCCACGATCCTTGGCCTCTGCTATTGGGCAGAGTTGGTACTCGCGGTGATGATGTTCTCGGTAATGCTAGCCTTCATTTTGGCGCCGGTCGTTGATTTTCTAATGCGCTGGCGCTTGCCACGCGGTGTCGCCGCGCTGATTTCCGTCATTCTGCTTGTGGCGATTGTAGCCGCCCTTCTCTACTACACCTCGAACCAGGCTGCCACATTTTTCCAGGATGTTCCGCAATACGCGGGTAAGATTCGCACCGCAGTTATGAATTTTCGCCAAAGAGCCGAGAGTTTCGGCGGGCTAAGGCCTCAGGAGCAGAGCGGCCGATCCTCCACAGATTGGACCGGGCCGCTGATGCGCGGAGTTGGATCGGTCACGCAGGGCTTGGTGGCAGCTTCGTTCGTGCCGTTCCTCGTCTATTTCATGCTGACCTGGCAGCATCATGTGCGCTCCGCCACCGTCATGCTGTTTTCGCTGGAGAATCGGCACACGGCGTATGTCACTCTGGGCCTGATTTCTGCCATGATTCGCAGCTTCATGGTGGGCAATTTGCTCATCGGAATTTTTATGGGCGCGGTCAGTACCATTGTGTTTGGGGTTTTGAACTTTCCCTTCTTCTATTTTGTCGGGTTCATCAGCGGATTCCTAAGCCTGATTCCCTACCTTGGCGTCTTATTGGCGATGGCGCTCCCCGCATTTGTGGGGATCGGACATGTCGAGTCGGCCGCCGTTCTTGGAGCGCTGGTGACGGTGGTTGGATTACATCTGATCGCGCTGAACGTTCTCTATCCGAAATTTCTCGGCAATCGCTTACAACTTAATCCCCTGACCGTCACTATCGCATTGTTGGTCTGGGGATGGCTTTGGGGAGGTATCGGACTACTGCTCGCCATTCCGATCACCGCCGCCATGAAGATTGTGTTTGATCACGTTCAGTCGCTGAAGCCGTATGGGGCGTGGCTTGGGGAATGATTATCGGCTAACGACTAAGCTTCAAACTCCGCCGCTTCGGGAAAACGCAGTTTGCATTTAGCCAGAGCCTTAGAAAGCAAATCCTCAATGTGATTCTCGTCGCAGTTCTTGGCCATGGCCATTTCACTGACCAGCAAGTAGCGGGCACGCTCCAGCATCTTCTTTTCACGGAAAGAAAGAGGCTTCGACTGGTGTAGCAGCAGGAGACCCTTGAGCACGGCGGCGACTTCCAACAGTGACCCGGTACGCATCCGCTCCGAGTTCTCCTTGAAGCGATATTTCCAGTCGGCGTTATTGTCACATTCGCCATCAGTTAGGAAGTCAACAATCTTCTGGATCTCGCCATTACGGACCACCCGGCGCAGCCCAACCGTGGAAACGTTGTGAAAAGGAACCATGACCTTTAGGCTGCTGGACTTAATCTTCAGCAGGTAGTACTTTTCCACACTGGCACCGATCGTGCGGCTGCTGATTTGCTCTATAACTCCAACGCCATGATTGGGATAGACGACTTTGTCGCCTATGTGGAAATTGCCATCGCTCATCATGAGGGAACACCCACGAGCGCAGGGGGGAACCTACTGCACTTAATTATTTTATCCTAAGCTGCCGGGAAAGGCAATTTTGGGCTGGACTCCGCAGCCATGGCAAGCCCGGCTCCGTTCAATGCAGTCCGGGGCATCGCCCCTAGCAACCAGCTGCGGTTCGCGGCACGCTCCCGGGGAATCGAGCTGCCACGCCGACTATCGTGCTGCCCGTCATTCAGTTCAGATTCAGCGATCCTGGATAACGTTCGGTCTTACGGACGGTCGGCATTGATCCTCTGTTCGGCCGGTGTCGTGTTCTGATTTCTTACGGAAGGCCGGAAGCCGCGAAACACCCGCATATTGGGTTCGCGCACCTGGATTACAATGGGGCTGTCTGAAGCTTGATTGTTGCGGAAAGGACTGTGATTGAGGCAGTTTTCAGCGCCATGGCCGCATTTGTCGACAGTTTCGGTTATCGACATTTTGCTGGTTGCGATCGTGATTTACGAGCTGCTGGCGTTGATCCGGGGCACGCGCGCGGCATACATGCTGGTGGGCGTGGCGGCTCTTGGGCTGGCATTTTATTTTTCGCGTGCCGGCGAACTTGCCACGCTAAACTGGATGATTGGCGCGCTACTCCCTTATGCGGCGTTCGCGCTGATTGTGGTCTTTGCCCCGGAGATCCGGCAGGCCCTAGCGCGCTTGGGGCGAAGGCTGACGCTCAGCCAGGCGCTGGCATCCGCGGCTGACGCGTATGACGATATTGTGCTGGCGACGAATCTGTTCTCACAGAACCAGACGGGAGCGCTGATCGTTATTGAGCGCGAGATCGGACTTCGTACTTACATTGAAAGCGGCGTGCCATTGGATGCGCATCTTTCATACGATCTGCTGGCTACAATTTTTCGGCCCAGCGCTCCGCTGCACGATGGCGCCGTGATCATTCAAAAGGATCGTATTGCGGCGGCAGCGTGCTTTCTGCCGCTTTCGATGAATCCGGTTCTCTCTACGCAGCTTGGCACGCGGCACCGGGCCGGCATTGGAGTGACGGAAGAAACGGATGCGATTGCGGTAATTGTTTCCGAGGAAACGGGGGCTATCAGCCTGGCGGTTGCGGCTAAGATCGAACGGGATCTAACGGTCGAGCAACTGCGGGAGCGATTGGGAGAGCTGCTGCGGCGTTACGTGCCGCCGTCGACTTTACCCACTCCGATTACGAATGGCAGCGAAGGATTGGAGGCAGCCGACGAAGAAAGCCCGCGAAGCTCGTTCTCCCGAACAGTAGATTCCCGCACAGTAGATTCCCGCACGAACCCTGGGGCAGGGCGCTGATCCATGACGGACTTTTTTCATCGCTACGTCCTGCATAATATCGGGCTGAAGCTGCTGTCGCTAGCGCTTGCTGTAGGCTTGTGGCTGGCGGTGGCGCGCGATCCGCTGGCGGAAGTTGCGGTTGAGGTACCGATTGAATTCCATCATTTTCCGGAGAATCTTGAGATCAGTTCGGAAAATATTCCTCAGGCTCAGATTCGGGTGCGCGGTCCGGAGCGGGTCGTGCGAAAGCTCCGAGCGTCCGACATTCACGCAGAAATCGATCTTCGTGGAGTACGCACAGGAGAACGCACGTTCGATTTAAGTGCTCAGCAGATTCGCGCGCCGCATGATCTGGAAATTGAGCAGGTTATCCCCAGTCAGTTGCGGCTCTCATTTGACGCGAGAATAAAGCGAGAGCTCGAGGTGCATCCGCGGGTGATTGGGGATTTCGCCTCCGGATACAGCATCGGGCGCGTGATTGTAGATCCACCGACGATTATGGTTTCAGGCCCGAAGAAGCGCGTCGAAGCTGCCGAAGCGGCGATCACCGATCCCGTCGACGTAAGCGGCACTGTGGATCGCAACACGTTCGTCACCAACGCATACGTGTCTGACCCGCTAATCCAGGTTGCGCACCCGGAACCTATTCGGGTGACGGTTATCATGGAAAAAACCGTCAATCGCGGCCGCTAAACTTAAAGCCAAATGGGATCCCCAACACGTCAGCTATTCGGAACAGATGGAATTCGGGGAATCGCCGGCGAATTTCCCTTGACCATGGAGAGCACCTATCTGATCGGGCGCGCTCTGGGGCACGACCTCATCCGAACTGCAACGAATCCTCGCGTTGTCATCGGACAGGATACGCGCGAGTCGAGTGCTTGGATTGCAGATCGAGTGATGCTGGGCCTGACGTCCGCCGGGGTGGAAACACACAGCGCGGGCGTAATCACGACGCCGGGTGTTGCCTATCTGGCGCGATCGCGGAAATACACGGCCGGGGTAGTGATTTCGGCCTCGCACAATCCGTGGACCGATAATGGGATCAAAGTCTTTTCCGGCAACGGCTTTAAGCTGCCGGATTCGCACGAGCTGGCGATTGAACAGGAAATTTTTGGGCTACTGAAAAATCCGCAGAAACATGCCGATGGAGGAAGCACTCTCGCCTCCAGCTTGCCGGGTGAAGCACCGCTGCGGCGGGCATACATCGAATGGCTGGCGGCGAATGTTCACGCTGATCTGAGCCGGTTGCGAGTCCTGGTGGACTGTGCTAATGGAGCCGCTACGGCGGAAGCGCCGGAGTTGTTCCGTACTTGCGGGATTCAGGCAACATTCATCAATGCCGCTCCGGACGGCAGGAACATCAACGAAAATTGCGGTGCGCTGCATCCGGAGATGGTAGCTCGCGCGCTGACGGAGAGGGGGCAATTTGATCTTGGCGTAACCTTCGATGGCGATGCGGATCGCGCGTTGTTCAGCGATGCGGCCGGGCGGGTTGTGGACGGAGATGGCGTGCTTCTGCTTGCCGCTCGAGATATGAAGTCTCGCGGAGTGCTCAAAGGGTCGACTGTCGTGGCGACAACTATGTCTAACATGGGGCTGGAGATTGCGCTGCGCAACTCCGGCGTTCAGATGGTGCGGGCGAACGTCGGTGACAAGTATGTCCTTGAAGAGATGCTGAAAAGTGGCGCAACACTGGGCGGCGAACAATCTGGACACGTAATTTTTCGTGATGGCGAGGCTACAACGGGTGACGGGCTGCTGACAGCTCTGCGCGTAATGGAGATCATGGTGCGGAGCGGGAAGACGCTGGCGGAACTGATTGCTGATCTCAAGGTTTTTCCGCAGACGATTCAGAACGTGCGGGTGCGCGAGAAAGTGCCGTTTGCGCAGGTCCCGGACATCCAGCGGGTCATTACATCCGCCGAACGCGAACTTGATGGGAATGGGCGTGTGGTGGTGCGGTATTCAGGAACGGAAGCCTTGGCGCGCGTGATGGTGGAAGCCGAATCGGAAAAGAAGATGCTGAGTTTGGCGCAGGAGATCACCGGGGCAATCAAGCGCGCGTTGGGTGCATGAGCTGCGGGATGCAGATGGCCGCACCTATTCGGTATCTGTCGCGCAGGGGAGGAACTCGGCTAGAGTAGAACCATGTTCCTTCGCATCTGCATTCTTCTTGTCATTGCGTATCCTTTATCCAGCGCATTTTCTCAGACCACAAAACCTGCGCAAGCTGTGGACAATGACTTTGTGCAGAAGCAGTTTGGATCAAGTTGCAAGCTGGTACCGGGTCCGCAGCCGATGACGGCGGATTTGAACGGCGATGGCGTGGAAGACGTTGTGATTGTGGCGCGCTGCGCCGACCCGCTGATGGATGAGGCCGAACGCAATTACAAGGTGATCGATCCGTACGATGCGTTTTTCGGGTACGGCGATCCCAAGGTTACAACAAAGTTCGCACCAGAAGATCCGCAACGGCGTGGCCTGGCATTGCTGATCATTCACGGCGCAGGGGCGGACGGCTGGCGTACGGCCGAGCCCAAAACTAAGTTTATTGTCATCAATCTCCCCTTTAAGCAGCTTGCGGTGAAGAAGCTGACCGTGCGCAAGAAAACCGTAATGGCGATTTATGCCGAGGAAGCGCGGGAGGGCGAAGGGACAGTTTCCGCAATCTTTTGGGATGGCAAGAAGTATAAGTATCAGCCGCTGGGATCGACCATGGAGTAACTTAGAACGATGTAGGCGCGTGCGTCCCCGGCCGCGCATCGTTCGCGGATAGAAGGAAACGGGTGAGACGCCCGCCCGTCCTCCATCAACGACTGCAATTCCTCGCCTATAATCTCTCCACCATGAACCTCGAACAAAAGCTTCAGGAACTGAAGAAACGCGACCGTCTCGCCGAAGAAGGCGGCGGCACGCTGCGGCGCGAGCGGCAGCATAAAGAAGGCAAGATGAACGCCCGTGAGCGTATCGAGTTTCTGCTCGATGAGGGCACGTTCGAGGAGACTGACAAGCTGGTGACGCATCGTTCGCACGATTTTGGCATGGAGGAGCAGAAGTATTACGGCGATGGGTTCATCACGGGCTATGGACGGATTGAAGGGCGGCTGGTGTTTGTTTTCGCGCAGGATTTCACGGTATTCGGAGGGTCTTTGTCGGAGGCGAACGCGGCAAAGATCGTGAAGATCATGGATCTGGCGGCGAAGATGGGTGCGCCGTTCATTGGGCTGAATGACTCCGGCGGGGCACGGATTCAGGAAGGCGTGATGTCGCTGGCGGGCTACGCGGATATTTTTCTGCGGAACACGCTTTACAGCGGCGTGATTCCGCAGATTTCGGCGATTATGGGGCCGTGCGCGGGAGGGGCGGTATATTCGCCGGCAATCACGGACTTCATCGTGATGGTGAATAAGACTTCATACATGTTCATAACCGGGCCTGATGTGATTAAGACGGTCACGCACGAGGAGGTCACTAAGGATCAGCTTGGCGGCGCTCACACGCACAACGAGACTTCCGGCGTGGCACATTTCATGGCTCAGGATGATGCCGAGTGCTTATCGATGGTGCGTGAGCTACTCAGCTTTATTCCATCCAACAATTTGGATGACGCGCCGAGGAAGGCTTGCAGCGATCCTGTCGATCGCGCCGATGAGAAGCTGGATACGATTGTGCCGGATCAGTCGAATTTGCCGTATGACATGAAAGATGTAATCAGCGCCGTCGTGGATGATGGCTACTTCTTCGAAGTGCAGGAGCATTTTGCCAAGAATATCGTCGTAGGATTTGCACGGCTGAATGGGCGGCCGGTGGGGATTGTGGCAAACCAACCGGCATTCTTGGCGGGGACGCTGGATATCAACGCCTCAATTAAAGGCGCGCGCTTTGTGCGCTTCTGCGACTGTTTCAATATCCCGCTGGTTACGTTTGAGGATGTGCCGGGATTCCTGCCCGGCACGAACCAGGAGTACGGCGGGATCATCAAACACGGCGCGAAGTTGCTCTACGCGTTCGCCGAGGCGACTGTGCCCAAAGTTACCGTGATTACGAGAAAGGCGTATGGCGGGGCGTATTGCGTGATGGCGTCGAAACACATTCGCACGGATGTGAACTACGCCTGGCCGACCGCGGAGATTGCGGTGATGGGGCCAGAGGGGGCAGTGGATATTGTTTATAAGCGGGAGCTGGAGCAGGCGGCGAACCGGGAGGAGTTACGAAAAGCGAAGATCGAAGAATTTCGCGAGCGGTTTGCTAATCCTTATGTAGCCGCGGATCGCGGGTTTGTGGATGCGGTCATCGAGCCGCGCGAGACTCGCAAGAAACTGATTCAGGCTTTGGAGATGCTAGGAACGAAGCGGGATAAGAATCCGGCGAAGAAGCACGGGAACATACCGCTGTAGCTTTTTGGCTCTTATTCTTCTTCCGGGTTTAGCGGGAGCATAGACCCGTGCCGAACGTGCAAAATGTATACGGACTTGCCGATCACTGTGAAGAGAATCCGGTACGTTCCCCGGTTACCAGTTCCAAACAACAATTCCCGTATGGCTTCGTCAAATGAAACGCTCTCACGCGCCAGCGGGCAGCGTTCGGGATGATGGGAGAGGGTCTTGACACTCTGGCGAGCGCGTCGGATCCACTCGCGGGCTGCGCGGTGCGCATGCCTGCGAATGTAGCGATAGGCTGTCCGGAGATCGGCTTCGGCTTCGGGAGTGAGGATAACGCGATAAGCCATTTAGGCGTTCAGGCTTCGCGCTCGAGTTCGGCCAAGACGTCATCCGCTGGCCGCCCCTCGCCCTTTCTGGCCTGGACAAGACCTCGGCGTATGCTCGCTACGGCATCGAGATGAGGCGCAACCTCCTGGTACGCGGCAGGATCGAGGAGTACCGCCTCAGGTTTGCCGTTAATCGTGAGCACCAGCGGCCGCCCAGTCTTCTTCATGTGCTTCATTAATCCAGAAGAATTGCGCTTGAACGTGGTGAGCGAGTGAATGTCCTGCGTCACGTCAATCATGGTTATGAATTTAACATAGGTTTCGCATCTTTTTCGATGCTAATAGAATGCACAACTTCGTTCTGAGCGACGGGATCATGTACCCGCTGCGCGGGAAGCCATTGCGGTAATGCCATTACTGGTATTGCTCTTGGCACATCGGAAGAGCAAAATGTTAAGGCAGGAGAATGAATGGCGAATATCATCCCGAATGATCGCTGGGTTGTTGAGGACGATGGTCTTTTTTGCCAAGAAGTCGGGCCTTGGGCCGAAACGAAACACAATTTGGTCTCGTATTACGGGAGGTTGTTTTCGACCGGAATGAAGGACAAATGGGACAGCCGAATCTACATAGAACTGTACGCTGGCGCAGGCTATAGCAGGATTCGCGAAACCCTAAGAATCGTGGCTGGCTCTCCTCTGCGCGCGCTACCGCTGCCACATCCTTTTGACAGGTCCATTTTCTGCGAGAAGGATTCTGTATCCATCGAGTCATTGAAGGTTCGCGTCAAACGAATTGCACCAAGGGCAGATGTGGTCTTTATTCCGGGCGATTGCAACGATAGAATGCCCGACCTGCTGGCTGCGATACCCGCGGGATCGAGGGAAGATCGCGTACTTTCGCTCTGTTTTGTTGATCCTTGCGATATCGGAATAAAGTTTAAGACGATCCGCCAGCTTTCAAATCGATACATCGACTTCTTGGTCCTGCTAGCTCTGTATATGGATGCCAATCGCGCTCGAGCTCATTACTTACACCCGAAGTCAACAAAAGTGGCCGAGTTCCTCGACTCCCCGGATTGGCGCGCCCAGTGGACAAGAGCTGAAAGCAGCGGCATCGCCTTTCCCCGGTTCTTAGCAGAGGCGTTCTCGCAGAGCATGGAAACGCTTCGCTATATCGGTCAGCCATTCTACAAAATGAAGGAGGTGAAGTCGCCGGAGAAAAACCTACCCTTATATCGGCTGGCACTATTTTCTCGTCATGACCGTGCTTATAGTCTCTGGAATGAAGTTCTGAAGTACAGCACTGAGCAGACTCAAATGTTTGAAGAAGAATGATGGCGCTTAGTTCCAAAATCGAGTGGACTGACGCCACATGGAATCCCGTCCGCGGATGCACGAAAATCAGCCCCGGATGCAAGCACTGCTACGCGGAAACGTTTGCGGAGCGCTTTCGAGGGGTGAAAGGACATCCCTACGAACAAGGCTTCGACCTGCGCTTGGTCCCGGAGAAACTCAGCGAACCATTCCAATGGCACTCACCCAAGCTGGTGTTTGTGAATTCGATGAGCGATTTGTTTCACTCAGCAATTCCAGACGAATATGTAGAAGGAGTCTCGCAAGTCATGACAATTGCCGATTGGCACACATATCAGGTGCTCACAAAGAGATCGGAGCGGTTGTGCGGCCTCTTAAATGGAAAGCTGCGCTTTGCTGCGGATCGGGAAAACATCTGGTGGGGAGTCAGCGTGGAGGATCGCAAGCACGGACTGCCCCGAGTGGCGCATTTGCAGCAGGCGCGCGCGAAAATGCGCTTTTTGTCTATTGAGCCGCTTCTCGAAGATCTCGGGGAAATCGACCTCTCGGGCATCGACTGGGTAATCGTGGGCGGCGAAAGCGGACCCGGCGCTCGACCGATGAATAAGGAATGGGTTCTATCAATCCGTGAACAATGCCGGAGTTACGGAATTCCATTCTTTTTTAAGCAGTGGGGCGGTGTACGAAAAGCCAAGGCGGGGAGAGAGCTGGATGGGCGTACTTACGACGAGTATCCGCGCAGAAACCCACCACCGATGCCTGATAAGCAGAAACGCGCTACGTTCGCCGAGCACTTCTTCCAGTCGTTCCGGCAATTATTCTGCAATGACAAGGCGTTGGTGCAAGTTACCAGTTAAGCGATTCTTCTACTTCCCCGTCCTGTGCCTGGATGGTTTCACATTGGAGGGACAGCGACAACATGAGCCGCGGAGAGAGATCGATGCGCTGCATCGGCTTTCGTGGTGGGGAAGATTTGTCTCCGTTGTCAGAAGGGCGGTAGCGGTTGGGGCTGGCTGCGAAATCTAAGCGCGGATTGCTTCTGACGGTGGCCACGAGGGGGAACGCCTCAGTGATGTGATGCGTGTAACGCGCCTAACGGGCGTACTGCTACCAAAAATAAGAGTCCCGAGGTGGTGTTGAACTCATTCGTCTCGGCCAGTAGCTCGCTTTAGACCCTTGCCGACCTGACCTCACCACTTTCCCTTGCGGGCGCGACGAGCGATCTTTGCTTGGGCTCCGGGCTTACCGCCAACCGGATAAACCAGTTCAACGCCTCGGGACTCTATCCTGCCTTTGACATTGTGTTCCTGTTCGCCTCGACCAGCGCTTGGCTGTAGACCCTTGCTAGCCTTCCTTCAGTCATCTTGCGATGTAGAAGGTGACCTCGCTCGAGCCCCGGACGCCGCACCAACCGGGAAAACTTTAGAACGTGTCAAAGAACGAGTATGTTTTTACTCCTTTTAAATTTTGAGTCAATCAAAAAGGCAACGTTGTATCTCGTTTAACCGCAGGCGAGTGCGGCCTCTCCACAAGGGGGTGACCGGAAATGGTGCAATCCAATCGCAAGGCCTTGCTCGTCGCCACAACGCGAGCCTGATTTTTGCGTGATTTATTTCTGATAGCTACTTGTATCTCTCGGGTGTCGTCAATTGTGAAAATTGCGCTGGAAACCGCGTCTGGAGCGGGATTCGCGTGCGTGTTTGTGAAGCCACTTATGGCGCCAAGGTATCCAAACTACAATCAAGGTGGGGAGGGATAACTATGACAATTTTCTCTGAGGGCCGGGGCAGGGTGATTGATGTGAATCCGAGTCCTGCGTTCCGTCTGCTCGGAATTGCGGTTGTCGGATTCTTAGTGGCGCTATTGCTGTTTTCATCGGTTGCGAAAGTGGAATCCGGAAACGTCGGCGTGCTCACCCTCTTTGGCCGAGTCACCGGTGAGGTGCTGTCGGAGGGTGTGCATCTAGTAAATCCGTTCAAGTCCAACAATGAGATGTCCATCCGCACACAGGAGATCAAGGAATCGGCCAGCGTGCCTTCGAGCGAAGGGCTGGTCATGAATCTGGATACCTCGCTCATCTATCATCTGAATCCCGACAAGGCGGCAGATGTTTATCAGAAGATCGGCCCAAGATACATGGACGTCCTGGTCGAGCCGAATCTGCGCGCCGCGATCCGCGAATCGACTGCATCGCATACGGCAAACGCGCTGTACACAGGCGAGCGGGAAATGGTTGCCAAGCAGATCTACGATCAGCTCGTGCAGAAAATTGGGGGTCGAGGAATCACAGTGGAGAGTGTGCTGCTGCGGGATATCCAGTTGCCGGCTTCGCTGAAGAGTTCTATTGAATCCAAGCAGCAGGCCGAACAGGAAGCCCTGGCTATGAATTTCCGTTTGCAGAAAGAAACGCAGGAAGCGCAGCGCAAGCGGATTGAAGCCGCCGGCATTCGCGATTTTCAGCAGATTGTAGCCCAGGGAATCAGCCCGCAGTTGCTGGAGTGGAAAGGGATTGAAGCAACCGAGACCTTGGCCAAAAGCAGCAATTCGAAAGTAGTGGTAATCGGAAACAGCAAAAACGGGCTGCCACTGATCTTGGGGCAATAGTGCGTCGCAACCAGCCTTTCGCCTCGCTGAGCTTGATGATTTATGCGAGGCGCCCGGCGGCTCTACGAGGCTGCTAAAAAAAGTGATTCGTGCTTACCAAATCTATCTCGGCTCGACCTTCCACTGAAGCCCTGTTCATCTCCTGGCTGAGCGTCTCAGGGTTCTTTTCTTCGGCGGGATGGGGTGCTCATGATCCAGGTCGTAAAACTTCGCTGAACCGTGATCGGACTTGGCATTGGGGACTGGCCGCTCGTTCCGCGAGCTGAAGTGGGCGGCATCAAACGCCGCGGCGAGCGGACTTGTGGTCGTGTACATGGCTTCATCAAGCGTGCTACCAGAAGGAGCTTTGGCCGCAGCAAATACGGCGAACGCGTTCCCGTTCACATACGAGGTCGAGATGTAATCTGCGACCATGAGTCCGGAAAAAGTATTCGGCAGCCAGCTCGTGATCATTGGGCCGGCTAGTTCGACTGGCGCACTCCAGGTCTGGCCGCCATCTTGAGAAGAAACGAATGCGACTCCCATTTGGCAAACGGTTCCGCAGTTGGAGACGAGATAGTAGTAATAGGTCAGCGTCAAATGCGCGCTGCTGGCGGAAGTTGCCGGATCGACTGCCACGCCCGGAATGAAATGGTCTACGGTGCTGGTGGTGGGATCGATTGGAATGCGCGCAGGCTTTGTCCAGGTGACGCCATCAGCAGAAGTACTCAAAACCAGATCATTCGAAGAGCAATTCGTGCGGAAGCGACAATCGGCCCAGACAACGTACACAGTCCCGTTAGCGTCGATCTCGGCGGACGGTAGCGGGCCGCTCCGCAGGCCGCCGGCTTCAGTGTGATCGGTTATCGAAGAAACGGTCACTGTGCTGCTCCAATTCGCGCCGCCGTCG
>Ga0209161_10003029_pt1 | contig 13617 bp, 11 predicted proteins | sample GraSoiAngelo_155_FD_186169 | JGI IMG/M metagenome (GOLD analysis project Ga0209161, IMG submission 186169) | Grasslands soil microbial communities from the Angelo Coastal Reserve, California, USA - 14_1009_13_30cm (SPAdes) (version 2) | ecosystem: Environmental > Terrestrial > Soil > Grasslands...
AGACCACGGCCAGGCGTGAACGGGATACCACGTTCAGAGCCTGGGCGCGGGGTAGCAGGCCCAGCACCTCTACTAGCTGCTCCACCCCAGCCGCGGCGACCGCCTCGCGGAGCGCCCGAGCACGATCAGGGTCGGCCTCACCGGCAATGCGGAGCTTGGAACCGGCTTGGGCCGCCTCCGGGTGTCGCTCAAAGAAGATCCGAAGCGCCCGCACCACTGGTCCGAGATCGCGGCTTCCGTACAGTGCGCCAGCGTACGCGATGGCGAACCCCGGATATCGATGGCGCGCCGGTGGTGGCAAGCGTTCCGGGTCCACGCCGTTAGGAACGCACGCCACAGGCACGTTGGGATACCTCGCTGCGAGCGCCTCAGCAAGCGGGTGCGTGTTTGTAATGACCCCATGGGCTGACGAGAAGGTGAGGTGTTCCAGGGGCACGGAGAGAGCGCGGAAGATCCGGGACCCGACTCTGGCGTGCGAATCCCAGGCCTTCGTGTGCGGTCCCGCCCACGGATCGCGCAGGTCGACCAACCAACGCACCGCGCTCCCCATCGTGGCCATCCCCGCCACGAGGTGGGCGGAGTGCGGCGGGCCGCTACTCACGACAACCTGCGGCTGGAATCGGTGGATCAGCGACCGCGCGCGCAGCGCGGCTCGCAGAACCCAGCCACGGCCCTCGTCCGGAAACACCAAGAACGCCCTGACCTCCTTGTACAGCTCGCGCAGCAGACCCGGCGGCCCCGACCTACGCGCCACACGCGATGCCTCCGGGAACGACGTGACAGATCGCTCCAGGGCCAGCCGACGGAGCGACCGACAGCCGTCGATCAAGGTCCACAGACGCGGACACCACTCCACCTGGGCGCCGATCGCCGTGTCACTCCCAGCCGGAGGAGCGGCGGTTACGACTGAAATCCTCCAGCCGAGCCGGGCGAGGTGTTTCGTGACGCCGATCCAGCGAAGGTTGCCGACGGACCCGTCCGGATCGAAGTGGTAGGTGATGAGGAGCAGCCGGCGGGCGTCGCGCGGTGCCGCGGTAGGGCGAGTACTCACAGGCGCCCCTCGGGTCCTCGGCGCGCCGCCATGACGAGCTCACGAAACGCTTCGAACCGCTGCCGGTGCAGTAGCCCGCAAGCGAGCCCATAACTGATCACTCCCGCTCCGATTTGGGCAGCCAACCGCACGCCCCGCGTCCACTCGCTGCCGCTCAACACGCCGACTGTGAGCACCACTGCTGCCATCAGGGCCGTCCCGCTCACAGCAGGCCACAACGCTTGGAAGTACGCCTTGGGGGACAGCTCGATCCTGGAGAACACTCGCCAGTACAGCACGAAGACGAAGAGAGGATCCACGAGCAGCCATACCATCGCGAGGCCGACCGTCCCCCATCGCTGCCCGCTGAAGTAGAAGCTCGTGGGCATGACAACGGCGGCGACGACCGTTCTCCACATCTCGAACCTCGAATCCCCGGTGGTTTGGAGCACCTGAGGGAAGAGCGGAATGAGGGAGTGAAAAGCCGCGTAGACGGCGAGCAGCTGCAGCGGTGTGATACTGCCCTCCCACTTTGAGCCAAGGACCACCGGGACGAAATCCCGAGCCACCAGAACGAGCCCGAGGCTGACGGGGAAGCTTATCAATGCGATGCCTTCCGTAATCCTGAGGAGGTACCGGCGGATGGCTGGAGGGTCCATCTGCACCGCGGAGAGGAAGGCGGGCGTCACCTGCCCGACCAGCGCCGAGACCTTGTCCACCGGGAGGTTAGCCAAGGCCCAGGCGAAGTTGTAGAAGCCGAGGGCAGTCTTCCCCAGGATCCGCCCGGCTACCAGGAAGTCCGCGTTCGCGGAGACATACCAGCAAAGGCGGGAGATGAGAACGTCGGAACTCAGCGTCATAGCGCGCTTCAGAGACTTGGGCCTCGGCCACGCGAACGGTGCGTGCCGCAGCCCGAGGATCGCTCCCGTCGAAATCAGCGCACCCAGCACCCCGCCGCACACGAGTGTCCAGTACCGAAACCCCGCCACCGCAAATCCGACCATGCTGATTGCGAGTACCAGCGCCTGGCTCAGGTCAATGAGCGCGAGCGGCTTGAAGCGCAGGTCCCGCTGCAGTAGCGCAAGCGGTACGGTCTTGAACGAAGCGATGACGAAGGTTGTGCTCATGGCCACGACGACGAGCGGCAATTGTGGAGCATGGAAGAAGCGCCCCAATGAGATCGCGATCATGCAGGAAGCGAGCATGCTGGCGAGCCCCAGGAGCACCGCGAGCCCGTTGAGCTGGCTGATCTGCTCGGGCCTGAGGTCGCGGACCACGAGCACGGCGGTTCCCAGCCCAAACTCGGAGAGGAGCGTGACCAACCCGAGGTAGATCGTGGCCATGCCCACGAGACCGTAGTCCTCGGGGCTGAGTAGGCGAGCGACGATGAGCCATGAGGCCCAGCTGAGCACCTGCGCGGCCCACTTGGCCGCCGCAGTCCAGGCGACGCCGTGCAGGAGCGCGCGATCAAGGGTCCGAGCCTGGGTGTGTGTTCGCGAGTCTGAGGCTTCGGAATGCAGCGCTACGTCGCCCATGGCCAAGGATGAGGAGCAAGAGCCGGACCAACCGACCCGGCAGATTCGTTTCTCCCCAAGCGAGCCAGCTGACCCTTCCCCTACGCCTCTGTAGCGATACCGCAACGGCGGGCTGTGGTTAGCGCTCTACGCCCCATTTGAGGCTCATCACTGGCACTGTTTATGCGATTCGCGCTCGACGTTGAGGGACCGTCCCGACGGGCGCGTTGGAGTGGGTGTGCGGGTCGGGATTCATCGCGATTACAGAGACGACTGATGGGGAGACGGCGCGTCTACGCTTTCCCGTAGATCACCGGGGACAGTTGATCCACCAGCTGACCATGAAGGTGTCGTCTATGCGTCGTAGCCTCCGTAGCCGCGACATACCGATCGCTCCTCCACACGCGCCGATGGTTACAACCTATAGGGGCTTAGATCTAGAGGATCCGTGCCCGTGACAGGCTGGAAACAGCGAGTGAAGAACAACTTCAGCGCGCGGGCGACGGAGTGGGCGGCGTACTACGCCGATCCGGAGCCGCCGTTGAGCAGGCAGCATCTCGTCTCGCGCCAGCGGTTTGCCCTGGACATGGTGGAGGCCGCGATCCCGCCATCCTCGAAGATCCTCGACGCCGGCTGCGGCCCAGGCGTGATGGCTGGGAAACTCATGGAACGCGGGTACGCAGTGTGGGGGATTGATTTCGCTGAGCCGATGATCCGCCAAGCGCGACAGCTCTGCGGATCGAACCTATTCGGGGTCGGTGACGTCGAACACATCCCGTTTCCGGATAACACGTTCGACGTGGTGGTGTCGCTTGGGGTCATCGAATACCTGGAGTCCGACGAGCAGGCACTGCGTGAAATGCGGAGGGTACTCAGACCCGGAGGGAGAGCGGTAATCGCAATTTCCAACGGGAGGTCCCCTCTCCTGCGCCTGGATCGCGTGCTCCGGAGGGGGGTTGCTCTGTTGCGGCCCGCATACCGCTTGTTGAAATACCGGTTTCGCGGGAGACCGGCCCCGTCACCTGAGACCCCCGATGGAACTGTTGACCGTAGCCGTTACCGCAGGTTCTACCGCAGCACGTGGCTGCGGCTTCTGCGTGCCTGCAACTTCGAACCAGAGGAGTGGATCTGCCATGGCTGGGGATGGCTCAGCAGCCCGCTCGGCCTCGTGACGCAGCTTCTGTCCATGAAGCAGACCATCTTCGGGCGCGGCATTGAGCGATTGTTCGGACGGGCGCTTCTCGCTCAAGCCAACGACAGGTTCGTTCGAAGCCGGGCACTCAATTGGCTTGCCGCGGAGCACGTTTTTCGCGTGCGCGCAATCAAGTGAGGCAGCGCCAACAGTCGACCCGAGCTGGCACCGTGCCTGCAGGCCGCAGGGCTTGAGGACCCGGACCAAGGTGGTAGCCTGACGATCATCTCAGACATTCGGGCCAACGTAGCCACCTCCGGCGCGGGAGCCCGAGCCGGAAGCGCCGCCGGGCCGGGGATCGTTCGCATCGGTATCATCGGTTGCGGCGCCATTGCCGAAGGCGCTCATCTGCCGGCGGCGCTGTCCTCTTCCCAGGTGGAGCTGGCGGCGATCAGCGATCTGAACGCCTCGCGCCTCCAGTACCTGCGGCGTCGCCATCGCCTTGGCCCAATCGCGTTTCGGGACTATCGCGAGGTCGTGGGACGTGTCGACGCAGTGATCCTCGCGCTCCCCAATCACCTGCACGCGCCGGTCGGTGTGGAGTTGCTTTCTCGGGGCATCCACGTCCTGTGCGAAAAGCCGCTCGCCCTTACGCGGCACGAGTGCGAGCAACTGTGCCAAGCGGCCCGTTCCACAGCCTCCGTCCTGGCCGTGGGCTTCGTCGCGCGCTTTTTCCCCAGCACTGAGCTCACGAAGCAGCTTGTCGAGTCCCGGTTTCTAGGGGAGCTCCGGTCGTTTGACTACGAGTTCGGCACACCGGGTGGGTGGTCGCCCCTCTCCGGCTACAACCTGGCGCGGTCCACGTGCGGCGGCGGGGTCCTGGTAGTGAGCGGCAGTCATGTTCTCGATCAGATGATCTACCTTTTCGGGGACGTCGACGTCGTCAGCCACGCCGACGACTCCCGGGGTGGCATCGAGGCGAACTGCCAGACCTGGTTCGCGGCCACCGTGGATGGTCGCCCACTGCGAGGCCGCGTGGTGCTCTCAAAGACACGCCAGCTCCGGAATCGCCTGCGGATCGTCGGAGAGCATGGCACGCTGGAGGTGCGGGGCGGCCAGACCCGCTCGGTGACCTACCTGCCGGCAGGCTCCACGTTGCGGCACGTGATCACGGCAGCCGAGCTTCCCCCGGCGGATGCGGAGCCCAACTACTTCCAGCCCCAGCTGCACGACTTCGTCAATGCCATTCGGACTGGCGCTGCTCCCCGGGTCGACGGCGAGCAGGCCACCAGTTCAGTGGTGCTGACGGAGCGTTGCTACGCGATCGCCACGGCGCTCGAGGAACCGTGGTGTGAGGCAACGCTCGAGCGCCTGACGCACGCGGGGCCGCACCTGGCGACGGATGGGACCACCGGGCAGCCGCCCGTGCCCGCGAGCGCGTCGTGAGCACCGAGCGTCCTCGTCGCGTGCTGGTGACCGGAGCGACCGGACTCATCGGCGGGCGCCTGTGTGAAGTGATGGCGCTTACCGGTGCGTTCGAGCCCCGTCCATTTGTACATGCCACCGGGTCCGCCTGGCGAATCACGCGGTTCCCGCTCGATTGCGCCATTGGCGACCTGTGCGACGGCGCTTCCGTCGATCGCGCGATGGACGGATGCGACGCCGTGGTTCATCTTGCCCGCGGCGACGATGCCGTGATGCAGCGCGGGCTCGAGAACGTCCTGCGCGCCGCCGTCACGCACCGCGTCTCCCGCTTCGTGCACGTCAGCAGCGTCGCCGTTTACGGCAGTCAGCCGGCGCCCGACAGCGTGTGGGAGGCCGCGGCCGCCCGATCCGACCTCTCGTACGGCAACGAGAAGCTGGAGCAGGAGCACCGCGTCCTGCGGTACCGCCGGCGCCACGGCCTCGACGTCGTGATCCTCAGACCACCCAACGTCTACGGTCCGTTCGCGTCGTTCACGCTGGGGATGGTGAACACCCTTCGCTCCGATGGTGTCGCGATCGTCGACGGCGGCCGGAACCCGTGCAACCTCGTCTACGTAGACAACCTAGTCGAGGCGATCTTCTTGGCCCTGTGGAGGCCGGAGGCGCCGGGCCAGGTGTTCCACGTGACCGACCGCGAACCGGTTTCATGGGAGCGTTGCATCACCGACCACGCGGCACTCGTGGGAGTCGACGTTCCTCACGTCACCGCGGCGGAGCTCGCGCCTCCCGCGCAGGAACGCGTGTGGCGCGACTCGCTGCGGGCGCTCAGCGATGGCGAGGTCCAGCGGTCGCTGGCCCGCATCCCCCTGGTCAGGCGCTGGTTTCAGTGGCTTCCCGAGCCGGCCAAGCGCGCGGTCCGCGCGCGGCTCCACCGCTGGGATCCCGTGCGGCGCAACGGCTCGCCGGAGCGCCGATTCCTCGCGGATCATCCGTTCATCGCCGGTCAGAAGCGAACGGTCGCCCACTCCAGCGAGAAGGCCCGCCGACTGCTCGGCTACTCGGCACCGGTGTCCTACGACGAAGGGATGCGGCTGACGGAAGCATGGCTGCGCCAAGCGGGGCTCGAGTGACCTCGGATCCCACACGCTGTGGCACGATATCCAGTGCGCCGGATGCCATGCCGCTGAGCGGCGTCCGCTGAGCATCACTAAGATGTGGATTCCGCGAGTGCCCTGGCGACAGAAAGCCGCGATCCAGCGGGCGGTGGCGTACCTGCCCGCGCCGATCGGGGGCCGTCTGTATTACGCGCTCCAGCGCACCGTCGGCGGACTCAGCCACGTGGATCCCGAAGAACGCTTCCGCGCCGCTCTCGAGATGGTCCAGCGCCTCGAGGCTCAGGGATGTTCGCTGGTGGGCGGCACCGTACTCGAGCTTGGCACCGGCTGGCGGCTGAACGTACCGTTGGGCCTTTGGCTCCTGGGTGCTCAGCGCGTGGTCACGGTCGATATCCATCGCTATCTCCGGCTCGCCCTCGTGCGGAATGACCTGGCCGCCCTCCGCGCCGCACCGGAGCGATTCGTCACCCTCTTCGGACACCACGCCGCGAGCTCCCGGTTCTGCCGCCGCTTCGACCAGCTCCTCGCCTTCCGCGGCACGAGCGCCGCACTCATGCGCCTCACCGGCATCGAGTATCTGGCGCCCGCCGACGCGGCTCGACTCCCGCTTGCGGATCAGAGCGTCGATGCGTACGTGTCGTTCACGGTGCTCGAGCACATCCCGCCCGACACGCTGATCGCCATCCTCCGCGAAAGCCAGCGGGTGCTCCGGCCACACGGCCGCCTGGTCCATTGCATCGACTTCACGGACCACTCGGCGCATAGCGACCCCTCGATAACCCTCGTCAACTTCCTCCAGTATGACGACGCCACATGGGCTCAACTGGCAGGGAATCGCTTCGCGTTCCACAATCGCCTGCGCGTGGACGAGTTCAAGGCCCTGCTCGATGCATCGGGTGTTACCACCATCGTCCTGGAGCCCTCCGAGCCCGACGCGCGCAGCATGGCCGCGCTCGAGGCGGGCCTGCCCCTGGCCGCGCGGTTCCGGGGTAAGCCACCGCAGGTCAATGCGGTCAAACAAGCGTGGCTGGTTGGCCGTTGAGTGCCCGAAATGTCCTGCTCCCCTCGACTGAGCGAACTCCGGACCCATGCGCGGCCCGGTCGCGACACTGTGTTGCGGCTGGAGAACAGGGCGAAGCGGCTGTGCTGTCAAGCTGCGACATCTAGTGAGCGGGCAAGTCGCGGCTCACGGACGGTCAAACTGGCGCACCGCTCCCATCGTGGTCGCCAGTATCCTGGCGAGCGTGCGACGGTTACGAACACCCTCTTGGTGACAGGTGCGTACACTTGGTCTTGAGGATTTGAGGTCACGCACCCCGCTCCACAGCAGGAAGCCCTCCACGGCGTCAACGTCAAAGGACCTGGGACCAAGCTCGTAAACTTAGTCGTCGATGACGCGACCGACGACGGCATTTTCATCTGGCCGGAGGCGACCGGGGCCGAGGTCAACGGTTCCATCGTCTAGAACAACGGACGCACCGACAATTTTTGTCGAACGCTGCTCTCCACGCTCGACGCGTCGCACGAGTTCGCGCAGGGGCACGATTTCGCAGTGCCGGGCCAGCCAGCGGACCTGGGCCTCGAAGCGCGCGAGCGGCATATGGACATCGGGTGTGGCGCTTTCGCCGGCTCCGCCGTCTGTCACGACGTTGTGATAGCACAGAATCGTCCCGGCCCGTCGCAACAGACGCGCGGCTCGGGGGATTCCGACGGCGTCCAGGCCGACGTAGAACAGGGTGCTGAGCATCCGAAGGACTTCCACGTGCCCAAGCAGAACGCAACGTTCATACGAGCCGAGCACCGCTTCAGCGTCGGCACGCGCTGCGCCCACTGCTGCACCAAACTGCGGCACGAGTGGCACACGTGATGGGGTCGAAGCACCGGTGGACTGACGATCCCACCACCTGTATCTCGATGCCGGCCCACTTCTTGCGCAGGATTCCCACACCGATGCGATTCGACGTGCTGGTGCTGAACGCAGCACTGCGGCAGTCCTTGGTGGCGGTGCGATCCCTCGGCCGGCGCGAGCTCCAAGTCGCGGCCGCAGGGACGCACCGAGACACGCCAGCGCTTTCGTCCCGCTGGTGTCGGCAGGGTTTCGTGTTCCCACCTGAGGAAGCGCTGGGCGCCTACGCTACGACCCTTGTCGCGTGGCTGGAACGCACTGGAGCGCGTGTGCTCATTGCCTCCAGCGACGCCACGATCGCGCTCCTTCGCCGGCAGCGCGCGCGGCTCGAGCCCCGAGTCCGCCTGGCGCTCGCCGATGAACGGGCGCTGGCGATCGCGGTCAACAAGGAGCGGACTCTGGCGGTGGCGAGGCGCCTCGGGCTGCACGTCCCGCGCGAGGTTGTCGTTCGCGAGGTTGGGGATTTGCCAGGGGCCCTGAGCGCAATCGGGCTCCCGGCTGTGATCAAACCGTGCGAGTCCTGGTTGTCGAACGGACGGGAGGTAGCGCGGCTTGGTGCCGAACTCGTCGTCACTCCCGCCGAGGCACGTCACGCGGTCGAGGCGGTGACGCGCTTCGGGAACGCCGCCCTGTTCCAGGAACTGCTTACAGGAAGACGCGAGGCGGTGAGTTTCCTGTACGCCCATGGCGAGGTGTACGCGCGCTTCGCACAATGGGCAATGCGAACCAGCCCACCCCTGGGCGGGGAGTCGGTGCTGCGCCAGAGCATCGCCATTCCTCCTGACGTAGGGTGTCACGCCGAATCGCTGGTGCGCGAAATCAACCTCGAGGGCTACTCCGAAGTCGAGTTCCGCCGTGACGCCGCCGGCGTCCCGTACTTGATGGAGATCAACCCCCGGCTCTCCGCATCAGTCGAGGTCGCGGTGCGAGCCGGCGTAGACTTCCCGTATCTGCTGTACCAGTGGGCGAGCGGCGGGCCCATTGAGCGGGTCAAGGGCTATCGGATCGGCCGGTGGATGCGCCACCTGGGCGGGGACATCAACACGATGGTCGCCACCCTCCGGCAGCGAGGCAGGCCCCAAGTCACACCTCCGGTACAGACGCTACTGGACTTTGGTCTCTCGTTTCTCAGGCCGATGGCCTACGACTACCTGGATTGGCAGGATCCCCTGCCGGCGATCCGAGCCGCCACCGATTTCACCCGCGGCGCCGTCCGGCGGTTAGTATCGCGCGTGCGGAAGAACGGCTCGTGAGGCCCGCCGTTGACGTGGTGGTTGTCGGGGCGGGTCCCTACGGCCTCTCCACGGCGGCGCATCTCCTCGGCCGAGGACTGCGTGTCGCCGTCTTCGGTAGGACGCTGGAGATGTGGCGCGATCACATGCCGAAGGGCATGCTGCTGCGATCTCACTGGTGGGCCACCAACCTCTCGGATCCGCGTAAGGACTATGGGTTTGAGCGCTTCGTCAGGGAGTCGAAGCACGAGAAGGGCTATCCCCTGCCGATCGAGACCTTCATTGACTATGGCCTCTGGTTCCAGCAGCGGGCGGTGCCTGACGTTGATGAGACGTACGTTGCGTCAATCGAGCGTCAGGGCGCTCGGTTTCTCATAACGCTGGAGGATGGGCGCGAGGTACAGAGTCAGGCGGTCGTCATGGCGATCGGACTCTATCACGGTGCCAATCGACCAGAACAGTTCCAGAGGCTTCCGGCTGGGCTGGTCTCCCATTCCTTCGACCACAGGGACTTCAGCCGTTTCCAGGGACGGAACGTCGTCGTGATCGGGGGAGGACAGAGCGCGATCGAGTTTGCCGCGCTGCTCTACGAAGCCGGTGCCGCCGTCCAGGTCGTATCACGGGGGTCCATCTGGTGGCATGGGCCCGATCGGTGGACCACGCGCAGCACGCTGGAACGGATCCTAGCCCCGGACGCGAGCATCGCGCCCGGTTGGGAGAATTGGGTATTGGACCGGATGCCCTTCTTGTTCTACCGTCTTCCCCAAACGCGGAAGGACTCCTATAACGCCGGTTACCACTCCGGGGCGATGAACTGGTTGCGGAAGAGAGTCATCGGCAAGGTCACACTACATGAGGGCCAGACGGTGACGAAACTGGAGGTGGCGGAAGGGAAAGTTGCGGTGACGATCTCCGACGGCGCGAAGCAGAGCGCTGATCACATCCTCCTGGCAACTGGATACGCGGTAGATATCAACAAGTTGACGATGATTCATCCATCGCTGCGGGCCGAAATCGAGACGGACAGGGCGATTCCGCGCCTGAGCCACTGGTTCGAAACCAGTGTGCCGGGGCTCTACTTTGTTGGATTCACCTCGGTGCACGCCTTCGGTCCGCTGTATCGGTTTGTCGCGGGATGCGGAGCGGCGGCACGCCGCGTTGCCAGTTCTGTCACGCGACGCGTCGGACGTTCACCGCCGGCGCCAAAGCGAACCGTCCTCGCCAACTCAGCGGTAGGATGAAGTGACTTCGGCGATCCGAGCGCGTCTGACAACTGTCGCCTCCAGAATGCTGCCCCCTGGCGTGAAGCGGGGGCTGAAGCGCCTTGTGCGGGCCTACCATCGAAGGTTTTACCCATTCACGCCGACGGATCTGAAGCGCGCGCTGTTGCAACTGGGTGTCGTCCCCGGCGACGTTCTGATGGTGCATAGCGCGTTCGACCACTTTGTGGGCTTCCAAGGAGGCCCCGTCGACGTCATTCGGACGCTGCAGCAGGCCGTCGGGGCTGGTGGGACGCTGCTGATGCCGACCATTCCGTTCCGGGGCACCGCCGTCGAGTACGCGCTCGGCGAGCCGGTCTTCGACGTGCGGCAGACGGTGTCGAGGATGGGGCTCATCACCGAGGTGTTCCGACGATCGCCGGGCGTCGTTCGCAGCATCCACCCCACGCACTCGGTTGCCGTGTGGGGGAGCCGGGCCGACGCGATCGTCGCCGGCCACGAGCAGGCCGAGACCCCGTGTGGTAGGCTCACCCCCTATGGGAGGCTGCTCGAGTACGACGGGAAGATCCTGCTTGCGGGAGTGCCGGCGAACACCATGACGTTCTGTTATTTCGTAGCGGAGCAACTCGAGCCCAGGCTCGCCTTTCCGGTGTTGACTCGGGAAACGTATCCGATGCGCTGGAAGGACGGGGATGGGACGATACGGGTCTCCAACCTACGGCTCTTTTCACGGCGCCTCGACCATGATCTGAGCGCGCTGGTGGGCGAGCTGACGCGACGCAAGCAGTGGCGAGAGCAGCGAGTGGGGCGCCTGCGTCTCATGCTGTTGCGGGCGCGCGAAGTGTATGACGCCGCTGCGGCATTGGCGGATAGAGGCATGTTCGTACGTGAGCGGCCCGTCCGTTGAGGCGAAGCGCCACTCGCTGTCGCGCCGACGCAGCAGCCGTGTTTCGATGCGGGCTCCAGGACCGCTACCCACCCAGCCTTCCCACGCTTTCCGCGGACGCACCCAGCAGGTCTGGTGGCACCGCCCATGCACAGGACCCCCGGGGAGCGGGGTCCCAATGCGTGCCCCGATCGCTTCCGCGATTCCCTCCGATCGCACCGTGAGGCAGAGAGGAGCGAGCAGAGCATGAGCCGGGGCGTGGATGGCCTGAGCGACGTGAGTCTCGAGGTCTTTTCGACCTGCGCGCAATCCAGCGAGGGCCATCCCGACAGCTACCGCCAGCGGGTGGCCGACGTAGCGCGCTGGAGTGAGCAAGCCGGGTGCAAAGGTATCCTCGTCTACTCCGACAATCGGCTGCTCGATCCGTGGCTCGTGTCTCACATCATCATCCAAAACACGACACGCCTCTGTCCCCTGGTCGCGGTCCAGCCCGTCTATTTGCATCCGTACGCCGTTGCGAAGATGGTGGCCTCCTTCGGCCATCTGCAGGGGCGACGGATCTACCTGAACATGGTGGCCGGAGGGTTCAAGAACGACCTGGTCGCGCTGAACGACACGACGCCCCACGACAGTCGGTGATCGAGTACACGCTCATCATCCGGGAACTGCTGCGCGGCTCGGCAGTGTCCTTCGACGGCGCGTTCTACCAGGTCAAGAATCTCAAGCTCACACCCTCCCTGCCGGGCGAACTGTTTCCGGGAATCTTCGTGTCGGGCTCGTCGGAGGCCGGGCTCGCGGCGGCGAAGGCCATCGGCGCGACGGCCGTCAAGTACCCGAAGGCGCCCGAGGAGGAGGTCGCTCCGGACGAGGGAGTGGGTGCGGGCGTGCGAGTCGGGATCATCGTCCGCGAGGATGGCGATGAGGCATGGCGCATCGCGCGCGAGCGCTTTCCCGAGGACCGCAGGGGTCAGCTCACACACCAGCTGGCGATGAAGGTCTCGGACTCCGTCTGGCATGGACAACTCTCGGACTTGGCCGACGCCACGGCCTCGGGCGACAGTCCGTACTGGCTGGTGCCGTTCCAGAACTACAAGACCATGTGCCCGTACCTCGTGGGCAGCTACGAGCGGGTCGGCGACGAGCTGGCGCGCTACATCGCGGTGGGGTATCGGTCGTTCATACTCGACATTCCCCCCACGGAGGAGGAATTGCACCACACGAACCAGGCCTTCCGCCGAGCCGTGACGCTGGTGACCCGATGACCTCCCTCCTCCAGCAGTGGGTCACCGAGCAGGCAGAGCGCCGGCCGGACGCTACCGCCGTCGTGATGCACGGCGCTCGGCTGACCTACGCGGAACTCGAAGCATTGAGTAACCGACTGGCCTGCACCTTGAAGGCCGCCGGGTGCGAGCAGGGCGACCGGGTCGGCCTGCTGCTGCCCAAGTCCCCGCTGGCGATCGTGAGCATGGTGGGGATCCTGAAGGCTGACTGCATCTACGTCCCGCTTGACCCGTCGAGCCCTACGCCGCGAGTCCGGAAGATCGTCGAATCGGCAGAGCCCCGTGTGATACTGGCCGACGCACGCGCTGCACTGCGCTTACGCGAGCTCCTGTCGGACCCGCGGCTGCGCCGGGCGATTGCCGTGGGATGGATGGAGCGAGAGCGCGCTGGTGGGGAAGCGTTCGAGCCGACGTTCTCGCTCGAGGATGTGGTGCGGGCGCCGAGCGATCCGATGGACTACCGCAACAACTCCACGCATCCGGCCCACATTCTCTTTACATCGGGGTCGACCGGCACACCGAAGGGAGTCATGATCGCGCACCGTAACGTGATCCATTTTGTCGAGTGGGCCAGGCGGCACTTCAACCTCGGTGCTACAGATCGCCTGTCCGGTCATCCTCCGCTGCACTTCGATCTGTCCACGTTCGACGTATTTGGCACGTTCGCATCCGGTGCCCAGCTGCACCTCGTGCCGCCCGAGATCAACCTGCTGCCGAATGCCTTGGCCGAGTTCATCCGGGCCTCGGAACTGACGCAATGGTTCTCGGTGCCGTCGCTGCTCAGTTACATGGCCAAGTTCGACGTAGTGCAGTTCAACGACTTTCCGTCTCTGCGGCGGCTCCTGTGGTGTGGAGAGGTCTTTCCCACCCCGGCCCT
>Ga0209161_10003031_pt1 | contig 13615 bp, 10 predicted proteins | sample GraSoiAngelo_155_FD_186169 | JGI IMG/M metagenome (GOLD analysis project Ga0209161, IMG submission 186169) | Grasslands soil microbial communities from the Angelo Coastal Reserve, California, USA - 14_1009_13_30cm (SPAdes) (version 2) | ecosystem: Environmental > Terrestrial > Soil > Grasslands...
TCCGCGGATCGGATTGAGCGTGCCTAAAACCGGGACGAGCCAGTTGGCGAGAATTAAACCCGCGATGCCGCCAAGCAGGGCCAGAAGCATGCTCTCGGTGAGAAGCTGTCTAACGAGCCGCCAACGCCCCGCGCCGAGTGCTCGCCGCAGCGCCAGCTCCCGCGTGCGTGCTACGCCGCGAGCGAGCTGAAGGTTTGCAATGTTCGCGCAGCAGATGAGCAAAAGAAATCCGACGCCACCTGCCAGCGCGAACAAAGCTTTGCGAACGCGACCTTCCAAATCACCAAGTAAATCCTGGCGAAGCGAGATAGCTTTCACGCTCCATCCACGGCGGAAATTGGGATATTCCTGCTCCAATTGCCGGGCGATAGCTTTCAATTCTGTATCCGCCTGCTTCACAGTGACGCCCGGTCTGAGTCGCGCCAGGATTTCGTTGGCGGTTGCGGCGCGCTCGCTCAATGGCAGGTTTTCGATGTTAGTCTGAAGAGGTAGCCAGATTTCGGCTGCGCCGGGAAGATCGAATCCAGCGGCCATTACTCCAATGACCGTGTACGTTTTGCCGTTCAGATTGAGCGGTTGACCGACTGCTCCATTGCTCCCGGCAAAGTGCTTTTGCCAGAACGAATAACCTATCAGCGCCACTGGCGCCCCACCCGGCCGGTCTTCGTCGGCGGAAAATGCGCGACCAAGCAGTGGTTTAACACCTAATGTCGTCAGATAATCGGCCATGACCGTGGCGCCGCGGATACGCTCCGGTTCTGCCCGGCCAATCAGATTGAAAGAGCGCTGTGTCGCCACACCGCTGTTAGAAAAAAGATGAGTGCGATCCCGATAAGCTGCGTACTCAAGAAAAGAACACGCAAAGGGATCAAAGCCTTCCCGCAACGCGAAGGTCGAAATCAGCCGGTCAATATCTTTAACCGGCAATGGGCGGAGCAGAAGTGCATTAATGGCGCTGAAGATAGCGGTGTTCGCACCGATGCTGATCGCCAATGCTGCGATGGCAATCAGCGTGAAGCCCGGCTGCTTAAGCAACATGCGTGCGCCGTAACGGACGTCTTGCCAGAGCATTTGCATTGTCGATCTATTCGTACCGAAGAGCTTCGACGGGATTTAGCGCGGCCGCGCGACGTGCCGGCAGCCAGGTCGCGACGAGGGCGGCGATGGCAAGCAACAATGGCGCGGCGGTAAAGGCGATTGGATCGAGTGCGCACACCTCGTACAAAATCCCGCTGAGTATTTTTCCGGTCGCGGCGGCGAGAACAAAGCCAAGCGCGATGCCGCTAAGAAGCATCATCGCACTTTCGCCCATGATTAATCGCAAGACCGCGGCCGGCCCCGCGCCAAGCGCCATACGAATTCCGATCTCGCGTGTGCGTCGCGCCACCGAATACGCTTTGACTCCGTAGAGACCAACGACGGCCAGACCAAGCGCCAGTCCCCCAAAGATGGAGAACAATCCGGCGCCGGCGCGAACAAGCCAAAGGTCCAGGTTCGAATCAAGATACTGGGCAAATGTTTGCAACGAAATGATCGGGATTGCGGGATCGACACCGCGCACCGTGCGTCGCAGCAAATCGGCCGTGCTGGCTTCGCTTCCGGGGGCAAGCGAACGGAATCGGACAAAAAAGGAAACGTCGCTTTGGAATCCACGCGCAAACGGGAGGTAAATCGAGCCGTCCGGCTCTTCGTTGGCAAAAAGATCGTGGCGGGTTACAGGCACAATCCCGACTATTTCGATCGTCTCGTCCTGCTTCTCCTCTTTACTCAACTCGGCGCTCGTTCCGCCAGCGGCGCCTCCGCCGCGCTGCCCCGACGGCGTATTTTCGGCCGCATACTGAACGCGTTGTCCAAGTGCGTCACCGTCCGGCCAGAGCTTTTTGGCCAGAGGTTCATCAATAATTGCCACCCTCGGACCAGGTTGTGTTGCTTCCGCCTCGGTAAACGCGCGACCACGCAGCACCGGCAATCCAACGGTTGAAAAATAATTCGCACCCACGCTGTTCCACGCTGCCTTGAAAGCAAGGCCTTCAGCGGCGGTCGACGGCTTGGCCTCTGCACCCGGATTTACGCCAGCGCGTTGAACGTTCTTGTCGGACGAAGTTATTCCGAACGGAACGGTTGCCGAAACGCTCACGTGCTCGACGCCCGGCAGCGCTGCCAGCCGCGCGTTCAAGTTCTCATAAAGTTCTTGCGCGCGTTTCGGTTCGTAACCGGCCAGGCTCGCGTCAACTTCGAGAAGGTAGCTTGCGCCAGGTTTTAGTCCGCTATCAACCGACGCGGCTTTGCCCGCGCCGCGCACGAACAAAGCGGCTGCGGTAAGCAGGGCCAGCGAGAACGCGATTTGCACAACGACGAGCGGGTTGCGCGGTAAAAATTTCCAGCGACGTCGTATTACATCTTCTCCGGCATGTTCCTTGAGATCGGTGATCACCGCGCTGCGCGAGATCTTCAACGCCGGCCCGAGCGCAAACATGAGTGTGCCGAGCAGGCAAAATCCAAACGTTGCGGCCAAAATTGCGGGGTTCGCTCCGGTCGACCACACAATCTCGAAAGGCATGAACTTGCGCATTGAGCCAATCAGCAGATCCGACGACCACAATCCAAGAATGAGTCCACCCAAGCCGCCGAGCAGCGCCAGCACAAAACCTTCGCTGAGAAGCTGGCGCACGATCCGCCAACGGGTACCGCCAAGCGCGAGGCGGATCGCGATTTCCTTCCGGCGTGCTGTGCCACGCGCGAGCAACATGTTTGCGAGATTGAGGCAGGCCACGAGGAGGACCACCACCGCCATCCCGAGCAATAACGGTGCGATCGATTTCACCCCGCTGGCAGCCGCCGGATTTGTGCTTACCGCAATACGCGACACCGGTGCAGTTGTGAACGTCTGGTTTTTCTGCTCGACTGGATATGCTTTTTCCAAATTGGCCGCCAGGCCTTCGAGCGCAGGCTTGGCCGCGGCCGTCGTCATCCCCGGTTTCAGCCGGCCGATGATGCGCAACTGCGTGCCGTTGCGATCATCCATGGCGGTCCTGTTCTTCGACCCAAAATCGTTCGCGACCTGATCGTAAACGCTCATCGGCAACCAAACTTCCGGTGACAAAATCTGCAACGTACCGGCGAAACCTTTCGGCGTGATTCCGACGATTGTGAACGGTCGGCCGTTGATCAAAAGCTGCGAACCGAGCACGCTTGGATCGAGGTCGTGCTTCAGCCAGTAACTGTAACTAACGATCGCGACCGGCGCGTCGCGCCCCGGCGTTTCCTCTTCTGGCAGAAATGCGCGCCCTCGCGTCAGCGGGACACCAAGAACGGAGAAATAGTTCGAGCTGACGATAGCGGCGAACGCGCGTCGCGTATCGCCTTTTTGACCCAAGCCGATCAGTGCGAGGTTGAAACTCATTGCGTCGCTGAAGACCGTGTTCTGCTCGCGGATGTCGAGATAAGTCGGATAAGAAAAACCACGAAATTTTTTCGGATCCTTCTTGTCCTGGGAAAAGAGCTGCACCATTTCGTGCGGCTTGGCGTAAGCAGGTGGGGCAAAGAAAAGCGTGTTCACCAGACTGAACACGGCCGTGTTCACGCCAATGCCAAGTGCGAGCACCGTGACCGCCGCAATCGTGAAACCAAGCGCCTTAAATAACTGTCGAACAGCAAATCTAAGGTCTTGAACCATTTTTGGTGTTCCTATGCCGCAATCCGATCTTCAACAACGCGACCGTCGAATAAGTGCACCGTGCGGTCTGCATGCTGGGCGAAACGCTCGTCGTGCGTAACCATGCAAATCGTGGCACCACCCTGATGCAGTTCGCGGAGCAGGTGCATGACCGCTTCGCCATTGTGCGAATCGAGGTTACCGGTCGGCTCGTCCGCAAGCAGAATCGCCGGTCTGCCAGCGAGCGCGCGAGCGACTGCGACGCGCTGCTGCTGGCCGCCGGAGAGCTGACTCGGCAAGTGTTTTGCCCGGTGCGCCATGCCCACCCGTTCCAGCGCTTCGGTGACCAGTGCTTTGCGGTCACTGGCACCGGTGCCGCGATACGTGAGCGGTAATTCGACGTTCTCAAAAACCGTGAGGTCGCCGATCAAATTGAAACTTTGAAAGATGAAACCGATTTCGCGATTGCGAACGCGCGCTCGTTCCGCGAACGAAAGATTCGCGACCTCGTGACCTTTCAGCGCGTAACTGCCGTCGGAAGCAGTATCCAGCAGACCAAGAATCGAAAGCAGCGTTGTCTTGCCGCAACCTGATGGTCCCGCGATGGAAATATATTCGCCCTCGCGAATATCGAGATGAATTCCCGAAAGCGCGTGCGTCTCTACTTCATCAGTGAGAAACACTTTGGTTACACCGGTGAGCCGGATTAACGGAGCAAAACCGTTTCCGTCGAATTCGTTGGTCGATTCCTCTGCAGTTAGTTCAGTCGATTTCATGTTGTTCATGTTGCTTTGATTGTTTCAAATCAGAAATCAGATTCAGAAATCAGAGCTTAGTTCAGTCGAATCCGATCGTGCGCATCCCACGCGCTGGTATCGGAAAGGATCACCTGATCCCCCGGTTGGAGCCCATCTACGATTTGAATGGTGTTCACCGAGCTTTTGCCCAGCTTCACCGGAGTACGCACAGCTTCCGAAGTGCCGCTGACAATCTTAAACATTCCTACCGTGTTGTTTTCCTGCCCGAACGCCGGACGCCCGACGTAAATGACGTCGTCGAGATGTTCGAGCTCGATTGTTCCATCAACGCTGAGATCGGGCCGCGCGCCTTTCGGCAGCGCCTCATCAAAAGCTACTTCGACATTGACCGTCCCCTGCTCCACTGCGGGATCCACACGCGTGACGTGGCCATTCGCGACGCCGTTCCGAGTGTCGATCGCGGCTTTCTGACCAATTTGAATGTCCTTTGCCTGGGTCTCGGCGATCTTGACCTGCGCTTTCAGCTTCGTCGGGTCCGCGACGCGCGCGAGATTATCGCCGACCTTCATGCGCTGTCCGATTTGCACAGGCAGCTGTTGCAGGACGCCCGACATGCCGGCGCGTACATGCAACGCTTCCACCTGGTTAGCCTTCAACTTGGCGAGTTGTTTAGCTTGATCGACCGCGGCCTGCTTCGACGCTAACTGTGGATCAATGGACTCGTGCGCAAACTGCAGGCGCTTTTTTTCGATCTCATTCCGATTTGCCAGTTCGGCCTCTTTTACCTTTGACGTTTTGTATTGTAGCTCGGCGATCAAACCGTTTTTCGCCAACTGATCGTTCGTCTCGCGCTCCATCTTAGCCTGCTCGTAATCCGATTTAACTTTCGCTGTCGTTGCTTCCTGATCGAGCAACCCTCGCTGAAGTGTCGCGCGCAAAGTGGTTAGCTCCGCTTCTGCAGCTGTCGATTGCAGTTCGGCGTCATGAGCGGTTTGTTCCAGCTCAGGACTGGTTAATTCCAAAATCACCGAGTCCGATTCCACGTGTGTCCCAGGCCAGATATTTATTTTTTCTATCCGCCCTTCGGTGTTTGCCGGAATCCAGCGAATGTCTTCCGGCAGAAGCGTCCCGAGGCCGCGCACCTGTCGCACCATTGGACCGCGTTTAACGGTATCGACCCAAACGGTCGATCGATCGACGCTCGGCACAGCTGGTTTCAAACGCGAAATTGCAATTGTCGCCAAAATCAACCCGAGCGCAGACCCAGCGATGATCATGATACGGCGCTTGCGCTTTTTCGCCGCCACGCCTGTGCGCGGTACGTCCATCGAGGAAAGATTTGGCGCAAAGCCGGCCGGACGCACAATCCTTTGGTCCGTTGTTTTTCGTTCTGGAATCACGGTTTCGTTTGGGTCAGAACAGCGGGAGAGAGCGAAGGAGCTGGACTACCGCGGACATGCCGCTCATGATTGGCACCATTGCCATGACGATAAGCGTGCCGAACACAGCGGCTTCGATCGTGAACTCGCGGTTCGCTTCAGCGTCGAAATAATCCCGGCTGATGTCGCGCAACGAGTTGGCTCTCTTAACGCTCCGCGCGCTGGAAGCATTAAGCATCGGCGCGTGGTAACAATAGTCGACGAGCGGGAACTTCTGTGCGCTCGGTCGTATATTTGCGGATGGTTTCATGTTTTTTCTTTTACCTCCTAGAATGAGAAGCAGTTGATGTGTTTGCTGGATTCAAAAAACTTTCTTCTGATATTGCGACGAACCATAATCGTTAACTTGCTCGCTCTATCGCAGCGGCCATGCCATGCCAGAAAACAAAGTTGTAAGCCGCTGATGCTCAGCAGTTAAAATTTGTCGATCTTTTCGGCGCGCTCGTTTGAGTTATCCGCTTGTGGGATTATGGCGTCCCAACTTTGGGACAAATGTAGCGCGAGCCTCCGGCTTGCGCCGTCAACAGTCGCAAGCGAGACGCATGTGCTACTCAATTGCGCGGCAGACGCAGCAAAGCTTGCGCGCCCTGGCGATCCGCTCGGTTCATAAGCGCCAACGTTCCGTCATGAGCTTCGGCGATTTGACGACATAACGGCAAACCAATTCCAGAGCCCTCGGGTTTTGTGGTAAAAAAAGGAACGAAAAGATTGGCCGGATTCATAATGCCCGGGCCTTCGTCTTCGACAAAAATCTCAACGCAATTTGCTGTCTCGCGCCATCTGAGGGTGACGTTCCCATGGGTTTCGAGCGCGGCATCAACAGCGTTGTGCACCAGATTGATTAAAGCTTGTTCAATCTGCGCGGCGTCCACGCGAATTACTGTTTTCGGACCCGGCCGGACTTGAACCTTGAGCCTGGGTTCCAAATCCACGACATGCTGTATCAGCGGGGCAAGATCGATGTCTTGTTTTTGAGGCGGCGGAAGTCTTGTGAGCCGGGTGTACGCTTGCAGGAAACGGCTCAGCGAATCGGCACGCGAAGCGATGGAGTTCAACCCTGAGCTTGCATCGTCTTTCCAATCCGTTGGCAGAGGCTCGCGCCGCAGCAGTGATTCCAAACTGGCGGCAAGTGATTTGATCGGCGCCAACGAGTTGTTCATCTCATGGCCGAGCACTCGCACGAGTCGCTGCCACGCGCGACGTTCCTCTTCGCGCAGCGTGCGACTCAGATCCGTCAACACGAGTAATTCGTGCGGTAAGCCCTGCTCGCGAAATGTGCTCCGGCGAATGCCCCAACGGCCTGAACCGCCCGGAAAACTTAAGGTAAGCGGTTCGTCGTCGTCCGCCTCGAAACAAGCATGAAGCCCGAGTTCCTGCGCGGTTTTGCCTAACAACTTGTCCATCGGTCGTCCCAGCAAAGTCTCACCGGCGCGATTGATAAGGCGGAGACGCCGTTCGGGATCAAACGTAAAAATTGCCACATCGATTTCGCTCATGATCGTGCGCAATAGCGCGGTGGCTTCAAAAGCGCCCAGGCGCTGCTGACGCAACGTTTCGCCGAGCGAATTCACTTCGAGCAGGACTTCGCCCAACGCAGTGCCTTCACGCGCGCCTCTCGCACGAATGGAGTAGTCGCCCTCCCGTAATGCCGCGAGCAGGTTAGAAAGGGTTTGCAGTGGACGAACGGCGTGTTCGCGGGTGCTCCAAATGAATGCAGTCATGCAGCCAACAATCAGAATCGTAAGCGTCCACTGCACTTTCGGGGGATGATCGCCGAACCAAAGCAGCGTTAACGCAACAATGACTGCAGGCGCGACCGCGACAAACGTCAGCCAGGTAATCTTCCCTTCGTAGGAAAGCCGCGCCGGTCTTTTTGTTTTGCGCGCCATCAAAACTGCAACCGGCAACTCCGACATTTTGTCGCGAGCACGCGAACACGTTCGGTGTCGGCAATGGGCGATCTGAAATTCTCAAAGGCCATATTGTTGCAGGCGCCGGTAGAACGCGCTTCTGCTCAAGCCGAGTGCTTCTGCGGCCTTGCGCGCGTTGCCGTCATTTCGGGCCAACGCTTTTTTGATCAGAAATGCCTCGACCTCTTCGAGACTCATCTCCTCAACGTTCCGCGATTCGGGGCCGCCAGTCGTTAGGCCAAGGTCGGCTGAGCGAATTTGCCGGTCTTTCCCCATCAGCACGGCGCGCTCCACAATGTGGTCGAGCTCCCGGATGTTTCCAGGAAACCGATGCTGTAGCAGACGCTCTCGCGCGCTTTCATCGAAACCGCCAACCTGTTTGCGATAACGCTCTGCGTGTTGACGAAGAAAGCTGTTCGCCAGCGGCATGATGTCCTCGCGTCGATCGCGCAACGGCGGCAATTCGATCTCAATCGTATTTAGCCGGAAAAGGAGGTCCTGCCGAAACCGAGCAGCTGCAATCTCATTCTCCAGATTGGCGTTCGTAGCGGAGATCATTCGCACATTTGCGTGAAGTGTTTTTGATGAACCGACGCGCTCGAAATCGCCGGTCTCGATGACCCGCAAGAGTTTTGCCTGTTGGGCAAGCGGGATATTTGCGATCTCGTCCATGAACAGCGTGCTCTCATCCGCGAGCTCGAAGCGTCCTGCCCGATCCGTTTTTGCGTCAGTAAACGCGCCTTTGACGTGTCCGAACAGTTCGCTCTCGAATAGTGTCTCGGACAGGCCGCCCATGTTGACGGTGATCATCGTCCGGTTGGCGCGCGGTGACAGAGCGTGAATCGCCCGCGCAACCAAACTTTTGCCCGTGCCGTTTTCGCCGGTAATCAAAACGTTGGCATCAGACGGCGCGACGCGTGAAATCATTTCAACGACAGGCCGCATTGTGGGGGATTGCGCGATCAAATCCGGCATGGTGCCGCGCAGCATTTGGTTTTCCGCTTCGAGTTTGCGCTCGCGGCGCAGCGCGGACGCGAGCTCGATCTGTGTCCTCACAATCGTCAACAGTCGCTGGTTGTCCCACGGTTTGGTGACGAAATCACGCGCGCCATGTTTCATTGCGTCGACGGCCAGTTCGATCGTTGCCCAGGCAGTCATCACAACAATTGGAAGCGTGTTGTCGATCTCCTGAATTTTTGGAATCGCCGACAAGCCTTCCTGGCCCGATGTCGTATCGCGAGTGTAATTCAGGTCCATCAGCAATAGGGCGTACTCCTTCTTTTCCAGCGCGTGAAAGATGCCAGGGAGCGAGGTGACTCCTTCAGTCTGATAGCCTTCGCTCTTCAGCAAGATGCGCAGTGCTTCGAGCACATCGCGTTGATCGTCAGCAAGAAGAATTCGAGCCACGGCTAAATTTTTTCTACCCCAGAGCACCAAAAGCGAGCCCGAGGCCATATGTTACTACAGCAACGATGATGCCAATCCAGGTCATCTCCAGGCCCGACGCCCACCATGAGCGGATGGTAATGAGCGATTTCAATGCGCCGACGGCAAAGTGCGCGACCAGGCTGATGCCGAAGGAAGCGATAACCGCGCCGAGGCCGCCGGAGAAAAAGAACGGAATTATCGGGACAAACGCACCGATGGCCGTGGAAATGCCCGCCGACAACGCCGCACTCCATTGGTTGGGAAAGCGATGTTCGGATAACCCGAGCTCGCTTTGTGCCATCGCCTGCACAAATTGCTCGGGTTGTTGCGCCAGGCGCTCCGCCATTTTTAGGGATTCCTCGGGTGTGAATCCTTGTAACTGATAGAAAAGCGACATCTCCTCGATTTCCTCCTCGGGATTTTCCTCAACCTCAGCGCGTTCACGCGAGATTTCGGCCTCATACACTTCCGCTTCGCTTTTAGCGGCAAGGTATGCGCCTGCGCCCATTGACAGCGTGGAAGCGAGCATGCCCGCAAGGCCAGAGATCAAAATGTAATGCTGTTGATTATTTGTGGCGCCAGCCACGCCTGAAACAATTCCAAACACCGCGCCAAGCCCGTCGTTTGCGCCGTAAATTGCGTCGGCCACCCAGCTACCGCCGCGTCCGTGCCAGCGTTCACGCTTGAGAATTTTGTCCAACGCAGCGCGAGGACTCACGGGCTGCGCCATCGCGCTCAGCGCACGCGCATGAGCTTTTTCTTCAAGCGCGCTTTTTCGAAGAAATTCCTGAACTTCTTGTTCACCAGCGAACGTGCGCTCGGCCTGATCGTGAAATTCCGCTTCCTGCTTTTCTTCGGTCGCTTCCATTCGCCGAATCGCGATCTCCGCTCCGGCAATCCTGTTCCACCAACGATTTAGCCGCCGCGCAAAAGTGTTGTTGTAAACAGGCGGTTGCGCGCCGAGTTCCTTTAGCTTTGCTTCCCAACGCTGCGCATGACGTTCTTCTGCTTCTGCCATGCGCAAAAGAATGCCTTTGCGTTTTTCGTCACGCTCCCGTTCCGCCAGGTCGCGATACGTTTGTGCGGTCTCGACTTCCGCCTGCCAATTGCGCTTTGCGACGTCGATTGTTTGCTGAGGATTTTTTTGCTCGGGGGCCATGCCGAATTAAAGCGCAATGAGAGGCGCTTTCCAACTTGCCCGCGGTAGGTTGTCGAAAACTGTTCGCCCCCTATTTCAATCAGCAGGCTCGAGCGCAGGGCTCAAAGCAGGCGCGACACGCGCTCGCAGTTGTTGCGCGGTGATGATCAGAGCTACCGAACCGATGATGAGAGCAGCGGCAATCAATGTGCGCACGGTCACCGTTTCACCCGCAAAGAAAGTACCAAGCAAAACGGCGACGATTGGATTCACATACGCGTAAGTGGCCACCTTCGCCGGATCGCAATGACGCAGCAGCCAGATATACGCAGTGTAGCCGACGACAGCTCCGATAAGCACAAGGTAAATGAATGAACCGAGCGACAACAGCGAAACGGAACCGGGATGAAATCGCCGGAGTTCGCCCGTGACGATGCCTGCAAGCAAAAGCAAGATTCCGCCACAGATCATTTGTTGAGCAGCGGTGAGAAACGGCGAGGCCGCATGTTTCGCGACTCGCGAATAAAGCGAACCTGCCGACCAAATGAAACTCGTGACGAGCAGGATCGATATTCCAATTGCTGGATTTCGCCCGGCGGTGGAATGAACATGCAAACCTGGTCCGAACAAAGTCCCGACGCCCACGAAACCGCCGGCAAGTCCCATCCACATGACCGGCGTCGGTCGCGGCGCCATTCCTGTTAACCATCCCAACAGCACAATGTAAATGGGAACGATCGCCACGACCAGTGCCGCCAAGCCCGAGTCGATATATTTTTCTGAAATCGTTACGCCCCCATTGCCGCCGAGCAGCAAGCACGCACCAATAATCAGTGAGGTCCGCCAGTTCCTCCAATTCGATTCGCCGATGCCTTGAGAGCAGGCAACCGCATACATGATCGTGCCCGCCAACACGAATCGCGCTCCTGCCATCAAAAAAGGCGGAATCGTTTCGATCGAGAACCGGATGCCGAGATAAGTGGAGCCCCAGATTAGGTACAGCGCGGCGAAAGCGACGATCACGAGCGTTTTCTTCGGCGCGGCCATGAGGGATGACAATGTCGCATTCGACACGCAGAGCAACCGCGCAACGTTGAAACGTTCAGGGGGAACGCGGGCATGTTGCCGGACAGCTTCTGTTCTGGACCAATGGGGAAAAAGAGGTCCGCTGGCAATATGCCCGCGCTCTCTACGGCCTCCGTTTGAAAAGCAACCGATACAGCAGCAACAGGATCATGGCGCCGACAATCGACATGATCCAGCCGGCGACGTAGTTCTCGCCGGCAAAGATGCGGCCGAGCCAGGTGCCCACCAATGCGCCTGCGATGCCAAGCAAAATCGTAACGATGCAACCGCCGGGATCCCGACCCGGCATCAGCAGCTTTGCGATCGCGCCGATGACAAGACCAACAAGAATGATCCAAATGATCGAATGAGAGCCAAAGTCCATACTGAGCTGAGTTGTATCGAGTTTATTCGTGTTGGGAAAGGAATTTGGTTTGGTTTGGCCAAGTATTGCACGCGGCTGTTGTAGCCACGCGCCTGCGGCGCGTCATTCATTTTGTGTTCGCGAGAAACGGCCCGCAGGGCCGTGGCTACAATTGAATTACTTGCGCCGAGTGAATGTCCTCGCTCGCGCGAATGTCGCGGAGCAATTGTTCGTTCGGGGCAGTGTCGAGATTCAACACCGTGAGCGCGGTACCGCCCGCCTGATTTCGACTGAGTGACATCGTAGCAATGTTGACGCCATGCTCGCCAAGCAGCGTTCCGATCCGCCCGACCATCCCGGGCCGGTCCGTGTTCTCCAGCACCAGCACTACCCCCTGCGGTCGGGCTTCGACTGGTCGGCTGTTGATGCTCACAATTCGTGGCGTGGCGCCGAAGAATGCGCCACCAACTGAAACGCTTTTTCCTTCGCCCATCGCAGAAATTTCGAGCATGTCGGTATAATCGCCGGGCACGCTTAGCCGCGATTCGCTCACCTTTAAACCAAGAGTCTCGGCGAACGCGGGAGCGTTCACTTCGTTGACTTCGCTGCCACCTGCGACTTGCAGAAAGCCTTTCAACACTGCTCGCGTGATCGCTGTCGTATCGACCTCGTTGACTTTCCCGCTGTAATTGATGTTGAGCGACTCCGCTCGTTTCGGAGCGATCTGCGAGAGAAATTTGCCCAGCTTCTCGCCGAACCTCAGATGCGGTCCGATGATTGCCAGCGTTTTCGCATCGAGATTTGGCATGTTTACTGCATTTCGAATCGTGCCTTCCAGCAGAACGGCGCGAATCGACTGGGCGATCTCGATGCCGACGCTTTCCTGCGCCTCCGCCGTTGATGCGCCGAGATGCGGCGTGAGCACAACATTGGGCGCATCACGCAAAGGCGAATCGGGCGGCAGCGGTTCAACTTCGAAAACATCGAGCGCCGCGCCGGCGACCTGCCCGTCCCGCAACGCCTGAGCCAGCGCCGCTTCATCGATCAGACCGCCGCGAGCACAATTGATGATGCGGACACCATGCTTTGTTTTGCTTAACCGCGCGGCATCAAGAATGTGGCGTGTCGCAGCAGTAAGCGGCGTGTGCAGCGAAATGAAATCGGCGTGAGTGAGCAAATCGTCGAGTTCATCCACGAGTTCCACCTGTAGACTCCGGGCGCGCGTAGCGGAAAGATACGGATCGTAGGCCACCACACGCATGCCAAAAGCGATGGCGCGGCGACTCAGTTCACTACCGATTCGGCCCATTCCGATTACGCCCAACGTTTTGTTGTAAAGCTCGACCCCTTCGAAATTCTTTTTGTCCCATTTCTTCCCGCGAATGTTTGCATCGGCTTGCGGAATCTTGCGCGCTACCGAGAGCAACAACGAAAACGCATGTTCGGCAGTAGAAAGGGTGTTTCCCCCCGGCGCGTTGAGCACAACGATGCCGCGGCGCGTCGCCGTCTCAACATCGACATTATCCACGCCCACTCCCGCGCGGCCAACCACGCGAAGTTTTGCGCCGGCATTCAAAATCGCCGCCGTGACTTTAGTCTGGCTGCGCACGACTAGCGCACTGAACGACGGAATGAGCGCGACGAGTTCGCGCTCGCTCAACCCAGTCTTGACCGTGACCTCCAGCGCGCGATCCCGCGAGAGCTCATCCACTCCGCGTTCCGAGATTGGATCGGAGATCAGGACCTTCGGTGAATCCATGTGTTGTAGGGCAGGCGCCTCGCCTGCCGGGCAACCGAAGCCATCGCTCTACAATTGGTTGCTTTCATTATCCGTAAATGACCAAGTGAATGGAGTCGG
>Ga0209161_10003036_pt1 | contig 13609 bp, 17 predicted proteins | sample GraSoiAngelo_155_FD_186169 | JGI IMG/M metagenome (GOLD analysis project Ga0209161, IMG submission 186169) | Grasslands soil microbial communities from the Angelo Coastal Reserve, California, USA - 14_1009_13_30cm (SPAdes) (version 2) | ecosystem: Environmental > Terrestrial > Soil > Grasslands...
TCCCCGAACTCCGCTGCCGCCCCATCCAGCAGTGCAACATCCCCGAGCCGCACCACCGCGCCCACAGCGGTCACGTCAGCGGGCACGCTGATGCGCCCCGTCGCCGCAATCGCAGCGCTCAAGAAGATCGGAACGACGAGAACGCCAGCCAGCATCGCGGTGCGAGGCGGGACGGCGGCGCCGCCGAGGCGAGCCCGCAGGTCCCGCGCGAGCGCGCGGCCAGCGGGGGGACGTGTCGGCCTACGAGTCGCGCGTGGACCGAGGACCGCGAGCCGCGGCGGCGCCGCCGTCCCGCCCCCCCGCCACGACCTAGCTGACGATCGCATTCGTCGCCCGCAGCATCTCGTCCGCGGTCTGAATCGCCTTCGACGTGACCTCATACGCCCGCTGCCCCGTGATCAGCGCCACCAGCTCCTCGACGACGCTCACGTTCGAGTTCTCGAGGAACCCCTGCAACAGCGTGCCGCGGTTCTCCTGCCCCGGCGTGCCCACCTGCGGCGCGCCCGACGTCTCCGTCTCCTGAAGCAGGTTCTTGCCGAGCGCGCGCAGCCCCGCGGGGTTGGCGAAGCGCGCGGTCTGGATCTGCCCCACCTGCGACCCGGTCGACTGGCCGGGCAGGATCGCGCTCACGACGCCGTCGCTGCCGACCGTGATGTCCTCGGCGCCGCTCGGGATCGAGATCGCGGGCTCGAGCGGGATGCCCTCGGACGTCACCATGCGCGACTGGTTGTCGAGCTTGAAGGCCCCCGCACGCGTGAAGGCCGTCGTGCCGTCGGGCAGCGTCACCTGGAAGAAGCCCGTGCCCTCGACGGCCATGTCGAGCGCGTTGCCGGTCTGCGTGTAGTCGCCCTGCACGTTGATCCGCTGGACGGCCGCCGGCCGCGCGCCGAGTCCCACCTGGATGCCGGTCGGCGACTGCGTGTTGTTGGTGGTGGGCGACCCCGGGGCCCGGATCGTCTGGTAGAGCAGGTCCTGGAAGTCCGCGCGGCTCTTCTTGAACCCCGCGGTGTTCACGTTGGCCAGGTTGTTGGCGATGACGTCGATGTTCAGCTGCTGCGCCTGCATGCCGGTCGCAGCGGTGTACAGTGCTCGGATCATCCGATCCTCCCCACCTCGTTGATGCTGCGCTGGGCGATCTCGTCCAGCCTCTGCATCGCGTGCATGTACTGTTCGAACCCGCGCGAGACCTCGACCAGCTCGATCATGCCCTTCACGGCATCGATGTTGGCGGCCTCGAGCGAACCCTGCTCGACGTGCGTCTGCGTCGCCGTCGCGTCGATCGGCACCGGCACCGCGCCGGCTGCCGGCGCGAAGAGCGCGTTCCCCTCCGCCATGAGTGGCGGGTGCTCGCCGAAGCCGACCAGCTTGAGCCGACCGCCTGAGATGCCGTCGACGCTGATCTGCCCGTCGTCGCCGATCGCGACGTCGCCGGTGCCGATGCGCAGGTCGCCGTTGTCGCCCTGCACGCGGTCGCCGTGCTCGGTGACGAGATACCCCTCGCCGTCGAGACCGAACGAACCCTGCCGCGTGTAGCGCTCGCCGCGCGGCGTGGCGACCACGAAGAACCCCTCGCCCGCGACGGCGACGTCGAGCGGATTGCCGGTCGCGTGCACGGGGCCCTGCGAGAAGTCGCGGATCGTCTCGCTCTCGGTCACCTGCGCCGCCGCACGGAGCTCGGGCGGCTCCGGCAGCCCGAGCTGCGAGACGTCGAGCGGATGCAGGCGAAAGATCGGCCGCCCGGCCTTGTAACCGGCGGTGCCGACGTTGGCGAGGTTCTGCGTGACCGCGTCGAGCCGGGCCTGGGCGGCGAGGCCGCCCGAAGCGAGCGTGTAGACGGCCCTGTTCATGCCTCCACTCCGAGCAAGCGAGGTGCCACGCGGAGCCGCCCCACGCTGCCGGCGCCCGGCGCCCGCGCCGACCGCCGGGCGGCAGATTCTGCCCTCCCGGTCACCGCGTGCCCCGTGCGAGACCGATCTCGAGGTCGCGGAGGAGGCGTGCCTCGGCCGGGTCTTCCGGCGGCGCCTCGCTACCGCGCTTGCCGCGCAGCCCGAGCCGTCGCGCCAGCTCCGGCAGCGCGCCGGTCGCCGCGGCCGCCGGGCGTGGCGGAGTGGCGTCCGTCTTTCGCTCGGCGCGCTCGAGCTTGGTGAGCAGCGCCCCGAGGCTTCGCTCGCGCCGGCCGAGGGACTCCTCGAGCACCCGCGCGCGGTCCTCCGCGTCGGCGAGCAGCGTCGCCAGGTCGCGCCGCAGCGTCTCGAGCACCTCGCGCTGCGCCGCGCGCGCCGCGTCGCGCACACGTCCGGCGCGCCGCACGAGCCAGACGAGCACGAAGATGGCTGCGAGGTCGAGGATCGTGGAGCCGAGCAGGACGGTGTGCATGTCGAGCGTCGGCAGGACCGTCGGGATGTGGATCGGCATCATGGCTTCCTCCTCGTTCGTCAGGCGACGACGTCGAGCCGGCCCCGCGGGGGCCCGAGCTCGAACGTGTCGTCGGATTCTTCGGATCGCTCCGCGCGCGGCCGCCGGCGGCCGGACGCGCGGTCGCGTCCCGTCCCGTCGCGCTCCGTGGCCCGCGCCACCTGTCCGTCTCGCGTGACCGGCGCGGTCGCCATCACGCCTCTTCTGCGGCCGGCTGGAAGAGCTCGCGCAGATAGCCCTTCATGCGCAGCACGGCCTGTGAGTGGAGCTGCGAGACGCGTGATTCGGTGAGCCCGAGCACGCCGCCCACCTCCTTCATCGTCAGCTCCTCGTGGTAGTAGAGCGTCACGACGGTCCGCTCGCGCTCGGGCAAGCGGCGGATCGCCTCGGTGACGATGGCCACGCGCTCGCGGGTGAGGAGCGTGCCGAGCGGGTCGGCGTCGCCCTCCTCGATCGCGCGCTCGAAGCTGAAGCGCTCCTCGCCGCCGCCGAAGCCGAGGTCCTCGAGGCTGAAGAGGCTCATCTCGCCGACCTTGGTGAGGAGCTCCTGGTACGCGTCGAGGGAGACGCCGAGCTCCGAGGCGATCTCCTCCTCCAGCGGCGGGCGTCCGAGCGTGCCCTCGAGCTGGCGCGAGACCTTCTCGATCAGGCTCGCCTTCTGCCGCACGCTCCGCGGCACCCAGTCGAGCGAGCGCAGGTGGTCGAGGATCGCGCCCCGGATGCGGAACTGGGCGTAGGTCGAGAACGACGCTTCCTTCTTCGAGTCGTACTTGGCGATCGCGTCGAGCAGCCCGACGATCCCCCACGACACGAGGTCGTCGGTCTCGATGTGCGGCGGCTTGCGGGCGGCCAGCCGCTGCACCACGCGCCGCACGAGCGGCAGGTGGCGGCGCAGCACTTCGTCGCGGCTGCCGTCGAGCGGCAGGCATGGCGTGCCGGCCTCCGCGCGGTTGCCCGCGAGCCGGCGAGCGGCCTCGTATCCGACCTGTCCCATCATCATGCCCTCCCCTCACCCACCAGGCGCCGGAAGAAGAACTGGACCCCGCCCGTCGGCCCGGCCGCCGGCCGGACGGCGAGCCGGGCAGCGAGCGCGACGAGCGCCTGACTCGCCGGGCTACCCGGGGCCGCGAGGACCACGGGGTGCTGCTGACGCACGGCGCGCGGCAGTGCGTCGTCGTAGGGCACGTAGCCCTGGTACTCGAGGCGGACGCGCAGGAAGCGCTCCGCGACGCGTGCGAGGCGCCGGAACGCGGCCTCGGCGTCGGCCTCGCCCGCGGCCATGTTGACGGTCACCAGGAAGTCGCGACGGCCGTAGCGGGTCGCGAGCACCTTCACGAGCGCATAGGCGTCGGTGAGCGACGTCGGCTCGGGGGTGATCACGATGAGCGCGTCCGCCGCGGCGGCCGTGAAGTAGAGCACGTTGGCCGAGATGCCGGCCGCCGTGTCGACGAGGAGCACGTCGACGGAATCCTCGAGCCCGTCCATCTCGGCGAGCAGCCGGAGCCGCTCGTCGGCGCCGAGGCGCGTGAGCTCCTCGAAGCCGCTCGCGGCCGGGATCACCCGGACACCGCCCGGCCCTTCCACGACGACGTCGGGCAAGCCGCACTCGCCGCGCACCACGTCGCGCAGGCTCCGCTCGGGCGAGAGCCCGTACAGCACGTCGAGGTTGGCGAGCCCGAGGTCGGCGTCGAGCACGCAGACGCGGAGGCCGCGGCCGGCGAGCGCGACGGCGAGATTGGCCGTCAGGTTGGTCTTGCCGACGCCGCCCTTGCCGCTCGCGATGGCGATCACGTGCGGGGCGCGGGCAGGACTCGAGGACAGGTCGATGGCAGTCTCGGACATGCAGGCTGTCTCCTTCCGGGGTCAGGCAGCGAGAACGCAGCGCGCCAGCCGGCTCGGCGTGGCGGCTTCGAGGTCGTCGGGGATGCGGCGGCCGGCGGCGACATGCGAGACCGGCACACGTTCGCGCCAGAGCTGCGCGACGACCGCGCCGCCGGGCGCGGTATCGGCCTTGGTGACGATGCAGGCGTCGGGCGCGAGCGCGGCAAAAGCACGGAACGTGTTCGCTGCGGCCAGAGCGCCGGTGGCGGCGCTCATGACGAGCGTCCGGCCGGCCGCGGCGCCTGCGGCCTCGACCAGCGCCTTCAGCTCGGCGAGCTCCGCCTGCTGCGCCGGTCCCGCGCCCGCCGTGTCGACGAGCACGAGATCCGCGTGGCCGTGGTCGCGAAGCGCATTCCCGAGCTCGACCGGGTCCTTCGCGCGCCGCACCTCGGCGCCGAGCGCCTGGCCGTAGCGCTCGAGCTCGGCGGCGGCGCCGATGCGGTACGTGTCGGCGCCGACGAGGCACACCCGCCGGCCGGCGCGGCGCGCCTGCGCGGCGAGCTTGGCGATCGTCGTCGTCTTGCCGTCGCCCGGCGGGCCGAAGAAGAGCCGCACGCTCGAGGCCGGGGCGGCGGGCGCGGTGCCGAGCGTCCCGGCGAGCGCGGTGTCGACGCGCGTGCCGCGCTCCAGGCGCTCGGCGGTCTCGCGGAGCAACGCCGCGGCGATCACCCCGTCGACGCCCTGGGCGACGAGCGCGCGATGCAGGCGGCGGATGCCCTGGCCGCCGGCCGGCGCCTGGCGGCGCCACTGCTCGTCGATCAGGTCGCGGACGATGCCCATGAGCTCGCGCACCTCGCTCACGAGTGCGCCGTCGGCGGGGTCGGCGCCGGGCGTCGCAGCGGGCGGCTCGAGGTCGACGGCCGCGGTGACCGTCACCTGCCCCGCCGCCTCGGTGGTCTCGAGGATCACCGCGTCGGGCCCGAGCGTCGCTTTCACCTGCTTCAGCGCCTCCGCCATCGTCGGCGCCGTGAACCGTTTAACTTTCATCGAGCGTCACCACCCCGAGCGACCTGAGCCGCACGTTCGCGCCGATCTCCGCGGGCGAGACGACGGCAAGAGAAGGAAGCACGCGCTCGACGAGCCGCCGCATGTGCGTGCGGAGCGGCGTCGAGCAGAGCAGCAGCGGAGAGAGATGCTGGGTGCCGAAGCGCTCGATCCACTCGGCGAGCCGCCCGAGGAGGCGCTGCGCGAGCGCCGGCTCGAGCGCCAGGAACGCCCCGTCGTCGCTCCGCTTCACGGCGTCGATCAGCATGCGCTCGAGGTTCGCGCCGAGCGTGACGAGCGCGAGCATGCCGTCGGGGCCCACGAACCGCTTCGTGATCGAGCGCCCGAGGGCCTGCCGCACGTGCTCGGTCAGCACGTCCGCGTCCTTGGTGCGCGCGGCGTGATCGGCGAGCGTCTCCAGCACGGTCACGAGGTCGCGGATCGAGACGCTCTCGCGGAGCAGGTTCTGCAGCACCTTCTGCACGCCGCCGACGGTGAGCTGCTGCGGGACGAGCTCCTCGACGACCTTCGGCCGCGTCTTGGCGACCGCGTCGAGCAGCTGCTGCACCTCCTGGCGGCCGAGCAGCTCGTGCGCGTGGCGACGGATCACCTCGGTCAGGTGGGTGATCACCACGGTCGCCGGGTCGACGACGGTGTAGCCGGCGAGCTGCGCACGCTCGCGGTCCTGCGCCGCGACCCACAGCGCCTCGAGGCCGAACGCCGGCTCGCGCGTCGCGATGCCGGTCACCGGCGCGCGCACGGTGCCCGGGTCGATCGCGAGCTGGCAGCCGGCCCTGAGCTCGCCGCGCGCCACCTCCACGCCCTTCAGCAGGATCACGTACTCGCTCGGCCGGATCTGCAGGTTGTCGCGGATGTGGACCGGCGGGACGATGAAGCCCATCTCGAGCGCCAGGTTCCGCCGGAGCGTCCGGATCCGCTCGACGAGATCGCCGCCGCTCGCGCCCCCCGGCTCGACCAGCGGGACGAGCTCGAACCCGACCTCGAGCTCCATGAGGTCGAGCGGCACGAGCACCTCGCCGCGTTCGTCCTTCGGCCGTGCCGGACCGGCGGCGCCGCCCTCGTCGGCCTGCCCGGCCGCCGGCGCCGGCGACACGCCGCCCGCCGCCGCGAGACCGCCCGTCGCGCCCGCGAGCGCGATGAACGGCAGGAACGGCAGCCCCGGGAGCAGCGCGAAGGCACCGAGGATGCCGCTCACGAGCCAGAGCACGCGCGGGCTCATGAGCAGCTGTTCCGCCACCTCCGAGCCGAGGTCGGCGCCCGAGGCGGCGCGCGTGACGATGATGCCCGCCGCGGTCGAGATGAGGAGCGCCGGAAGCTGCGAGACGAGCCCGTCGCCGATCGTCAGGATCGTGTACGTCTCGGCCGCGGTCTTCACGTCGGCGCCCTGCTGCACGACGCCGATGAAGAAGCCGCCGAGGATGTTGATGGCCGTGATGACGAGACCCGCGACCGCGTCGCCGCGCACGAACTTGCTGGCACCGTCCATGGCACCATAGAAGTCCGCCTCGTCCTCGATCGCCCGCCGCCGCCCCCGCGCCTCCTTCTCGGTGATGAGTCCGCTGTTCAGGTCGGCGTCGATCGCGAGCTGCTTCCCGGGCATCGCGTCGAGGGTGAAGCGCGCCGCCACCTCCGCGATCCGCCCCGCGCCCTTCGTGATCACCGCGAAGTTGATGACCACGAGGATCAAGAACACGACGAGCCCGACCACGTAGCTCCCGCCGACGACGAAGTTCCCGAACGCCCGGATCACGTGCCCCGCCGCCGCCGACCCCTCGTGCCCATGCAGCAGGATCAGCCGCGTCGACGCCACGTTGAGCGCCAGCCGGAACAAAGTGACGACCAGCAGCACCGACGGAAACGTCGAGAACTCGAGCGGCTGCTGCGTGTACATGCTCACCATCAAAATGACGAGGGCGAGCGAGATCGAAACGGCCAGCAGCAGATCGATCAGCATCGCCGGCAGCGGGATCACCATGATCACCACCACCGCAACGAGCGCGAGCGGCAGGATCAGCTCCCCCGTGGGAACAGCCCCGGGTGCAGGCCGAGCGGTGATCGCGGCGGTAGCCACCGCTAGCGCGCCTCCATGTTGGTCACGCCATCGCCAGGGCGGGCGAGGGCGCCGGGCGGGGGTGCAGGCGATTTCCGCAGCGCGGGGGGCTGCGGTGGGGCGGTGCGGGGGTGCGCGAGGACCATGAGCCGGCACCCCCGCCCGGCGCCGTCGCCCACCCGCGCATGAGGAGAATTCAGGCGGCGCACTAGCGCATCTCCCCCACCGCCGCGCCGCGCAGCGAGTAGATGTAGGCGAGGATCTCCGCGACCGCGCGGTAGAGCGCCGGCGGGACCTCCGCGCCGATCTTCACGGACTTGAAGAGCGCCCGCGCCAGCGCCCGGCGCTCGACGATCGGCACGCCCGCCGCCCGCGCCGCGTCCTTGATCTTCTGCGCGAGCTCGCCCGCGCCCTTGGCGAGCACGTGCGGCGCCGCCGTCTCGCTCGCGCGGTAGCGGAGCGCGACGGCGACGTGCACCGGGTTGGTGAGCACGACGTCGGCGCGCTTCACGTCGGTCAGCATGCGCCGGCGGGCGATCTCGCGATGCGCGCGCCGGAAGCGCCCCTTCACCTGCGGATCGCCCTCGGTCTCCTTCGCCTCCTCCTTCACCTCGTGGCGGCTCATCTTGAGCGACTGCTCGTGCCGCCGGCGCTGCCAGAGGTAGTCGAGCCCGCCGAGGACGGCGAGCGCGAGCGCCATCGCGAGGAAGAGGCGGCGGAGCCCCATGCCGGTGAACCCGATGAGCTCCGCGGGCATCATGCCGGACGCGCCGACCGCCTCGGCCCCGGTACGCAGCACGACGCGGTACGCGACGGTGGCGACGACCGCGATCTTGGCGATCGCCTTCACGAGGTTCATGGCGCCGTTGGCCGAGAAGATGCGCTTCAGGCCGTTTGCCGGGCTCAGGCGGCCCGGGTCGGGCAGGAGGAGCCCCGGGTTCACCGACCACCCGATCTGCGCGATCACCGCGCCGGTGCCGACCACCGCCGCCGCGACGCAGAACGGCGCGAGCACGCCGGCGAAGGTGAGGAGCGTGCGGAGGACGAGCGGGCCGACCGGGTCGTCGTGCGCCGCGATCGGGCCGCTCGCGGCGAGGAGCCCGGCGAGCGCCGCCCGGCTCTTCGCGAGCGCCGCCGGCGCACCCCAGGAGACGACCGCGAGCGCGGTCAGCAGGACGGCGACGGGCGCGACCTCGGGCGAGAGCGCGACCTGGCCGTGCTTCCGCGCCTCCTCGCGGCGGCGTGGAGTGGCGCGTTCGGTGCGGTCGCCGGCTTCAGGCATGGGCGAGTCCCACGAGTCCGCGGACGAGGCCGGCGAGCGCCGGCTCGAGGTCCGCGAAGCGCGCCGCGAGGAGCCTGACGGTGAACGGCAGCGCGGCACCGAGCACGAGGAGGCCGACGCCGACGTTCACCGGAAAGCCGACGACGAACACGTTGAGCTGCGGGATCGTGCGGGCGAGCACGCCGAGCGCGCCGTTGGTGAGGAGGAGGACGATCAGGATCGGCGCGGCGATGCGCGCGCCGAGCACGAAGATGTCGCCCGCCAGACCGATGGCGCCGGCCACGCCCGCCGCCGCGAGGCCGACGCCGCCCGGTGCGGCCGTCCGGAAGCTCTCGAGGAGCGCGCGGATCAGCAGGTGGTGTACGTCGAGCACGAGGAAGACCAGCAGCGTCAGCAGCTGCTGCCACTGGGCGATGATCGTCACCTGGCTGTGCGTCTGCGGGTCGATCAGGTTGGCGATGCCGAACCCCATCTGGATGCCGGCGAGCTGGCTGCCGAGCTGCACGCCCGCGAAGATGAACTGCGCGACGAGGCCGAGGAGGACGCCGAGCGCCGACTCCGCGGCGAGCATGGCGCCGAGGGACCAGAGGTCGGCCGGCGGCGTGAACCCGGCGCTGCCGACGGCGGGCGCGAGCGCCGCCGCGATCGCCGCCGCGATCGCGATCCGCACGCGCACCGGGATGAGCAGGTGTCCGAGCACGGGTGCCGCGAGGACGAGTCCCGCCACGCGCGCGAGGACGAGGAGCCAGAGGGTCGGATCGGGCAGCGTCATCGTCAGCGCACGTAGTCGGGGAGGCTCTGGAAGAGCGTCGTCGTGAAGGTAATGAGGCGGGTCAGCATCCACGGGCCGAAGAGGGCCAGCGCCGCGGCCGTCGCCACGATCTTCGGGATGAAGGTGAGCGTGATCTCGTTGATCTGCGTGAGCGCCTGGAAAACGCTGACGCCGAGCCCGGCGACGAGTCCGAAGAGCAGCACGGGCCCGGCGAGCGCGACGGTCAGCTCGAGCGCGCTCCGGCCGATGGCGATGACGGTCTCGACGGTCATCGGAAGCTCTGCACCAGCGAGCCCGTGAGCACGTTCCAGCCGTCCACCAGAACGAACAGCATCAGCTTGAACGGCAGGGAGATGAGGACCGGCGGCAGCGTGATCATGCCCATCGAGGTCAGGACCGACGCCACGACCATGTCGAGGATCAGGAACGGCACGTAGATGAGGAAGCCCATCTGGAAGGCCGTCTTCAGCTCGGAGATGAGGAAGGCCGGCAGCAGCGCCTGCGGCGGGACGTCGTCGGGGCTCTGCGGGCGCGCCGCGCCCGTCGCGCCGACGAAGAGCGCCAGGTCCTTCTCGCGCGTCTGGCGGAGCATGAAGCGGCGGAGCGGGTCGTACGCCCGCGTGAGCGCTTCGGTGTCGGCGATCTCGGACCGCTGCCACGGCACCACCGCCTTCTCCTGCATCTCGCGCAGGGTCGGCAGCATCACGAAGAAGGTGAGGAAGAGTGCCAGCGACACGATTACCTGGTTCGGCGGCATGCTCTGCGTGCCGACCGCCTGGCGGAGAAACGAGAGCACGATCACGATCCGGACGAACGCCGTCAGCGTCACGAGGATCGCCGGCGCGAGCGACAGGAGCGTCAGCAGCGCGACGATCTGGACCGACGTCGAGGCGTGCTCGGCGCCGCCGATCTGGAGCGAGATCGAAGGCAGGTTCACGCGTTCTCCAGGCCGTCCTGGGCGCCGTCGTGCGCGCCCGCGCCGAGCCGCGCGACCAGCGACACCTGGTCACCGGCGAGCCCGAGGAGGAGGCGCTCGCCGTCCACCTCGACCAGCGTCAGGAAGCGCTTGGCGCCGAGGTAGCGGCTCGTGACGAGCCGGATGCGCGACGCACCGGAGTCGCCGCCGCGCCGGAACAGTCGCCGCAGGAGTCCGATCACTTGTTGAGCCCCGCGAGGCGCTCCGACGGGCTGATCACGTCGGTCAGCCGGACGCCGAACTTGTCGTTCACCATCACCGCCTCGCCGCGCGCGATCGGCTTCCCGTTGACCAGCAGGTCGAGCGGCTCGCCGGCGAGCTTGCCGAGCTCGATCACGGAGCCCGCGCCGAGCTGGAGGAGCGCCCGCAGCGGAAGGCGCGTACGCCCCATCTCGACCGTCACCTCGAGCGGGATGTCGAGCAGCAGCTCGAAGTTCCGCGGCGTCTCCGCCGTTTCCAAATCCGCCATGCCTTCGGTCCCCCTTCAGATCCGGCCGGTCACCCGGACCGCGTTGCTGCCGCCCGCCACCCCCGGCGCGCCGAGAAAGCGCGCCCGTCCCGCGACGCGGACGACGATCGGCCCCTCGCGCCCCGTGCGGAGCGGGATCAGGTCGCCCGTCTTGAGGGCGAGCACGTCGCGCAGGCTCATGAGATGCGAGCCGAGCTCGGCCGACACCTCGCACTCGGCGTCGGCCAGCGCCGCCCGCAGCCGCTCTGCCCAGCTCGGCTCCGCCGCGCCGGACTCGTCGCCGTTGGCCTGCACGCGGCGAAGCCGCGCGCGCACCGGGTCGAGCGCCGCGTTCGGGAAGCAGAGCGACAGGCGGCCGTCCTCGCGCGCGTCGAGCACCACGTCGACGTCCAGCCGGACGACGAGGTCCTGCGTGCCGACGATGGTCGCGTACTGGGGGTTCGTCTCGGAGCGGACGAAGCTGCATTCCACCGCCTCGACCGGCCGCCACGCCTCGGCGAACGCGCGCAGCACCTGCGCGCCGAGCCGCTCGAGGACCCGCTGCTCGATCGCCGAGAAGTCGCGCGCCGCGAGCGGCGTCGGGCGCGCGGCGCTGCCGCCGAAGAGCGCCTCGAGGAGGCCGGCCGCGAGCGCCGGGTGGACGACGAGCATCCCCTGGCCGCGGAGGGGCGCCAGGCGGAAGAGCTGGAGGCTGATCGGCTGCGGCAGGCGGCTCGTGAACGTCCCGAGGCGCTCGAGCTCGAGGGCGGAGACGCGGACCTCCGGCATCTGCCCGAAGAGCGCGGCGAGCGCGCGGCGCAGGTTCCGCGCGAAGCGATCGGCGACCCGCTCGAGACCGGGCAGGCGGCCGCGCAGCGTGACCTCCTGGTTGGTGAGGTCGAGGGTGCGCACGCCGCCGCGCACACCGCCCGGCTCGTCGCCCGCCGGGATCGCGCCGTCGGCGACGCCCCGCAGCAGCGCGTTCACCTCGTCCTGAGAGAGGATGTCGGACACCGGCGTCGGGCCTACTGGACGATGAACTCCGTGAAGTACACAGCCTTCACGAGGTCGCGGTTGAGGGCGCGGTTGACGCGGTTGATGATCTCGTCGCGCAGGAGCGCCTTGCCCTGCGGGGTGCGGATCTCTGCGAACTGCTTGCTGGTGAAGAGCGTCAGCAGCAGGTCGCGGACCTGCGCCTGGCGGGCGGTGAACTCGTCCGGCACGCGCGTCCCGAAGAACTCGACCTGGAGGCTCGCCTTCAGGTAGCGCTTGCCGTCCTCGTCGCCGAGGTTGGCGATGAAGGGGTCGAGTGCCAGGAGCGCGCCGACGGCTGGCTTCGGCGCTTCGGCCGCCTCCTGCTTCGCCTCGGCCTTCTTCGTACCGGGGAGCAGCTGCAGGTACCAGGCTGCGCCTGCGCCGCCGGCGACGAGCACGAGCAGGCCGACGATGAGCATCAGCTTTCCCTTGCCGCTCTTCGCCGGTTTCTCGGCGTCAGGTGCCGTGGTCTCTTCGGCCATGCCTTCCTCCCACGCGCGCTCGGGCGCGCGTCGGGGTCAGCAACCGATATGCCAGCGAGGACGCGGGTTAATGCGAGGCGCAGCGCGCCGCTGGCGCGCCGCGGGCGGGGGCGCGGTCAAGACTTTGCCCCCGCCGCGAGGGGCGGGTCGGATTCGTGACGGGACGAGTGTGGGGTGTGCTGCGAGAAACTGCGGCGGGACGATCAGGCGGCCTCGCCGCCGACGTCGGCGGCGACGGCCTCGCGCATCGCGGGCGCGAGAAGCGTGCTCGGGCGGTAGGCGGGGATGATGGTGTGTCGGGATTGTCCTCGACCAGGAGCACGCGCGCCGCCCGCTGCGGGACGGGCTCCGGCGCCGGGCCCGGACGGATCTCCTCGCTCGCCGCCGGCAACGCCGGCATCGTCACCACGAACTCGGCGCCCTTCCCGAGGCCCTTGCTGTGGGCTTCGATCCGCCCGCCGTGGAGCTCGACGAGCCGGCGCGCGACCGTCAGTCCGATTCCGAGTCCCCCCCTGCCGCGGTCGAGGGCCCGATTGCGTATCATCACGGTCTACCGGCTGGGGGCCTGACATGCGGAAGAAATCCGATACCTACGTGCTCCATGTCTTTCAGAAGAAGGCCAAGCACGGGATCGCGACATCGAAGCGCGACCTGAATCTGATTCGCACGCGCCTCGAACAAGCAACGCGGCTGCACGCCGAAAACGAAGGAGCATAGCCGATGGGCACCACGCGACGACGAATCAAGGTCACCGAGGGGAGTGGAAACATCTTCGCCGACGTCGGGATCGAACGGCCGGAGGAGTACCTCGCGAAGGCGGAGCTCGCACGGCAGATCGTGGGCGCCCTCGACGCCCGGCGCGTCACACAGGCCGAAGCGGCGCGAATCCTCGGCGTGAATCAGCCAAAGGTCTCCGCGCTCCGCAACGGTCGGCTCGATGGGTTCTCGACGGAGCGGTTGTTCCGGTTCCTCAACGCCCTCGGACGGGACGTCAGGATCGTCGTGAGTCCGAAGCCCCGCTCTCGTCGGCGTGCGCGTCTCACGGTGGGCGCTGCCTAAAGTCCCGGGAGCAATGGCGCACGATCGACGGCTTGAGGGTGGGTCCGCTTCCCACAACCCGGACAGTTGAGGCTCGCGGGTCGGTCGTGGCCCGCGAGCTTCCTAGTTCACGTCAAGGTTGGATTCGGACAATTTGTCCGAATGTTTGACAATTCGGACAGGGCGCGATTTTGGCCGACGGATTCGGACAGGACCATCATTGCT
>Ga0209161_10003039_pt1 | contig 13599 bp, 10 predicted proteins | sample GraSoiAngelo_155_FD_186169 | JGI IMG/M metagenome (GOLD analysis project Ga0209161, IMG submission 186169) | Grasslands soil microbial communities from the Angelo Coastal Reserve, California, USA - 14_1009_13_30cm (SPAdes) (version 2) | ecosystem: Environmental > Terrestrial > Soil > Grasslands...
GCCATGAGGATCCAGATCGCGAAAATGAGGGCGCTTCGAACAATGAAGCCCGGCGTGTTGAGGTAAGATATTCTGCTGCGCAGAATTTCGTCTTCCGCGACGATGGAGGGATTTTTCCAGGGATAAAGATACGGCAGCGCAAAAAAAATCGGCAGAAACAAAAGCGCTAACAAAGGCAAAGTGCCCACTGCCGATTCTAAAAATCGACGGACACTGTAGCCCCAATAGCCGCTGGTAAGATGATGGATCATCAGCAGCCCCAGCGAGCCGAGTGAAATTCCCAGAAAGAATTCGTGGGCAAACAGGTAGGACACGAAGAACTCTCCAGGAGCAAAGATCCAACCCGCAACGCATACGGCAAGACCGAGAAGGCCGATGCCTGCGAAAACAACTTTCACGCGATTGGCATGCCCGTTGACGATGGAAATCATCATTTCTGGTTCTCGAGTTTCTGCTGCTCAGCTGGAGTGAGCTCAGACACATTGACGTTATGGCTCAGTTGCAGAGCACGGATGTAAGCAGCGATGGCCCAACGGTCTTCCGGTTCGACTCGCGTCGCGTAGGAGTACATCACGCCGTACCCGTTTGTGATGACGTCGAAGAAATGTCCTATCGGCGCATTGCGCAGACGGGGAACATGATAGGAGGGCGGTTGTGGAAAACCGCGCAGTACTACCAGGCCGTTACCGCTGCCTGTGCGGTCGTGGCATTCGGCACACATGGCGTCGAATCGCTCGCGGCCACGGGCCAGCAGCCCCGGCGTCAAATTGACCGGCAGCTGCGTAACATACGTTCCATTCGTTAGGCCGGTGTAAAATGCAGTATTTTGCCGAGCGTCGCCGCGCTCTACTGTGTGTGGAGGAATCGGCCGTGCGTTGGCTTGATTGGAGAAAAAGTCGCTTTCGGAAAGCGGCTTCGCCTTTGGCTGGTTCTCCATGTCGGGACGACAAGAAGCGACGAGCAGAGCGATCGAGAGCAGCAGGGCGCGACCGCCGGGCGCGCCGGCGTATGGCGTACAGAAAATTTCGTCTTCGGGGCGTATCCAACGCGGTTGATCATGCGGTAACTTTTTGCCTTGCGAATGGCGCGGCGCGCCCGACGGTCGCGCCCTGCCGGCTTCTTCTCGGTTCATTCCAGTACCTCCGTGATCGAAAGGGGATTGAGTCTTTGCAAAAATGCGCGCGTCTCTTTGGGATGAAACTTTCGATCCTTCGCTTCGATGCAGAGAAAAAACCGGTCTTGCGACGCACGATCGAACTCGGGAATGCTAAAGAGCGGATGGTGGGGACGGGGCAGGCCATTGAGCGCAAATGACCCAAAGAACGCTGTCAACCCAGCGCACAGCACGGTTAGTTCGAACGTGATGGGAATAAATGACGGCCAACTGTGAATGGGACGCCCGCCGATATTGATCGGATAACTGATGGCATTAGCGTACCACTCCATAAAATACGCGCCGATGCCGCCAATAATTCCACCAATTAAAACGAGCAAGGGAAGCCGATTACTTTTGCCAAGCGCCTCAGGCAATCCTTCGACCGGGAAGGGCGCGTACCCGTCCATTTTGCGAAAACCCGCGCAATACGCTTCCTCCGCTGCGTGCATTAACTCTTCGGATGTGGAAAACTCCGCAAGCAATCCGTAGCTCCTGTTCACAGCGTGCTAGCCTTCTGTGGGTCGGCGACCAATTCGCGAGTTTCTGAAATTGAGATCATCGGGACGAACCGCATGAAGAGGAATTGCAGTGTCAAAAACAGCCCCACGCTGCCGAAGAGCGTCATCCAATCCCATCTGGTGGGATAGAACATCGCCCACATATCCGGTGGAAAATCGCGGTGCAAGCTCGTGACGACGATCACGAATCGCTCGATCCACATGCCTGCGTTAATAAAGAGCGCCACGATGAAAAGCAGCACGGGATTGCGCCGGATGCGCGCCGACCAGAGTGCCTGCGGCACAAGCACATTACACAGCATCAACGTCCAGAAAATCCAGCCGTAGGGACCAAACGCGCGGTTGGTCATCATGTAGATTTCAAAAATGTCGCCGCTGTACCAGGCCATTAGCGCCTCGATGAAGTAGCCATAAGCAACGATCATCCCCGTCACCAACATGATGTTGGCCATATTGTTCAGGTAACGGTCTGTTATCAGGTTTTCGAGGTGATAGACCTTTCGCACCGGGATCACGATGTTCAGCGACATCGCGAATCCGGAATAGATCGCGCCGGCGACGAAATACGGCGGAAAAATGGTGGAGTGCCAGCCGGGGACAATGGCGACGGCAAAATCGAAACTGACGACGCTGTGTACCGAGAGCACGAGCGGTGTCGCCAGTCCCGCCAGCAGCAAATACGCAATCTGATGCCGTTGCCAGTGCGCTGCGGAGTTACGCCAACCCAACGCGAAAAAGGCATATACTTTTTTTTGCCAGAGCTTTTTTGCGCGATCGCGCACCGTGGCCAGATCGGGTACCAGCCCGAGATACCAAAACAGCAAGGAGATCGTGAAATACGTACCGACTGCAAAGACGTCCCACACGAGAGGGCTGCGGAATTGCGGCCACAGCCGCATCGTGTCGGGATACGGAAACAGCCAGTAAAAAACCCATGGCCGGCCCAGGTGAAACAAGGGCATCAAACCAGCGCAACATACGGCAAACAGGGTCATCGCTTCCGTAAACCGGTTGATCGCAGTGCGCCACGGCTGGAAGAGCAAAAGCAGGATCGCAGAGATAAATGTGCCTGCGTGAGCGATTCCTACCCACCAGACGAAATTCACGATCGCAAAACCCCAGGCGACCGGAATGTTGACACCCCAGATGCCGACACCTTTCCAGAACAGCCACGTGACGGCGACCAAAAACATCATCAGCAACAGGAAGGAGATGATGAAACCCACCCACCAAGGCCCCGGCGCACGCTTCAGCGGAATGTCGCCGATAGTTTTGGTGACGGTGGCGTAGGTCTGGCCCGGGGCGAGCAGATTCGTGGGATAACCAAGGGGCGATACCGGCGGAACCAGAGTGGTCGATTTGATTTCCTGATCGCTCATGACGATTTCAATTCGGGATTGAGATTGCGCAACTTCGCCAGATAACTTGTGCGAGGCTGCGTGTTCAGTTCGCCCAGCATCCAGTAATTGAGCGGTGAGCGTTTTAATCGCATCAACCGGCTGCCCGGATCGTTCATGTCCCCGAAAGCAATCGCTTCCACGGGGCATACTTGCGCGCAGGCCGGGACGATTTCACCATCACGGATCTTCCTGTACTCGAGCTCGGCTGTGTATCGGGCCGCGTTGATGCGCTGAATGCAATATGTGCATTTCTCCATCACGCCACGTGACCGCACCGTCACATCCGGGTTCTCGACGAGCTTTTGGCTCGGGCTGAGTCGGCCATTGTATTCAAGGAAATTGAACCGCCGGACTTTGTACGGGCAGTTGTTCGAGCAATAACGCGTGCCCACGCAGCGGTTGTAGATCTGCAAGTTTAATCCTTCGTTGTCGTGGACGGTGGCCGCAACGGGGCAGACCAATTCGCAAGGCGCGTTCTCACAATGCATGCACGGCACGGGCTGATGCGTGATGTTCGGATTTTCCTCGGAGCGAGAGTAAAACGTGCTCACCCGAATCCAGTGCATCTCGCGGTGAAGGCCGACCTGTTGTTTGCCCACCACGGGGATATTGTTTTCAGCCTGGCAGGCAATTGTGCAGGCGCGGCAGCCAATGCACACATTGAGATCCACCACCATTCCCCACTTGTAACCTGCGTGCGAAAATTCCGACGGGTCATAGAGCGTGTGATCGTTTGGCGGAAGCTGTTCCGGCTTTTGCGCGTAGTGCGGGTCAGCGAGAAATTGAGCGAATGTGCCGTCATGCAGAATGCCCCGGCCCTCGACCACATGATGATGTTGCGTGGTGACGAGCCACTGGCGAGCTCTGGTTTTTCGAATACTTAGGCCATGACCAAACCACAATGCGTCCGATGTGCGCAACGCGTATGCGTTAAAGCCGACATTGCGTCCGACTCGGCCAACTACTTCGCGTCCATACCCGAGCGGAAGCGTGACGGAATTTTTCGCCTGACCGGCCTGAATCCATACCGGGACGCGCAGTTTGTGCCCCCGAAACGTCAGCTCGACAACATCGCCGTTCTCTAGATCTTCACTTTTTGCCAATTGCAGGCTGATCAGAGCGACATTATCCCAAACCACCGACGAAAACTGGCGCGGTAATTCCTGCAGCCAGGCATTGTTCACATAGCGCCCGTCGAGCACGTTCAGATCGGGACGAAAGAGAATCTCTAATTGGGAATCCCCCACTTCACTCGTCTCCCCTTTGGCAGCCGGAGAGGTGGAAAGAGCGGACGCGGGGGGCTCAGCAGCGCCAGCGAACGAGGGTGGCTCCAGTTCGGTAACAACTCCATCGCTTAATGCGCGTCGCCATTTTGTGTCGAGATCCGGCGACCGCTGCGGGCCGGTCCAATGGCCGCGCACAATCTCGTACGGGGGACGAGGCGCGCGTTCGGTAATCGCATCAAGAATCTCCTGCGCAGAAACTCCCGCATACATCGGCTCGATCAGCGGCTGCACGATCGAGAAGGTCCCATCGAAAGCGCGTGTATCGCTCCATGATTCGAGAAAATGCGCAGCAGGGAGATGCCAATGCGAGTGCCGCGACGTTTCGTTGAAGTGTACACTGTGATGCACCCGCAGCTTCACGTTTTCAAACGCATCGGCAAAATTGAGATCCACCGGCGCGTCGTAGCGGGGGTTCCCGCCGAGCACGATGAGCAACTCGACTGCGCCGCGCCCCATTTCATCGACCAAATCGCGCAACGCCATTTGGTTTCCTGGCAAAGACACAACCGGCGTTGACGAGACCGTCTGACCAGTATTGCCGAGTGTACCGTTGATTTGGGCTGTGAGAGCGTGCAATTGCGGCGGCTGCGCTTCACCCGCGATGACGACGCTCCGGCCGCGATTTGCGTTGAGATCGCGCACGACCGCCGCGATCCAGTTTTCGTTTTGAACATTCACGGGAACCCCGGCATTCATCCCGAGTTCCGCAGCAAGCCTTCGCGCTAACGGAAAAATATCGCGCGCAGCGACTGCGATCCGGTGATCGGCATTCGATCCCGTAACAGTGGGAGTCGGTTCGACCACATAAAATCGATTGATGCGTGCGCCCTCATGTTCGATCACACGCCGCGCTTTCGCGAAATCGCGTGCGTACCGCAGCGCATACGGATGCGCATAAAGAAAATCGGAATCGAACGCGACGATGACTTTCGCCTTGGACAAATCGAAGATGACCTCATTCTTGACCGCGTTCTCACGGGTGAGCGGGTCCCACATGCACCACCGCGCCGCGGGGAACATTTGCAACACGCGCGCCAACTGAGCTAGTAGCGTGGGCGAGCTGATTGGCTCGGTCAGAATACGAAATGCTGCGCCGCCATTCGCTCTCAACGGTTCAATGGCCAGATTCAGCGCATTCCAAAAATCGCCGATCGTTTTGATTGCGCCGCCGGTGGTGACTGTTTGAGCGCGGTCCGGGTCGTAAAGCTCGAGAACGTCGGCCTGCCCCCAGACAGTGGTCGCGCCGAGACTTGCAGGGTGCGTCGGATTTCCCTCAATTTTTGTCGGCCGCCCTTCGTAACCGGTGACAACCAAGCCCTGGCCAAAGCCGCCATATTGTGTGGCAGTCGCAAATCGCAGCGGCTTGCCTGGAACGACGATTTCTGGTTCTTGGACGTAAGGAACAATTTTTTCCAGTGGCTGTTTTGTGCAGGAACTGAGTCCGGCGAATGCCAGCGTTGCGCCCGCCAATTGAATAAATTCACGTCGGCTCAGGCCTTCTGACCATTCGCTGGCACCGGGAGCAAATTCGTCCCCCGCTTGGGAATCCTTGGGCAAATGAGACCGACCATTCATCGGTGACAGGTGCTGCAATTTGATAAACGCCCGGTGGTATCGACGTGATAGTGACGAGTTAGTTCTTCTCCTTGCTCGATTTGATTTGGCGGCGGTCGCCACTGCAGATCCAAAACTTTGTCGCGGGGGCGGATGAACTGTTGTGGTTGCTCGTGGCAATCTAGACACCACCGCATGTAGAGAGTTGCCGTTTTTCGCGTAAGCGGCATCTCATCCACCCGGCCATGGCAATCGGAGCAGCCGATCCCTTTAGCCACATGGATGCTATGATTGAAATACACGTAATCGGGAAGATCGTTTACCCGCACCCATTTCAGCGGTTTGCCCGTGGCGAGACTTTCCCGGAGTGAGGCGAGTACAGGCGCATCCGTCCACAGCTGCGAATGGCACGTCATGCACGTTTCAGTGGAGGGGATGCCGGCAAAGGACGATTTCTCGACCGAGGTATGGCAGTACCGGCAATCGATTCCGTCGTCAGTGACATGATGCTTGTGGCTAAACGGGATCGGTTGCTGCAACGGAACGTCAACTTCGGTTGCATAGGGTGACCAATAAATCGTGGACGTTGCCCAACCGGCTCCGCAAACCAGAAGAACGACACCTAAAATCGACACGCGAGCATGGACGTTCGCACTTTTCGGAAACAGTTGGGCCATGGCGAGCTACGTTGCTTCTCCGCAAAAAAGAATCGCGCAGGCAGGCGGGCCGGGACGCCTGCAACGTGCTGTTGGCGAGATGCGTAGCGATCTATTACTGGACGGAATCGTCGAGGTTTAGCGCGGAGCGTGGCTCTCGTGCGAATTTGAAGCCTGCCAACTGCCGCGCCTCGGGACCAACGTTTTTCATAAGCGCGAGCACCTGAAACGCGCGGCCGAGCATCTCGGGATGGAGCAGGGTTTGTAATTCGCGCTTGGCCTGTGGCGAAAGAGGCATGAGGAAGTGGTCCCAATCGCCACAGTCAAGTCCGGATACGATTCCGCTAAGGAAATGATGTTGGTCGGTAAAGCCGGCGACACCTAATCCGTTTGCTTCCGCGCGCTGGGCAATGCTCTTCCAATCGACGCGCATGGTGATGTCGGCTTCTCCGATTTGTTCAAAAGGAGAATCGAGATTGCGGTGACGGGAGCGGATCTGAACGTGGTTCCCGGATCCCTCGTCCGAATAGCCGTAATCGATAGTAATCACATAGCCACGCTGCAAGTTTGCCGCGATTTGGTCGATCCAACCGATTGCGGCTTGGTTGAAAATCGCTTTCTGAACCGGGCGCTCGACAAACACGAACTTGTCGCCGTCGAGACCTACCAGTCTTTCTCCCCAGTGAGTGATTAATCGCACCGGCATGGCGTCCAACAGTTCATTGGAAAAATGGACACCCACAAACGTTTGCAGCGCTTCCTCCCACTCAACCTTGTGGTGAAATGCTTCGAGCGTCTGACGCTGCCGTTCTTGCAAATACGGAAAGGGTTCCACAATTTGATAACGCAAAGCTGCGAAGAACGCTGGCGCGCGTTTTTGCACGAATTCCAGAACGTCGCGCGCAAACTGCCCGTCATGTGCGCCCTGTTCGACGATCGTGAAATGGTCGACTTTGTTAAGTTGTTCCCAAATTTGGAGGAACTGCGCGGCCAACAGGTGACCGAACACAGGACCGATACTTACGTTGGTGAAGTAATCGCCTGCTCGGCCAATCGTGCAGCGGCCCGAGGAGTAATATCCGTGTTGCGGATGATAGAGCGCCTGTTGCATAAACCAGGCAAACGACTGCGGGCCTTGTGCACGAATCGTGTCGCGGATCGATTTAACGAGCGGCGTATTCAATTACAGAACGTCCAACGCCCGGCGCTCAACGTCCAATCACGAAACACAGAGATACGCATCGCGCACGCTTCCTTCGACGTTGGCCATTCGACGTTGAGCGTTGGGTGTTTTCCTCCTAAGTTGCGGCCGGGTCCCGTTTAACCATTGAGACCGCACAACACCACATATCTTCGACCGCCGCCAGGATACCGGTTTAGACCACCATGGTATTTCAGACCGTGGTTTTATGTTCCGGTCGCCATTCTCGGCGTGCTGGCGTTGTTCCTGACAGTTTTTGTTTCCAGCATCCTCTTCGATCTCAAATCGCAGGCGGACGCGCTCGACTTGAACCAGCTCGAGCAAATGGAATCGGCCAGTGTAATCCTGGATCGCAACGGAAAGATCTTTGGCCAAATCTACGTCGAGAATCGCGAAACAGTGCCTTACGAGAAGTTACCTCCAGACCTCGTCAACGCCGTCGTTGCCGTCGAGGACGCGAAATTTTACGAACACCACGGCTACGATTCACTCGGGATCATTCGCGCCGCGTTGAAAAATCTGACCGCAGGTCATGTGCGCCAAGGCGGCAGCACCATCACACAACAACTGGCGCGCAACAGTTTCTCTCTCAAAGAAAGAACATATCGCCGGAAGCTGCTGGAGATTTTCCTGGCCAAACGCATTGAAGATAATTTCAGCAAGCAGAAAATCATGGAGCTGTATCTGAACCGGATTTATTTCGGTGGCGGAATGTACGGCGCCGAAGCGGCTGCGCGCGGATACTTCGGCAAGTCTGCGCGTGACATGACGCTGGCGGAGTGCGCCACGCTCGCGGGTCTGATTAAAAGTCCAAACCGCTTGTCGCCGTGGAATGATCGCGGCAATTCACGGGAGACACGCGATTACGCGCTCGACCGCATGCGCGATCTCGGATTTATCAGCCGCGAACAATGCGCCGCAGCCCGCGCACAGCAGATCGTGGTCGGGAGCCGGCAAAATGCTCAAGGGCAGACCTACGCAGTTGATTACATTCGTCAGCAGGTGATCGCTGCAGTGGGATGGGACCGCGCAATCAATGAAGGCTATCGTATTCACACTACCATCGACGTGAATGTCCAAAGGATGGCCGAAGATTCTCTAAAGACGCATTTGCAAGAAGTGGAGCACCATCCCGATTACAATCATCAAACCTACGCCGATTACGCAGCGAGGTTTCGAAAGGCAAAGGCGAACGGCACAATGTCGGAACAACCTGCGCCCGAGTATTTGCAAGGAGCGGTCATCGGTCTGGATAACGCCACCGGCGACATACTCGCGTTGGTAGGTGGACGCGATTTCGAGCACAACCAATACGATCGAGCGCTACAAGCGCGGCGCCCCGTCGGCACGGCAATGTTGCCGTTCGTTTATGCGGCGGCTTTTGAACGAGGAATGTATCCGGGTTCGGTGGTCGAAGATTCGCCACTGGATAATCGCGCAGTGATGATCGGGGGTACAACGGGAATTCTCGGCGAATGGGGACCCGAGAATGCCGATAACCGTTACGAAGGTCCAATGACCGCCAGGCAGGCGCTGGTGAAATCGAAGAATGGCGCAGCGGTCCGCGTCGGGATGGATGCGGGTATCGATGCGGTGTTGCAGCTTAGCTCCTCGGCGGGTATTCGTTCTCCGCTTCGCCCCTATCCAGCGACATTTCTCGGCAGCAGCGAGGTAACGCTGGCTGAACTCGGCCTGGGATACACGATCTTCCCGAACGGCGGCTGGCGATCGAGCACACCGCACATTCTGGAGCGGATCGAGGAAAAAGACGGAACACTCGTATGGGACGGCAAGCAGCAGAGCATCCGCAAAATCGTAATCAAACCAGAGACCGCATACGAAGTGCATTCCTGTCTCGTCGATGCGCTTCTAGCGGGAACGGGAAAGGCCGCTTACACGCAGTTCGGGCTGAAGAAATTTCCGGCTGCTGGAAAGACGGGGACCGCCTACGACTTCACCGATGCGCTCTTTGCGGGATACGATTCCAATTTCACTTGCGCAGTGTGGGTCGGGTTCGATAAGCCGCAGAAAATCTATCGCGGCGCGTTCGGGCGGGAACTGGCGTTACCAATCTGGGTCGATATCATGAATGCCGCCGCCGAAAGCTATCCGCCGCGCGAGGTTAAAGAACCGTCGAGCCTACAGCAGATCGAGATTTGTTCGAGATCAGGGCTGCTAGCTACGGACAAATGTTACGACGCGGTCAAAATGCCGACTGGGGATACAGTCCAAAAGCGGACGACTTACATGGAGATTGCAACGGCGGCGCAAGTGCCCACCGAACCATGCAATATTCACGGTGAGCCGCGCGCCCGTCTCGCTCGTGAATTTGGTTCCAGCGATCTGCCCCGGGCTGAGCTTGCTGTGAACCTGACCGAAGTCACACCGGTTGCTATAAAAAGTCCCACGCTGATAGCTGAAATGGACCCCTACAATTCCGTCAAACCAACACTGAAACCGGAGCCATTGCCCCAGCAACCAACAGAAACAGCTCAAATTCAGAAGACTGACAGCGCCACCAGCGGGACCGAGGTGAAGTCGACGAGTAACGTGACAAACGCAAATCCGCCAGGTTCGGAATCCGCTCCAGAGATTCGAAAGGCGATTCCGGTCGCACCGATTCGGAAAGCGATTCCAGTGCAACCACAGGAGGACCAACCCGCCGAGATCCGTCGTGCCATCCCGGTGAAACCGCTGGACCGAGAAGACGAGCAACGCACGCTCTTGAGATCGGCAGCGGAGTCGCCGGGTGATACCCACGAATGAGTGAGTTCGCCACGTTAAAATGGTTGAAGCGTTGAAGCGTGACAGAGTTGTCAATACCGGCAAAAACCGCAGAAAATTTTCGCCTGACGGTTCTCAATCCCGGCGGACGCGATCCCCAACAGCAATTTCATCGTGTGCCCGCTCCGGGCGAAGGCGGGCATGCTCCGACCAATTTTCACGCTTTCGCTGCGTGCACATTGGGCGCGTTTCATTGCAATGCGCGGTCCGCGATCGCAGAAGACACCCCGGTGTTTCTTCTCTTGCGTAGCGATTTTCGCGCTTCCGAGCGCGCATTCGCTGATCTAAAAAAGCAAGGTCGCGCCGTCACAGTCTCGTTGAAGGAAACTGGGTCTCACCAAATTGCACAGCAGTTGCGCGACCCGCGAAAACTAGCGCGTTTCATGAAAATCGTCAGCGAAGCCGATGGATGCATCGCCACGTCGCCTGAGGCCGCGGAAATCTACCAGCGCGTCCGCACTACGCGCAATCCTTCGACTGTAGCGTTTGTCCCAACTCCCTATCCGATTGAGGACCAACGCTGGAACTTTTCTGTGCCCATACCGGAACAATCTGGAATTTTCGTCGGAACACGCGAATGGGACGTGCCGTCGCGGAATCATTTGGCAGCGCTCATAGTCGCTCGACAGCTCTGCGAGGCGACAGACGAACCAGTCACTGTCACTAACTTGGATGGTTACAGAGGACGCCGATTATTGAGCGAACTTAAATTTCCCGAAGGAAAACTCCGGCTAATTGAGAAATGGAAGTCTTACCTGGATCACTTGCGCGCTATCGCGCAGCACAAAATCGTATTACAACTCGACCGCAGTCACGTCCCGGGCCAGGTCGCGGGCGATGCGCTTCTCTGCCGGATTCCATGCCTCGGAGGAGACGGCGCTATCGAAAGAATCACGTTTCCGAAAACTTGCGGCGAAGCTCGGAGCATTAATGAGATAGCTTCGATGGCGCTCGATTTGTTAAAAGATCCCGCTCTGCGCGAGGCGGTTGTCTCTGAATCGCAAGCGCGCGCCTTAGAGCAGCTTTCGTTTCAGGCGGTTCGTGCGCAATTGGCAAAATTCTTTACGGAAATCCAGACAACAAAGATGTCGTAGGCGGTGAACACCCTCTTCCTCAAAAGCTGGCGAATCGCGACGGCGCGATCGCCAGCACGCGGGGATGCACTATTCCGCAACTGCTAAAAAATGATTTCGAAGAGTTTAATGCCCTGCCATTTGCCGGGGTGATTGGGATCGAATGATGTGTTCTCCACCCAATTCCCGTAGCGAGGAGGCGCCCACGGATTAAGCATCTGAAGCGGGTTACGACCGGGGCCAAATGCTTTTGGAAGTACGCCCTCAACCTTCGGCGAAACAGGCGGCGGAGTCTCCATCGCACGCACCGGTTTTTGTCGACCGATCGGAGCTCTGAATTCCTGCGCCGAAACGGTCGTAACCAGCGCGGCCAGGATTGCGATGATGAATATTTTCATGTTTTTTCCTTTCATTGGAGGCGTGCAAATCCTTGCCCGTCACCACACATGCCGACATTATTACATTCGATGGACTCTCTTGAAAAGGCCGCACGTGTCCTGGACATAGAAATTTTTGAGCTCCAGCGGCTCCGTGCGCGACTGGACGAAAATTTCTCGCGCGCGGTCGAATTGATCAAGGAAGCGGTAGACGCGCGGGGAAAAGTTGTGGTTGTGGGCGTGGGCAAATCCGGACACATCGGCGCAAAGATCGCCGCCACGCTCACCAGCACCGGTTCGCCGGCCGTGGTGCTGGATTCCTCAAACGCGCTGCATGGCGATCTGGGCATGATCGCCGACGGCGATGTGGTGCTCGCTTTGAGTGCGAGCGGCGAGACGGAAGAATTGCTCCGAATTCTGCCGGCCGTCGCGCGGTTCCAAGTCAGGATCATCGCGATGTGCGGCGCTCCAAAGTCGACGCTGGCCCAAAACGCGCATCTTTGTCTCGACGTGAACGTCGAGCAGGAAGCCTGTCCGTTGAACATGGCGCCCACCTCAAGCACAACGGTGATGCTGGCGCTGGGCGACGCACTGGCCATGGTACTTTTGGAAGCGCGCGGCTTTAACAAGGAAGATTTCGCTAAATTTCATCCCGGCGGAATGATCGGTCGCAGCATGCTAATGCGCGTTCATCAAGTCATGCGGCCGCGCGAAGGGATGGCAATTGTCTCGACCGATACGCCCGTCCGCGACGTGCTCCGGGCCATGACGGGCGTCCGAGCGGGTGCTGCGGTTGTGACCGGCGGCGATAACCAACTGCTCGGTATCTTCACACACGGCGATTTCGTGCGCCATTTTCAATCTGATTCCAGAATTGGCGAACGACTTGTGGCAGACTTAATGACGCTGAACCCAGTTACGGTGCATAAAGACAAACTATCGGTGGAAGTTCTAAACTTGCTTGAACGCCATCGCATCGACGATCTGGTTGTAATCGATGACAATAACGTCCCGGTGGGCATCGTCGATTCGCAGGATCTCACGCGGTTGAAATTGCTGTAGGGCAACCGCGTCGGTTGCCGACGCGACGGCAGGATGCGCCTACCCTACAATTGCAAAATCGCCAGATGCGTGTAAACTCCGCGTCCCTGCGTTGAATGCTTCGACGCTTTAACGTTTTAATGAATCACGTCTCAAGTCATGCCTGCAGCCAACGACCTACGCAGAGGAATGGCCATTAAATACAATGGTAATCCGGCCATGGTGCTCGAAGTGCATCATCGAACGCCGGGGAATTTGCGAGCTTTCGTTCAGGCCATCATTCGTTACATCAACACCGGCAAGAGCGCCGATGTCCGTTTTGGCTCCACCGATAAGGTCGAGCTGGTCGATATCGAGCGAAAACAGCTCGAGTTCTCCTACAAGGACCGCAACGGGTACCATTTCATGGATCCGGAAACGTACGACACCATCACGTTGTCGGAAAATCTCATCGGCGACGTCAAAGATTACCTCGTAGAGAATATTTCTGTGCAGGTCCTTTATGCAGAAGGCAAGGCCGTGGAGGTGGAACTGCCCGCATCTGTAAGTCTGA
>Ga0209161_10003042_pt1 | contig 13596 bp, 13 predicted proteins | sample GraSoiAngelo_155_FD_186169 | JGI IMG/M metagenome (GOLD analysis project Ga0209161, IMG submission 186169) | Grasslands soil microbial communities from the Angelo Coastal Reserve, California, USA - 14_1009_13_30cm (SPAdes) (version 2) | ecosystem: Environmental > Terrestrial > Soil > Grasslands...
CGCTCTCGCGGCGGCCGAGGCCGACCTCAGCCGGCGACAGATAGACACAGTGGCCGCCGAGCTGCGCGATGCCGACGTCGAACGAAAGACGCGTGCGCAGGCTGGGCTTTTCGAAAATGAGCGCGACCGTGCGCCCGGCCAAACCCCCGCTCGGCGCCGCCGCCTTGAGCCGCGCGGCCTCGTCGAGCAGCCGGCCGAGCTCGTCGCGCTCCAGGTCGGCGATGGATAGGAAGTGACGCACGCGCGACGCGACCACCATCAGGGCAGAGCGCGGAGGCGCGGCCGGCGCTCCTCGACGAGCCGGAGAAGAGCCGTCGCGACGCGAGCGGCATCGTGGCGGATCGTGTCCTGTTTCAGCCACAGGTCGCGCGGGCCGCTCCACTTGTCGATGACCGGCGCCGCCACGGCCCGCACGCCCTGCCTCTCGATGTTTCGCACCTCGTCGGCGGTGGGGTCGAGGTACGCGAGGGCGCGCTCGGCGTAGTGCGCGCGTAGGTGGTCAGGCGGCGGATCGTCGTTGATCAGCGCAACGTCGAGCCCGGTGCCTCCCAAGTAATCAGAAACGACCCGCACATGGTCAGCGAGCGTGAAGCCATCGGTCTGCCCAGGCTGGGTGGTGGTGTTCGCCACGTACACCACGAGGCCTTGTGCATCGGCGATCGCGCGGGCGATCTCCGGTACGAGAAGGCATGCGCAGACGGTCGTGAAGAGGCTGCCGGGGCCGAGGGTGATGAGGTCGGCCGACGCGATCGCCTCGACGCTCCCGTCGGTCGCGCGAACGTCATCGTCTTTCAGGTAGATGCGCTCGATCGGCGCCTTGCCGGTCGCGCGGACGTTGACCTCCTCCTCGACCACGCTCCCGTCGGCGAGCTTGGCGCAGAGATGCGTGTTGTAGAGGGTGACCGGAAGGACGCGACCGCGGATGCGAAGGAGCCTCGAGGCCTCCTCGACCGCACGCAGGAATGATCCCTCCTGTTGCGTAAGGGCCGCGAGGAACAGGTTGCCGAACGCCATCCCGTTCAGCTCCTCGCTCTTTTCGGTCTCGAACCGGTGGGAGAAGAGGCGCACCAGGGCCGGATCGCCCTCGGCGAGGACCGTCAGCGCGCTCCGGATGTCGCCCGGAGCCGGCACGTCCAGCGCGATGCGGACCTTCCCGGTCGACCGCCCGGAGTCGGTCACGGCGATCAAGCCGGTGATGTCCTCGGTGTAGCGGCGTAGCCCGGCCATGATCGTGGGCGCCCCGAGCCCGCCGCCAACACACACGACCCTCAGCCCAGTCATCGGCTGAATGGTCGCAGATACGCCCTAGCGTCCAGCCTTCTTGCGCGACGAGGTGGTCTTCTTGCGGGACGACGTCTTCCGGGCGGCAGTCTTCCGGCCCTTCGCGACGTTGTCCTTCTTGGCCACCTTGATACCTCGGCGCTTGGCGGCCGTCACGATCTTCTTCCGGGCCGTCTCCTTCTCGCTTCCAGACTCGAAGTCGGTCTGGTTGAACCTGGCCATTGCGTTCCGGACGTGCGCGTCGTCGTTGATGGGCAAATGTCCTTCGCCCTCTTTGTCCACATAGGCGAACTTGCGCTTATCCATCTTTTCCCGATCGGTTGTATCGAGCTCGGCCATAGCGACTCCTTTGTCTTTCTTTTCGGAGGAGTGCTGCACACACTGGGCCGAGCGCGGGCTGCGACTGAGGCGCCGCGGCCGGACCGAGGGCCCCCGCGCGGTGGGGCACCGGCCGGAGGCCGGGGGGTCCGCCGCCGCGTAAAGAGGGTTTCGGTCCGGCCGCGGCCGGAGTTAGGAGGGCGACATGAGGCCACCTGTAAAGCGGTTTGTCCCTGTGTGGGCGCTCCAGTTTGTGGTCGGCGTATTCGTTGTCCTGTTCGCAGTGGGCCTAGCGGTTGCGCTGCTCGGCCCGGTTATGAGAGGACCAACGGCGTTCTTTGACGAGCTCGGTAAGACGATCAGCCGGATCGCACCTCAGCCCCAGGCCGACCTGCGAACCGACGACCAACTGAAGGCGGTGATCAAAGCCATGCCGAGCGGCAAGCTCCGGGTCGGGACGATCCTCGACGACCAGAACCGGGTCGTTTTCACGATCACGGCTGACCGCTCGGCGGTGAAAGCAGCTGTGCAGCCAGGAGATGAGGTCCGCATCGCCCGCGACGGAAGCGTGGAGATCGTGCCGACCGGCATCCCGGGCGTGATCGACTCCCTGCAGAGGGCGATCGAGGACCTGAAGCGGAAGTTCTTCGGCCCCTAAACCGGCCCAAATAGACGAAAGGGCCGCCCTTCGGCGGCCCCTTTCGACCAGATTTGAGGAGGTGTTAGCTGGCTTTGCGAGCCGAGACGAGTGCCCGCGTCCCGACCACCGTCCGTGCCACGAGCTCGGTCCGCCAGGCCTTGCGGCGCTCGAGGGCCTCGCTGTAGCCCCGGTCGTACGCACCGATCGCGAGGAAGCCGACGATGATCATCCCGAGTGCGATACCCGCCATGAGTCCGATCGCGAAGAGCACCATCGTGTTTCCTCTTTCTTACGCCCTGAGGCGACTCGTCTGGCGGGCGCTTGAGCAAACCTCATGCCACGGCGCTGGCTTCCCTGGCGACATGACAACATCACCTCCGTGCGTCGAACGAGGCGACCATCCCCCAGGGCTGTTGCGTTCAAGACCCGACAATCGCTGAACGTGCGCTTCGTGTTCGTTGTTCCGCCACACGTTTGCGCCGCGGCGAAAGCATCGCGATTCGAACACGTCCGCGGCCTGTTACCGATCCTTGACCTGCGGGTGCGGTCCGGCCAGGGGTCGTCCCCGGCACTCTCGCGAGAGCGGTCGGGCAGGATATGCCCGGCAGTCGAAGGAGGAGACCATGCGTCTATCGCTTTTGCCAAAGAAAAGCGAGTTCTTCGTCCTCTTCGAGCAGCACGCCCAAAACGCGGTCGAGGCGGCTGAGGCCCTCGCCAAGCTTCTGGGCGACTTCACCGACGTCGAAAACAAGGTACGCGACATCCACGCGATCGAGCACCACGGCGACAAGCTGAATCACGAAATCGTGCGGCACCTGAACGAGACCTTCGTCACTCCGCTCGACCGGGAGGACATCGTCGGCCTCGCGAGCAGGATCGACGACATTACGGACGTTTGCTACGACGTGTCCGAGCTCGTGCAGCTCTTCAAGGTGACGAGCATCCGTCCGCCCGCGGTCCGTCAAGCAAAGGTTCTGGTGACCGCCGCGACCGAGGTGCTTGCGATGCTCAAGAATCTCGAAGGCCTGCGAAACCTCGAGCCGCACTGGATCAAGATCCACACGCTCGAGAATGAGGGCGATCAGGTCTGGCGCGACGCGGTCGCGGAGCTCTTCGCCGGATCCGGCGACGCGATCGAGATCGTCAAGTGGAAGGACATCTATTCACTGGTGGAGACCGCCATCGACCGCTGCGAGGATGTCGCCAATATCGTCGAGACCATCATGGTGAAACACAGTTAGTTGGACAACGCGACGGTCCTTCTGGCGCTCGTCGTCCTTCTTGGTATCGGGTTCGAGTTCGTAAACGGGTTCCACGACGCGGCCAACGCGATCGCCACAGTCGTCGCCACCCGCGTGCTCACACCACTTCAAGCGATCCTTATGGCCGGCAGCCTGAACCTCGTCGGCGCGCTTTCCGGCGAGGCGGTCGCGAAGACCGTTGGCGGGGGCATCGTCGACAAAGCCGTCGTGACCCAAGACATCGTGGTCGCGGCTCTTATCGGGGCGATCATCTGGGACCTCATCACGTTCGTCGCCGCGTTGCCAACCTCATCGAGCCACGCACTCATCTTCAGCGTCATCGGCGCGGCCGTTTCGGTCCACGGGCTCGGGGTCATCATCGCGCCCGGCCTTGAGCTGACGGTCTTCGGGATCGGGTATTCGCCGGTCGTCGCGTTCATCTTCGGGTACGCGCTGATGCTCGCCTTGTACTGGGGCCTCCGGAACGTGAGCTATCGCTTCGTGAACCGATTCTTCGGCCGGGCGCAGATCGTCTCGAGTGCGTACATGGCGTTCAGCCACGGTGGCAACGACGGCCAGAAAACAATGGGCGTCATCGCGCTCGCGATCTACGCCTTCCATGGGAGTACCGGCCCTCTCGTCATCGACACCTGGGTCAAGATCGTCTGCGCTCTCGCGATCGGCCTCGGGACCGCCACCGGCGGCTGGCGGATCATGCGCACCATGGGCATGCGCATCACCGCTCTGAAGCCCGTCAACGGCTTCGCAGCGGAGACCGCCGCCGCCACGGTGATCGAAATCGCGACCCGGTTCGGCGTGCCCATCTCGACTACGCACGCGATCTCCGGCGCCATCCTGGGCGTCGGGTCGACACGGCGCCTTTCCGCGGTGCGCTGGGGCATCGCCGGCCGCATCGTGACCGCCTGGGTCCTCACGATCCCCGGCTGTTTCGTCCTTGGCTACGGGACCGCCACCCTCTTGCACGCGGCCGGAGTGCATCCTTAGCGGCGCTTTGACCGTCGCGCAGCGCGGGCCGGACCGGACCCGCTACGCACCTCCCTCATTGCCGCTCCCGCTGCTTGGACGGCAGCGGCTGCTCGACCGCCTCGAGGGAGCCGGGCGCCACCGGCTCACGCTCGTCCATGCCGCCGCGGGGTACGGCAAGACCACCGTGCTCGCGCAGTACGCCGACTTGCTTCGCGCGTCGGGCCGACGCACAGCCTGGCTGACCCTGCAACGCGGCGACGAGGATCCACTCGTCCTGTTCGCGGATCTCGTCGGAGCGCTGCGGCGCGATACCGCGGCATTCGGCGAGCAGCTCACGTCGTTCCTCGACCAAGGCAGCCGGCTGGAGCGGCGCCTCGGTCAGCTCGCGCAGGCGCTCGCCGACGAGCTCGCACCGCTCGGCGAGCTCATCTTCTTTCTCGATGATCATCCCGGCGTTCGCGCCGGCGCGCCGCTCGCCGCATTCGGCAACGAGCTCCTCGAGCTCCTCCCCGAGAACGCGCACCTCGTCCTCGCCACACGCCGCACGCCCCAGCTCGGTGGCCTCCCGCGGTGGCGACTCGGCGGGTCGGTGCTCGACATCTCCGCGGCGGAGCTCGCGTTCACGCGGTCGGAGGCGGTCGAGCTGCTCCGTCGCGAGTTCGCTCTCGAGCTGCCCGAGCACGCGATCGACGCGATGTACTCGCGGACGGGCGGCTGGCCCGCCGGGCTGCGGCTCGCCGCGGCGTTCGTGAGCGAGCGAGGCTGGCAGCAGCTCGGCGAGTTCCAGGGCGGCGGAGCGGAGCTCTACGCGTACTTCAACAGCGAGGTCTTGCGACGCGGATCGCGCCGCGACCAGAACACGATCCTGCGATGGTCCCTGCTCGACCGTATCGAGGACGACGTGGAGGTCGCGGCGGGCGGCGCGTCGCGCGAGCTGCTCGCCTCGCTCGAGCAGGCAGGCCTTGTGGTGCGCGACAGTGCGGATGGCGGCCATCGCTTTCAGCCGCTGTACGCGGAGTTCCTTCGCTCGCGCGCACGTGAGCTCTTGCCCGCAGCAGAGATCGTCGAGCTGCATCGCGGACACGCCGAACGCGCGGCGGCACGCGGCGACGTCGATCGCGCGATCCATCATTTCCAGCAGGCCGGTGATCACCGGCGTGCCGCGCAGCTCGTTCGCGAGAACGGCGAGCGCGCGCTGCAAGGAAGCGAGGTCGCCACGCTCCAGCGCTGGCTCGACGGGTTCCCGCCAGGCGCGGAGCGGCGTCTGCCCTGGGTCATCCTGCTTCGCGGACTTCTTCATCGCGTGCGCGGGGACTACGAGCGTGCGCTTGCGAACTACCGCGACGCGGCGGCAGAGCTTCGGCGCGCGCGCGACACCGAGGGCCTCGCACGCGCACTCACCTGGTCGGCGCAAGCGCTTCGCTATCTCCGTCGTCCGCGCGAAGCTTTGCTGCAGGCGCACGAGGCACTCGGTCTCGTCGGGGAAGGGGCGTCGTCTCAGAGCGCATGGTTGTGGCATGTCATCGGCGGATCGCACGCCGACCTGGGCGAGATCGAGGAGGCCGCGCGCGCGCATCTCAAGGCCGAGGCGACCTTCGGGCTCCTCGCCGATCGCTCCGGCGAGCTCGCCGAGGCTCTCGCCCTCGCGCAGCTGCATCACCTTCTCGGCGAGTTCGATGCCGCGCAGCGGACGTATCTGCGTGCGCTGGCGCTCCAGCAAAAGAACGCCGACGTTACGGCCCTCTGTTGGGCCGAAGGCGGACTCGTCGACGTGCGCACGCGCCGCGGTGACACGGCGGAGGCCCTCGACACGCTCCGCCAGACGCTCGAGATCGCCAGCGCGAACGATCTTCGGCTCGCGCAGGCGGCGATGTGCTCGACCCTCATGACGGTCCACGCGCTCACGGGCGAGCGTGGCGCGGTGGAGGAGGTCTACCGAGCGGGCGTCGAGCTCTGCCGCGAGCAGGGAGACGATCACGTGATCGCGGAGCTTCACGCGACCGCGGCGGAGCTGCGCGCACTGCGCGGCGACGCCGACTCGGCGCACGACGCGTTGCGCGCGGCCGAGGCGCTCGCAGGGTCGTCCCCCGGTCCGATGCCCGCGATCCGCGCCGCCATCGCCCGCGGCACCGTCGCCGAGGCCCAGGGCGATCGCGAGGGCGCGGTCCGCGCATACCGCGAGGCGCGCGCATCGGCGCACGCCATGCGCGCGCGCTACTTCGAGGCGAAAGCGACGTTGCTTGCGACGCCATTCGACGACGATCCGGTGGCCACGAGGGCCGCACTCCGTGCGGTCGCCGCGGAGCGCTACCGGGACTTCCTGCTGCTGCGTCCGGCGCTGACGGACGCGCTGCGCCAACGGCTCGGCGACCTCGAGCTCAACCCCGACGACATGCGCATCCTCGCGTCGCTCCTGCAGCCGATGGCACCGACACCCGCGCATGCGATCTCATCGTCGGTCGCTGAAAGCATCCAGGCCTTCGTCCTCGGACCGTTCGAGCTGCGAGCCGGCGGCACGCGGATCAGCGACCGGGGCTGGCGCACCAGCAAGGCAAAGGAGCTCTTTGCGTTGCTGCTTCTCGATCGACAGCGCGCGGTCTCGCGGGACGAGCTCGTGGCGCAGCTTTGGCCGGAGACCGATCCGGCATCGGCGCTCTCTAACTTTCACTTCACCCTGCACGCCCTGCGCAAAGCGCTCGCATCGGCGGGTGCGTCGGAGGCCACGAGCGTCGTGCGCACCGACACCGGCTACCGACTCGCCCTTCCGATCTCGATCCACGTCGACCTCGAGGTGTTCCGGCGATCGCTGCGCCGCGGTCGTGAAGCTCAGGAGGGTGGACGATCGCGCGAGGCGATCCAATACCTGCGAGCGGCCGTGGCGGTCCATCGCGGCGAGTTTCTCGCGGACCTGAGCGCGCCATGGATCGATCGGCAGCGCGAGGAAACGGATCGGCAACTTGTCGCGGCAGCGAAAGAGCTCGCGACGCTCGAGCTCGAGTGGAAGGAAGCGAAGGCGGCGGTCCGGCCCCTCGAGAAGCTCCTCGAGCTCGAGCCCTACGACGAGGAGGCGCATCGGCTGCTGATGCGCGCGCATCACGAGTCGGGCGATCACGCGCTCGCGGTGCGTCACTACCAGGCGCTCGAGGCGATGCTCCGTCGCGACCTCGGCGCCGAGCCCGAAGCGGCGACGCGAGAGCTCTACCAACGCATCCGCCGGGCCGGCTAATGCACCCGCACTAGTCCTCCCGGCGCGCGTCCGCGGCGGCTTCATACAGGTGATGGAGATGACGGGCCCGAACGTGTCGCCTCCGTGTCGACCGTCGTCTGCACGCCGCCCAACCCATTGCGCGGTCGCTTGCTTTGGCGAACATCACCCGCACAGGGGATGACCTCCTCTTGGTGGGCCGGTAGTACTCGGGCTGGGAGTAATGGGGGAAATGACGGGGCAGATGGGTGATTTCGCGAGGCGCCTTTTGGCGGCCTTCTTTGCGCTCGCACTTCTCCTCGCGGGCCTTCCCGGTACGAACTGGACCGCCGTTCCAACTGACCCCGACCTCGCCGCCGGCAACTACGCCCTCGTCCAGGTCGCGCACGGGAGTGCCGGCGCGGTAGCCGCGAAGGCCACGGCCGCCGGAGCGACCGATGTCGCGGCGCTCGACAAGCTCGACCTCGTCACAGCCCGCCTCTCGGGGGACGCGTTGCGCTCGCTTCAGAGCGACGCCCGCGTCGTGTACCTCGCGGCGGACGCCGTGGTGGAGGCGAGCGGCCGGGAGGATCACTTCGAGCGAGGTAAGGGGAGGCCGAGTCCCGGCGTCCAGGTCGTCGATGCAGATCAGGCGTGGACCGGCGCGACCGGGCGCGGCGTCATCGTCGCCCTCATGGATACCGGCATCGCTGAGCACCCCGATCTCGAGGGCTCCGTCATCGCGCGGATGGATTTCGTGAACGACGGCGCGACGCTCCTCGATCCGTCAGGCCACGGAACCTTCGTAGCAGGACTCATCGCCGCGCACGGACGCACGTTCAGCGGGGTCGCGCCGGACGCAAAGCTCGTTTCGCTCCGGGTGCTCGATCAGAACGGCAGGGGAACCATGCACGCGGTCCTCGCCGCGTTCGACTGGGTCCTGCGGAACCGCGCCGCGATGCACATCAAGGTGCTGAACCTCTCCTTTGGCGCGCCGCAGCGCTGGGGCTACCACCGCGAGCTGCTCGCCGGCGTCGTCGAGTCAGCATGGTTTGCGGGCATCACGGTCGTCGCCGCAGCGGGCAACGATGGACCTGCCTCGGGAACCGTGGCGATGCCGGGCGCGGATCCATTCGTCATCACCGTCGGCTCGTTCGCCGATCAGGGAACGCTCGCGACGAACGACGACCGCGAATCGATCTTCTCGAGCCGCGGTCCGACCCGTGACGGTTTCGCGAAGCCAGACGTCCTCGCGCCGGGCGAGCACATCGTCTCGCTGCGGGTTCCGGGCACGGCGCTGGACCGCGAGGCCGGGGACGTCGCCCCAGCCGGACCGTACGCGCGCCTAACGGGGACCTCCGCGTCGACGGCGATGGCCACCGGTGCCGCGGCCGATGTCCTCGAGGCGCACCAGGCGTACAGCCCGACGCAGGTGAAAGGCGCGCTCGTCGCGAGCGGCCGAAGGATCGTGGGCACACGGACCCCCGGCCTCGACGTTGACGACGCGCTGACCGTTCGACCGGCGCGTGTCAACGTGGGTCTTCTGCCGTCGCGAGTGCTGCTGCGGCTTCTGGCGGCGAACGGGAATGTGTTCGGTCCTGGCATCGCGTGGGAGGGGATCTCCTGGGAGGGCGTCTCCTGGGAATCTGTGAGTTGGGAGGGCGTGGCATGGGAGAGCGTGTCGTGGGAGGGCGTGGCATGGGAGGGCGTGACATGGGACAGCGTGACGTGGGAGCTGCGTTGATGAAGGGAAGGATCGATCTCTACGTCAGCTCCGTAACTTTTGCCGGCTTCATCGCGCTCCTCGCGGCGTCGCGCGCCCAGCGGACGGATCTACTCGACCCGATCATGATCGCGGTCCTCGTCGGTCTCGCCTGCCTCGCGCAGCGTGTCCCGGTCTTCCTCTTCCGCTCGAGCGCGATCTCGGTTTCGTTCGCCGCGGTCATCGCGGCGTACGTCCTCTACGGCACCGGCGCAGCGGTCTGGGTGAGCCTCGCGCAAGCGCTCGTGAACTCGATCACGCCGCGCCGCAAACCGCTCCGCAAGGCCGCGTTCAACTTCGGCTCTTTCGCGCTCGCGGCCTTCGCTGCCGGCGAGCTCTACCGCCTCACCGGCGGAATGACCCCGCCGGGCGCGATCGCGCCGACCCTCGTGTCGGTCGCGATCTCCGCCGCCGCGTACTTCGTCGTGAGCACCTCGCTCACATCGGTCGCGATCGCGATGTCCGAAGGTCAAAACGTCGTCGCCGTGTGGCGTACGAACTACAGCTGGATGCCGGTCAACTTCGGCGCCACCGCGGTGCAGGGTGCTGCGCTCGCGCTCGCGTACCAAGCACTCGGGCTCTTCGGTGTCTTCGTCTTCACCGTGCCTCTCGGTGTCGCGTGGTACTCGTTCCGTCTGTACATGGCGAAGTCGACCGAAGTGCGCCAGCGCAACGATGAGCTAAGCACGGTGAACGAGCTCCTGCGCCAGACGAACGACCGTCTCGAGCAGTCGCATGTCTCCGTGATCGGCGCGCTCATCGGTGCACTCGAAGCGAAGGAGTCACACCTCTCAGGTCATGCCGCCACGACCATGCACTACTCCGTCGAGGTCGGCCGCAAGCTCGGCCTCGGCGCCGACGAGATCGCGGCGATCAAGCTGGGCGCCCTGTTCCACGACGTCGGCAAGATCGGTGTTCCCGAGTCGCTCCTGTCGAAGTCGGCCGAGCTCACCGACGAGGAGTGGGTCGAGATGCGCGCGCACCCCACTATCGGTGCGAGCCTGCTCGGCAACGTCCCCATGCTCGAGCGGATACGTCCACTCGTCCTCGCGCACCACGAGAACTTCGACGGCACGGGCTACCCGTACGGGCTCAAGGGCAGCGAGATCCCGCTCGCCGCACAGATCATCTCGGTCGCCGACGCATACGACGCGATGACGAGCTCTCGTCCGTACCGCGTGGCGTACCGTCCGAAGCACGCGCTCCGCGAGCTTCGCGCGAACGCCGGCACACAGTTCAACCCGGTTGTGGTCGAGGCGTTCATCCAGGTCTGCATCGAGGAGCGCCGGCGCAGGGCGCGCGGCAAGGAAACGGTTCACCCGCACCAGCACGAGCACATGTACCAGCAAGCGCTCGAGGCCGTAAAGGTCGCGAGCTAAACGGAGGGGTATGGAGATGCGGAAGCTGAAGACGATCCTCGTCGTAGCGCTTGTGGCCGCCTCGTTCTACGCGGCTGCCGGGACGGCGTGGGCGAGTAGCGACGTGGCCCAACGGGGCACGTCCTGGACCGATGTCGGAGACACAGACCTGCCTGATCTCGGCATCAGCTGGGAGCCGCTGACCTTAGCCTTCTAGGCTCCGGCGAACTCACCCAGGTCGAAAAGCTCCTCGAGCGAGTGGATCACGCGGTCGGGAACCGCGTCGCCGGAGGCCACCTCAAGCGCGTCTTTCTCGGTGAGGCCCGTCGTGATCAGGACCCCCGCCGCATCGACGCGATGCGCCGCCACCATGTCGTAGTCGGTCGAGTCCCCCACCACGACGACACGGTCGCCGTGCGGCTTGGCGGCCCTGCGAATGGCCTCCTCGAAAAGGAATGGCTCCGGTTTGCCGATGCAGACTGCCTTCGCCCCTGTCGCGATCTCGATCGCGGCGACGATCGTTCCCGCGCCCGGGAGGAGCCGCCCCTCGACGGGGTATGCGCGATCTCGATTCGAGCAGACAAATTCCGCCCCCGCGAGGATGGCCCGCTGCGCCTCGGCGATCTTCGCGTACGTGAGATGGAGATCGAGGCCAACGACAACCGCATCCGGGGCGGGGGGTAGATCGAGCGAGACGAGGTACCGCCGCATCGCGCCAGGATCGACGCCGTCCGCGGCGGCCTCCGGAGGCGGATGGGAGCCCGGAAGAGAATCGGCGCCGCGCACGCCGATCCCGACGGCGCGTATCTCCTCTCGCAGACCATCCGCACCGATCACGAGGACGTCTTTCGGTTTTGGACGCCGACGCTCAAGGTAGTGCGCCGTCGCATAGCCGCTCGTGACGATGTGGTCGAGATCGCCGCCGAGCCCAAGAGTCTGGAGCCTGCCAAGGTAGTCAAGTCGCGTGGCGGTCGAGTTGTTCGTTGCGAAGAAGACGTCCCATTCCGCGCGGCGGAGCCGGTCGAGCGCCTCTTTCGCGTACGGCATCACCTGCGAGCCGCGATAGAGGACACCATCCATGTCGAAGATCGCGATAGGCATCGGCGAGAGAGGCTATCCGCTCGTCGGGATGCTCGCGCTGCCGAGGATGTCGTAGAGCGCCGGCCCGCGTATGCGCGAGACGATGACGTCATCGGCGACGAACAGCTCGAGCGGAAGCGCGGATAGATCGGGCTCGACTGAGTCGCGGCGCGCCACGCGTTGGAGCACGGTGATCGTCGGCTTTGCGCGATCTTCCGGGTACAGCGAGGGAAGACCGCATCGGCGCAGCGCCGCAAGAAGCTCGTTGACGTCCTCATCGAGAAAGGCGTCGGGAGCGACCTCGAGCTTCACGATCTCGGGACCGCGGGACTGCGACGGCAGGAAGTAGAGCCGATCGACACGGACCGAAGCAGGCCGTAGGCGTTTCGCAGCCTCGCGGACCGCTCGGATGAGCATGACCGTGTCATCCGTGGCGACGCGATCGACCGTCACATGAAGCGGCTCGACCCGCTCGCCGCCGAGGTCCGCGTGCAGCTGATCGATGAACCCGACACCGAGCCCGGAGACCGGCTCGGACGGGGCGAGCAAGACGCAAATGTCTCCAGCGACCGCGGGCCGCGCCGACGTCACTCCTATCGCCCGAAAATCCCGAGACCCGCGTCTACGGTCGCGGCCGTCCGCTCGTATCGATCGCCCCGCCCGCGTTCGGCGGCGTTCCGCGGCGCACCGCCTTCTTCCCGCGGTTGCGATAGGCCCGCCACGCTCGACCGGTCACCGAATCGGTGTGGCGCTCCTCGACGAACGTGTCCACGCGCGTGAGCAGCACGGCGAGCAGGGCCGCCACGATCGCTCGCCACAGCGTAAACACGAGCAGGCGGACACACCCGCCCAAACAACATCCCACGGACTATGCCGCGACCCCGGACTGAACGACCGGTAGCGTGTGCAATGCGCGAGGCACGAGCAAGACCGATGCCCTCGCCGGCCGGCCAATGTGCTCGTAGGCGATGTCCAGGCCCTCTTCCACGTCGACCGCCGCGCGTAATTTCGCGAGACGAACTATCTCCGGCGCCTCCGATGCGGCCACGATGATCTGACACCACTCGAGCGTGAGCGCGACCATGACAGCGCGCTGCTCGCCGCCGGCGAAATGACGACGCGCCTCCTCCACCACCGCCGCAGGTGACTCGGCGCGCTCGAGCGCGGCGAGAAACCGCTGCTCGCCCGCGCCTTCGCCCGCACCTTCTTCGAGTCTGGCCGGAATGATGATCGCGCCGCCTTCGCGAACGACCGGCGTCGGTGCGAATCGCAAATATGTCGCGGCGCGTGAGGCTTGATAGAGATTCACATCCTTTGGATGACCGACTCCGGCGACGACGATGTCGTACTGCTTCGGGATCGCGCGCGTGTACAGCGCCGCGGCCTTCGCGACGAGGTCACCGAGAACGGCGTCGGGATCCCCCGCGGCCACCGCGACGACGCGCTCGCGATCGTCGGTCACGACGTTGAGGCAGAACCGAAGGCCGGCGCGGCGCGCGATCTCGCGCACCGTCTCGTGGAACGGGTTGCCTTCGATCTTCGCGAGGCGCACACCGGGGTCTTCGAGGAAACGCATGCCGTGCGTCGCCGTGATCGTCGGCTCGCCGGCGCAGCCGATCGCCACGGTCTTGCGGCCCCCGGAATATCCAGCGTACTGGTGTGGCTCGACGATCCCGGTCGCGACGACGAGGTCGGCGTCCTTGACGAGCTTCTGGGTCGAACCCGGCACGTCGTAGGGCGGGATC
>Ga0209161_10003045_pt1 | contig 13588 bp, 9 predicted proteins | sample GraSoiAngelo_155_FD_186169 | JGI IMG/M metagenome (GOLD analysis project Ga0209161, IMG submission 186169) | Grasslands soil microbial communities from the Angelo Coastal Reserve, California, USA - 14_1009_13_30cm (SPAdes) (version 2) | ecosystem: Environmental > Terrestrial > Soil > Grasslands ...
CAGGTTGAACGTCATCCCGGTGGCGTGGAGCGCGAGGCACGCGATCGCCACCGCGGCAGGGATGACGGCGGCGGCGACCAGGGTCGCCCGGAGGTCCGCGATGAAGACGAAGATCGTGCCGACGGCGAGCACGAGGCCCAGCAGGATGCTGTCGCGCACGCTCCGGATGGCGGCCCGCACGAGATCCGCCTGGTCGTAGAAGATCGAGAACGCGTACTCGGGATGCGTCCGTTCGAGCTCGCCGAGGCGCTGGCGGACCCCGTCGGCGATCGCGATCGTGTCCCCGTCGGGCTGGCGGGAGACCCCGATCAGCACTGCCGTCTCCCCGTTCGCGGCGGTGCGGACGAAGTCTTCCCGGACGGCGGCCTCGATCTCCGCGATGTCGCCGAGCCTGACGGGCACGCCGTGATCGTCGGCGACCACGATGTCCCCGAGCGTCCCCACCTCGGTGCCGTGGCCCTGCACGACCGTGAGCACGAGCTGATAGCCGTCGCGTACCTCGCCCCCCGCGGCGATCACGTTGGCCCTCCGCACGGCCTCGGCGACGCTGGCCAGGTCCAGCCGGTGCTGGACCAGCGCGACCGGGTCCACGGTCAGCGCGTACTCCCGGATCTTCGCGCCGCTCAGCTCCACGCGATAGACCCCCGGCAGCGTCCGGAACCGGGGTGCCGCCTCGTAGATGACGAAGTCCGACATCTGCGCGAGCGAGCGCTCGCGCGACGTGACGGCGATGCCGACGATCGGGAATGCCGAGGTGTCGAGCAGCCGGGCCTCCATGTCGCCGCCCGGCGGAAGGCTCGGCCTGACCTCCTCCATGGCTGCCTGCACCCGCTGAAGGGTCGGCAGCATGTCCGTGCTCCAGGCGTAGGTGAGATCGATCTGGAGGCCGCCGCGCGAGGTCTGGGACCTGATCCGCTCGAGGCCGGGCACCGTGGTGAGAGCGGTCTCGAGCGGCTGCGTGACGGTCGTCAACGTCTGCTCGACGGGAAGATGGCCGGCATGCGCGATCACGGCGATGCGGTGGAACGCCACCTCGGGGAAGATCGCGAGCGGCATCCGCCGGGCGGCCCAGAGGCCCGCCCCGGCCAGCAGGACCGTGAGGCCGAGGATGGCCGTGCGGTTGCGACTCACGACGAGGCCGAGGCTCATGGCGCGCCGCGGACGGCTTCGATGGGCGCGCGATCCGGAAGCCCGTAGCCACCCTCGGCGACGACCAGGTCGCCCTCCGCGAGGCCCCGTCGAACCTCGACTTCCGTGTCGGTCTCGAGGCCGAGGCGGACCGCGGTGCGCACGGCGGCGCCCCCTGCGGCCACCATGACCGTACCGCGTGCGGCTGCCGAGGACGCAAGCAGCGCCGAGCGGGGAACGAGAAGCGCATGCCGGTGCCGCGCCGTGATGATCCGACAGCGGACCGGGGCATGGAGCAGTGCACGGGCGGGCGGCACCGGCAACGACACGCGCACGGGGACCGTGAGGGCGGGGGGGCTGAGCGCGGCGAGCAGCGCCACCACACGGCCGGTCAGCCGGACGCCGTCTCCGCGGATCTCGACCGGCATCCCGGGACGGACCCGCGCGCTCGCGCCGAGTGGCAACTGCGCCAGCACGTCGAGCGCGTGCGGATCGAACAACTCGAGGAGGACATCCCCGGACGCCACCTGTTCGCCGGGGTTGTGGAAGCGATCGGCCACGAGGGCAGCGAACGATGCCCGCAAGGGGATGTCGGTACTCTGGCTGCGGAGACGGGCGACGGCTCGCCGCTCCTCCACACCGAGAGCGGCAGCCCCTTCGAGCATCGCGAAGCCCTGCAGCGCAGCTTCGCTCTCGAGCGGCACGACCCGCGCGGCGACCTCGCCTTCGGCGATCCGATCGCCCGGACGGGCGGCCAGGAACGCGACGCGGCCGGCGACCGGTGAGGCCAGGCGGAGGACCCGCAGGCCCTCGACCTCGCCGGTGACCTCGAGGACGGCGGTGATCTCGCCCCGCCGCGCCTGGACGACGCGCACGCGGACGGGCCGCGCCGCGGCTGTCTCGGTCGACTCCTCCACCCGTCCACAGGCTTGCGCGAGCAACGCGAGGAGGACGGTGAGAATCAGGTGCATCATTCAGGGCACCTCGCCGAGGGCCTGGCCCTCGGCGGCGACCGCCGTCCGGTACGCCAGCAGCGAGCGCGGCACGCTCAGCCGCGCGTCCGCGTACACGCTGAGCGCGTCGAGCACTTCCAGCAGCCGCACGTTCCCCCCGCCCAGGTAGCGGGCGCGCATGAGCTGGAACTGCTCACTGGCGATGGGGGCGGTCCGCCGGCCTGCGGCCACGTCGGCTTCCGCATGCCGGGCGTCGGCCTCCACGCGCGCCAGAGCGATCTGGAGCGTCTGCCGGGCCTCCTCGAGTCGAGAGTCGGTGCCGAGAGCGGTCGCCTCGGCCGCCCCGATGCGGGCCGCGATCACGCCCCCGTCGAAGAGCGGCAGGGTGAGCCCGAGGAGGAACTGGCCGCCCCCGTTGTCGCGAAACGTGGGCCCCGGGCGCACGCCGAGGGCCCCACCGTCGGCCGTCAGCCTGAGCTGGCTGCGCCTCTCGCTGCGGATCGCGTCGACTTCCCGATGCGCCGTCTCTGCCGTCGCACGCGCATCCACGATCACCGGCGCCCCCTCCACCGCCTCGCCGCTGGGCGGGACGAAGCGGACGTCGGGTTCTTCGAGTGTCCCCGCCCTGACGTCCACGCCGGCCAGGATGGCGAGGGCATCCCGCGCGGTCTGGCTGTCGGCCGCCGAGGCGCGCCGCGCCGTCTCCGCCGCCTGCACCGCGAGCTCGGCCCGGAGCACATCGTTGTGGGGCACGATCCCCCGCGCCTCCTGGCGCTCGAGGAGCGCGACATACGCCCGAAGCATCCGGATGTCGTCGTCCTGGATCGCGAGCGCGGCCTCGGCAGCGACGGCCTGGAAATACGCAGCGCGGACCGCGAAGACGACATCGGCCCGCTGCTGCACTTCCTTCGCGGTCGCGGACCGGAGACTGGCCTGTGCCGCGGCCAGCCGCGCGTCTCGCAGCCCTCCGTCCAGCAGCGTGGCCCCCAGGCTGACGAGGGCATCGGTCTGGCCCCCATTCGTGACCGCACGGTCGAACCCCTTGGAGACCCCGTAATCGCCCTTGGCGGCGAGGGAAGGCCAGTAGGCGGCGCGGGCACTCCGCACCAGCGCGGCCGCCCCCCGGGCGTCCGCGAGCGCCGCGCGCACGGCCGGCGAGCGCGCGAGTGCGAGTCGGACGCAGTCCTCCACGGTGAGCCCGGCGGCGGGTGCTGCCGCAACGAGGCAGGCCGTGAATGCCAAAGCCATCCCCACGCCGCCCGGGCGACCCCGTGACGTTGCGCGCGACGAGCTGATTGCCGTGGACCCAAACCGCGCCGTTGGGGCGGCGGCCTGCGCACACGCTGCGTGCCGCGGCCACGACCGCTGCGCCGCAACGGGAACGATCATTCGCCTCAAGCTAGAGGGCGTGGCCCGGCCCCGTCAACGTCACACACGCATCCTGACGAAATCTTCAGGAAGAATTCAGCCACGCAGACAGGGAGGTGCCCTGCGCCCATCGTCTCTCCGCTGGTAGCTGACGGCGATCCGACGTAACATCCACGCCGATCTCGTGCGCATCCTGGTCGTGGAAGACGAAGCGAAGGTGGCGCAGGCCCTGCGGGAGGGGCTCGAAGCGGAGCACTACGGTGTCGACGTGTCCACGACCGGCGAGGACGCCTTCTTCCGCATTCACGCCGAAACATTCGACCTCGTCATCCTCGATCTGATGCTCCCCGGTCGTGACGGCCTCGAGATACTCAGGACGATGCGGCAGCGCGACCGCCACATGCCCGTGCTGGTGCTCACGGCGAGGGACGCGGTCGAGGATCGGGTACTGGGACTCGACAGCGGTGCGGACGATTACCTGGTGAAGCCTTTCGCGTTCCCCGAGCTACTCGCTCGCGTCCGCGCGCTCGTGCGCCGCGGCCGGCCGGATCAGGTCCTTCGTCTGAAGGCGGGCGACCTCGAGATGGACCTCCTCGCTCGGCGGGTGACGCGAGGCGCGAGGTTGCTCGAGCTCACCTCGCGGGAATTCGAGCTCCTCGAATACCTGATGCGCCATCACGGAAAGCCAGTGTCGCGCGAGATGTTGGCGCGCGACGTGTGGAAGGAGCCGTCGCGTGCGACACCGCTCGACAACGTGATCGACGTGCACATCGCTCGCTTGCGGAGGAAGGTCGACCACGAGGCACCCCCGCACCTCATCCATACGCTCCGTGGCATCGGCTTCGTATTGCGGGAGGACGAGGCATGAATCGCGCGTGGGCTCCGCGAAGTATCCGTATGCGTCTGACGGTCTGGTATGCCGCCGCACTCACCGTCGCCATGACGCTCTACGGGGGTGGCGTGTTCCTCTTCCTCCGGCACAACCTGTACGTCCATCTCGAGCGCGATCTGCGCGACGACATCGAGGTTGCGGAGGGGATGCTCGAGCGGACCGAGACCGGCCGCATCGGCTGGCGCGCCGAGCGCGACGAGGACGACGAGGAGCTGATGGCGGGCCGCTGGCTCGAGGTCCGCAGCCCGGCGGGTGAGCTGCTCTACGCGAGGCCGAGACCGGTTCCGCCACACGCCCGCGTTCGACGGTTTTCGGACGCCGAATCCCTGGGCGGCCAGCCGATCGTGCTCGTCGCGGCCAGATCCGAGGATCCGCTGCGTCGGGAGCTCGCGGAATTGCTCGCGGGGATGGCCGTCGGGCTTCCGCTCGCCGCCGTCCTCGCCGCTCTGGGTGGCTACGCGCTGGCGCGCCGTGCTCTCGCCCCCCTCTCCGATATGGCGGAGCGCGCACGTGCGATCACCCCCGACCGCCTCGGTGAGCGCCTGGTGGCGGAGGATGCGCGAGACGAGCTGGGTCAGCTCGCCGCCGTGTTCAACGCGATGCTCGCTCGTCTCGAGCGATCGTTCGATGAGCTTCGGCGTTTCACGGCGGATGCCTCGCACGAGCTGCGAACGCCACTGACCGCCATGCGAGCCGTCGGGGAGGTCGCGCTGCGCGAGCCTCGCAAGGGTGAGGAGTATCGCGAGGTGATTGGCAGCATGCTCGAGGAGGCGGACCGGCTCGCGCTCTTGGTGGAGGGCCTGCTGACACTCTCGCGGGCAGACGGGGGCAACGTCGTGCTGAGGCGCGAGCGTGTGGACCTGGCGGAGCTGGCGCGCGAGGTGGCCGCTCATCTCGGCGTCCTGGCGGAGGAGAAGCGACAGGTGATCGCGGTGATCGCCTCCGAGCCGGTCGACGTTCAAGCCGATCGGATGGTCATGCGCCGTGCCCTCATCAACCTCGTCGACAACGCGATCAAGTACACCCCGGAGGGGGGAAGCGTGGGCATCCTCGTCCGAAGGGAGCCGGGCGGGCCCACCATCGAGGTGGTCGACACCGGCCCGGGCATCGGCACCGAGCACCGCGAGCGCATCTTCGATCGCTTCTATCGAATCGACAAGGCGCGCCCGCGGGATGGGGTTGGCCTCGGCCTTGCCATCGCGCGTTGGGCGGTCGAGACGAATGGCGGGCAAATCGACGTGGAGTGCGCGAATGGGCGGGGATCCACCTTTCGGATCAGGTTTTCGCCGGCCGGCAACGCGTGCGGAACCACCGATATCCAGGGCCTCGCGTGAGTGTAATCCGCTACCCCACGCAGTAGCGGCGGACGGCCATGCGCCGCGCGAACGGGGATGCGTCTCGGCTGGGAGCGGGGCTGGGGCTTGGCCTCCTCGCCACCGCGCTCCTCGCCGGCCGGCTCGCGGAAGGCGACCTGATCGGCGACCCGGTCATCTACGCCGCCGTCGCGAAGTCGATGCTCGTGCGCGGCGAGTGGGCGACGCAGTACCTGGCCGGGCAGCCCTTCTTCGACAAGCCGCCGCTCGTCGCCTGGCTCGCCGCGCTCGCCTTCGAGCTCTTCGGCGTCTCCACCTGGAGCGCGCGGCTCCCGGGCGTGGCGCTCGGCATCGCTGCCTGCCTCGTCCTCTGGCGGCTCGGCGCCTTCCTGTTCGACGAGCGCGTCGGGCTCGCAGCCGGCGCGATCCTCGCGCTCACGCCGGGCTTCGTCCGCTTCGGGAGCACGCTCCTGCTCGACACGGCGCTCGCGCTGGGCGCGCTCGCCGGGCTCCTCGCCACGGCGCGCGCCTTCGCGCGCGGGGGAAGCGGCCTCTGGTGGGCGGGGGTCTGGTTCGGCGTCGCCTTCCTCGGCAAGGGCGCGCTCGCGCTCGGGGCGCCTGCGGTGCTCGCCGCGTACTGGCTCGCGACGCCCGGCGACCGCCGCCCGCCGCTCGGCGCCCTCGTGGTCGCCGCGCTCGCGTTCCTCGCCGTCGTGCTGCCCTGGCATCTCTACGAGACGTGGGTCTGGGGCTGGCGCTTCGTGCACGGCTATCTCTCCGACGTGAGCGAGAAGATGGGGAGGCATCCGGGCGCCGCGGTCTACGCCCGCGCGCTCGTGGTCACCACGCTCCCCTGGCTGCCGCTCGCGGCCGCGGGCGCGTGGCGGAGCTGGCGCAGCGGGGAGCGCGGCGACGGGCTTCGCCTGCTCACGGTGTGGACGCTGGTCGCGTACGGCTTCCTCTTCGCCGCCGCCAAGCACTCGCCGCGCTACCTCATGCTGCTCCATCCGGCGCTCGCGCTGTGGGCCGCGCTGGCGCTCCGTCCGCTCCTGCCGGCCGCGCGCGCGCTCGGGCTCTGGGTCGCGGCCGCCGCAGGGCTCGCCTGGGCCGTCATGCTCCTCTGGCCCCGCCCGCTCCATCCCGGCGGCACGGGCGCCGCCGTGACGGCGCTCGCGCCCGTGCTCGGCCCGCGCGAGGCACCCCTCGCCGGCTTTCGCTTGAAGCACGAGGGGACCCGGGCGCGCTTCGCCTTCTACGCCGATCGCGAGGACGTGCGCACGGTCGACGATCCGGACGCGCTGGTCCGCCTCGGGGCCGGCACGCCGGTGGTGACCGCGCGGCGCGACGCGCCCGTGCTCGCGGCCGACGGCCGCTTCGAGGAGCTCCGCCGCTCGCGCGACTTCGTCGCCTTCCGCGTGCGGTAAGCCGACCCGAGACCCTGTCTCGGGTCGGGGACGGACAGCGAGCGTGCCGCCCGGTGGACAGGGCCGACGGCGTGCCGCGGCCGGCAAAAGCCGGCGCGGCAGACTTGCCGGAGCGTCAGCGTGTTTTCACTAGACGACGGATCTTTACGGCGCGACGCACGCGGGCGACCCAGGGCTTCACGTTTGCCGCGCCGGCTTCGCCGGCCGCGGCACGACCTCCGCACGATCCACCGGACGCCACACGCTCGCTTCCGATTCCCGACCCGAGACAAGGTCTCGGGTCGGTCTCAAGGTCTCGGGTCGCGTAGTCGGCGGTGGAGGCGGACCAGCTCCACGAAGGCACGCGCGACGACGCGCGGCCGGGCACCCGAGGGCGCCCCCGCGCGCCGCGGGAAGTGGCCGACCGGCACCTCGACGACGCGCAGGCCGCGCCGGCAGATGCGCGCCAGGAGCTCGGTCGAGACCATGGCCCCGTCGGCCTCGGGCTCGATGCCGTCGAGGGCCGCGCGGCGGAAGAGCTTGAAGGCGCAGTTCACGTCGCGCACGGGCAGGCGGAAGAGGGCGCGCACGAGGAGGTTCCAGGCGGCGGAGTTCAGCCGGCGCGCGAGCGGATCGGAGCGCGCGCGGCGGTAGCCGACCACCACGTCGGCGCCGTCCACCCTGTCGATCAACGCCGTGATCTCGGCCGGGTCGAACTGGCGGTCGCCGTCGGTGAAGAAGACGTAGTCGTGGCGCGCGGCGTGGAGGCCGGAGCGAATGGCGGCGCCGTAGCCCCGGCCGACCGGATGATGGATGACGCGGACCTCCGGATGGGCGCGGGCGAGCTCGTCCGCGAGCGCCCCGGTCCCGTCCCGGCTTCCGTCGTCGACGATGATGAGCTCCCAGCGCTCCGCGACCGCGGGCAGGACGCGCAGCATCGCCTGCGCCATCGGCAGGAGGTTCGCCTCCTCGTCGCGTACCGGGAAGAAGGCCGAGAGGCTCGGCAGCGGCGGGACGGCCTCCGCGGCCAGCGCTGCGCGGCGCTCTTCCCCGGCGATCGTCTCGCGCATCAGGCGTGTCTGCCCCAGGGCGGGGCCGGGATCAAGCGCCGTCATCGCCGGCGCCGCACCAGGACCAGATCGTGGCGGTGCGTGGAGAAGAGGTGCGGGCTCGCGAGCACCTCCTCCCAGCCCGCCGGCGCCCCCCACGCGCGCCAGCGGGCCTGGTCGAGGACGTAGTAGCCGGCCGGCACGTCGTCGCGCGGGCGCGCGCCCGCCGGCGCCAGCACGGGGACGTTCCGGCCCACGTGGAGGATGAAGGGGATCTCCTCGTCGCTGGCGAGGAGCGCCAGCCGATCGTCGGGCCCGAGGCGGTCGCGGACGGCGTGCGCGAACGGCTTGACCGACTTCTGCGCTGCCCGCGCCGGCACGAAGAGCCCGTAGACGACGATGGTCGTGCACGCGACCGCAGCGGCGGTGGCGAGCGCCGCCTCGTGCCAGCGGGCGCGACCGAGCGCACGCCCGGCGAGCGCGGCGGCGAGCGCGCCCGTCAGGCCGAGGGCGCCGATCGCCGCCCACGCCGCCGCGACGACGCGGAGATACATCGCCGCGTCGATCTCGTGGCGCGCGCCCTGCTCGATCAGGCGCGCGCTCGGCACCAGCCCCCAGCGGAACGCGCCCACCGTCGCGGCGAGCGCGAGCAGGCCCGTGGCGGCCACCACGGCGAGCGCCCGCGCGACCGCCACCCAACCCCCGGCCGGCCGCTCCTCCTCGGCCGCCTCGGCGAGCCACCAGCCGACGACCAGCGCGAGCGCCGGGCGAAGCGGCAGGAGGTAGGCGGCGCGCTTGAGCGGCGCGAGCGAGAAGAAGACGAGCACCACCGCCGCCCACACCACCGCGTGGCGCCGCGCGAGGTCGCCGCTCCGCCAGCCGCGCGCGAGCGCCCAGGGCAGGACGAGCGTCCACGGGAGCCCGCCCAGGACGAGCGGCGCCAGGTAGAAGAAGGGCGAGCGGTAGGGGAAGCGCGAGCTCCCGAGCAGCGCCTCGCCGTTCTCGGAGACGATCTGCTTGGCGACGAAGTCCATGCCGCGGTGATGGTAGGCGAGGCCGTACCAGCCGCCGGCGACGGCGAGGAAGACGAACACGGGGAGCGGCCGCACGAGGCGGAGCGCGGGACCCAGCCGCCGGTTCGCGAGCGCGGAGACGAGCGCCGTGAGGCCGACCAGACCCGGGCCGACCGGCCCCTTGGCGAGCATGGCGAGCGCGAGACAGAGGGCGAGGACGATCCGCGTCGGCCCGCCGCCCCCACGCAGCGCGTGCACGAAGGCCAGCTGCGCGCCGGTGATCGCCGTCGTGAGCGTCATGTCGACCCGCCCGTCGCCCGCCTCGTTCAGGAACTGTGGTGTGGTGGCGAGCACGAGCGCGGCCAGGAAGCCGACCTGCTCCCCGCCCCAGGCGCGGCCGGCGAGAAAGACCAGGAGCACGACCAGCCCGGCCAGCACGATCGACGGCGCGCGCAGCGTGTGCTCGGTCACGCCCGCGCCGGTGAGCCCGGCGGCTCCCGCCGCGAGCCAGTGGAAGAGCGGCGGCTTCGAGGGCACGATGCTCCCGTTCCAGAGGGGCAGGATCCAGTCGCCGGTGCGGAGCATCTCGCGCACGACCAGCCCCTCGCGCGCCTCGCCCCCCTCGTAGACGTCGGAGCCGATGGGGAGGGCCGCGAGCACGACGGCGAGCGCGACCAGCGCGGCGGCGGCGAGGACGGGGCGGCGCATCAGCGGTCCCGCGGCACCGGCCAGCCCTCGGCGCGGCAGGCGAGGGGCTCACCCCGCCGCCGGCGCACGTGGTCGAGCACGTGGCCGGAGAGGTCCACGGCGCGCACGTCGATGGCCTCGGGCGTGACGTGCACGCGGAGGTAGTGGGTCACCGCGAGCGCGCGCGCGAAGTTCGGACGTGGCGCCGGCGCGGGATCCAGGTTCGCGCCGCCGCCCCCGCTCACGATCTCGAGCACGCTCGCGCCCGGCACGACGGTGCATGCGGGCTCAGCCCGCTCGTAGAGGTGCGAATGGCCGGCGAGGAGGAGGTCGACGTGCCCGGCCTCGACCACCGGCTCGAGGTGCCTGCGCAGCCCGGGCACCACCGACTTGGCGCCCGCCGTGAACGGCGGCTCGTGCAGGAAGACGACGCGCCACAGGGGCGCGGCCGCGCGCGCCAGCTCCCCCGCCAGCCACTCGGGATCGCCGCCCTTGGCGTCCGAGAGCTCGGGCGACGACACCGACACGAGATGCGCGGCGCCCCACTCGAAGGCGTAGTGCGGGCCGCCTGGCGCCTCGCCGCCGGCGATGGGCGCGAACAGGTCGCGGTACGCGCTCCGGCGCACGAGGTCGTGATTTCCGGGCGTGGGGAAGAGGGGCACGCGGGCGAGCACGCGCCGGTAGGGGCGGAAGAAGCGCGCGTCGAGGGTGGACGCGCGCGAGGACGGGTAGGCCATGTCGCCCAGGTGGACGAGGAAGGCCGGGCGCCCGGCCAGGATGCGTCGCCCGAGCGCGGCCGCCTCGCGGCTGCCGTCGCCGGTGTCGCCGACGGCGGCGAAGGTGAAGGGCTCGTCACCCGCCGGCGCGGTGCGGAAGCGGACCGTCCCCGCGGCTGCCCCGAGGCGGCAGACGTAGCGCGTGGACGGGGCCAGCCCCTCCAGGCGCACCACCTGGAGGCCGCGGCCGCGCGGCGTCGCGGACCCGCCCGCCGTCGCGCCGCCCGCGGCGCGACAGCTCGCCCGCTCCCCGTCCGCGCCCGTCCACACGACCGTCGCCGCCGTGCTGCTCACGCCCGACACGTACGCCCAGCCCGGCGGGAAGCGCCCGTCGCAGCCCCCGAGCCCGACCGTCGCGGCGAGCGCTGCGAGGACGCCCCTCCACCTCGCCCCGCTCACGCGACGCCGGCAGCCTCGCGCCAGAGCTGGAGGACGACCAGCGCCCACAGCTCGCGGCGATTGTCGCGGCGGCGCGCCACGTGCTCGTCCAAGAGCGCGCGCACCGCCTCCGGCCGGATGACCCGGGGATCGAGCCGCTCGAGCGTGGCGCGCGCGAAGGGGAGGAGCGGGCCGGCGAGCCAGGCGGCGAGCGGCACGGTGAGGCCGCGCTTCACGCGCCGGCGGATGGGCGGCGGCACCAGGTCGGCGACGGCCTCACGCAGCACCCGTTTGGTTGCGAGGCCACGTACCTTGAGCTCGACCGGCAGGCGGCAGGCGAACTCGACCAGCCGGTGATCCAAAAACGGCGCGCGGCCTTCGAGCGAGGCGCCCATGCTGGCGCGGTCGAGCTTGGGCAGCAAGTCGTCGGTCAGGTACCCGGTCAGGTCGAGGGCGAGGAGGGCGTCGATCGCGCTCCGCGCGGGAAGCGCGGCGGGCTCGGGCGGCGCGGCGAGCGGCCCGCCGGGCGTGGCGAGCGCGGCGAGGCGCGCGGCGTCGATGCACCCGGTCCACGCCCGGTGGCGCGCCGCCGCGGGTCGATCGGCCTCCTCGAGGAAGCGGCGGAGGAGGTAGCGCACCGTGGTGTTGCCCTGCGGCGCGCCGAACGCGGGCGCGGCGGCAGCGAGGGCCCGCCGCACGCCGGCAGGAAGGCGCGCGTAGCGCGCGGCCAGTGCGCCGCCCAGATAGGTCGGGTAGCCGGCGAAGAGCTCGTCGGCGCCCTCGCCGACCAGCACCGTCTTCACGTGCGTGCGCGCGAAGCGTGCGAGGAGGAAGGTCGGCACCCACGCCGGGTCGGCTAGCGGCTCGTCGATGAGCGGAGCGAGATCCCGCACCCCCTCCAGAAAGAGCGACGGCGTGATGGTGAGCGTATGGTGGCGTGTGCCGAGCGCGCGCGCGGCGAGGGCCGCGTGGTCGCGCTCGTCGAAGCCGCGCTCCGCGAAGCCGAGGGCGAAGGTGTTGAGCTCGCCGCCGACGGAGCGGGTGACGGCCGTGACCGCGGTCGAGTCGAGCCCGCCCGAGAGGAAGACGCCGAGCGGCACGTCGCTCACCAGCTGCGCGCGCACCGCGCGCACGAGGTGCGCGCGCAGCTCGGCCGCCGCCTCGTCCAGGCCGAGCGGCAGCGGCGGCGCAGCCAGGAAGGGGGCCACCTCCCAGTAACGGTCGGCGCGCACGCTCTCGCCCTCCAGCACGAGGCGGCCGCCGGGGGGGACCTTCTGGATGGCGGCGAAGGCGCTCGCCGGGTTCGCGACGTAGCCGGTGCGGAGGTAGGCGGCGAGCGCCGCCCAGTCCGGCTCGCGCCCGACGCGGCCCGAGGCGAGGAGGGCCTTCGGCTCCGAGGCGAAGAGGAAGCCGGCGGCGGTCGTGGCGTGGTAGAGCGGCTTCTCGCCCATCCGGTCGCGCGCCAGCACGAGCCGCCCGCGGCGCGCGTCCCACAGCGCCAGGCCGAACATCCCGTCGAGCGCGTGGACGAAGTCGACCCCACGGTCCTCGTAGAGGTGCGGCAGCACCTCGGCATCGCTGCGCGTACGGAAGCGGTGCCCCCGGGCCTCGAGCGCGGCGCGCAGCGCGGCGTGGTTGTAGATCTCGCCGTTGCACACCGCGATCACGTCGCCCGTCTCGTTGGCGAGCGGCTGCGCGCCGCCCGCGACGTCGATGATCGCGAGCCGCCGGCAGCCGACGCCGCCCGCGCCGCGCACCGCCCAGCCGTCGCCGTCGGGGCCGCGATGCACGAGCGCCGCGCTCATGCGCGGGAGGACCGCCTCCGCGTCGGCCCCCACCATGCCGTAGATGCCGCACATCCTTCTACTCGCCCACTTCTCTCCCGCCAGTTGAGCGTGTCCTGATACCATTTGCGCCGGTCGCGATACCACTACGCTCTGGAGGCCACTTTCCACGCGTCCGTGGCGAGGCTGTCTGCCGCCGCCTTGTCGAAGCTGAGCGACGGCAAGGTTGTCGGCCGTCCCCATCTGGAACAGTCGTCACCGCCAGAGCGACCGGCTTCCGCGGCGCGGCATCGGCGGGCGAGAGGCCGCCGACCTCGCGGCTGACGTTCGTCCAGCCGGGCACGGCCGGGAGGGGCACCGTCCGCATCCCGCCGCCCCGTCACAAAGATACCGCCGGTGCCACTGGCTCAGGGACCGTCCGTGCTCGCCTCTAGGGTGACTTTGGGCTTGCGCCGCGTGCGGCACAGGTCTTGCCACTGAGGGCAGAGGACCACCCCGTCCACGCATGTGTGCGCCTCGACTGCTCAGATGGGGTGACTACAAGAGAGGGATGATGAAGAAGCTCCTCGTCGCGCTTGCTCTACTCCTCACCACCACCGCCACCATTGCTCCCGCGTCGCTGCGTCAGACAGTCCACCGTCAGAACCACGCCCATCGTGTAATGTGCTATACCTCGTGCCCCTTCTATAGAGACCGTTGTCGTACCGTCTTCGCAAATGGGTGCTTGTTCAAGCGGTGCCTGAAGGAAATGGTGTATAGCTGCCTCGGCAATCCCGCCGACGTGCAATGTGCCAGACCTTGTAGCCAACTGAATCCCTGCCCAGGTGGTCAACAGTGCGGTCAA
>Ga0209161_10003046_pt1 | contig 13581 bp, 8 predicted proteins | sample GraSoiAngelo_155_FD_186169 | JGI IMG/M metagenome (GOLD analysis project Ga0209161, IMG submission 186169) | Grasslands soil microbial communities from the Angelo Coastal Reserve, California, USA - 14_1009_13_30cm (SPAdes) (version 2) | ecosystem: Environmental > Terrestrial > Soil > Grasslands ...
AAAAGCCTCTTTTTTGTCGCTGAGGGCGGCGTACTCAAGGCCGATCGCTCCGGGATCTACATACCGCTTTTTTGAGAGTTCCTTGTTCATCTCAATAATCTTGGTGATTGCGCCGCGATATCCGGACTGCGCATAGGCGCGCGTGGCTGCATCTACGATCGCTAGCTCATTTTTGTCATCGTTGAGAACCGCTCCCCTTTTCCACTCCTTCAGCCACAGGTCATATCTGCCCATTGCGCGGTACGTGAAAGCGAGATCGCTGTGCCCTGAGGCAAAATTTGGGTCAATTTCAACGGTTCTCTGATGTTGCTCAAGGGCGAGATCGTAGCGTCGCGCATCGCGATAAACCTGGGCCAGGTTCGAGTTGTATTTCAAATTCAAAGGCTCCAGTTCGACGGCGCGTTTGAGTTCGGCAATAGCCTCGTCTTGGCGCCCCATCCAGGAGAGCGTCAGTCCAAGCCACTGGTGGGTGTTGCCATCATTAGGATTGAGCTCGAGTGCGCGGCGATATTCACGCAACGCCTCATCCCAGTGAAATGCAGACTGCAAGGAAGCTGCTACTGCCGTGTGGGCCTCCGCCAGACTGTCATCAATCGCGAGGGCCTTTTGGGCTGCGGCTCGCGCCTTGGGCGGAGCTTCACCGTTCGGCACAGGGGCGTAGTCCGGCAACACAATGTAGTAGTCTGCCAAGCCCACATAGGCCATGGCATAGTTAGGGTCCTTTGCAATGGCTTGTTCAAAGTATTGTCTGGATTTTTCCAGCGACTCCTGCGTGCGCTTCTCCCAGTAATAGCGCCCCTTGAGATATAACTGGTATGCTTCCGGATCCGACGTGCCTCCTCTGGCCAACTGCCTCTGTTCTCCGGCCAGGCGCTCGCGCAGACGGGTAGAAATTTCTCCTGCGATTTGGCGTTGCACTCCCAGCAGGTCGGAGAGTTTCTGGTCGTACTGCTCGCTCCACAGATTTCGGTTGTTGCGAGCGTCAGTGAGCTCCACGCCGACTAAGAGCGAGTCGCCGCGCAAGGTCACGCGCCCGGTTACAACCGCTTGCACTTTGAGGTCGCTAGCGGCGGCCTGCGGATCTACATCTTTGCCCTTATAGCGGAAGACCGAGCTGCGCGAGCGCACAAGATCGGGCAACTGCGAAAGGCTGCTGATCAGGTTTTCTGTAATTCCGTCACTCAGATACTCGGTGTTTGGATCGGCAGTGGCATTGGCGAAAGGCAGCACTGCCAAGGAATCTATCTTCTGCCCGGCTCGAGGGGCAAGGTACCAAGACGCGCCCATAGCCGCAGCCGCGATCACCACAGCTGCCACAGCAATGGACGCGATTCTTCGTCGCCACCACGGTTTGGCTTCGACGACCGAAGCGGTCGCGCTCAGCGCAGCAGTCTTCCCACTCTCCGTGTCCCGTTTCAGCCGCTTCAAATCTGCGCACATCTCCGACGCGTGCTGGTAACGCACTTCGCGGTCTTTCTGCAAAGCTTTGTTGATGATGTGTTCCAGTTCGGTGGGCAGCTCCGCATTCAACCTCACCGCGGCAGTCGGTGCCTTATGCAAGATGGAATCGAAGATCGCAGCCGACGTGTCGCCTCGGAACGGCAGAGTTCCGGTTGCCATCTCGTACAATACTGCCCCGAAAGAAAACAGATCCGTACGCGCGTCCAGCCCTTTGCCCAGCGCTTGCTCCGGTGACATATAGGCTACCGTTCCGATGGCGACGCCGGGACTGGTCAAGTTTTCTTCCGCAGCGCCTATGGTTGGCATTTCGCTACTAGGGCTCGCGGCCGCCTTCTTAGGCGCAACTAGTTTAGCCAGGCCGAAGTCAAGAATCTTCGCCTGCCCGCGGGTCGTCACAAAGATATTCGCGGGCTTGATGTCGCGGTGCACGATGCCCTTACTGTGCGCTGCGTCGAGCGCGTCGGCAAGCTGGATGCCGAGATCCAGCGTCTGTTCTATCTCCAGGGCCCGGCCTCCAATTAAATGCTTGAGAGTTTGTCCCTCCAGGTACTGCATGGCGAGGAAAGGCGCACCATCGTGCTCTCCGATTTCATAAACCATACAGATGCTGGGATGATCCAGCGCGGATGCGGCTCGCGCCTCGCGCTGAAAGCGCTCCAGCGCCTGCGGATCGCGGGACAATTCCTCGGGCAGAAACTTCAGCGCGACATGGCGGCCCAGCTTGGTGTCCTCGGCCTCGTACACCACGCCCATTCCGCCGCCGCCCAGTTTGCGCAGAATCTTGTAATGAGCGATGGTCTGATCGATCAAGTCTCAGTCCGCCTGTTCGGTGGACCATGTTAACAGGAAAGAGACCCAAGGCAAGCTCGTGACGGTCACCCCTAGGCATGGGGACGGCATCTTCCTCACTGAACCGTAAAGCTGTTGCCTATGGCGGTGGTTTTGACTGAATAGGTAAATCTAATATTCTTTACCGTTGGGCAAAGGAGTGAGAGTAAAGATGAAATATTCCAGCACCATTAGCAGTAAAGGCCAAGTTACCGTGCCTCAGGAAATCCGTAACCGCATCGGCCTCTCTGCCGGCGATCGTGTGGAATTCGTTATTGAAAAGGGCCAAACCCTTATCCGTCCAGTGCGCGGCGAGCTCAATCCCTTTGAGAAATACAAGGGGGTCTTGAAGTCTTTTCGCAGTCGCAAAGAGATTAATGCCTGGGTCAGCGATATGCGTGACAGTGAATCGCGCGACCGGAGGAAGAATCGCGATTGAGAACCGCGCTTGACACCAATGTTGTGTGCGCGCTCTGGTCGGGGAAGCCATCCGCGCGGGAGATCGAATCGGCGCTGTTTAAGGCTCGAGGTGAGGGTGGCTTGGTCATGAGCGCTCCCGTTTACTGCGAGCTGCTCGCTTATCCGTCTGCGACTCGCCATTTTGTTCAGCAGTTTTGCCGCGAGACGGGCATCTTCCTGGACTTCCTTCTCGATGAGCAGGTATAGGAACGGGCGGCCCACGCCTTTGTGGCTCATGCCCAACGACGTCGTCAGTCACGAGCCGGCTCTCCCAAGCGGCTGGTGGTGGACTTCATCGTAGCCGCACATGCCCTGCTTCGAGCCGACCGCCTTATGACCCTGGATGCCAGTCGTTACCGCAGGATTTTCCGAAGCTGCGCCTCTTATGAACGGTCGGATCTAGATCTCATTACATGCAGCTTCAAGGCTTGTTTACCGTGATGAGTCGCCTGCTCACGGTATCAGCAGCAGCTTCCCCGTCGTCTTCCTTCCTTCCAAATCCCGATGTGCCTGCTGCGCCTCCGCCAAAGGATAGGTATGCGCGATGCGCAGTTTGAGCTTTCCCGCTGCAATCATGCTGAAAACGGCGCCGGACCGTAGCAGCAGTTCGTCGCGGGTGGCGGTGAAGTGCGCCAGCTTGGTTCGCGCCATGTATAAAGAACCTTTTTGCGAAAGTGTCATAGGATCTATTGGTGGCACAGGCCCACTCGAGGCCCCAAAAAGCACCAGCATTCCTCGCGGCCGCAGCACGTTCAGACTTTTTTCGAAGGTTGCCTTGCCCACACCATCGTAGACCACGTCCACACCTTTGCCGCCGGTCAGCCGTTTGGTTTCCGCTTCGAAGTCCGTCTGAGTATAGAGAATCACCTCATCGGCGCCCGCCTGCCGCGCCAACTGAGCTTTCTCTTCTGTAGAAACCGTGCCGATCACTCTCGCGTCTAGTTGGTGCGCCATCTGCACCAGCAGAAGCCCTACTCCGCCAGCGGCCGCGTGAATCAGCGCCGTCTCACCGGGCTTCAGCGGATACGTGTCGTAGCACAAATAGTGGGCTGTCATACCCTGCAACATAGCGGCCGCAGCATATTGATCGCTCACGTTCTGCGGAATTGGCACAAGGCCCTCGACCGGCGCCGCGACGTATTCAGCGTAAGACCCCAGGATCCCGCTCCAGGCTACGCGGTCGCCTGACTTGACCAATTTCACCTCCGAACCGACACTCGAAACCACGCCGGCGGCTTCCTGCCCCACAACAAAAGGCAGCGGTACTTTGTAGCGGCCCTCGCGCAAATTAACATCTATGAAATTGACGCCCGAAGCAGCGATTTTGACTACAGCTTCACGGGATTTCGGTTGAGGGATCGGAAGATCAACAAACTCCAGGGCTTCCGGCCCGCCAGGCTGCTTCACTTGAATGGCTTTCATGGGTTGTCTAGATTTCGGCGCGTCGGGAATGATTCCGGCGTTCGCGCCAGCTCAGGATACGCTCAACGGGACAACCTCGCATCAATTCACGATTCGCCTGCCCGCAACTGCCACCACTCTTGTGTATCGTATTTTCCGCTTGTGCGGGGGCGCAGTCGTCGGCCCGTGTGGGCGCGATCAGCAGGCACGCTTGCTCGTGACCACAATCACAGCACATATGTGCAAAGATTGTCCTACAGTTTTCCGCATAGATGCTCCCGGAAATGGAAGTAAACCCTCGCCTCCATTCCCGTGCTTTAATGGGAAAAGCTGACGGCAGTGCCGGAGTTGAGCCGGGGAGCCAGACACTTGCATCTAAAGCTTAAGGAACCGATTCTGCGGGTCGAGGCTCTGAAAAAAGTCTTTCGCTCCGGCGAGTCAGATCTAGTGCTCTTTGAAAATCTTTCGTTCCAGGTAACCGAGGGAGAGATGCTCGCCATCGTTGGCGAGTCGGGAGCAGGGAAGAGTACCCTGTTACACATCCTGGGCGCTCTTGATAGCGCTTCGGCAGGTGACGTATACTGCGCCCACTTGCGATTGAGTTCGCTATCGGATGATGGCGCTGCCGAGTTTCGTAACCGCGAACTCGGCTTTGTTTGGCAGTTCCATTACCTGTTGCCGGAATTTACGGCTCTGGAGAATGTGGCCATGCCGCTGCTGTTGAGGGACATTCCCCGTCAGAAGGCGGAGGCAGAAGCATCGCGGTGGCTGCGCGAGGTGGGTTTGGAGCAGCGCGCGCATCATCGCTCCGGAGAACTTTCCGGCGGTGAGCAACAACGCGTGGCTCTAGCTCGGGCGCTTATTACCCAGCCGAAGATCCTATTGGCGGATGAGCCCACGGGGGACCTCGATAGCCGAACGGCGGCTTCGGTTTTTGACTTGATCGCCAGATTACATCGCGAGTGCCAGCTAACTTCTCTCATTGCCACTCACAACCTTGCCTTCGCCAGCCGTTGTGATCGCGTTCTCCGGCTGCAGCAAGGGCGCATCGAGGAGGTAGAGCCACAGACGCTTTCCGGCTAGCCATTGCCGCGATTTGACAGTCGGGGAAGAGTGCCGGAACGGGACGAAAGAAAGTAGCTGCAGTTCGGGTTTGCAGGTTATTGCAACCAATTGCGCGATAAAGAAAGTAGGTGCCTTCGGTAATTACGTTCGAGTACCCAAAGCCCATTTAAGGCTTGGACACCGTTGGCACCTTGATTGCATAATTGACCACAGGGCCGAGAATTTCAGAGGGCTGAGGCCGTAGGCACCGACCGCTTCCCCCTGGGAGACCCGGGAGGGGTAGGGCTTTATGTTTGAACGATATACGGAGAAAGCCAGGCGCGTCATCTTCTTTGCGCGCTACGAAGCCAGCCAGTTCGGTTCGCCTTATATTGAAACAGAGCACCTACTGCTGGGACTTCTACGTGAAGACAAGGCCCTTACCAATCGCTTCCTACGCTCTCATGCCTCGGTTGAGTCCATACGCAAACAGATTGAAGGACACACCACTATCCGGGAGAAAGTCTCGACTTCTGTTGATCTCCCCTTGAGCAATGAATGCAAACGAGTTCTAGCCTACGCGGCTGAGGAAGCCGAGCGCCTTTCCCACAAGCATATTGGGACTGAGCACCTGCTTTTGGGCTTGCTGCGGGAAGAGAAGTGCTTCGCCGCTGAAATTTTGCACGAGCGCGGATTGCGCCTCTCGACCATTCGCGAAGAGTTGGCCCGGTCCAGCCAGGAAAAGGCTCAGCCGCAACGTCAACGCGAATCTTCACTGCTCAGCGAGTTTTCGCGCGATCTGACCCAGGCCGCCATGGACAGTCAGCTTGATCCATTGGTTGGCCGCGAAGGTGAGCTGGAGCGGGTGGTTCAGATTCTTTGCCGGCGTACCAAGAACAACCCGGTTTTGATCGGCGAACCCGGAGTCGGAAAGACCGCCATCGTCGAAGGCTTGGCGCAGCGAATTGCCGACGGCGAGGTTCCGTCATTTCTCGCTGACAAACGCATCCTGGCGCTTGATCTTTCATTGATCGTCGCTGGCACTAAATACCGCGGACAATTCGAAGAGCGGCTCAAGACCATCATGAAAGAATTGATGGAGTCGCAGAATGCCGTCATCTTCATCGATGAACTGCACACGTTGGTCGGCGCGGGTTCGGCAGAAGGCTCGCTCGACGCAGCTAACATTTTGAAGCCGGCTCTGTCGCGCGGCGAAATTCAGTGTATCGGCGCGACCACTCCAGGCGAGTATCGCAAATCAATCGAGAAAGATCGTTCGCTCGAGCGCCGTTTCCAAGCGGTGAAGGTTCCGCCTCCAACTGAGGGCGATGCCACCAAGATTCTGTTCGGGATCAAGGATCGTTACGAGAAATTTCACGCCGTCACTTACACGGATGACGCTATCAACTTTGCCGTGGCGCACTCGAACCGCTACATCCCGGATCGCTTTTTGCCGGATAAGGCAATCGATCTGGTCGATGAAGCCGGCGCACGCGTAAAGCTGCGCCAGACGTCGCTTCCCGAAGAGATCACTGAAGTCCAGAAGCGCATTAAGTTCATCGTCCACCGTATGGAGAACGCCATCGCGAACCACGAGTTCGAGAAGGCGCGCTTCTATTCGGACGAAGAACGCAAAGAGCGCGAGAACCTGCGTGCTCTTCGCGAAAAATACCACCTCGATGAATCCTCCACCGGCGTTGTCGGTCGGGAGGACATCGAGGACGTGGTATCGCGCTGGACCGGTGTCCCAATTACCTCGATTAAAGAAGAAGAATCTCAGAAACTGCTGCGCATCGAAGAAGAGCTCCACAAGCGGATCATTTCGCAGGATAAAGCAATTACCGCGCTTGCCCGCGCCATCCGACGCAGCCGTGCCGGCCTGAAAAGCCCGAACCGGCCCATCGGTTCCTTCCTGTTTCTCGGTCCGACCGGCGTCGGCAAAACCGAAGTAGCGCGCACGCTCGCGCAATTCATGTTCGGCACCGAGAAGGCTCTGGTCCGCTTCGACATGTCCGAGTTCATGGAGAAGCACTCGGTGTCGAAGCTGATCGGCTCGCCTCCCGGATACGTTGGCTATGAAGAGGGTGGACAGCTCACCGAACGTGTGAAGCGCGCGCCTTACTCCGTCGTACTGCTCGATGAAATCGAGAAAGCGCACCCGGATGTCTTCAACATCCTGTTGCAGGTATTTGAAGATGGTCAACTAACTGACGGTCTCGGCAATACCGTCGATTTCAAGAACACGATCATCATCATGACCTCGAACATCGGCGCGCGGCATTTGCAAAAGCGCGAGGGTCTCGGCTTCCAATCAACTAAAGAAGAAATGATCTCCGAAAAGGTCGAGGATCTGGTGAAGAACGAAGTCAAGCGAACGTTTAATCCTGAGTTCCTGAACCGGCTGGACGAAGTCATCATCTTCAGCGCGCTCAGCGAGGTCGACCTGATCCAGATACTGGAGCTTATGGTCACGCAGTTGAACACGAATCTGGCGCAGAAGTCGATTACCGTGACCGTAACCGACGAAGCTAAGAAGTGGATACTCAACCAGACGCTCACCGACCGCAGCTACGGCGCGCGCCCGCTGCGCAGGGCGCTCCAGAAATACATTGAAGATCCGCTTTCGGAGGCTTTGATCCAGGGCACGATCACCACGCGCCCGGCGTTCATCGAGGTCTTCCTCGAAGGCGATAAGCTGTACTATCGCCCGGTGGATTCGGAGAAGACCGAAGGCGTGCTGCTATACGAGAACTAGTTCGTGTGGGGACGAGGCTATGCCTCGTCCAGCCGAGCGAAGCCCGGTAACTTTTGAGCCGCCAGCGAAAGCTGGCGGCTTTTGTCCTGGCGGACAGCTGCCTCGGGCAATTTTTCAGCCTTCCGGGACCAATCCGAGAGAATTAAAGGGTCCCAAGCCTAAGAAAAAACAAATCTTCTGACCAGCCGTACATTGTCTTCCGTACCCTAGAACCCTTGCTTTGCTCGCGGCAAGATAGTAGCTCACGCCGGCTACCGGGCCCTCGGCTTTCCTCCCCAATCGCCCGTCAGCGGCAGATTTCGCGTCTATGGACGAACATCAATCTCTTTCGCAAGAAGAACCCGTTTGCGCCGCTTGGCAGAGGACTATTCAAGCTGTCATTGGCGTTTTTCTATTGGCGGGCGCGATTCTAGCCGTTCACTATCACGAACCGGCGCGCACCGATGAGCGGCGCACGGATGATCTGCGCACAGACGATCTCAAAAATCAGGTTCAGCAGCTCACGTTGCAAGTGGACCTACTCAAGCAGGAACAGGCCATGCCGGCGATGGTCCTGAATCGTTATCGCAACTCAATCTGCTACATCTTTGGCGTTTATCGCGTGGGTTTTCTGCAACAGAAACCTACGCTGCGCGCTCGCATCTCAGGCACTGGATTTGTGGTCTCGCGAGGACTGCTGGCAACCAATCGGCACGTCGCGGAGCCTTGGTACGGAGATGCGGAATCTAACGCGCTCATGAATAAAGGCGCAACTCCGCAACTGGAAAAACTGGTCGCTTTTTTCCCTGGTTCGTCTACCGCTGTAAACGTAACGCCCGCAGCGTTGTCAGCTTATGGAGATGTGGCGGTGCTGCGCGTGGATGATTCGCAAGCTGTCGAGCAGCTTCGACCGTTACCTCTCGCCGGCGACCCACCGAATCCTGGGGACCTCGTCTCAGTTGTCGGTTACCCCATGGGCGTGGTGGGAATGGTAGCGAAGTCGCCGCAAGCAGTTTATGAGCGGCTGGCATACCGCCGCGACGATATTGGCGCGGCGAACGAATTAGCGGCGCTTTCGCTTATCAGACCGTCTGCGACCTGCGGACACCTGGGCGACGTGGTTGGAGACAAGCTGATCTACGACGCGCCCACGGCACACGGCGCCAGCGGCGGACCTGTGTTCAACGCTCAGGGCCAGGTAATTGGAGTTAACGCCGCATTTATCGATGGATTCTCCGGAGGAACACTTGGAGTTTCTGTGCAAGCTTTACGGCCGCTGATTGCGGCAGCAGAGAAAGCCGAGCCTCACATCAGCAATGTCGATCCTGATCCCAGCCACTAAGCACTGACAACTGAGAACTGGCAACTGATAGCTGGTTATTTCCGAACCCTTTCACAGCTCACCATCCGTTGGAACAAGACTTCGACCACATCAGCGTCTAGAAACGCCTTTCATCCATCCGGGCTCTCGCACATGCTCCTCCTCCAGCCGCCGCAGCCGTGCCACCATGATTCCGGGTCTTCCTAAGTAACCGACAACTTTTCGTGGATCGCTTCGCTCCACGACCGGCAGGCGGCCGATGTTGTTACGCAGCATCTTGGCCGAAGCTTCGTGCAGGCTCTCATCAGGATAGGTTACGACCAGCTTTCGGCTGCCGCCCTCGAGTACAGTCATTTCCCCTAGGGGATCTTGGTCCAGTGCCCGCAGTACATCCGCGCGCGTAATTATTCCGGCAAGTCGTCCTTCAGCATCGACGATGACCATACCCTGATGCCGGCTCACCACCGGATCATGTTTCGCAATGCGTGCGGCTAGTTCTCCGACCCGCATACTCGCGGGCAGCGTTGGCACGTCGCAATCCATTGTTTCGGCGACCACGACCTGGTGCAGTACGTCGGCCTCATAGTCCTGGTGGATGCGTAGACCACGTCGAGCGAGCTTTTCCGTCATGATTGACGCGCTCGGCATTAAGATCATCGCGATGCCATCAGCTATCACGCTGACCAGCATAAGCGGCAGCACGGAGTTGTAGTCGCGCGTGATTTCAAATGCGAAGATGATGAACGAGAACGTCGCGCGCGACGCTGCGCCGAAAACCGCGCCCATGGCGACCAGGGCAAATGCTCCGGGTGACAAGTTCGCGCCCGAGAACAAATGGTTTGTGCCAATCGCGAATGCCCCGCCTAGCGCTGCGCTCGACATGAACATGGGTGCCAGCAACCCGCCGGAGGTCCCCGATCCCAACGAGATCACGAGGGCAATCGCCTTTGCGATCATCACAATGATCAAGAGTTTGAGCGCGAGGTTCGCGTTCAAGATGTCGCTGATCGTGTCGTATCCCACGCCGAGGACCCGCGGCACAAAGTAACCAATGATTCCGAGCCCAAGCGCGCCGATCGCTGGCCACCAGAGTTCGTCAACGGGCAGCTTCTCGAATTGATCTTCAGTCCAATACAGCAACCGGCTGAATCCGACCGCCGCAAGGCCGCAAATCACGCCCAGAATCAGATAGAACGGCAGTGCTCTCGGAATTCCGAAATCCATAGAGGTGACGGTGAACATCGGCCCAGCGCCGAGGAACTGCATGTGAACCGCTGTCGCCAGCGTGCTCGCGATCACCAGCGGAATGAAGGAACGTGACTTGAATTCAAAGAGCAGAAGCTCGATGGCTAGAATGACTCCGGCAATCGGAGTATTAAACGTAGCGGACATTCCCGCCGCCGCGCCGCACGCCAGCAAAACTTTGCGTTCTGCTGCGGTAGTGTGAAATACCTGCCCGACGAGCGATCCGACCGCCCCGCCGGTTTGAATGATCGGTCCCTCGGCACCGAATGGACCGCCCGTGCCGATAGCGATCGCTGCAGAAATAGGCTTCAAAATTGCAACCCTCGGTTCTATGCGGCTGCGGTTGATCAGCACCGCTTCCATGGCCTCGGGAATGCCGTGTCCCTTGATTTTGGCTGTGCCGTATTTGGCCATGAAGCCGACAATAACGCCGCCAATTACCGGCATAAGAATTACCCAGGCTCCAAGCTGGTGATGTCGCGCGCTGGTGAATTCGGCAACGAAGCGATGATAGAAAACAATATTTGTGAACAGGCCAATAAGCTTGTAGAGCAGAAAGGCAACGCAGCCGGCAATCAGCCCAATGGCGGCAGCAAGGAACGAGACCAGCACCATGCGGAACTGGGCGGGTTCGGCCAGACGAGCGTCGCCGACAGGCGCGCCGGTTGCCGCAAGTGTCGGAGGATGATCGCCATCGCCGGCAGCATCTGCTTTGATTGCGGGAATGTCTCCGCTAACTTCTGACATCGATTATTTCGATCTCCTTCGTCTTGCTGAACCGCGGTTGCCAGCCACTCGATCCGGATTCTGGTTTGACTGCATGGCTCGTTTCAGGGCTGTGACCAGCGCCGGGCCGAGCGTGCGCAGTTCGGACCTATGGTGCAGCGACAACTCACGTAAGACCCTCTCACCCTTAGCAGTAAGTTCGAGCAGCACCTCACGACGGTCCTGTCCTTTGCGGCTCCGCCGAATGTAGCCGTTTGCGGCCAGCCGGTTTGTCAGCTCTACCGCGCTATGGTGCTGAATCTGCATCCGCTCGGCCAACTCCGCGATCCGGGGCCGGGCACCCTTAGGAAGACCCTTCAAAGCCAGCATGAGCTGGTGCTGCTGCGGCTCGAGTCCTGCATCCCGGGCGGCCTGCTCACTGAAATACAAAAAGCGACGGATTTGGTAGCGCAACTCTGCTAGCGACTGATAAGCGGCGGGAGCAAGCGGTTTCTCCATTAATAGACTTATATCGTATCACGACATAGATGGATCAAAACAATGCGGGAGATTGCCAATTACATCCAGACTTAGTGACAAACCTCGGCACGCGAATTACACGGAAATGCCCCGCCTAGGGCGGCGCTGGACATGAACATGGGTTGCCAGCAGGTGCCGCCAAAGGTCCACGATCCAAGCTACAATCTCCTGCCCGCGCCGGGTCGAACTCTGCTTTGCTTAGCTGTGCCAACTGCCGCCCGAGTCGGTCTTAGTACGGCTTCTGTTGTACTGATTGGTAGCGACCGGAGGGGTACCTCCCGGGTTCGCTCCCGAACAGGCCGCGATCTTGGAGGGACTCACGGTTCAGACAAAATCCTTTGTCGCAGGCACCGGCTGTGACCCTTGGGAGCAGAGCGCGGTTCAGGCGCATGCCGCGGGCAGTCTTGGGGATCGTCCACTGATCGTGCTGACGGCCGGGAAGCCCTTTGCCGTGGGTGATCCGAAAGATGATAAAGAACTAGCAGCCTTTCAGGACATCTGGATTCACCGATTGCAAACCACAACTGGGGAGCCTTTCAACCCGAGACGGCAAGTCATTGGTTGAGAATAGTGGCCATGGGATAGGGGTATGAAGGGCCCGACGCTGTCGTCAATGCCGTTCGTGAGGCGGTTAAAGAAGTTCGGGAACAGCGGGACCCAGTTAGTTGACGTAAACAGCCATTACAGCACCTATTCTCGGACGCCTACCAGGCCATTTACTAAGATAGTTCTTACTCGTACCTCAACGCTTCCACCGGATCAAGCCTGGAGGCCCGTAGCGCGGGGACCAATCCGCTTACCACACCCACGGCGAGCAGCACCAGGCTGGAAAGCATCACGGTTGCGGTGGAAATCTTCAGATGAATGTCGGCTTTGCCCGACTCATCTTCAAATAACGGTCCCATCAATGGCAGCGTGCCCACAGCAGCAGCAATGGCATAGGAAAGCAGCACGCCGATGGCACCGCCGAGCAGCATGATCAAAAGAGTCTCCGCAAGAAATTGAAGCTTGATGTGCCGTTTTCGCGCTCCCAACGCCCGCCGCAGGCCGATCTCACGGATACGTTCATCGACGGAGACGAGCATAATATTCATCACGCCAATTCCGCCGATTCCCAATGTCAGCGTGCCAATGAATGTGAGCAGCACTTGCAGACCGATCGTCAGCGCGTCGATGACTGGCCGGAACTCATCGCGTCCGAACATCTGAATCGCTTTCTTGTCTGTGGGAGAAAATTGCTGGCGCGTGGCAACCGCGGCCAGCACCTGATCCATGGCTCTTTTTTCGAACTGCGGAGCAATCGGCTCAAATAGCAGCACCTGAGCTTTCTTTGTATTCCACAGATCACCGGCGGCGGTGAACGGAATCCAAACCGATTCGTCATCACTGGAAAAGTAATTGCTCAACTGAATCTTGCGATCCATGGTTCCGAGCACAGTGAAGCGCACACCTTTAATCAGCACCGTCTCACCGACGGCCGGACGCCCGCTGAACAATTTCTCGCGTATGCGGCCGCCGATAAATGCGACGCGGCGGCGTTCGAGTAGGTCTCCGGCGCTAATCCAGCGGCCCTCGGCAGGTACCTCGTTGCGCATCTCGCCGTATTCGGGACAGACTCCGCGAATAGCCGTATTGGCATAGCGATCACCGTAGCTGATTGGCTGCCACTCCACGGTTTCCAGGCAGGCATGCTTGACCATCGGCGCTGTCTCTTTGACCATTTCCAGGTCGGCTTGCTCCAGGACAACTTTCTTGCCGGCGCGCTGGCCACCCGGTTGTTCGCTGGTCTGCTGTGGCCAGCAGACAACAGCACCCTTGCCGAATGCGTCAAAGCCGTTCACCA